>Ga0210391_10001373_pt1 | contig 22384 bp, 18 predicted proteins | sample IncBWC12OmetaG_FD_160573 | JGI IMG/M metagenome (GOLD analysis project Ga0210391, IMG submission 160573) | Forest soil microbial communities from Barre Woods Harvard Forest LTER site, Petersham, Massachusetts, United States - Inc-BW-C-12-O ...
CGACACGTCTCAAAATCTGGCTGTTTTCTCGATTCAAGGGCAGAATGGTGTATCCGACGCAGGTAACGGCGCCAGTCCCTGTCCTACCGAACTGCAGCCTAACTACACCGGCGCTCCTCCTACGCCAATCGTCGAGATTATTCCGCCGACTGCTGACGTGTTTGGCAATTTCGTCAGATACGCCTGCAGGACCGATATGACCTGGGCGAGTGGTTCAAGGTTCCATTTGAACACAGGGTTTGGTCCCAGTGGCAACCTCGGAGGCTTCCCCGGCGCCCAGTGCTGCGCCTCGCGCGCTAACGGTGTGAACCCGATGTCCGGTCCCGACGGCAATGCCACTACTGCTGATGGCAAGGTCCTTTTTGTTGGCAATGGCAGCTCGAACGTGATCGTTTTCGACCTGACCACGATGAAGCTGAATACCAATCCGCCCACACCGCCAACTATTCTCGCCACCATCCCTACGGGTGTGTCTGCGGACTACGACGGGCCGCAAGGAATCTCGGGCTGCATCGCTTCATGGAACGGCGAAGCCGGTTCGGCGGCGGATTGCGGCGATGATCGGGCTGACGAAATGGCTTACGACCCCACGCATAATGTTCTGGCCGTCATCAACGGCGATCCGGGACTGCCGTTCATTACCTTCATTGATATGGAATACATTGTGGGCGCGACTCCGCCACGGACATCGGCCGCGGACCCTTTGGGGGAGGGCGATCTGCACTGTCTGCCGATTGATGCGAATCTCGCTTACGGCCCGTATCCCGTTGGATTTAGCCCTGCATTTAACGCAACAACTGGCACCTTTGGCTCCTATCCCTACCCTGGCGTGGGACCCGGGGTGTTTGGTTATCCCTTACAAGCAACCGGAACTGGGATCGTGGGAACCGGAACCGGACCGGATGGCAACCCTCTCCCATCGCCCGCGTTAGATCCGGGCGTCGGAGGGTCGTTTAATCCTCCCCGGTGCATTATCGGGCAGATCTATTACGACGGTGCCGGAGGCGCGGCATCGGGGGGACTTGGCCTCACTCCCAGCGTTCCTGTGGACACTGTCGGGAACACATTCCCGTGCCCGGATCCTTCCAATCCGCACGTGTTCAGCGGCGTATCGGGATCTGCGGCTGCTGATGGCCCGGCCGGTCTGCCCGGCATCGGCACAACTCCGAGCGGTGTCTCGTACACAATCCCGTGCCATCACGGGCCCATCATCAGCTACGCCACGGGAGCGTTTTGTAGTCAAACCCCGCCATTTGCGGATCCCACCTGCGCCGGGGCCATAGCGCCGGCCGGATTAGGTGGGATGACCTACGATCCGAACAGCAACCTCTGGTTGCTGACCAACGAAAACTCCGTCGCTACCACCCAGATCGGCAGCCTTGATGCAATTCAAATTACTGCCGACGGGCCGGTCGTGGTGAACAGTTTTCAAATGTACGACTGCATGCCTACAGGCATCTCACAAGGGCCGGGGGACAATTTCCTCGTGGGCTGTGCCGACCATGATGGCGAAACATTTCCAGCAAATGAATACATCATCAGCAACACGACCAGCGGAAATATAACCTGCATACCGCCGAAGAATGCAGTACCGGGCGCGCCACAGCAGGGTTTATTCATCAACTGCCTTGAAATCACCCAGGTAGGAGGCGTGGACGAGACCTGGTACAACCCGGGCGACAACAAGTACTATCTCGCAGCGCGCGACATGCTTCCCACCGCGGTGATGGGCGTCATCGATGCGGGTACTAACCAGTGGTTGTACAACATGCCGACCGGATCCAACGCACACAGTATCTCGGTCGATCCCAGCACCAACCATGCTTTCGTGCCGCTTCAGGCAGGCACTGTTTGTTCAACGCTGAACTCCGCCGGTTGCGTAGGAGTGGCTGCGGAGCAATGAGTCACTCACGCCCGGTGATATAGTTGGTGAGACACGATCCTTACGAATGCTTCGTGTCGGAAATAGTGAAGTGATTTATGGGGAAGAATTGTAAGGGCGGCTCTCTAGCTTGTGCGCTGTTGCTGTCGCTGTTGTTGCCCTTAGCGCTGGCCGGAGGAAGCGAGGAAACTACAGCGAAACCCACCGATGTTCCGGCAACCGTGATCGCCCACTTGCCTCTGCCGCAGGCGACCGGAAACCAGATGGTGCTGCAGAGAGAGAACGGCAAGCACTACCTGTACGTGCAGCAGGCCGGGAAGCAAGGGTTTATGGTAGTGGATGTTTCTAACCCGGAGAAGCCCAGCCTCCTGAAGCGGACTGCTCAATCCAATCAATCGACCTCGGGCAATCTGGAAATGCTCAGCCCTGACGTCGCAATTGCGCAAGCTCCGGAAAAAACTCCGACGACCCTAACCAGCAGCAACCATCCCACCGAAACTGTTCGCGTGCTCGACTTGAGTGACCCGCGCGATCCCAAGACGCTGGAAACGTTCAACAAAGTCACCAGCCTTCTACCCGACGGCGGACATGGCTTGATCTATCTGACCAATGACGATGGCCTATGGATTCTCCGCTACAATCGTCCGTCGCGGCTGGAGCCAGCCAAGAAAAAGCCGCCTTGCGACTCAAACGCCGAGATCATGGCGATGCCGCCTGATTGCGACTGAGGGCGTGGTCGGTCGCAGAGGCTGACCAATCAAGGTTTATGGGACCGGGCTAGCTGTACAGTCCTTATCGATAGTCCTTATCGAATTGATCGTAAGGGTCACCGGTGCTGCCGAGCCCACCCTGTTGATCGCATCGGAACTTGTGCTCATGGTTGGGGACTCGCTGCCTGTTACTTCCACTCGTTGTCCTAAGTAGTGGCGCAATTTTATCTTGCCTGTAGCCTGAAGCTGATAACTCACTCCCGGATTCTGCTTCATCAGAATGTAGTCGCCACTGGACCGGCTAAGACAGCCTTGCAAGGTTACCTGTCCTTTGGAATCTTTAGGGGTACCAGGAGCGCTATCCTGCGCCAGGAGAAAGGCGCCGGAGAGCGTGAGAGCGAACAATAATGTTCTCATGTAGATTTTTCCTCTGGTTAAATGGGATGACCACGCGACGGCGCCGGTTGCAATCAATCTGCGTTGGGAGGGATGCTACTTGACGTGAGTTTCCTGGTAGTGCACTTCCTTCCATTGCCCGGCGCGCTTCACCCAAAGTTCACCAATGTATACGCGCGAGTACCGGATGCCTGACTTGGGCGGGAACTGTATTGTGCTTTCATAGATCACGAACGCGGCGTCGGGTCCCAGGGGAATCACCTTCAGCCCCCAGAGCGTGTAGTTGAAGACATTCGTGTCTGGCAATTCGTTGAGGGCCTGAATCTTGGTCCGCTCGCCCCGGGCGTCGACCTCCACGCCCTGGTAGTCTTCGGCTAGCAGGTCGCCGTAGGCCTTTCTGTCTTTGTTTTTTAGCGCCTCCCATTCAGCTTTGATCTTCGCGTTGAACATGTCCTTTAGCGCCGAGTCGGCGGAAACGCTGCCGTATGGCGGGGTCTCGCCAGGCTTAGCCGGTGTTGTTGGCTGTTGTGCCAGAGACACGGACGTCAGGCCCGCTATGCAGGCGAAAACGAGGAAATCTCTCACAAATCCTCCAAGGCGCCACAACGAATCTAGCGTACGCTCGCAGACAACGTACATATAAGGGGAATCCTATTTCAATCCCTTGATTTTTTTTCGTGCACCCTCAAGCAACGGCGCAGGCAGTTCGGAGTAGCCTTCCTCAACCGCATAGCGCTGGCCGTCGGTATACAACCAATTCAAGAACTCGCTTAAGGCGGCAGCCCGAGCCGAATCAGAAGATGAAGTTCGCAGATAAATCCAGCTGAAACTGGTAATGGGATAGGCACCAGCTCCGGGTGCATTGGAGAGCGAGGCGGAGAAACCATTCCACCTCGGCGCTTCTGCCGCCTCGCATGCCGCCGCCAGACTTTCAGTGGACGCAGTGACAAACTTGCCCCCGGAATTCAGCACGGCTGCCTGAGGAATACTGTTCTTCACGGCATACTGATATTCGACGTAGCCGATGGCGCCGAGATTCTGTTTCACCTTGTCTGCCATATCGGAACTGCGTTCCGCAGCCTCTCCGACTGGCCATTTGGGGGAAGCAGTGATTCCAACCTGGGCGCGAAACTTGGAACTCACCTTGGAAAGAAACTCAGTGAATACGTAATTGGATCCCTTTCCCGCAGGCCGGTTGACTACTTGGATCGGAAGACTCGGAAGGCTAATCGCGGGATTGAGCTTCGCGATTTGAGGCGCATTCCATGTCTTCACAGTGCCGAGGAAGATCTCGGCTAATACCTCCCCCGAAAGCCGAAGCTCCTGGTGGGTCTCGGGAAGGTTGTAGATGGGAACGATCCCGATGAGCACGACGGGCAGCTCGATTAAACCCTCGTTCCGCTCCTTGTCAGTAAGCTGAGCTTCGCCGGCGGCAAAATCACCCGCACCATGAGCGATCTGCGCGATCCCCTCGCTGGTGCCGACGGTGAGGTATCGCATCTGACGGTTGGGATTCCGCTTGCCATACTCCTTTGCCCATCGGCCGTAGAGAGGCGCCGGCACACTCGATCCGGTTCCCACCAGGACAAGCGTTTCCTGACCCTTGGCAGCAGCGATGTACAGCCCCAAGGTCAGAAGGGGCAGCAGCCAGACATACGGGAGCAAACGGCGACCAGGAAGTCGCTGGGCAAAGCCTGCCCCGGAAGATCTTGCGGGAACTTTCATTGTGGTGCCCCCTATTCGTGGCTACACTCTTAAAAAGAAACCATAACTCGGCCAGCGGAGTGCTGTGGTCAGCGGACGACAGTAAGTTAACACCGTTTTGCGTGAACCCAAACTGTCGGTTAGCCGGTGGCTGTTGTCAGACTAGGAACGGTCACCACGTCAACTCTCCGCCCACCGCAGGGTATGAAGCTGAGTTGTCTCTTCGACGTTGGGGAGTGGACGAGTTGCGGACAAACGTCGGGTGCTACGATGCTGAACGTCCGGACTTGTTGGTACGGTGGCGGCGCGGTCGCGCTAAGCTATCGTCCCCCGGTTGATGAGCGGCGCGAAAGCTGAACTGACTTATGTCGCATAATCACGATGAGCTTGAGGCTTTAGCTCGGGAACTGCAATCCGCACAGGAGACGGGCGGCATGATCGCGGTTTCCCCCTCCGGGCGCCCGGGTTTCGACCTCAACGGAGCTTACGAGGTGGAAGCAACGCTCAAACGGTTCCGAGAAGCCGCGGGACACAAAGCCGTCGGGCTGAAAGTCGGTTACGCCAACAAGGCCGTGTGGCGTGTGCTTAAACTTGAAACCCTGGTTTGGGCTCACATGTACGAGGACACGGTGCATTACAGCGACGGCAACTCCGGCGAGGTTTCAATCGCCCATCCGCGTTCGCTGAAAGTCGAGCCCGAGATTGTTTTCGGCTTGAAACAGTCGCTGAAGGTCGAGGGTTCCGATGCCCACGCTGCGCTTGAAGCAAGCGACTGGCTGGCGTTGGGATTCGAAATTATTGATTGCCCTTTTCCGGATTGGAAATTCCAGCCCAGCGATTTCGTCGCATGTTATGGACTTCACACAGCGCTCGTTGTCGGCGAAAGACTTCAAGTGCGCCCCGAGCTCATCGCCAAACTGGTGGAGGAGTTACCACGATTTAAGGCGCGAGTGTCGAAGAGCGGGGAATTTGTGGAGGAAGGGTCCGGCAAGAACTCTTTGAAAAGCCCTGCTCTGTGCCTGGCAGAACTCGGCGCGGCCGTCGCGAAGCGGTTTCCAGATCAGCCGCTTAGCTCCGGAGAGATCGTCAGCTCGGGCACGCTTACTGCGGGACATTTGACCACTCGCGGTGATCTCTGGACTTTTGAGGTGGAGGGACTCTCGCTGCATTCTCTCACTCTGCGCTTAGTTTGACCTTCGCCCGGCCTCACTTGCGCATATGTCCCTTCTTTGGGTAGGCTCTTGAGTCCCAATTTTATCCTCGGCTCTACTCGCTAGTTCTCATGGAGATTTCTCGATGCTCTTGCGTCTGGCTCGTTGGTTTTCGATCGTGCTTGTTCTGGGAACGCTAGGTTCAGCGAGCTCGCGCAGCTTCGTCTTCGCCCAATCCACCCAGACTCAATCCGTCCAGGCTCAAGCGATCCGGCTGCGTGTGGACCTCACCGACGCTCCGCGGAATCTCTATCACGCGAAGCTGAGCATTCCTGCCAGGCCGGGCGCGATGACTCTGGTATTTCCCAAATGGATTCCCGGCAATCATCGCCCTAGCGGCCCGATCGCGGCTCTCACCGGCATTCATATGGAAGCGGAAGGCAAGGCGCTGGTGTGGCAACGAGATGATGTTGACATGTATGCCTTTCACGTTACGGTGCCTGAAGGCGTGCCCGGGATTGACGTGTCGTTGGATGCAATCACTTCGAATGACAGTGCAGGCGGCGGGGGGCCTGCCGCCTCCAGCAATTTGCTCGATCTCAACTGGAATGCTGTTGTTCTTTACCCGCAGGGCGCCGATTCCGACGCGGTCGAATTCATTCCTTCCATCAAGCTTCCTGCAGGGTGGAAATTTGGAACAGCTTTGACACCGTCGCATACCTTCGGCGATGAGGTTGAGTTCGCTCCGGTCTCACTCACCACTCTGGTGGACTCGCCATTGATCGCCGGAGAGCATTACCGTCGCATCGAGTTGACCGCAGGATCGAATAAACCGACGCATGTAATGGATCTGGTCGCCGACAGCGAAGAGGATCTGGCGATGAAGTCCGAGGACCTCGCTGCTTACCGAAAGCTGGTTGCTGAAACCGGCGCGCTATTCGGCGCACGCCATTACCGGCAGTATCACTTTCTGTACACGCTCAGCGATCAAGTCGGCGGCCACGGAGTGGAACATCACGAATCGGATGACAGCGTCGCCGGTGAACGCACACTTCTCGATCCTGACCTGCACATGCTGGATGCGGATCTTTTACCGCACGAATTCGCGCACTCCTGGAATGGCAAGTATCGTCGGCCCGCGGGGCTGGCCACAAGAAACTATCAGGAGCCGATGATCGGCGATCTTCTCTGGGTTTACGAAGGCCTTACGGATTATCTGGGTAATCTACTGGCGGAGCGCAGCGGACTGCTTTCCCCCGAGCAATATCGTGAAGCGCTGGCAGCGACCGCCGCCAGTCTCGATCACCGTTCCGGGCGGACCTGGCGGCCTTTGGAAGACACAGCGCGGTCGGTGCAGACTCTACGGATGATGGGACCGCAGTGGTCAAACTGGCGCCGCGGTCTGGATTATTATCCCGAAGGTGAATTGATCTGGCTTGAAGTCGACGCCATCATTCGCCAGCAGACTCATGGCCAGCGTTCTCTCGATGATTTTTGCCGCCGCTTCGAGGGCGGCCAGAGCGGACCTCCGATGGTTGCGCCTTACAGCTTTGACGACGTGGTGCACGCGCTGAATGACGTTGCTGCTTACGATTGGGCTAGTCTGCTGCGCGAGCGGGTGGGCGCGACAAGCACTCACGCACCGTTGGGCGGCATAGAGCGCGATGGCTGGAAGCTGGTCTACAACGATCGACCGAACGCCTTCAACAAAGCCGGGGAAAAGTTGTCGAAATCTGCGAGCTTCGCATATTCCCTGGGGTTCAGCGTCGACAAGGATGGCAAACTCATTGACGTGATCGTCGGTTCGCCTGGCTACCAGTCAGGACTGGGGCCGGGTATGAAGTTAGTCGCCGTCAACGGCCGCAAGTGGACTCCCGGAGTTCTGCATGCCGCGATCAAGACGGCGCAGGGAAGCGCCGCGCCGATTGAATTGCTTGTCGAAAACGCCCAGTTTTTCCGGACGTATTCCATTTCGTACCACGATGGCGAGCAGAACCCGCACCTGGAGCGGGTCTCCGGGCAGCCCGATCTGCTCGACGCTTTGCTCCACCCGCTAACGCCATAGCGGCGACGGGAGGATCAAAGGTTGTAATCCTTTCGTAAGGGTTTCTCCTTGGCAACGCTGCTAAAATCGACCTAAGCGCAACCATACAAAAGTATTTAAGGTGTTCATGTACCCCTCCCTCAGAGCCGGTGCCGTCTTGCTGCTCTGGGCAGCGGTGTGTTCACCCGCTCCACTCTCCAGCCAGGCCGCGGCCGTGCCTTCGATTCGGCGAGTGCGAGTGCTTGATTCCCGAAACCAGGTCGAAATCGAAATCGAGACCAGCGACCGTGTGGTTCCACAGATTAATGTATTAACTGGTCCCGATCGTCTGGTGGTGGATTTTGTCAACGCGCTTCCCGGGCCTCAACTGCGCAATCAGCCGGTGAACCGCGGAGAAGTGAAGAGCCTGCGCGTGGGTTTGTTCTCTTCGGATCCACCGGTCACGCGGGTCGTACTTGATTTAAACGGTCCGCAGCGCTACCAGGTTTTTCCTTCGGGAAGAACCGTGATCCTCAAAGTCGGAGGAGCGGCAGGCACGGAAGCGGCGAGACTCAGCACTACCTCAGGGGCGGCACTGGTAAATGCGAATTATGCCGTCCCGGCCGTGCCGGCGTCCACCCCAGCGCCGCCTCCAGTGAAGCCGCCGCTGGAAGTTTCATTTCAGAGTGGAATGCTGTCAATCAGTTCCAACAAAGCCAGCCTGTCAGAAATTCTTTCGGCCGTGCATGAACGCACCGGCGCGGAGATCGCGATCCCGGCGGGCGCGGAGCAGGAAAAAGTCATGGCCGAGCTCGGCCCGGCACCCGCTCCAGAAGTTCTGGCTCACTTACTGAACGGTACGCAATTCAATTTCCTGATCCTGAGTTCGCCAACTAATCCCGGCGGCTTGGATCGCGTGATTCTCACCGCGCGCCCGGATGGGCCGATGCCGACTCCTCTGCCGCAAGCCCGGTCGCTGACGAATGACGAAGATGAAGCCGACACCCAGCCCGCGGCCGCACCCCCGACCCGCACGTTGCCGCCGACTCCGAACCCCGGGAACGACGGCCCCCCAAACAGCGACCCTCCCAACTAGGTAAACGATCTTTCTGGGTTGCTTTCCACTTGTCGTTTGATGGGATTCTTCCGCCTTATTGATTTGCGTATAACCTGATTTGCGCATAAATCGAGGCGGCTCACATTAAGGCGACGTGATCAGCCGGATCGGCACGGGGGAAGTTCCGGTTACTGGAGAGTTCGAGGCATTGTTGCTGCAGCCGGAAACGTTCAGTACGGTTACATTTATGTTTCCGTTAGTGGTGTCGACGTCATTGATGAAGACTTGCAGGAAGCCGACGATTGTAACTGGAGGCTCATGGTTGCCACGCGGGAACGGGGCACCGGCGTTGTCAAAGATCGGCACGGTCATGATGCTGTTGCTGGTGGTGATAATGTTGTTGGAGCTGACGACTCCTGACTGTACCAGCGCGCTGCCCGATCCCGCCTTGATCTGAAATGGAAAGCTGGTTGTATCGAGCGAGTCGTTTCCCGATGACTGGTTGATCAGGCACTCAGCGGCGGCGGGGCCGTCTCCGCCGTCGCGGCCAGGATTCACGGGATTTTCGTTCAGGTCCAACTGTGTTGCTCCCGAGGTTCCGCTCGGCGTTCCGCACGTATACACCGTGCTCTGATCGCATCCCCCGATCGCTTCCTGGAAGGTATTGGCGTTTGCACAGGAGGGAGCCGCGCTTGGGTTGCCCGAAACTAACGCCGGCACGTAATCCAGGTTGGTCCCATTCAACTTAGGGGGATTGTCGGGCATGTTCCGGCCATGGCAATTGAACCCACCAGGGGTACAGTCGGCGGCCAGATTGAAGGTCTCGCCGATCACTTTCCCTCCCAAAACTCCTGGGTTTTGGATAGATCCGTCGACGGTGGACACGAAGGCCGCGCCCGGATTACCCGGGTCCTTGTTGGGAATGACCAAAGGCTTCACGCATCGCGGCTGCACCGGAATCATGCTGCCGGCAACGCTGGCCGAATTCGACGAATTAAATACCTCGGCAGTGGCAGTGGCGACGGCGGTGGTATTAGAAAAGTTGCCGCGCGGGAATAATGTAAAAACGCGGGCGAAGAAGATTGGCAGTTTGCCGCTTGTAACCGTCACTGTAACTACAGGATTCACGCCGAAGGCTGCCCCTGCACCCGTGCAACTGGTGTTGGTAGCGCCCGCGCTCCCGCCGCCATATTGCACGGATACGTTAGCGCTGGTGGCCGCGACGCCGCTGATCAGGTTCTGTTGAGCCACATTGATCGCGGCCAGAGTGGCTGCGCTGCTGGCGCCTCCGCAGATCGGCGGCCATGAATTGCTTACGTTCGCCGGGTCTCCGGTGATGCCAGAGATGGAAATCATTCTCGCGGCAGTCAGGGCCGCCGCATCCGCGGCGCGCTGAGCTTCCGCCTTGGCCTGGTAAAGGGTGCCAATGTCGATCGAAAGCGCAGCCATAGCAATGATGGTGACCAAGGCCACCGTCACCAGCGCCATCGTGAATCCGCGCTCGCGCGAGCGTAGATTCGCGTGAGTTCGTTGGCGCTCGATTAGCGGCGGTAGCATGTGCGGTCCCTCAATTCTCGTTAAAGGCGGAAGCCGTGGTAGTAATGCCGGTCGGACCGATGAACGTGATGCCCAGCAGACCGGTGACGCTGCTGTATTGCCACTTGTACGGGTACAGAATGGTGACGCAGGTGCCGACCAGATTCACTGTGTTACCGCTTATCGCTTGCGTCTTGACGCAGCCCCGGTTGATGGTGAGTGTGAGCGTGCCGCTAGGGCCGCCGCCGGGGCATCCCGATACAGTTGAAACCCAGGTAAGAGTGCCAGCGGTTTGCGTTGGAAGGGTGCCGCTCAGGCCGCAATCGTTGAGCTTCTCCGATATCAGATAATTATCCACGACATAGAACGCATCGAGCACAGACGCGGGTTGCACACTCGATCCGAGATCATTGGCGGGATCCGCGGCAGCCACGCGTGCCGCCTCGCGCGCCGCGTTAGTGACCTTCTGCTTCAACGAGATCGCTCCGCTGAAATCAAAAATTCCCACCACGAAGAGCACCAGCAAAGGCAGCGAGAGCGCGAACTCCACAATCTGAGAAGCGCAGTCATCGGCCCAGAGCCGCCGGAATGCCCGCACCCGCCGAACTGAACGATGAAGACAGTTGCTCATTGAGTTTCCGCCCGCATCTGAGCCTGCGCCCGCAGCTTGATGGTTTGATTATTTAAAGAACTGAACGGCAGCCAAAATTTGTATGGATACTGGAAGCTGACCGAGACGCCACACTCTCCAGCACCACCGTTCGCGGGAGCGGACAGCTCAATATTATCCTCCTGCGCAGGATTCCCATTGCCGCGGGGGTGGCTTACGCCCTGGACGCAAATGTTGGACTCGCTGCCGTCGCAGCTGACGACGCTTCCCCCACTGCAACTCGTCGCACTTGCGGTGGCAGAACAGGCGCACACCCCAGGGAGAATGGTGGGTTGCTGCAACTGAGTGGGATCGAGATGGGCTGCCTGCATGGCGCTTTGCACCGCAGTCCAGGCGTTTGCCGACGGATTATTCGAGCCCCCGCACGTTGTGCAAACCGGAGCCACCGCCGCACGCGCGCCTTCCCGGGCCGCGCGCGTAATCGTTCCGTAAATGCGGAACCCTTGCCCAAACCAAAGGATGGCCAGAAAGATCATGAAGAACAGGGGCAGGATCATGGCAGTTTCCGCGATCTCAGAAGCGTCCGCGCTTCGCGCCAAATCGCGCCATGTTGTCCAACCCAACTGCTTCATCGCTATCTTGCTCCCCAGATCTTCGCTTCCCAGATCTTTCCGACGCCGAAAAGGAAAGTCGTCAAGGCCAATGCTACGCCATAGGGGACCTTGAGGGACTGCGGATTATCGAGCGAAACCTCGGTCCCAGGCATCCGAAGCGTCAACATCGACGCCAACAGCCTACCGATATTGCGGAGCGTTTCCTTGAATCGTCCTTTGTAAATCACCAATCCCAAGGCCATGATCCCGGCCACGAAAACCGAGCCCATCAGCAGATTTACCAGCACCTGCCAACCTACGAAGGCTCCCAAGGCCCCAGCCAATTTCCAGTCACCGGCGCCGAGGCTGCGGAGAAAAACAAATGGCAAAAGCACGAGCAACCCGAAGCCTGCACCCAGCAGGGAAGCGTTTAGCCCGGCCCTGCCGTTCGCGATCACGTTCACCGAAACTCCAATGAAGAATCCCGGCACAGTGAGCCAGTTCGGAATGCGGCGGCTGCGCCAGTCCGTCCACCCGGCAATCAGCGCCAACGCGACCGCCAACCCCAGCACGACCGCTTTCAAACCGGCCCCGATTCGCACCGAGATTGGCTTCTTCTCACCGCGATCTCCCGGAATGAATCCAAAGGCTCAACCTCCGACAACGCTCGACTATGGGGGAAACAGGCGCCTTTTCTTTCGCACATCCAGACGCCAAAAACCAAGCCAGATGGCCTTCTGCCGCGGATTTTCACATAGGCCGATACCGAAGTCAATTGACCGACAGGGCGCGGAGCTGCCTCTCGGCGATCAAAAGCAAAGGCCCGGAACCTGTCCGGGCCTCCAGGAATTCTTTCCATCCTAATGGTTGAACGCTCCCGCTGCATTGTGCTCAGCCACGATGCGCTTGGCGCTGTCGGCCAGTGCCTTTGCCTGCGGAAGAAGATCCAGCCCTTTCAGAACTTCCGGATCCGATTCTGCCCGCACCTTCATGCCATCATCCTGACCGAACGCATCCACAAAGATTTCGGCCTTGATGTTGGACTTGATCCAGTCGTTGTTATCGACCAGATCCGCCTGGGTGTAGGAAATATTGGCTTCGTCGAGCGACTTACGGAAATCCTGCAGGATCGCGTCGTCGACTTCGAAGCCCTTTGTCGGATGATGATTCACCACGTAGCGTTTAGCGAAGTTAAAGAACGCATAGTGCTGCAGGAGCGTGTCCTGAAAGTGATTGCTCTTGATCGGAGGAATCACCACATCGGGTGTGATGCCGCCGCCGCCGTAAACCGTGCGTCCACTGTCGGTCAACTTCACTTCGCGATTGGCGTTGCTGCCCGACTCCGCCTCGCGATTGTAATAATAGTCGTAAAGTGAAATGTTGCTGTAGTCGCGTTGGATCAGGCGTCCGCTGGGCGTGTAATAGTGAGCGGTGGTGAGAGCCAACCCCGTGTTCTCCGACAGCGGATACACGGTCTGTACCAGGCCTTTGCCAAACGTGACTTCACCCACGATCAGCCCGCGATCATGATCCTGAATCGCGCCGGAGACGATCTCCGCCGCCGATGCGGTTAAGCGATTGACCAGCACCACCAGCGGATAATCCTTGCCGCCGTTGCCATGCTGCGCCACGTAACGTTTTTCTGCGGAGGCGCGTCCGTGGTGAGAAACGATGAGCTGATTTTTCTTCAGGAACTTGTCGGCCACGCCCACGCCTTCGCTCAGCAGGCCGCCGGGATTACCGCGCAAGTCGAGAATCAGACCCTTGAGATCGCCGAACTCATCCAGCGCTCTGGAGACTTCTTCTTCCGTGGTCTCGTTGAATCCGTTCACGTGCATGTAGCCGATTCCAGGCCGGATAAGGAAATGCACGTCCACGCTGTAACGCGGAATCTCATCGCGCACCAGGGTGAACTCCATCGGCTTCTCCACGCCTTCGCGCGAGATGCTGATGTGTACCGTGGTCCCTTTCGGCCCCTTGAGCATGTCGGCGACTTCGGTGGTGCCCATGTTCTCTGTAGATTTACCATCTACGGCGATGATCACGTCACCGGGATGAATGCCTGCTTTATAAGCGGGCGTGCCGTTGAAAGGAAAAATCACGATGACCTGGTTGTTGCGCGGCCCCACCGTCATGCCTACGCCGTAGTACTTGCCGCGCTGGTCCTCGCGCATTAGCGCGTAGGATTTAGGATCGAAAAAATTCGAATGCGGGTCGAGCGCGTGCAGCATTCCCGGGATGGCTCCGTTGTAGATAGCCTTGTCCGGGTTGACCGGCTCCGCGTAGTTTTCCTCCACGATAGAGTAGACATCCGAGAACTGCTTCAGGCTGTCTTTGACGTCGGAGTCGCTGTCGAGCGACGATTGTTGCCCCGTGCGCTGGGCGAAAAGAATCCCCAGAAAACCGCAGGCAAGGAGAAAGAAGACTACGAGAAAGAGAGAGCGGCGAGAACTACGTGCCATCTTGAGTTTTCCTTCGATTGAGGGTTGTCGACCACCCCAGCTACCGTGCTGAATACACGCAGTATATCACCACGTTAGACGGTCCCGGACCGGGATAGTTACCAATGGTAACCATTCCGCTGGCCGTCCCTTTCTTATTGTGAGATGCACCGGGGAGGGGGTTAAGGTTCCCAGCTTCCAGAGGCGCCTCTAAATTGCGTCCGCGCCGCTGGTTTGCCGCTCCCGCAAACTCCTATTGACGCCGAGGTCATACCGCTATATTGTGACCGTCACCACACGTGCAGGGGGCCCGTTTTGGCATAGGGAAGAGCTCGGGGAGGTTGTCCGTGCTATTTCGTCGAGTGGTCACTTTTGCTTCCTGTGGGATATTTCTGCTTCTGGCCGCCGCTGAGTATCCTCCAGTCACCGTTCTCGCGGGCGTGGGTTTCCAGCCGATTTCTCCTGAAGAGCTGAAGATGACGAGCGAACCGCTCGCTCCCGGCGCTCCTGCCGTCATCCTTTACCGCGAAGTCGATCGCGACGATAACGGCCAGACTACTCACGAGAATGACTACATCCGAATCAAGATTTTGACCGAGGAAGGGCGCAACTACGGAAACGTAGAAATTCCGTTTTATACGGAGAGCGAAGACATAGTCAACGTCCGGGCTCGAACCGTCCATTCCGACGGCTCCATCGCGGAATTTGACGGCAAGGTCTTCGAAAAATCCTTGGCTAAGGGAAGAGGATCGCGATTTACGGCAAAGAGCTTTACCCTTCCCGACGTCCAGGTGGGAAGCGTCATCGAGTATTATTTTACGCACGATTTCAAACAGGACCAGGTCTACGAGCACAAGGTCCTGCTTTACGGTTCGCAGTGGATTCTTAGTTCCGATCTCTTCACGAAGAGCGCCAGGTTCTCGCTGAAACCGTACAGCGCCAGCTATGGATCGATGCATCTCCGCTGGACTTGGCACGAGCTCCCGCCCGGGTCTATCCCGCAGCAAGGCACAGACAATATCATCCGAATGGAGGCGAGCAACATTCCCGCGTTGCAGTCGGAGGACTTTATGCCTCCAATCAATGAGTTGAGGTCGCGCGTGGATTTTATCTACACCGACGAACTCCCCGAAAACAATCCCGACAAGTTCTGGAAGAACGTCGGCAAGAAACGAAATGGGCAGTTAGAAAGTTTTGTGGGGAAGCGACAAGCCATGGAAGAGGCAGTGGCACAGATTGTTTCTCCCAGCGACCTTCCTGAAGTAAAGCTAAGGAAAATTTACGATCGCGTGCAGCAGATTCGAAACAAATCGTACGAGTTGCGAAAGACGGAGCAAGAGGAAAAGCGCGACAGGGAAAAGCCAGTCGAGAATGTGGAAGACTTGTGGAAGCGCGGCTACGGCAGTGGAGCGCAACTCACCTGGCTGTATCTAGGTCTGGTGCGCGCTGCAGGCTTTGAGGCCTACGGATGCTGGGTCTCCGGTCGGCAGGAGTATTTCTTTTCGCCGAACACGATGGAACCTGGGAAGCTGAATTCCAATGTTGTGCTGGTGAAACTGAATGGCAAAGATCTTTATTTCGATCCGGGCGCGGAATTCACTCCTTTTGGGATGTTGCAGTGGCCGGAAACAGGAGTCACAGGGTTGCGTCTCGACAAAGACGGCGGTAGCTGGATCCAGACCACACTCCCGGCTGCTTCGGAGTCTCGCATAGAACGCAAGGCAAACTTAAAACTCACCGATAATGGCGACCTCGAAGGAAAGCTTACCGTTACCTACACCGGCCTGGAAGCGATGTACCATCGTCTCGATGTCCGCCATGCAGACCAGGTGGCACGCAAGAAGTTCCTGGAAGACCGTGCGAAAACACAAGTCCCCGTCGCAGCGGAAACGGAGTTGATGAACCAACCGGACTGGAGTGGCTCGGAAACCCCATTGGTGGCGGAGTTTGACGTGAAGATTCCTGGTTGGGCCTCGAACGCTGGGAAACGTGTGCTCATTCCTGCCGGAGTCTTCACCGGCGCGGAGAAACACACCTTCGAACATGCCAACCGGGTTTACCCGATTTACTTCGAATATCCCTATCAGACAATGGACGACGTAACTATCGAACTTCCTTCTGGCTGGCAAGTAAGCAGCGTTCCACCGGGGAAAGACCAAGATGGACACGTAGTGGGCTATAGCCTGAAAGTGGAGAATGGCAAGAACACATTGCATTTGACGCGCAAGCTTATCGTGGATTTCATGATGCTGGACCCAAAGTACTATCCGGCGCTGCGAAATTTCTTTCAGGTAGTGAGGACTGGAGATGAAGAGCAAATCGTACTGCAGCCCGGTTCGGCGACCGCGAGCAACTGACCGAAGGGGGCTGTTGCTTATAGGGTGCGTCGTTGCGAGCATTTTGGTTGGGGCGCCACGGGCCGCGGCAGGTGGGGATGCCCCGCCATGGATGCACGCGTTGGTCAATGCGCCGTTACCTTCCTACGATGAAAAGACTGACGCTGTGTTGCTGTATTCCGAAACCCGCGTCACGGTTATCTCCTCCGAGGAAATGCGCACACAGGTTCGCGAAGCCTACAAGATTCTCCGGCCCAATGGCCGCGATCACGGCACCGTGAGGGTCCCTTTCGATGCGCAGAGCAAGGTTAATAGTCTTCACGGCTGGTGCATCCCGGCTCAGGGCAAGGATTACGAAGTTAAGGAGAAAGACGCAATCGAAAGCGCTTACATGCCAAACTTCGTACTTGCGTCAGATGCAAAGGTTAAAACACTACAGATCCCGGCGCCGGATGTCGGCAACATCGTTGGATACGAGTACGAAACCGAGGAGCGTCCTATATTTTTGCAAGATATCTGGGGGTTCCAGGAACATGACCCAGTCCGGGAGAGCCATTATTCTCTGCAGCTTCCCCCCGGATGGGAATACAAAGCGTCATGGCTCAATCATCTTGAGGTCAAGCCCACGCAGACAGGAAGCAACTCCTGGCAATGGGTGCTCAGCGACATAAAGGAGATTCGTCACGAGCCTTGGATGCCTCCTCTGGACGGAGTCGCCGGCCGAATGGTGTTGTCGTTTTTCACATCGGAAAAAATCGCCCTCAACTCCAATATGGATTGGGACGCGATGGGAAAGTGGTATTCCAACCTGATCGGGGAGCGTGTGGATGCCTCTCCGGAAGTCAAACAGCAGGTTGCGGTGCTCACCGGCTCCCAGGCCACGCTACTTCAGAAAATGCAGGCAGTGGCCGGCTTCGTTCAACAAGACATTCGATATGTGGCCATCGAACTCGGCGTGGGCGGCTACCAACCTCATCCTGCGGCTGAGGTGTTCGCGCATCGTTACGGCGACTGTAAAGACAAAGCCACTCTCGTCCGTTCTATGCTTCGTGAGATCGGAATTGATTCCTACCATGTGGTGATCTATACCGAACGCGGTGCTGTGACCCCACAAACACCAGCCCATCACGGATTCAATCACGCAATTCTTGCCGTCAAACTTCCTGACGGCGTGGCCAATCCATCCCTCATCGCCACCATCGACCATCCCAAGCTCGGCAAGCTTCTTTTCTTTGATCCGACCGACGAGCTGACACCTTTTGGCCAGATTCGGGGAGAGCTGCAAGCTAACTACGGCTTGCTGGTGACGCCCGGTGGGGGCGAGTTGATCGAACTGCCGCAGCAGCCATCCTCCATGAACAGCATCCAGCGCACGGCCAAGCTAACTCTCGACTCGGCGGGCATGTTAAAGGGCGAGGTCAAAGAGATGCGGCTCGGCGAGCGTGCTTCCTCCGAACGGTGGCGGTTGCGCACCGTGACCAAAGATACCGATCGCATTAAGCCGATCGAGGACCTTCTCGGCAGTTCGCTTTCCAGCTTTCACATCACCCGAGCCAGCCTTGTCAATCTGCAGCAAACCGACCAACCCTTCGGGTTCAACTACGCGTTCGAGTCGCCGAACTATGCCAAGAACGCCGGCAACCTGCTTCTCGTGAGGCCCCGCGTGATTGGCAGCAAGGGTTCGGGGTTTCTGGAGACCAAAGAACCCCGGAAGTTCTCCATCGAATTCGAGGGCCCAGCTCGCGACACGGATGTATTCGAAATCTCGATTCCGGCAGGGTACGTGGTTGATGACCTGCCGCCTCCCGTCGATGCAGACTTCGGTTTCGCCAGCTATCACGCCAAGACCGTGGTGAATGGGAACGTTGTCGGCTATACCCGTACCTTTGAGGTGAAGGAGTTGACCGTACCTGTTGCTAAGGCTGAGGATCTCAAGAAGTTTTACCGCATCATCGCCGGCGATGAGCGAAGCACGGTTGTTCTCAAACCAGCCCCTTAAGCGATTCTCGATAGTCCGGCGCGGCGCGGCTTTGGAGTTTGCTGCCCGGTGCAAGCGCCGCGCATTGCCGCGTTTCCATTCCCGCATTATGATGAGGCCATGAGCTTTTCCGACACCATCTTCCTGTTCTTCCTGGCCCTCATTCTTTTTGGGCCGAAGAAGTTGCCGGGGATGGCGCGCCAAGCCGGCCGTCTGCTTGCCGAACTCCGGCGGGCGTCGAATGAATTCAAGTCGCAGATCGAAACCGAAATCGCTCATTTGGAAACCGAGAAGCCCACGATCTTGTCGCCGAACCCAGCGCCGCTGGGAACTGTTCCCAGCGTGAGTTCAAGCCCCGCAGCCAGCGATCCTGTTCCGCCGCAACTGGAGTCGCCTGTCAGCCCGGACGTTCCCCCAGGACATTCCGTTGACGAGGGCACGGAACATCAGACCGCGCCGGCCGTTTCGAATCCTGACATCTCAGCGAGTTCAACTTCGACGGCCGAGAGCGTCGCTGATCCCACGGCGCCGCAGGAGTCGCATGTTTGATACCGCCGCCGAGGCCTCCGGCGAAGAGCCCAAACACGACTCTATGCCAACCATGGGCTTTCTCGATCACCTGGAGGAACTGCGCCGCCGCCTGGTTTACTCGATTGCTGCCGTGGCTGTGGGATTTTTTGCTTGCTGGGGTTTTCGCGAGAGAATCTACGCCATCATGCAGAAACCGATCATGGACGCCCTCAAAGCCAATGGCCTGACGGAGAAACTGGTCTACTTGAACCCCATCGATCCCTTCAACCTTTACTTGAAGATTGCCGCGCTGGCTGGCCTGTTCCTTACTTCACCTTTTGTCCTCTATCAAGTGTGGATGTTCATCTCGCCGGGTCTTTATCGCAATGAAAAGCGCTACGTGGTTCCCTTCATGGCGTCTACGATTGCTTTGTTTAGCGCTGGAGGATACTTCGGCTACCGCATCGTTTACCCCCGGGCCTTGGACTTCCTGATCGGCTTTGGAAGCCAGTTCCAGCCCATGATCACAATCTCGGAGTACACGTCGCTATTTCTCAGCATTATCCTGGGCATGGGGCTGATCTTCGAGATGCCGATTCTTATTTTTTTCCTGGCGCTGATGGGCATCGTCAGCGCCGGCTTCATGTGGAAGAATTTCCGCTACGCTATTTTGATTATTTTCATCGTTGCGGGCATCGTCACCCCGAGTCCGGATCCAGGCAGCATGTGCATCTTCGCTGCTCCCATGGTGGCGTTGTATGCCCTCAGCATCGGCATCGCCTGGCTCGTCCATCCCAAGCAGCGGCAGGCCCGGAGAGACAAACAGGCCACATAAAATTCCTATGGGGGCCAGCGAGGTTTAATTCCGAGGTTGATCCAGTGATATCGAAAAAGAGCAAACTTGAGAATGCGAACAGCAAGAAGGTCAGCGCTATCTTGAGAAAGAGCAAGCGAAGCGGGATGAAGTTTGTTCCCATCGTCTTGCTCTCGTTCGCCGCGATCCTAATGGCCTGCGACCATGATAAGAATGCCAGTTCAACAGCGACGCAGACGAAGGTGCCTGCCGCTTCCGATGACACAGCCGCCACAAAACTCTCGCTACCACCCGACGCCGGTTCTTCGCCCGCGATCGATTCCACCCGCGCCTTCCAATACGTCAAAGAAATCGTAGCCTTCGGGCCGCGTCCGCTGGGAAGCGCAAATCATAAGAAGGTCGAAGACTATTTGCTCGCCCATCTCAAAGGCGACGAGGTGGAAAACGATACGTTCATTGCCGACACGCCCGAGGGGAAGTTTCCCGTTCATAACCTTGTCGCCAAGTTTCCGGGGACCAAAGACGGGATCATCGTGATCGCCAGCCATTACGACACGAATTATCCGCTCCGCAAAACATCCTTCGTGGGAGCTAACGACGGCGGCTCCTCGAGCGGGTTGCTTCTCGAATTCGCGAACCAACTCCGCGGCAAAACTCGCGAAGGTTACAGTGTCTGGCTGGTATGGGACGACGCCGAGGAGGCTATAAGGCCGGATACCGAGGTCCCTTTCCTCGATGACAGCCTCTACGGCATCCGTCACCTGGCAGAAAAATGGGAAGCCGACGCGACCCTGAAGAAGATAAAGGCATTCCTGCTGGCGGATATGGTCGGCGACGCCGATCTCAACATCGAGCACGACTCAAACTCGACGCCCTGGCTCGAAGATGTCGTGTACGAGGCGGCCACTCGGGTTGGCTACCAGTCGCATTTCTTCGCGCGAACCATGCCCGTGGACGACGATCACATTCCTTTCATGAAGCTTGGCGTCGCCTGCGCGGATTTTATTGACTTCGACTACGGCTACAACGATGTCTTCTGGCATACGACGCAAGACACGATGGACAAGCTCAGTCCTAAGAGCCTGGAAATTGTCGGCGTCACCATGCTGGAAACAGTCCGCATACTCGACAAGATGGACCCACTGCCGCCGAAGTGAGGCCACGGCTTCCGCGCATTTCGCGATGAGCTTTTGCTCTTTTCCAGCATTTCGTTTCTAATGCACCCGATATGAAAATGAGAGCTTTATGGCCCTGCTTCGTCCTGAGTGCCATCTGTCTTGCCGCCACTCCTCCCACTGAAACTGACGATGAGGCCCGCATCATTCAGGTTGCCCTGCAACCTTCCCCACTCGAAAGCAATCTGCACCACCTGACCGATGAAATCGGCGGCCGCGTGCCGGGCACTCCCGCCATGCAACATGCGGTCGAGTGGGGAGTAAGAGCGCTCACCGTCGCCGGAGCCGACAGCGTTCACACGGAAGGCTTCACCATCCCGAACTCCTGGTCTGAGGGCGCAACCGAAATGACGGTGACTGCGTTCTATGAAGTCGGCGATGCCAAGGTCGGCGGATTGCTGCCTACGGTATTCCGCGCGCACGCGGTCTCGGTGGCATGGGCTCCGGCGCTTGCTCCCGCCAAGCACGTGCCGGTGGTCGATGTGGGTGACGGCACGCCCGCTGAGTTCGCGAAAGCTGGCAATATTTCCGGCAAGCTGGTGTTGGTGCATTCGGTTGTCCTTAAGACCTGGGACGATCTCTTCGCCGAATATTCGAAGGCGCCCCCAGTGATCGACGCTGCAGTTAAGGGAAAAGCTAAGGCCATCGCGTTCATGGCCACGCGGGAGCACGACATCCTCTACCGGCATACGAATTCTGCCGAGGGAGAAATTGACCGCATTCCCCAGGTGCTGGTGGCGCGCGAAGATGGCGAGCGCATGAGCCGGCTGCTGGCCTCAGGGCATCCGGTGTGGGTCGACCTGAGTATTCCCAACGAGGTGGGCGGGCCGATCAAATCGGCTAACGTGATCGGGGAAATCAAAGGCAGTGAAAAGCCCGACGAATTTGTCATTCTCGGAGCGCACCTGGATTCCTGGGAGTTAGGCACTGGCGCGCTCGACAACGGCTGCAACGCTGCCCTGGTAATCGACGCGCTGAGAACGATCAAAGCGTCTGGATTGAAGCCGCGCCGCTCCATCCGCTTCATTCTTTTTTCCGGCGAAGAGGAGGGCTTGCTGGGCTCGCGGGCTTACGCTCGAGCGCATCGCTTCGAGCTCGACAAAGCTGCCGGAGTCATCATCTACGATTCAGGAACCGGCAAAACCAAGGGCTTTTCCGACGGCGGCCGCAAGGATGTGCTCGACACCGCCAAGCGCCTCATGGCGCCGCTGCAGCAATTCGGCGTGACCGACATGAAAACCGACATGGAAGGAGGCACCGATCACTTTGATTTCATGCTGGAAGGTGTTCCGACATTCGTCGCCGATCAGGAGGAGGCGAATTATATGGAAAACTACCACGCCGTCTCCGACACCTACGACAAGGTGGACTTCGTTCAACTCAAGAAAAATGTGGCCGAGGCTGCCGAGTTCAGTTTCGCGCTGGCCAATCTTCCGGAAAAGATCGGTCCCCGCTTTACCCGTGCCCA
>Ga0210391_10001374_pt1 | contig 22382 bp, 10 predicted proteins | sample IncBWC12OmetaG_FD_160573 | JGI IMG/M metagenome (GOLD analysis project Ga0210391, IMG submission 160573) | Forest soil microbial communities from Barre Woods Harvard Forest LTER site, Petersham, Massachusetts, United States - Inc-BW-C-12-O ...
CAACTGGCTCATTGAAGGCTCCGACGCAACACAGCCCCGCGACGTGAACGCCAGCGATAACTATCCCCCAGTCGATTCCATCGCGGAAGTCCAGGCCATCACCGGCACGTTCGGCGCGCAATATGGAACCGGCGTTGCCGCGTTCAACGTGATTCTGAAGAGCGGCGCGAATGCCTGGCATGGCTCGGCATTCGAGTTCATCCAGAACGATGCGTTCAACGCGCTGAACTATTTCACGCCCAAGGGCGCGAGCACGCCTTTGCGGTGGAACGAGTACGGCGGCAGCGTGGGCGGACCCATTCTGCACGACAAGCTTTTCTTCTATTTCACGTACCAGCGCAATCCGGCACATTCATCGTTTGTTGAGACATCGACCGTACCGACGGACGCGATGAAGGCCGGGAATTTCTCGGCGTTGGCCAACCCAGTCTTCAGCCCAGCCTCAACAACCTGCACCAACGGTGGATCGGGGGTGTGCACGCGCACCCAGTTCCCCAACAACACCATCAATGTCGCCATGGATCCGGTAGCGCTGGCGATCCAGAAGTATTTTCCTGAGCCGACAGATCCCACCGCCCTCTATAACAACTACCGGGTTGTGGTGACTGAACCCAGCATGTCGACCTACTATGCGGGCAAAGTGGATTACGACATCAACGCGAACAACCGGCTGTCAGGATCGATCCTCGAATATCCAATTTCGCTCATCAACAGCATCGACGCCCTCTGTCCGCTGGGCTTCGACTGCACCAAGGCACCCCAGAACCTGAATCAGGACGCCCAGGTGACCGAGACTTGGACCATCAGCCCGCGCACGCTGAACGAAGCGCGCGTGGGTGCGGTTCGCGAGCTGGATAAGTACGTTCCGTCCACCTACGATCAGGGATATCCCGCAAAGCTGGGGATGGAGCCCGCGTACGGGGGCAATGCGCCGGGCAATATCTTTCCGGACGTCACGATCAATGGCGGCGATGGAGCAGGGCAGATCGGCCTCGGCGGTGGCGTTCATGCGGTGTTGGCCGACGGCGCCTATGTAGAGGGCGATATCGTCACGCTCATTCGCGGGCGTCACACCATCAAAATGGGCGGCGAGTTCGACAAAAGCTATCAGAACTATACGAACTGGGGTGATGTGAGCTCGGGCAACTTCCAGTTCGACGGCATTGGCACCGCGCAATTCTGGCCGGGCGGAAATTATCCCGATACGACCGGCGGCTACGGCACTGTGGCCTCAGGCGCGCCTTACGCGGACTTCCTGCTCGGCCAGGTCTACGGCTGGTACGTGTATGACTACGAGGAAACCGGCGCGCGCATGTGGAATCTGGCAGGCTTTGTGCAGGACGACTATAAGGTGTTACCCAATTTGACGCTGAACTTGGGCCTGCGCTACCAATACCAGTCAGGATGGGGCGAGGAGCACAACCGCTTCGGCAGCTTCGATCCATCATTGGTGAACACCGGACAGTATGTGCCGGCAGGCACGCTGGGCGCAATGATCTACGGCGGTCAGGACGGCCGCAACACGATTGAGGACGGCGTGAATGAATGGGATCCCCGCTTAGGCGTGGCCTGGTCGCCGCGGCCCAACTGGTCAGTCCGCGCCAGCTACGGCATCTTCGACGCGCCGCGGTCGGCTGAGTCTTACACCGACGGCGCACTGGGCCTGGGCTTGAATCCGCAGGGATCCAACGGCTACTCGTCCAACTTCACCACCGGCATTCAGTACTATTCGACTCCGTGGACGCTCGCCTCCGGGCCGCCGGCAGGGTCGGTGATCTATCCGCAGCAGTCGGCCTTCAGTAACTCGAAATATAACTACCAGGGCGTCTATTACTACCCGACTCACATGCCGATCGAGAACTATCAGGAAGCGATGCTTTCTGTTCAGCATCAGTTCCCGGGCAGCATGCTGGTGGATGCGAGTTACGTATTCACCAAAGGCACGCATCTGAATTTCAACCGCGACATCAACCAGGTTCCGGAGAGCAAATTGAGCCAGGGTGCGTCGGCGGAGCCGTATCCGCAGTTCACCTATATCTACGGAGCGATTTTTGACGGCTACTCCAATTACAACGCGCTGCAGCTGCGTTTTGAAAAGCGGATGACGCACGGCATCTCGTTCCTAGTGAACTACGCGTGGTCGAAGACCATGGATGCGGGCACCAGCAACGGCCATTACGAGACCATCGACGTGTGGCAGAATGCGAATAACCCGGCAGCGAATTACGGATTGTCGCAACTCGACGTTCCGCAATCGCTCAACGGTTATGCCACGTGGGAACTGCCCTTCGGCAAAGGCCGCGATTTCCCGCTGCACGGCGTGGCTGACGAGGCGCTGGGCGGCTGGCGGCTGACGGGCGTCTTCCAGGCGCACTCCGGAGTGCCCTTTACGCCGACGGTGGGTAGCGCGGACGAAAGCAATTCGCAGGCCGCGCAGTGCTATTGCGGGTTCGCATGGTTCCCGAATGTCGTGGGGAACCCCAGGCTTTCCCATCCCACCATCAGCGAGTGGTTCAACACCGCGGCATTCAAAGTTCCTGACGACAATACGTTCGGCGATGCGCGGCGCAACATGCTGCGCGGGCCGGACTGGCGCGACGTCGACTTCAGCCTGGGCAAAACGTTCTGGCTCGGAGAATGGGCCGGGAAGGATTACCACATGGAAGTGCGCGCCGACGCATTCGACGCGCTCAACAATCCAAACTTCAGCCAGCCCAGCGCCGGCGTCGGTGTTGCCGGTGGCGGAGTGATTTCCAGCGCCAACACCAACCGGCAAATCCAACTCGGAGCGCGTGTCTCGTTCTGATTCCACTGCGGAGCGTACGTAAAAGCCCGTGCGAGATGGCCTCCCCCTCGCGCGGGCTTTCTTTTTCCTGAGACAGCGTAAAATTGCGCTGCCGTTGGCTGTGGAGAGCTTAATGATGATGCAATCCTGTTTTGCGCCGATGCGTATTCGCATCGGCGTTGGTCTATTGTTGATTGGGCCATGTGCCGTGAGTTGCTGCGCGCAGACGGCTGCAGCGCATCTGCAGCAGGGCACGGAGGCCCTGATGCACGGCAACTGTGTTGCAGCGGAGACGGAGCTGCACGCCGCCCTCAAAGCGGCTCCAACGCTCGTGCAGGCCCAGGGCCTACTCGGGATTTGCGAAAAGCGCATGGGCGAGCCCGGCGCGCAGAAGCATCTTGAGGCAGGCTTCGTGAAGGTGACTGAGCCGAAACTACGTACGGAGATCGGCGTGGAACTGGCTGACTACGATTACCAGCGCGGCGACCTGGACCACACGCTGCCCGTGGTGCAGACGCTGGTCGCTATGAATCCGGAGAACATCGACATTCTGTTCTTCGCGCAAAACGTCTACCAGGATATGGCCGACAACACCCTGAATAAACTCGCGCTTCTGGCCCCCGATTCTCCGCGCATGCAGGAAGTGGTTGCGGAGCATCTGGTGAACGCCGGCGATCTCAAAGACGCGGCCGACCATTACCGCCGCGCATTGCAGATGGATCCGTATCTACCCGGTGCACATTTTGAATTGGGCGAGGCCATTCTGGAGTCCAACCCAACCGATCCCGCGGCGCAGTCCGACGCACAGAAGGAGTTGCAGGCGGCGCTGCGTGTTGATGGAGAAAGCGCGCGGGTGGAATGTGAGATGGGGCGCGACGCCTGGCTCGCAGGCGATCTGGGTGCGGCGCAGTCCCACTACGAGCGCGCGCGAAAGATGGCTCCTGACGACGTAGAGGCCCTAATGGGCCTGGCGCGCCTCCTGGCGCGGCAGGATCAATCGGCCGACTCTCTGCCGCTGCTCGAGAAGGTGGTCGACGAAGATCCGCTGAACGGCGAGGCCCACTACCGCTATGCGATGGCGCTGAAAGCAGCGCAGCGCACGCAGGAAGCGCAGAAACAAATTCGGATCTATCAGACCATCCGCGCAGCCCACGACAAAGTGGTGCGCGTGTACGGGGAGATGAATCGCCGCGTGAAGGCGCACGAGGACGACGAGCCGGACGCCGAGACTCCCTGAGCCCTAGCCGGTCGTGATGGTCAAAGAGGCTGGACGCAGCCCCGGCGAAGTTGCGGCAATTTTTATCGTCCCCGCGGCCGCTGTCGCCTGCACAACGGCGAGGCATAGTCCGTGAAAGGCGCGCCGGCTGCTGGCCTTGTAACTGTCGTGGCTCGTCGGATCGCCGTTGTCCACGCCAATCAGACGTCCCGCGCCTTCAATAGAAAAGCTGACGTTGTTGTCGGCGGCGGGAACGACGCGCCCCTGCGCGTCCTGAATGGCGGCGGTGACATGCGCAACATCGCGGCGATCCGCTGCGATGCGCGTTAGGTCGGAGCTGAGGCTGATGGCGAATGCCTCGCCCGTGGTAGCCACTTCTTCCGTGACCGCAATCTGACCGTCCTTCATGCCAACGGCGCGCAGCGTTCCCGGCTGGTAGGCCACGTCCCACGAGAGATGCAAATCGGCGGTGGTGCGCACCACGCGCGCGCGAGCCGGAAAATTCCCATACCGGCCTTCCATGCCGAGGCGCGGAAATTCATAACCCTTCACGCCCTGCGATTTTCCGTTGAGAAATAACTCAACCGTGTCGCAATTCGTGTAACAAGTGACGGGAATGATCGCGCCCTCGCTGCCGTGCCAGTTCCAGTGTGGAAACAGATGCAGCATCGGCTTCGCAGCCCACTGACCCTGGTAGAAGTAGTAGCCGTCTTTGCGAAAACCGCAAGTGTCCATCACGCCGGAGGCCGCGCTCTTCATCGGCCAGTGCGATTCTCCCAGGTAGTCGAACCCCGTCCACATGAAATCGCCGGAAACGTAATCGTGCATGTCGACAAACTGCCATAGCTGCTCAGCATCGATGCGCAGATTGGAGGGATGGCTGAACCAGGGCGCGTCGGCGTCGCCCTTCTGCGGCGCAAGGTCGCGATATTCGCCGCGAATGCCGCCCACGCCCACGCTCTCCGTTCCAATAAAACGGCGCTGTGGAAACGCTTCGCGATCGATGCTGTAGTAGAGGTCGGCGCGATTGCGCCAGCGATCGACGTAGTTGTAGCCAACGACATCGAGTTGGTCAACGAACTCGGGACGCACGCGATTTTCGAGCGGCTCCGATGCAATCTGATCGCACGCGACGGTGACCGGCCGCGTTGGATCCTCCGCGTGAAAAATAGCGAGCACGTTCCTAAGAGTCTCAGCGCCATCCACAGCGGACTGATCCGGAACTTCGTTGCCCGCGCTCCACAACACCACGCTGGGATGGTTCCGGTCGCGGTGGATGAAGTTCTTCAGGTCGCGCTCGTGCCACTCGGCGAAATACAGGTGATAGCCATTCTTGATCTGCCCTTTAGGAATGTGCCACTCGTCGAAGGCCTCGGCCATCACCAGAAATCCCATACGGTCGCACAGGTCGAGAAACTCCGCAGCATAAGGATTGTGACTGGTGCGAATCGCGTTGCATCCCATCTCGCGCAGCAGTTTCAGCCGCCGTTCCCACATGCGTTCGGGCACCGCTGACCCCACGCAGCCGGCTTCCTCGTGCACGCATACTCCGTTCAGCTTGACGTGCTCGCCATTGAGCAGAAACCCGCGATTCACGTCGAACACCGCAGAACGGATCCCGATCGGCGTATCGCAAACATCGACGACGCGGTCGCTCTGCGACAGCTCGCAGCGGACGGTATAGAGATTCGGTTGATCGATCGACCACAATGTGGGAGTCGGAACGCTGAGCTCCTGCACGAAGCGAAATGTCTCCCCCGATGCGAGATCATGGGAGGTCTTGCCGGTGGCGGCGGAGACTCCGGCCTGATCGAGCAAAGTAGCTGCCAGCGTGCAGCCCATCGAATGATCGCGCTCGTTTGTGACCGTCGTCTCCACCCGCACCGTCGCGTGGTCTGCGCCGGCCTCGGGACAGGTCACAAAAGTTCCCCAGTACGCGATCCGCAATGGGTCCGTCTTCAGCAGCCAGGTATGGCGATAGATGCCCGAGCCCGTGTACCAGCGGCAATTCGTCTGCAGCGTGTTATCGACACGAACCGCTACGACATTTTCCGCTCCGAAGCGCAGATACGGCGTCAGTTCATAAGCGAAGGGAACAAATCCATAGGGACGTACGCCGAGCGAGTGGCCGTTGATCCAAACTTCGCTGTTCTGGTAGATGCCGTCGAACTCCAGTGTGACGATGCGGTCGCGATCGCTCGCCGGGACCGTGAAGCCCTTGCGATACCACCCGATGCCGGTGGGCAAATAGCCGCCAGGTCCGGAGGCCGGTTCGCTCTCCGAGTACGCGCCTTCAATGCTCCAGTCGTGCGGCAGATCGACTGCGCGCCACGATGCGTCGCCGAAATCCGCCTCGTGTGCTCCGGCAGGATCCCCTTGGGTGAAGCGCCAATCGAAGTCGAAACTGTCGCGGCTTCGGGGCTCCGCCGGCTCGGCGGGCAGCATGAATTCCGCGCGGCTCAGCCACGGAGACACCGACAAGGCCGCGACGCCGCGAGCCGTGCGGCCCAGCAAATCGCGGCGCGTCAGCAGAGCGGCGGAAACCGCATTCGTAACGTTCATGCGTACGCTTTCTCTCGTTGGCGCGGCCAGGACCCGCGATTCTGCAACGACCGCAAACGAGGACTCAGCTACTGTACGCGCCGGAAAATGCTATGGAATCCGACAAAAGTCGGAGACGGATGCCTATCTGTATGTCGAATCTGCTGATCAGATCTATATTGCGGATCTATAGGTGAACCAGCCCACGCTGCAGCGCGGTCACCACCGCCTGGGTGCGGTCGGAAACCTGTAGCCGCATCAGAATGACGCTCACATGGCACTTGACCGTGGCCTCGGTGATGCCCAAATGGTGCGCGATTTCCTTGTTGGTCTCGCCGCGAGCCAGCAGGCCCAGCACTTCACGCTCGCGCGCACTCAGGTCAGAGTCGGGCGTGCGCGAGGCAAGCGCCCGTGACACCGTTGCAGGAAGAAAACGACCGCCCGCGTGGACGCGGCGCAGGGCATCGATGAGCGCCTCGTGCGGCATCCCTTTGATGACGTAACCGCGTGCCCCAGCTTCGATTGCCTGATAGATATCCTCGTCGCCCTCATACGTCGTCAGCACCACGAAGCAGGCTTTGGGGTGGCGCAGGCGAATAGCGCGAATGGCCTCCACGCCGCTCATCTTCGGCAGGCGCAGGTCCATCAGCGTAATGTCGGGACGTTGCTGCTCAAACAGGTCGAGGGATTCCTCAGCAGTGCCACACTGCGCCACCACGCTCATGTCAGGCCGCGCGTTGATGATGGCGACAATACCCACGCGCACGATCGGGTGATCGTCCACAACGAGTACTCTGATCGGTTTGCCGTTTTCCATCACTTACACACCCATCATGGCGCTGCGCGCGCCGGAAACCTTGCGCGGAATTCTCACGGTCAAGTTTGTGCCTTTTCCAGGAGTGCTGTCGAGATGAAAGTCGCCGCCGACTGCCTGCACGCGTTCGCGCATACCCACCAGGCCGTAATGGCGGTCCTCACGCGCAAAGACGGCTGCCGGTTCGAAGCCCGCGCCGTTGTCGCGTACCCCCAGGGTCAGCTCATTTTGGGCAAAACTCACGCGCACGTCGACGCGCCTGGGATGCGCGTGCAGCACCGCGTTGGAGACCGCCTCGCGCGCCATCATCATCAGTTCGTGCATCGCCACCTGCGTCAGCGAGAACGGCTTGCCCGTGACCTCGCAGGTAATCGGAATGCCGGATTCCGCGCTGATCTGGCGCGCCATGCCGGTCAGCGTGGTCTCCAGCATGCGGCCCGAGGGCTGCTCCTGGCGCAAATTCCAAACCGCCTGCCGCGCTTCGTCGATCGTGGTGCGCACCTGCCGCCGCGCGTGTTCCAGCAACTCCTGGGGCAGCGAAGTTTCTTCCTCACGCAGGCTGGCGAGCGCTTCCAGCAGTGCTGAAATTCCCGCGCAACCCTGGATGACCGTGTCGTGCATCTCGCGCGCCAGCCGTCCGCGCTCGTCCAGCACCGCCTCAAAGCGCATCCTCATTTGCCACAGCCGAAAGTGATACGCGCCGAGTACAACGGCGGCCATCAGCAGCAGACAGCAGCCGACAAACCACCACGTCCGCCAGAAATGCGGCTTCTGGATAATCGGCAGCATCAGCGTCGATGTTGTTTGCGGCTGATTGATTTCGAAAGCGGCCACGCGGAACGAGTATGTGCCCGGCGGCAGATTCGTCCACGAAGCGACACGCCGCGGTGATGCGTCGCTCCAGGTGGTGTCGAATGGATCGAGCCGGTAGCGGAAGCGCAGGCCCTCCTGCGAGCGCAGCAGAATGGGCGACCAGGAAATCTCCAGGCGAGTGGCGCCGGGGTTGAGCAGAATGGGCTGCGCCGGGTCGACTTTGCGGCCGTCGATGGCGACGTCGTCGATGACCACCGGCGGTAGAGGCAGCGGCGGTGCGGGATCGCGAGCAATGTGGATGGGCCCCTTGTTGCTGGGGAACCAGACGCCGTCGTCGCTATCGACGCACCCGGAGGGCTGCCGGCCGCCGTAAATTTGCGTCGTCTCCACTTCATCGGAAACGGCGTATAGCGTGAGAGAGAGATGCCGCGAAGGATCATCGGCCGCCTCGTCGAGTTCCTGGCGGCGCAGCAGGGAAATGCCGTTCGGCCCGCTCAGCCACATCCCGCCTTTGCGGTCTTCAACAATCTGATAAATGCTGTTGCTCGCTAGTCCCTGCGCGGTCGCGTAGTGCGCCAGACGATTGTTCTTCCACCGGAAAAGCCCGTTGCTGCGCGTGCCGAACCACAATCCGGCATCCAGGTCTTCGTGGATCGACCATACCTTCTCCTCGGCCAATGCCGCAGTGGCTGCATCGCGGACGAACGCGCCGCCGCGCATATGGCTCAAGCCGCGATCGGTGCCAATCCACAGGTCGCCGTTGTGGTCCTCAACCAGCGCGCGCGTGCTGAAGTAGGAGAGCCCGTCACGCATCTGGTAATTCACAAATTCGCGCCCGTTCCAGTGGCTCACGCCCTCATCCGTGCCGAACCACATGCTGCCGTCGCGGCTCTCGAGCATCACGCGGATGAAATTATTCACCAGCCCATCGTGGACATTCAGACGCAGAACTTTCCCGTCCGCTGCCACGCGAATCAGCCCATCTCCATCGGTGCCGATCCACAGATTTCCCGAGCGGTCGCGAAAAATGTTGCGTGCATGCAGCGGCCCCAGCTGCGGATGGGGCCACGGCGCAGCAATGCCGTTACGCACCTGAAAAATGTCGGTGGAAACAACCCAGAGCGTGCGATCGCGATCCGCGTAAAGCGTGCCGAAGTCGGAGTCCGCAGCCTGGGGCAGCGGCACAATGCGTACCGGCGTATGCGTCAGGCGCAGCATGCCGGCCTGCGTCCCGATCCACAAATTCTGTTCATCGTCTTCGAATACGTTGAGCACCGTATTGCTGGGCAGGGAATCGGGCGCAGTGATGCCGGTCAGGTCCTGGCCCACCACGCGGCGAATGCCCTGGCCGATGGTGCCTACCCACAGCGTGCCGTCGGAGACCTGACGCAGCACGCGAACCGTCTGCGTGATCCCGGCAACGCGTTCGAAACTCTGCGCACCTGGGCCCATGCGATGCAGGCCGGAAACCGTTCCCACCCAAACCGTTCCATCGCGCGTTTCGAGAATGGACTTCACGCGATTCTGGCTGGCCCCGCCCTGCAGTGTGTATTCCTGCACATTGCCTGCATCGAGCCGAAGCAGGCGCGAACCGCCAACCCATAGTCCTCCGCGCTGATCTCGCGCGATAGCGTGCACGGCCAGCGGCGGCACATTGCCGGTCCCGTCTACACGCACCAAACGTCCAGAAGAGAAGCGCAGCAGACCGTTATCCGTGCCAACCCAAATCGTTCCGCCGCGGTCTTCATACAGGGCGCGCACAAAGCCGTCGCTTAGCCCATCTTCCGCGCCATAGGAACGGAATTTCCCGCCCTGGTAACGGGTCAGCCCGCCGCCCTCGGTGCCGATCCACAAGCTGCCGTCACGCGAAGTCAGCAGCGCGAAGACGCTGTTCTCGTGGAGCTGCGGTGTGTTGCCGTGGTCGAAGAGCGTGAACCGCGCTCCGTCGAAACGCAGCAGACCGCCCGTGGTCCCGATCCACAAATAGTGATCCGCAGTTTGCGCGAAGGCCTGAACCGTCTGTTCCGGCAGACCATCCTGCGTCTGCCACAGCTTGCGCGTGTACCCGCCGGGAACCGCTGCGAATCCCTGCACGCACAGCAGAGCCAGAACCACAGCGCACAGCAGGATGCGTCCGGCGTTCAGTCGCGGCGTGCTGGCATGGATTCCCATGGTCTCTGCGATTGTAGGTCGAATCGCGCTACCTCTGGACCGTCACAGCATACCAGGTGGTCGCCGGCGTCCCAACGGTAATCAGCCAAGTGCCAGCGTTCTGGACGGCGGAAATTGGCTGCCCCAGCGGCTGTCCGGCTCCGTCCAGCGGCTGGGCAAGGACGGCGGTCGCCCCACCGAGACCGCGCAGCTCAATCCGGCCGGTCACCGGCTCAATCAGCGTCGGCGACCCACCCCACTGCGAAAGACCACTGTGGTCGCTGTTCCACTGCATGCCGGTGTTGGCGACGCGTGCGCCCGCGACTAGCACCAGCTTCGCGCTGTGCGCGACGGGCTGGTCGTCGAGCGAGGTGAGAACAATTGCACTGAACGGATTCGCAACCTCAGCGGAGAGATTCGCGGGCGGCTTGTTCTGCACTGCTGCAAAACCGATCAGCGCCTGGGTGCGCGGCGTGTCGACGACCACCTGCCCGCCGCGTGGCTTCGAACCATACCAAGCGAGTTGCGCTGTATCGGAAACAACACGAGACGGCTCGGCACCGTCAGAGAATTTCGCCGTGGGACCATCGTTGAGTGAGGCAATGCGCGATCCATGTTGCAAGGGAACCCATAACGGAAACCCCGGTGTGAAATAAGGCCGGTCCTGCTCCCACATCCGATAGCTGTCAAACACCTGATCCTCTGAGTACGACCGCGCAACCGTCTCCCGCGCCAAGCTCACATCGCCGCGCAGAAACATCAGCGCCCCTGCAGCCAGTTCCGGCATCTTGATCGGGTCCAGCGAAATATCGAATGGATCGCCGATGTACGGTTTCCAGTTCGGATCGCTCTTCGGCTCGAAGGTGTACCAGAGGATCGCGTCCCAATCCTGGAAATCGCCATAGGCCGCGAGGATGGGAATCTGCTCCGCCCCATAGTCGTTCGGATACGCCTCATTCACCTCGCTCACCGTGTACGGCTTGCCCGCCTCCGCCGTCCGCGACAACTCCACCACGGTGGAGTTCGTCGGATCGTCCACCATCGGCGCCTTCACTTTGCGTTCCCACGGATGCTGCCAGTAGTCGTGGCCATCGACCGCGTCAAACCCAGACGTGGCCAGCAGCAGCGGATAGCCGGTATTCCGGTGGCTGTGGTCCGCCGTCGCCAGAATCAGGCAGCGGATGCCGAGGTCTTTCTCCAGGAATCCGCGCATGTAGCTGAAATAGCCGCTTTCGAGCCACAGAAAAAACTGCGATTCCAGGTCGAAGCGGTCTTTCGGCGCAGCCCCGACCTCTGGACCCGCCAGCAGCGGAATCGGATCGCTGCCCTGAACGCCCGCCTCCCTGCGCACCGACCACACCACCGCCGCGCTCGCATTCTTCTGGAGCCACGCGTTGTAGATGCCGTCCAACTCATGCGCGTAGAAGGGCGACGGAGAAGGGAAGCCAAGCCAAATCGCATTCTCGTTATTGATTTCCACGATGGCGACGGCGGGGTCGTTCGCGTAGCTGCGCTTCGTGTAGGGATTGACGTGGGTCAGCAGTTGCCGCGCGTAGTCCTTCTGCAACTCGATCAGCGTCTTGTCATACAGGCTGACGGCCTTCGCGCCTTCGTGCAGCTTGTCCGCATCCGTAACGCCATCGCCAGCCTTGAACGGCCGCCCCACCAGCAAATTGAAATCGATGTAGATGCCCCGCTTCTCCAACTCTGCCAGAAAATAATCCTCGCGATCCAGTTGCTCGGGATCAAACGCGCGTGTGTCGTTGCGCCCGGCGGCGATCAGGCCGCGCGGCGCGGGCAAATCCAGAAACTGCAGGCGCACGCAGTTCACCCCGTAGCGCGCCAGCGTCGCCGCCCACAGCGGCGCTTCCTCTTTTGAGGGGATCATCGTGGAACCGCGGCTCCACTCCGTGATGTTCACGCCCCAGAGCCGGATGCGCTGGCCGCTGCCATCGACAAGGTGCCCGCCCACTGCGTGAATGAAGCCATGCTTGCCGGCGGGCGCGTCCAGCAGGAACGACACGTCGACGGGCGAATGCGCTGCCAGCCCCGCCCGATGATCCATGACGAAGGGAGTGAGCGCCGGAACCGCCGCTCCGCCGGGAGGCGAATTCTGCGCCGGCACGCTCGTAACCGCCAGCAGCAGCAGCGCGATCGAACCCATTCCGTTCCTCAAACGTCGCCTCCCCGCGAGCGGAATCGCCAGCCGCACCCATTGAATGCGAAATTCGCACCCGGCGAATCCGACTTCCGTCGGATTGCAGACCCGCTACCCAGAGATACCATTGCGTGTACTGGAAACTCAGGCCGCCGCAACCTGCGCTGGCCGCGGAAATGGGCTGTTCTCACCTTGACGGAATTCTCGCAGAAACTCTCACGCGCGACGGCGCCCCTGATGGGCGGACCCATCCGCGTGGTCCTGATCATTTCCGCCAAACTGGAGCGGCTTGGCTGGAGCATCGTGGTCGAGGGTCAGGACGACATGGAGTTGCTCGGCCAGTTCAGTTCGCTGGGCGCCGGTCTCGCCTTCCTCACTTCTCACCCGGCGGACGTCGCGTTGATTGATGAAGGGATGCTGACCCCGAAGCACTGCGCCACATTGCAGGAATATGCGGCCCAGCAGCCTTCCCGCATCCTGCTGATCGCGAGGCATCCCATGGATGAGCCGTTGGGAGACTCGCCATACTCGTTTGCGAGTGCCTGTTTGTTGAAGGGTGTCGCTGCCGCCAGCCTGCTGGCTGCGATTCGCGGCGAGCAGGCGTAATCCTCTCTTCTTATTCGCTGGTATTGGCTCCCGGGGTGGCGTGGTCGACACCGCTTCCGCGGGGATCGGGCTTCACCGTCACCGGTTGGGTGTAAGTCTGCCCGTCCACGGTCAGGCGTACGGTGTACTCACCCGGCGCCAGTGCTGCCGGTCCGCGGCGTCCCGGTCCAGCCGGACGCGCCGCTGGTTGTTCTGTCCCCTCGGGTGGCGAGCAGGCGTCGCGCGCTGGTTCTTCGCCTGAGGGAGGACCGAAGAAGCGCTGCTGCGGAAGATCGAGCGCGTACCGGTGCATTCCAGGCTGCGCAGACGGCGGCAGTTGCGCAGGCTGTTCCCAAATCGCCTGCACGTTGATTTTCTCCGTGTCGACGGGCCGCACCGGAGTATCGCTCGCTCCGCATGCGCGCACGTGTCCCGCGCTGTCCACTAACTCCAGTTTCACGGGTTGTGCCGGAGCCGTCTTGAGCCAGTAGTAAGCCTGCACGCCCGGCATTGGATTCAACTCCTGTGGCTCCTCATGCGGCAAAGGCGTTCCGTCCTGTCCACTCGCAGGAATCCCCAGAGCATTCCCCGGCTTGAAGAGAAAGGCATTCGAGGCCACAATTTGGCTGCCCTTGTCCGCGATCTGCCGCAGCGCGCTCATCTGATCCGTCACCCAGAACCCGCGCCCATGCGTGGCCACGTCGAGATCGTCACCGTGCACCACAATGTCGCGCACTGAGGTGACTGGCATGTTGTTCTGCAAGGGCTGCCAGTGGTCCCCATCGTCGAACGAAACGTAAACACGCAGCTCCGTCGCGGCATACAGCAATCCCTTCGTCACCGGATCTTCTTTCACAGAATTGACGTAAGCGCCCTCGGGAATTCCGTTGACCACGTTCTGCCACGTCGCGCCACCATCGTGCGTGCGATAGATATAGGGCTGGTCGTCTGCCAGACGATGCCGATCGACGGACGCATAAGCCGTATCCCCATCAAAGTGCCCGGCCTCGATCTGCGAAACTTTGCTCCACGGAGTCATCGCTGGTGGCGTCACGTCTTTCCAGGTCTTGCCGTCGTCGCGCGTTACATGGATCAGACCATCGTCCGTACCGACCCACACCGCCGCCGCGTCCAGCGGAGACGGGCTGATGGTGTACACCACGCCGAACCGAGTCGTCATGGTTTCGTCGATATCTTTCGCCGTCGCCGGATCCAGATTGTGGGGTACTGGCGGATTCAGCCGCGTCAGGTCGGGACTGATCTTCTCCCAGGTCTTCCCGCGATCTCGCGTGCGAAATACAAATTGATTCGAATAGTAGAGCGCGCCATCCGCCGTGGAGAAAACCTCAGGCAATGTCCACGTCTTCCGGTCAGGATCGTTGGGGTCAGCAGCCGGTAGCGCGCCGCCCAGTGAAGCCGGAAGATTCAGCGCCTGGTTGCAGCGTCCAGCCCCGGCGCCGTACAGAATGTTGGGCTCCGTCGGATCCGGCACGACCGTGTCGCTCTCGCCGGCGAGACACGTGGGCTGCCAGTTGCGGAAGTTCAGCACGCCTTCGTTCGACCACGTGCTCACGCGCACCGCACCGCTATCCTGCTGCGCCCCGTAGAGCCAGTAGGGAAACTGATTATCCGCGGCAACGTGATAAATCTCCGCGGTCGGCTGGTTGTACCAGGTGCTCCAGGTGTTGCCGCCATCCACACTCACCACCGTGCCCTGATCGCTGCTCAATACCATCCGATGGCCGTCTCGTGGATTCACCCATAACTGGTGATAGTCGTCGCCTCCCGGCGCTCCCTTGATGGGCGTCCAGGTCTTGCCCGCATCCGTCGTCACATAGGTCGCCGTGTTAATCACGTAGGCTTTGTCCGGATTTTCCGGATCGACTGCCACCGATTCGAAATACCAGCCGCGGCCCCACAACCGCGTCTCGGAGTTGACCAGCCGCCACGTCGTGCCCGCGTCATCGGAAAGGTAGACGCCGCCCAGGGGCTTCGGAGCGGGCTTGCCCGTAGCATCTGCCGCCCGCCGCAGCGGAGGAGCAACGCTGGCGCCCACATCGTCCACCACCGCCCATAAGCGCTTCGGATTGCTCGGAGCTACCGCGATCCCGATCTTGCCGACAAAGCCGTCGTCCGGCAAACTACCGCTCAGCTTCGTCCAGTGATCACCGCCGTCGGTTGACTTATAGAGCCCACTGCCCGGCATGTACGAAGGCGCATACACCGACCACGGCGGCCGCCTCGTAGCCCACAGCGACGCGTAGAGCACCTTCGAATCTTTCGGATCCAGCGCAATATCGATCGCGCCCACATTGTTCGGATCGGATGCGTTGAACAGCACCTTCTTCCAGTGCGCGCCACCATCGGTCGAGCGATATACACCACGGTCGGGGTTCGCGTCATACACGTGCCCCAGTGCCGCTACATACACGCGATTGGGATTTGACGGATCGACGACGATGCGCCCGATCTGGCTCGTCTTCTCGAGGCCGATCTGCTTCCATGTTTTTCCCGCGTCAGCCGACTTGAACATCCCAATGCCATACGAATGCTGGCTGCGAATGTCCGGCTCACCCGTGCCGACATAAACGATGTTGGCATCCGACGGAGCCACCGCGATCGCTCCGATCGACCCAATGGGAATTCCCTGGTCCGAGATCGGTGTCCATGTCCGTCCGGCGTTCTCTGTCTTCCACACGCCTCCGCCCACCGACCCAAAGTAGAACGTGTCCGGCTCCCTGGGAACACCCGCCACGCCAAACGAGCGGCCGCCGCGCATTGGGCCCACATCACGCCAATGCAGACCTGTGAAGAGGCTCTCTGGATACTGCCCACCCGAACCGGATTCCTGTGCGGTAAGCGAGATCCCGAAAAGAACACCCAAACCGAGCGCGACAACGGACAAAGACCAGCGACGACGCAAACCCATGGAAATGCTCCTGCCTCAAATGAAATGTGGAAGAAAGCGAAAATCCACGTTAGCACGTCGACCACGCATAAGACCCGTCTCGCTCCCTCGTCTTAGGAAAGCAGCCGGATTCGGCTCGATGCAGAGAATCCGCTCAGCCCTTTCCGATCCCCGCCAGTCGCATCGCGCGCTGTGCTTCCGCGTTGGCCATGAACCAGTGCCACACGCTGCCGTGGCGCAGATTCTCCGCACTGAGCAGGATCATGCCCACGTCCAGACCGAGCGTGTCCGTCGAAACCCAGCCGGTCAGCGGATTGAACGCGTCGGCGAATCCATACTTTCCCCAGAATTTGTCGCCGACCTTGTCTTTCATAGCATGCATGGCGGGAATGCAAATGTCCGGCGCGAGCATGAGTGATCCGCCCGCGGCGCACGGCACGATGGCGCCGTCAATCTTCGAGTGTTGCGGCGGACCACCCCACGCGCGATAGCCATTTGGGCTGGATGAGCTGGTGATTCCCCACAGATCCTGCGTGTAATCAGGATAAGTCTTCGATAACTCCTCATAACACCAGGCGCGATGAGCGCGGGTCGCGATTTGGCAGTTTTCGAACCAATCCACATGCGCGCCGCGAGCCTCGCGCCGCCCGCGAAAATCGAACCACGCGAACGGGTACTGATAGGTCCAGAGCAGGGAATTGCCGATGTAGTTGTAGGGACCGTAGCTATTCGGCGTGCGTTCCCACGCGTACCACGCTTCCGGCGGCAGTGCATGCGTAAGCGAGCCAATCCCGAGCAAATACATAGCCGCTAACTGGCAGTATTTGTCATAACGAAATTGAATGAACCCCTCGGGACGCCAGCCGTGCGACAACAGCATCCCCTGGCCATTGGTCATCCATCCGAAGTCGTAGCGGCTGTAGAGGAGCGTGGCCAGGTCGCGAATCTCCGCATCTTCGTGGAAATATTCACGGCACGTCAGGGCGCCCGCCAGCAGCCAAATGGAATCGCTGGTGGAAACTTCCACGTCTTTCCACCGCGCGCCAGTGTGCACATCGATGAAGTGATAGAACCAGCCGTGGATGCACTCGACTTTGCCATTGGTATAGCTCCGCAGGGCACGGCGGACGCGATCTTTGGCCTGCTCGCGGGGAATCCATTTTCTCTCCGTGCCAATGCACATGGCGGTCAGGCAGAATCCCGTCACGCCGGTGCTGCCGCGGGGCTCATCGCCTTTGCGGTCGTTGTCGGCGGGGTTGCCGTGGATGAGGTCGCGACAAATGCCGGTCTCCGGATCGCTGGCGTCCTGGAAGTAGCGAAAGCATCGTTCCGACAAATCGTCGAGCAGGGCATCGCCGCGAAAGTGCTGTCCGAAGCCGAAGGCACGATGTGCAGAGAAGCAAATTCCCGTCGCGGCTGCGCCCGCAAGGAATTTCCGCCGTCCGATGATGTGTGTCATCCCGTCTGGTTGGATGCGCGTTCCCTCAGCGCCGCAACGGGCAAAGGAAAGCCCTGGCAGCAATTCCTGTCAGGGCTGGACTGGCTGCGAAGGCAGCAGCGTGTGCCCGCGTTAACTTAAATGAATCGCAATTCCTGTCTGGGCCTGAATCGCCTTCAGCAAATCCGGTTCGGTGCCGCCGGGTAAATCCATGTCGACAAACGAAGCCGCGCCGCTTCCATCCTTGTACTGAATGCGCAGCAGATGGTTAGCCATGTAGAACTCGATCGACGAAATGTTCTGATAAGGGATGGTCTTCTTCACGCCTTCGTTGACGACAAAGAGGACGTTTTTCGAATCCGGATCGAGGTTCAGGGTGCCTTCGAGTTTGCCGGCTTTCCCGGACTTGCTGTGATCCGATCCGACACACATCCGGACGTTTTTATAGGTGGAGACGGTGTTCTGGGCAGAAGCTGGAACAGACAGCGTCAGCCCGATAAGCAGGGCGAACGGAGCAAGAAGAACTTTCATAGCGAGAACATAACATCGGCTGCTGGGCCTGGTAAGTGTCAAACCGTATACATGCGCAGCTTCCACGCAAGTCGTCTGCAACTTTTTGGTGAGTCAGTTCCTGGGCCGGAAAGTGCTGCCACCGCATCCCTGTGCTGTCCATCCCCGGACACTGCCTTCCGTTTTCGGACAATACCCTGGGGTTGGCCAGCGCAAAACCGCGCCCTGCGCACTCTTGCGCCCATCATTTGCGGCGATACAATTGCTGCTCATTCTCTCTACGGAGAAACCGGACCATGGGCACACTGGGGCAGGACGTACGTTACGCGCTGCGGCAGCTGAGAAAATCGCCGGCCTTTGCTCTTACCGCCATCATCACCCTCGGCCTTGGCATCGGCGTCAACGCCGCCATGTTTTCGGTCATCGAGCAGGTCGTCTTCCGGCCTCTGCCGTATCCGAATGCTTCGCGTCTGGTTGCGATTGAATTGCGCCACGCGAATTCTGACCAGACATCCTCGTTCTCGCTGCCCGATTTACAGGATTACCGGGCGCGCAGCCACTCCATCCAGGACATGGCCTACTACACGGTGCAGTTGCCAACGCTGGGCGGCAATGGGAATCCTCAGGTCATTCCGCAGATGGTGATCAACGCGGACCTGTTCAATGTTTTAGGCATTCATCCCGTTCTCGGACGCGCCTTCAACGCCGACGACAACAAGGGCGGCAATCATCAGATCCTGATCCTGAGCGACTCGGTTTGGCACAAGTTTTACCATGCGGATCCGGCCATCGTCGGCCGCACCGTCCCCATCAACGGCGATCCGTGGATCGTTGTCGGCGTCATGCCACCCGGCACTTTTTTCCCCATGGGCGCAGAGGACGAAGTGCTGAGCCCGCTCAACCTGGACGACAAGTCGCTGCAGGGTCGCGGATCGGGCGTGCTGCAGCCCATCGGGCTCTTGCGTCCCGGCGTCACACCCGCCCAGGCGCAGTCGGAGCTCGATGGCATCCATCAGCAGCTGGCGCACGACTACCCGGATGAGAGCCCCGGCAACACCATCAAGGTCACGGATTATCACGAGTCCATCACGCAACATTCGCGTTCTGCCATCTTTGCGCTGGATTGGGCCGTGCTGGCGGTGTGGCTGATCGCATGCGCCAACGTTGCCGGCCTGATGCTGACGCGAACCAACGGCCGCCGGCGCGAAATTGCCATCCGCAGCGCTCTCGGCGCGCAACGCGGCCGCATCACGCAACAGTTCCTTACAGAAAGCCTGCTGCTCGCGCTGGCCGGTTCGGCCTTTGGACTGGGTCTCGCCGTGCTCGCGCTTCGATTGCTGCAGCAATACCTGGCCTCCACCGTCCTCTTCGGCCAGGACATCCACATCAATGCCGGCGTCCTCGCCTTTCTGCTGTTCGCCTCCTGTCTCTCAGCGCTGATTTTCGGTCTCGCCCCTGCGTGGCACGCCTCCAGCATTCCCGCCCAGGAAGGCCTGCGCGAAGGCACGGCCTCAGGGGGGACCAGCCGGCGTCAGGCGATGTGGCGCGACGGCCTGGTGATTGGCGAGATCACTCTGACGCTCGCGCTGCTGATCGCCGCCGGCCTGATGATGCGCACGCTGCTCAACCTGCGCAAAGCGAATCTGGGGTTCATCGCCGACAATGTCGTGACCGGCTCGATTTATCTGCCCTCGCATGGACCGTGGTGGACCGCGACGGCCAGCCCGACAGGGCGCGGATCGCCGACCAACATGGTGCAGACTTTTTACGATCCCCTGGTTGAAAAGCTCGCGCACACGCCCGGCGTGGAAGCCGTTGGGTTCAGCACGGTGCGGCCTCTGTTGAGTCAGTGGAGTTTCGATGACAACGTCGTCGTCAAAGACCATCCGTTCCCGAAAGGACAAGAAGTTCACGCGCAGTTCCGCGGCACGACCGACGGCTACTACCGCGCCATGGGTATCCGTCTGCTCTCCGGCCGCTTGTTCGGCGATCAGGACTCAACCACCGTGCCTTTTGCTGTCCTCGTCAACCAGGAGCTGGTGCAGCAGGCTTTCCCGAATCAGAATCCAATTGGCCAGCAGATCGAAGTGGCGGACAGCGGCCCGCGTCACTGGGGGACCATCATCGGTGTGATGGAAAATGCGAAGCAGGATTCCCCCGGCCAGGCGGCTTTGCCGGAAATGAATCTCGACCTCGATCAACTGACCCCGTCCGACGACTTCTACCCGATTCTGGCCACATTCCATATGGATATCGCCGTCCGCACGCATATGCCGTCCGGCGTTATTGAGGACAACATTCGCCACGATGTGCACGCGCTGGAACCCGAGGTCGCCGTCCAGGATCTTCAGCCCATGCAGAAAGTCGTCGACGATGCGCTGGGTGGGCAGACCCTGGCTGCGCGGCTGCTCGGCATCTTCGGACTGGCCGCGCTCCTGATCGCCGTCGCCGGCATCTACGGCCTGCTGGCATACTCGGTGAGCCAGCGCACGCGGGAACTGGGCGTGCGCATCGCGCTTGGCGCCGCGCGGCCTGACATTCTCTGGCTCATCCTGCGCCATGCGCTCATCCTGCTCGGAATTGGCGTCGGCGTTGGCCTTGCCGTTTCGTGGGCTGCTGCCGGAGTGATGCGCTCATTCCTCTTTGGAGCCAGCGGCTACGACGCGGCCACCGTTTTGCTGGTCGTGCTGGCGCTCGGCATCTGCGGACTCGTCGCCAGCTATCTGCCCGCGCGCCGCGCGGCCGGCATCGATCCCGTGGAGGCTCTGCGGTCCGAATAAACAATATTTGAATTTGAGGAGAACCCGATGCTCTCATTCTTCCAGGATGTTCGGTTCGCACTCCGCCAATTACGGCGCAGCCCAGGATTTGCCGTAGTCGCTATCGCGACGCTCGCGCTGGGCATCGGCGCCAACACCGCCATTTTTCTGCTCACGTATTCCATCGTTCTGCGCAGCCTGCCGGTTCCGCATCCTGGCCAGCTCATTCGCTACACCTTCCGCAAGGGCGAGAGCGATCTGAACCTCTCGTATCCGATCTACAAGGCGCTGGAGCAGCAGCAAGGCGCGGCCAGCGGCATCTTTGCGTGGTTCGATAGTGAAGGCACATTGCGCCGCAACGGGCAACCCAGCAAGATCAACCTCGGGCTCGCCACCGGTCCCATGTTCAACGTTCTCGAACTGCGTCCCGCTCTGGGACGCGGCCTCGATCCGCATGCCGGCGAGCCCGGCAGCGGATTCCAACCCGAGGCGGTGCTCAGCTACAACTACTGGCGCAACGCATTCCACACCGATCCCAAGGTCCTGGGACAAACGCTGAACATCGAGAACCAGTCTCTGTCCATCGTCGGCGTGCTGCCGCAGGGCTTTGAAGGTTTGCAGCCGGATCGCAGTGTCGACGTAGTGCTGCCGCTTTCCTTCGAACGGATTCAGGACGGCAAAGGGGCCATGATCGATCAGGGTGGAGCATTTTGGCTCACCATCATGGGTCGTCTCAAACCCGGCGAAACGCTGCGCCAGGCGCAGGCCAACGTGGCCTCGATCCGCAACTCCGTCAACAAGGCGGCTGATCCTTCGAACCTGTTCCTGAACGGCGGCTTCTTTTCGAGCTACAAGCTTGGCGTGGATAACGGCAGCGGCGGGCACTCGTGGCTGCGCCAGAAATACGCAACGCCATTGCTGGCGCTGGAGGGCTTGTGTGGCCTGATGATGCTGCTCTGCGGCGTCAATGTCGCGCTGGTCGTGCTCTCCCGCGTGAGCGGACGCCTGCACGAATTCGCTATGCGCAACGCACTCGGCGCCAGCCGCGGCCGCCTGCTCTCGCAGGTGCTGACGGAGACGCTGCTGTTGGGCGCTGCCGGCCTGGCGATTGGCGGCCTGGTGGGAGCGCAGCTTGCAAAAGTGTTGATCGGAATGATTACCGATCCAGGCCTGCCCTCGGCGCTGCATCTGCAGGCAGGATTCGTCGTCTTCCTGTTCGCCTCGGCCATCAGTCTCGGCGCCGCTCTCTGTGCGGGGCTCTGGCCCGCTTGGCGCGCCGCACACACCGCGCCCGCTTCGGACCTGAAGATAACCGGCGCCAGCCGCACCTCCGCTCGCCTCGGCCGCTGGATCATCCCCGCCCAGGTCGCCCTCGGCGTGGTGCTGCTGAACGCCGCGCTGCTGCTCACTGCCACCCTGCGCACCTACCTGCGCGAGAATTCCGGCTTCGCCGCCGACTCTACTGTGCTGGGCCAACTCGAGCTCAATAACGCCGGCCTTTCACCGGCGCAAACACCGGTCACTGCGTTGAATCTGCTTCATCAGGTGCAGGCCATGCCTGGCGTTCGCTCCGCTGCGCTCATGGGCATGGCGCCCATCTCGGGAGGCTTCTCCGTCAGCGGCTATTACACGCGCGACAGTCATGGAAACCTGCTCAGCAATCAGCAGGTGTGGCCCGAATCCACATCCACCGACTACTTCTCG
>Ga0210391_10001377_pt1 | contig 22309 bp, 20 predicted proteins | sample IncBWC12OmetaG_FD_160573 | JGI IMG/M metagenome (GOLD analysis project Ga0210391, IMG submission 160573) | Forest soil microbial communities from Barre Woods Harvard Forest LTER site, Petersham, Massachusetts, United States - Inc-BW-C-12-O ...
CGGATGTATTGACGGTCGCCACCGCCGTGTTGTCCGATGAATACCTGGAGTCGCTGGTCGTTACGTTCGAGGTCTGGCCATCGACAAACATCACAGTCAAAGCGAACTGCTGCGTCGCTGCGACCGCAATCGTCGGATTCGCCGGTGTCAGCTTGACCCCGGTAATGAATAGGTTGCTTACGTCAGAGCTGATGCAACTGCACAACCCAAGAATCGAGAGTATGGGAAGAACTTGAACGAACTGCTTGAACTTGCACATTGGATCGACTCCACATTCGCCCGCGCGAGAACCTTAAACCGAATTTTCGATTTGACTGTCAGCCGGTCGTTCCACTCCAACTGTTCAACTGCACTCGTGGCAATAACAGCTTGCTGGGATGCTACCACGCGCCGCATGGTGCCGCGTTCTCGCAATCCGCGCGGTTTCCAAGCAATTGGCAGGCGCGGGCAGGATCAATTTTGCAGTGGCGGGCAGCCCGCTCTCCCACGCCCCCAACCGAAAATCATAGAACTGTCGGGCGCCGAATCCCTTCGGCATTTGAAGCGCACGGGTTTAGACGAGACACTTTCGACCACGGCAGTAACGTACATCCGCCAAATCATTTCGGCCAGTGAGTACTAGTTCTGTACCAGTTCTGTACGAACGTACAGCTGTGTCCTCGACCCGCGCATGCTAACGTCACGTAGGACTCAAAAAAATGAAGCATCACAAAAATTCGCGCGACGTCGCCAGCCCCGCACCCGCGCCGCAGCATCAAATTCCGTTCAGCCCCCGCCGCAACTCTACACCAACGCAGCCCGCCGCGCCCCGAACATCACCACTCTACGTAGTTCTACGCACGCCATCAGTAGCAATCGAGAAGTTTCTAATCAACGTCTCGGCGATTAGAAATCTCCGTAAACAATTGAAAACAATCACCAACCCACAATTCTAATCAGCTATTTTTCGCATAGTGGCAGTTGTACTCGGGCACGATCTCTTGGCGGGCTAGCCGGTTTTCAGTACCACGTGGTACTGATTGGTACCGGAACCTTTCTGACTTAGGCTGCAGGGGCAGTGCGTGGGACGCGGCTTCGATTCTGACATACCTCGTAGATGCTCAGTCGATCCGATACACCCACTTTTCGCAGGATCCGGTGCACGTGGTTCTTCACCGTTTGCTCGGAGAGGTTCAAGTGATTTGCGATTTCCTTATTGCTAAGTCCCCGGCCAATCAAGGGGATAAGCTGTTGTTCGCGCTGCGTCAATCCCCATTGGGCTTGCTTCTGGCGATTCGGCAGCTCCGCGGTCTGTGTCGCCACGTAGTCGAACAGAACTTCCGTGTAGTGCGCTGGACATACGGCATGTCCTTCGGCAACCGTGCGGACCGCCGATACCACATCTACTGCGGAGGCGTTTTGCAGGACATAGCCCCGCGCACCGCGACGAATCGCTGTCAGAAAGCTGCTCCGGTCATCGGTCATGGCAATGAGGACGGTTTTGACGGGCAGGTTATCTGCTCCACCTGAGGGTGACAAATCCAAGTTACCGAGCAGAACATCCAACGAGTCGAGGACCAGAACGTCCGCGCCGCAATCGAGGGTTTGTTCGCACAATGTGGAATTATCCATTTGCGCTATAACGATCTCAAAGTCCGTGCGCTTGCTTAGAATCCTCGCGATGGATTCCCGCAACAACCGGTTTACACACAAGATCGAGACTTTGGCTCTACTCCCCATTTATTACCCTCACTGTCCGCGTGGGCTGCGGCATATTACTCCTAACAGTTACAGAACTGGATTGAAGCACCGCTGGAGATACTTACGCAACTAGTAATTTACAGTATTACAAAGTTTTTGCAAAGTGGAGGAAACACGTAGGCCATCGCGCTGGGGGCAAAAACTACGTATGGCGTTGATCGAACCACGTTCAACCACATAAACGAACCCTGGAAAGCGCTTACTCAACAACTTATCTGGGCCAACCCGGCCTTCCGGGCCAGCTCAAAACGCACTTTACGGGACGGCCAGCAACCGGTGCCATACGGGAAATCCTGTAGAAATAACATTTGGAGAGTACTACCTTCCCCGGGGCCGACCCATGGCGTTTTTCGGGACATTAGCGGCGAGCTCGCGATGTTGCCGGCCTCGTGAACTCGCTCAGAACAAAGGGGCTGCGGGCGCCAGCTCGATCGATTTGCCTGGGCGAGGGCAGTTCGCCCGGTCATCTGCAATCAATTCGGGGTCGAAACGCCTTGCGGCGGCGCAGCGAGTCTTTGGCGCAGCCGAACGAGTTCCGGCATTTCTGCATCAGCCTTGAACCAGGACTTTTCAGCGTGCGCAAACTGTTCGCGCGCCGCGGTCTGTTCCCCTCGGTGCTCATAAATCAGGCCGAGTGCATAGTAGCCGCCCGCATAACTTGGATCGTGTTCGATGATTTGGTGTGCCGTAAATTCCGCTAGGTCCCAGTCGCCTGCATCTCGGGCAATGCTTGCTATTGAATCGAGCTGAAACAGAGCTTCGCTCCAGGAGTCAGGGCCCGGAACGGCCCGGATTTTTTTCTCGATATCACGCAGAAGCATATTGCTCTTCTCTACTTGGCCTTGGCGAAGCAGAATCTCGGCGTTCAGCAATCCCGCATCAGGCAATTCCGCCGCAACAGTTGACGGCACACTTTCGAGTTCCCGCTCAGCTAACGCGAGTTCCGACTGAGCCGCGTCCACTTGATTGAGGCGAAGCAGCGCGCGTCCGGCCATGGTGTGTCCTGCGAAACGACCCATCGGCCATTTGCCGTTGGCCAACTCCTGTGCGGCCGAGAGAGCCTCTTGGTAGCGTCCGCGGCCAAGCAGAAATTCGGGCCAGTTCCTTCGGTTGAACTCGGCGACATCGTTATAAACCGGCAACTCAAAAGCCGTGTGGAAAACCCTCTCCGCTGATTTCATCTGTCCCAGTGTCTGATAGCACATCGCGAGAAGACTGAGATTGTGGAAGTGATGCCAGTCGTAACGAGCGGCTATGTTTTCCGAAAGATAATAATTTTCCTCAAGCTCCTCAGCGCGCTCAAACTCCGCGATAGCCTCTTCTGTGCGCCCTGTCCACCGCAGGTCGTGGCCGTGCATGTGATGCGCATGCGCAATTGCTGGCGCCATTCGTACGTAAATCTCACTCTGTGCCAGCGCGTCCTGGCGGCGGCCAATGGTTTCGAAGGTGTGCGCGAGGTAGTGATGCGCCGCAAACTCGTCCGGCGCAAGAGCGAGCGCCGCTTCATAAAATGCGATGGTATCCGGCCCGCCGTTCTGTCCGTGCGCGTGGGGAGAGCCTTCCTCGGCGAACCCGCGTTGGATCCACAACCACGGGTCGTTCGGACTCACGGTGATCGCGGCGGTTATAGCGGTTCGGTACGTGAAATACTTTTGCAAATCGGAATCGTCAAGCCAGGCGAGAAGTAAGCCGTGAATCTCGATCTTGCGGCGCTCGATTTCTGTAACCGTATCAGCCAGAGATTGCGCTTGGTCGAGCATCGCGTGAGCTGATGGAGCATCCGCGAGCCCGACGTACGCATCGGAGAGACCGACGTAGGCCATCGCCAGCTTTGGATCAAGGCGCAACGCCTGGTTGAACGAGCGTGCCGCCTCGATCCAGACAAAAGAATGGAGGTATGCAAGACCTTGATCGTAGAAAGCCTGGGCTTGAGGCGACGGGGTTGTCACCGGGTCATGCAGTATTCCGACTCCCTCGCGCAAGGGGACCGGACGCTCGAGGATTTCGCGCGGTACCCAACCCACCATTCCAGCGTCGTGACCTTCATGTTGAGCGTGCGCCGGTGCAGCCAGCGACACTGCTAAAGCCAGTGTGCTTGCAATCAAGAAAAAACGTGGCAAAGACGATTGCATCGTTAGGTGGCCGTTCACGCGATGATTGCCATGGATCCTAGATCTCTGAGATTGCAACTTCTCGCACGTAAAACCCCATGTCAAGCCGCCGAGTCTGCATCGCCGGCTCGGCAACGCGCAAACGGATTAGGTAGGGTCCCGTTGCGGTCGGAGACCACGAATGACTCCAAAAACTCCACGGATCGTTCGCACTCTGTTGAAATTCGTCCACTGAAAGGTAGTCTTCGTCAGGGTTGAACCGAATTTCAAGCCGCTTCACAGGCGTCGTACCTCCCCACATAATGCCGGCGACTCGATACCTAATTCTCTCACCGACGCGCCATTTCTCCACGCGTGTGACCATCGCTGATTGATCGATCGCGGGGGCCTGGTATTCGCGCGCGAGCTTAGGCGAACCACGCTGCATGGTACGAAAGGCGAATTCCTGCATCTGCGAAGTTATTTCCGCAGAGTCAGGAACTACGCGAATCTCGTTCAACCACTTGATGCAGGCGCAGCCGTACCAGCCGGGAACCACCAGGCGAACCGGCGCCCCATGGTCGCGCGTGAGCGGCTGGCCGTCCATACCGGTAGCCAGGAAAGCCTTCGTCGCGCGGATATCATCGAGCGAAAAAATCCAGCTTGCGCCTGGTGTAGAGCTAGCCGATTGCGATGCATAGCGGTCGAAGCCGGAAACTAAAATACGCGCACCGTTCGGAATGGAGGGAATGCGTTGCAACACCTCGGTAAGCGAAATGCCGGTCCAGTCGGCAACACTGATCAAGCCAAAGCGTCCCTCGCGTGTATTTCCGGCGCACTCCATCAGGTGGGTTCCCATCGAGCGCGCCTGGGCGCGCAAATCACCGACTCCGACGTTGAGGGGCACACCGGCGAACCCGCGGAATAGGATCGATTGCAAATTCTGCTCACTTAGCAACGACGAGGCACGCGTGCGAATGTAGAATCGCCCGGCAGCTGTGACCGGTTCCTCGGGCGTAGCCGAGGTAAGATCCGAGTAGAGGCGTCCATCGAGTTCCTCTCCGACGGCGGTATCCATTGGAGGCGAGCCTTCGCGTGCGAAGGGGACAATCTCCAACATCTCGCCGCCCGCGAACGAGTTCCGCGTCTGTCCCAATGAGGGTGCAGGCGACAGAATTCGGTCGAGGCCAACGCAGATCGCGCCACCTGCGATGCTCAACGCATTGAGCAATTCCCGGCGCGAAAGTTTCAGGCGTGAATCTTCAGGCATGCAGTGACCGAAGGATGAGGATACACCGGGCGAATGAAATCTGAAGCATCAGGCAGCGAAAGGTAACTACTGGCGAGAGCCGTCGCCAAAGGTTCTGCGCCCGCCGCTGGGCGCAAATTCTCGCTCAAAGAACGATGGGACACCGACGCAGCGACGGCGCATCGGTGAGTCAGGTCCAACTCACTTAGAACTCGTAACGCACGGCAAACTCCATCTGTCGCCCAAAGGCCTGGCCCTGGTTTGCCGTTCCGGTAAAAGTACCAAACGTAGCCGGCGAAGTCGGGTCCAGCGAGAGAGTCGCATCGCTGAAATTGACGCTATTGAATAGATTGAATGCCGTGACCCTGAATTGAAGACGCTGGCGTTCGGTTATATTGAAGCTCTTGTTGATTCCGGCGTCTACCGCTGCGTACGCCGGCCCTATTAGTACGTTTCGCGACCCGGGCAATCCCGGCAACGTAAATGTAACATCAGCCTGTGCAGCTGCCGGATTAGAGAACAAGTTTGGCAGTATAGGATTTCCGCTGCCGTCTACTTTTCCGGTGTTCCTCGTAACATGAGTCGAGAGAGGAGCAGTCAGCGTTCCGGATGCTGTGAGGAAGAAGTTCGTCGGGAAATTGAAGCCGTTCGCAGGACTTTCCGGGAACCCCGAGTGCCACCTCATCGCAGATGTGAATTCCCATCCACCGATAAGAGCATTCACCAACCGGCTCGAGTCGCCACCGTAATGATGACCATGTCCGAATGGCAGGTCAATCACCGCGGTGCCATTAAAGTTATGTTTCAGGTTGAAGTCTGAAAGACCTCTATTCAGGCGTAGATCAAATGGATTCTGGATCAGACCGGTGGCTGTACCGTTGAGACTGAAGGAATCTGCGTTTTCCGCCGTCGAATCGTTGTCAATCGATTTCGAAAATACATAGTTGAAGGCAAACGATCCGTAAGGAACGATTTTCTTCACCGTTATTTGCACGCTGTTATAGTTCGAATTCGCGAAGTTGGTCCACGCATTCAGTTGGGCGAACTGCGGTGGGAACAGAACGAATCCAGAATTGGTCGGATCCAGCTTCGCACTCCACGGAGTCGGCAGCCCGCCAGGCGAAGGAGACGTATCCAATGCGAACAAAGCGCACGACCACGACGCTCCTCCGCTCCCAGCAGCCCCGGCGGCTATTGTTGTAAATGCATAGAAAGCTTGAGTGGGCGTCAGATTCGCGTATCCCGGAACCCCGAGGGCCGCCGCAGTGAATGCCGGCATGTTGGGTAGCACGTTGTTAAAATATGGAACCGTTTGGATCGTGGCAAGTTGCGTGAGGTTGGTAGGATCAATCGGCGGGTTCGGGTTATTGGGCGAAGCCTGAGCGAGCGCCGCGGTTTTACGGTACGCACTAAACAGATCCGTCTTGGATACGGGATCCGTAAGATCCAGATACTGGGCAAAATCGGTCTTGCCAAGTAGCCGGCGGCCCAGCGTTCCAACGTAGGCCACGTCGACCACCACGCCTTTGGGCAACTGGCGCTGGAACGACGCCGTGAGGTGGATCGAGTAAGGAGTCTGCAGATGCTGATCGACCGCGAAACCCAAATTGGACGCAGTCGAGGACGGAGTAAACGGAAAACTGGCCGATGTGGGCGGAGTGAAGAAGGGCGGTCCGGCGTCCGGGAGTCCCGTGCAACCTGCACTTGTGCACGAGCCTGAGAAACGCGGCGCAGTTGCGAGACTGAATTGCTGTGAATTGTCAATAAGCGAAGTTGCGATACCGGGAGAACCATTCTGATCGGCGTCAACGGCGAGAGCTTGGCCAACCCGATCGTAGAACAGTCCCGCGCCGAGCCGGAATACGGACTCTGATCCGTTGCCAAAGAGCTTCTTGGCCCAATCACTGCCGAAATTCGGTGAATAGGCGAGCGCAAGCCGCGGCGCGAAGTTGTGCGGGTTCGGGTTGTACCAAGAATCCTTGCCATTTGCCTTGCCTGCCAATTGCCAGCTGAGCAGCGGGGACGCGGTGGACGGAATTCCGGCCTCCATGTTTATTTCGCGCTGCTTGAAGTATTGCCCGACGTCGATCGTCGGAGCGACCTGGTTGCCATTCACTTCCCATGGTGGAGTTTCGTATCCATAATGGAGTCCCAGTGTCACCGTAAGATTCGAACGTACCTTCCAGCTATCCTGCACATAGGATTCAAAGAGGTTCTCGGCAAAGTTTCGGTTCTCAAGGCTTCCGGCTGGCAGGAACTCACCCTTGGGAGTAGCAAAAAATGTAGCGCTCACCTGGGTGATCGAACCAGTGAGCATCATGAAAGCCGAGGTGTATGCGAACGGGTTGTTCGGCAGCGGAGCATTCGTACCATCGGGAATTGCATCTCCGCAAAGGTTGATGCAAAAACCGCTGTTTACGACGAAGGAGGGGAACGAATTGATACCGTTGATGGAGTGGTTGCGCACAAAATATTGCGACCCACCGAAAGACAACGTGTGTTTTCCCTTGCTCCAGGTTAGATCATCGCTCACTTGATTCACCGGCACGGTTCGAATGTTGGGACGCACGAAGTCCACGATGTCGCTGAAATTGCGCACATCAAAGAGTGGTCCGGGGGCGCCGGAGAGATTTACGCCAATTCGAGTGAGACCGTAACGCAAACTGTTTACGACGTTCGAGCCAATCTGCGCATTGTAATTGACTGCGATACCGCGGCTGTTGTTCCTCAGCTCCTGCGCCGAAGGCTCACCTGGGAACTCGCCAGGAAGTAGTCCGGTGTGTAGTCCTTCGAGCGAGCCGCGCACAAAAATCGATTGGCGCCCGTCCTGGGTAAGGTTGTAGTCGAAACGTGCGGTGTAGAGATTGCCGGCGGTAGGAAGCGTGGTGCCGAAATTCAGGCCATTAAACGCCAAACCGCCATCGAATCCCGAAAGAGGGCTGTTGCCCGCAGGCAGTTGGGCCATGTAGGCGACCATCGCCGGATTCACGCCCAATCCCGCAGGGTCCAGGGACTGGATGGAAGCGCCCGTTGCTGATGTTGGCGGCAATCCGAAATTTCCCGCCGCAATCTGGAATGTTTTTCCGTCCAGGCCGGTAACGCTCCCGCCTGGGCAAGCTGACGCGGTAGCGCATTGATAAACTAATACGCCGTCGGCCAAAGTGCTGGTTGGCACATTTCGAGTTGGAGCGAGTGTGGCTACACTTTCGCGGCGATCCTCGTTGTCCACAAAGAAGAAGGCTCGTTTCTTCTTGATGGGGCCGCCTAGAGACCCTCCGCCTATGTTCCGTTGATCCTTGCCGCGAGGGATGCCATTCAAATTGCTGAAGTAATCGTTGGCGGCCGTCCCCGATGTCCGATAGTACCAGCGCAGATTTCCATGAAATTCGTTGGTGCCGCTTTTTGTGACCAGCGCGACTTGTGCTCCACCGACAATGCCGTCAGTGGCATTCGCATTCGTGGTGGTCACGCGGAATTCCTGGACGGAGTCAAGCGTGATAGGCAGGGCGCTGGTAAAAGCAGCCTGGTTCTGCCAATCGTTGGCGTCGATTCCGTCCACTGTGATGTTGGTCTGGTTGCTGCGCACACCATCCACAGCGCCATCGCGCGCATCTAGTCCGTTTGTCGTGCCCATCGCGAGTTGATCGGTGTCGGACATGCCTGTGAACACCACACCGGGCTGCAACGTAAGCAGGTTGACCACGTTACGCGCGAGAAACGGAAGGCTTTGTACCTGGTCTTGCCCGAACGTGTTGCCCATTGTGGCGTCTTGGGTGTTCAGAGCAGGCACAGCCTCGGACTCAACCGTGACTGACTGACTGACGGTACCCAACTCCAACTCTGCGTCCACATTTGTTGGAGTGGCCACCAACACTTCGACTTTTCCGTTGAGATAAACCTTGAAGCCCGGCTTTTCGATTTGTAGGTGATACGTGCCCGGATTGACTTGCGCGAAGTTAAACGCGCCTGTGCTGTCGGTCTTGGTGGTGCGCGAGCTGTCTGTACTTATTTCCGTGGCAGTCACTTGCGCGTCCGGGACTGCTGCACCGGACTTGTCAAGAACGGTGCCGTGGAGACTTCCTACGTTCTGCGCCCAGACTGGAAGGGAAAATCCCAAAAGAAATACTACGGAGCACACCACGAGACACACCCTTACTCGAGCATTCATCACAGTTCGCCCCCAATTTTCCGCAGCGAAACTAGAAGACACCACCCTCGTGGGAGGAAAGCGCCACGTCGCTATGCACCGCTGGGTCGCATGTATATAGGAACTCATCGGATTGTCAAGTATTTTTTAGCGATACTGGGAAAATTTGTCCGAATTCGAATAATTCGCGAGCCGTTTTCGGACACTCTGCCGCTATCAAACGGCAGAGATCTCGAACGATTGCTCCAGAGAATCTGTGCCATTGGTTGGTGTACCTCTTTGTTGGGTCGACGCCGGGCGATTTCGCCGATAGAATAGCGTGTTCCGCAACGGCCGTTCATTTCGAACCTGCGCAACCTCGCGAGCGCCGAGTCGAATTCCGAGCGCGCTGCGATTTCAACGGGAGCCGGCGTCGTGAGATACAACATGCGCGTCACACTCTTTATCGCCGTCGCGGCCGTGCTGGTATTCGCGACGCCTGCGTACATGCGGGACTCTTCCCGATCGACGCAGGATGAGCAAACCAAACAACCGAGAGCGAAGCCGCCAAGCGAAGCTCCTCCGCGCGTCATCGCCATGACCGCGAAGGATTTCGAATTTGATCCGGCGGAAATTCATCTCAAGGTTGGAGAGAAAGTTCGACTGGAGGTTATTTCGTCCGACCGGACTCACGGGATCCATATCAGCGCGTTTCCGGACGGGGCGAAAGCCAACACGCCGCCGGGCCTGGCTTTCATCTTCGGTGAAGATTGCTGGAAACTGAAAAAGGGCGAAGCCGTTCCTGTTGACATCGAAGCGACCGAACCTGGAACGTACTCATTCCGTTGCTGCAAGTCTTGCGGGACCGGCCCTAAACAAATGACGGGCCGGATTTATGTCGAGCCCTGAACGTGGACGAGACTTGCCTAGGTATGACCGCGGAGTCGGCCATCCGTCCGCGCACAACGCAGCAATCGGAAAACCTAAACTCTCCTTCTAATCTTCGACGACACCACTAAAGCCAGATTGAACTGCAAATCCCACACGAGCGCTTTACTCGTGTTTCTCGGAAATCGTGAAGTCCACAACTGTGGGCTGGCTGGGCTTCACGGTTACTTTCTTCGTCCAGCTAACGGGCGTGCTGTATATCGGGCGCCGTACTTCCACCTGCGCGCCGACGTCCAGAACTTTTGCCTCCGAGGCAATTTGCCAACCCTCGTGCCAGGCTACGATTTCGTATTCGCCCGGCGGAACGTCCGAGAGAGTAAATGCGCCGCGATCGTCAGTCACCGCGTAATACGGATGCCGCACCACGATTACGTTGGCGTTCATCCACACGTGCCCCGCGTTACATTTCAATTCGACTACGCCTTGCCGCTGCAACGTGACGGGGATGAACTGGTTCTGGAAAGGAAAAGGAATGTTGTTTGTGGCAACACCAAACATCTGCACAGTGTGCAGCACGGGATCACTGCTCTCGATCTTCAGTGTGCCAGACTGCGGCACGAGCATGATGTGCGGAGTGTAGCGGCAAGTCTTCTGATCCAATTGCTGGCGGTCGGCGGGCAGATCCATGGGCTTGCCCGTGGTGACGCCTCGGAGGAATACGACGGTGTTGGCGACTCCGTTGCCTTCGGGATTAATCAGCAGGCGCTCCAGATCGCGCGTCTTCAGCCCTTGGGGATCACAAATTTCCGGGTTCTTCGTTATTGGCAGCTTGGGAATTTTGGGGATCGGGCCCGCCCACGTGACCGTGCCGGATATGGCGCCGCCGTGCTGCACCGTGATCGGTGTGTAATCTGTCTGGGCGCCCACTGCACCGGCGCAGAATAGAACTGAAATCGCGATTGGAGCGATGGCCTGGAAGAGAGAATGCTTTATATTCTCGTACATCGTCACCTCGCTGGCAGTGCCGGCGGATGCGCCACGACCTCAACTTGGCAGACCCGCCAGTTGCCGGTATCCATCAGGATGAGCCCCTAAATTTGCGTGGAAAAACCATTGCCCGCAATCAGCAACGGAAAATCCGGGCTCGCGGCGAAGTATAACATTCACTTGACAAAACTTTACAAATCGTTATAACTCCCAGTTATCGCGTAGACATTCTTCATGTCCCCATTTGAAGCTCCGTATTCTGAAGGCAAGGTTGGTCGGCTGGGCCCTTGATGGCATCTCCAAAACTCCATCGTTATTCGTGCGGCGCTACTATTGCCAGCTCTATTGGATGCGCGGCTGGTCCTTCGTCTCTCAAGCTACCGATTCCGGCCGGAGCAAGGTATAAAGTAGTGTAATGCGGCCATCCCAGACCGATACCCCGGACGATTTCTCCGCCAAGCGCATCCTGATTGTCGATGACGACGTGGAGCTTTGTGAGCTCGTCGGGCAATATCTGAAATCCCAGGGCTTCCAGATTGAGGCTGTCCACGATGGTTCGGTGGGCCTTGAGCGCTCGCTTTCGGGCACGTACTCGCTGATCATCCTCGACGTTATGTTGCCAGGCACTCGTGGCTTTGAAGTTCTGCGCCGCGTTCGAGCCAAGTCAGCGGTCCCCATCATCATGCTCACGGCGCATGGTGACGATGTTGACCGCATTGTGGGGCTCGAAATCGGCGCCGACGACTATCTCCCGAAACCATTCAATCCTCGCGAGCTCGCCGCGCGGATTCACGCAGTGTTGCGGCGAACCGACGGTGGGCCTCCAACGGACACGGCCGCTCCCGCCTCGATTCTCCTGGATGACATCCGGTTGGACACGCGCGCCCGCGCTGCGCGCCATAAAGCGCGCGACGTGGAGCTTACTTCCGCGGAATTCGAGCTGCTTGCGCTGTTTTTCAAGTCACCGGGACAAGTAATCTCGCGCGAAGATTTGGTGAGAGGCGCCCTGGGCCGCGATGCAGAACCCTCAGATCGCAGCCTGGATGTGCACATCAGCAACCTTCGCAAGAAGCTGGGGACTTGTCCGGACGGAGCGGAGCGAATCCGGGCGATTCGCAACGTTGGTTACGTTTATGTAGTCTCCGGCGCGCCGCACTGAGCGTTGGCTTGTGAGCGGCAAAAAGTGAATCCGAAATGCGTAGCCTGTTCCTAAAGATCTTCCTCTCTTTTTGGCTGGCGATGGTGCTCGTCAGCGCGACTCTGATCGCTTCTGTTATCGCCACGCAATCCCAATTCAAAGCCATGCGCGCCGAAGAATTCGACCGCACGGTCATGCCCCTTGTGGCGGCCCGCGCGGCAGACATCCTGGATGATCACGGCATGGGCGCCCTGGCCGACTTTCTCAATTCTCTAGCGAACACCTTGCACTGGCAGGCGTACCTGTTTGACGACGAGGGCAAAGAGATCTTGTCGCAACCATCGCCGCCCGAGGTTGACGCCATCGCGCAGTCCGCCTTGCAAACCAACGAAACTGGCTTTGTGACGTCTCACGGCACCAGGTTCGCCGCCACCAGAACTACTGGCTCGACCGGCACACACTACGTGCTGGTGATTGGCACGCATATCGAGTCCGTGGCTGAAGTACTGAACGCTCCCATCGAGACGCAATTCATTCGCGCTGCAGCAGTCTTCTTCATCGCGGGTGTTGTTTGTTTCTGGCTGACGCGTTATATCACGGCGCCCATTCTGCATCTTCGAGCCGCCACCCATCGCCTGGCCACCGGACATCTTAGTACGCGAGTCGGCGAAGCTGCTGGAAATCGCCATGACGAACTGGCCGAACTCAGCCGAGACTTCGATCACATGGCCGAGCAGATCGAGTCGCTGATTTCTTCGCAGCGGCGGCTGCTCGCGGATATTTCGCACGAACTTCGCTCTCCGCTCGCTCGTTTGACGGTTGCATTAGGCCTCGCGAGACTTCACGCCAATCCCGAATCCGCGAATGCGCTCGACCGCATCGAAGTCGAAGCCGAACGCCTGAACACTCTAATTGGCAGCCTGCTTAGGCTCGCGCGGATTGAAGGCGGTAGTGAAAGAGTAGAGGGTGAGGTGGTCGCACTCGATCAAGTGGTTCTCGACGTCGCCGCCGACGCTGATTTTGAAGCTCAAGGCCGCAGCCGTCGAGTCCGCGTCACGCAGGTGGACGGTTGTACGGTCCTCGGAAATCGCCAGCTCCTGCGCGGCGCGATTGAGAACGTAATCCGCAACGCCGTCAACTACACGGACGAGGGCACTGAAGTCCAAATAACGCTCAAGAAGTCGCATGCGAATGGAAATGGAATCGCGGTGATTTCCGTTCGTGATCATGGACGCGGCGTCCCCGAGGAGTCGTTACGCGATATTTTCCTGCCCTTCTATCGCGTGGGCGATGCGCGCGACCGCTTCTCCGGCGGATCGGGCCTCGGCCTTTCTATCACCGAGCGAGCCGTTCGCCTCCATGGCGGAAAGGTCAAAGCCGAAAATTGCCCGGACGGTGGACTGCTTGTGGAATTGAGTTTGCCCTCGGCCGCACGATGAAGCGCTAGGCGTTCTGGTTGAACTGATCGCGCTTGCGATAGGCCAGGTACATGACGCCGGCAGTGATCAACAGCGGAGGAAACATCAGGATCAGGATGCCCAATTTCAAGGCATGAATCGAACGCGGGCCTGAAGCTGCCGCGCTCTGATAGCACATCGCGCAGCTCTGCGCGTAGAGCGCCGCGGGAGTGGCCAGCACGAGCAGTGCAGCAATAGCGCGGGCCATCATTCCGGCGGCTCCTGGTTTCGTTGCATCCATGGCAGTCACACTCTCCTAGCATTGCTGCAACTTCACGAATGACACTTTGCTTCGAGCCAGCGCGCCGCAGCTGCGCGCCAGCCATTTCCTACTGAATCGGCACGCGCATATTCAGCATGCGATAGGCGTCTGGCCAGATGTGATTCATCATGAATAGCACGAATATCACCAGGGGTACGAGCGTCCAGAACAGCCTGGGTCTTTCGTACTTCAGATGCATGAAAAAGAGCAGCGCGATTCCCGCCTCGACAAAGGCCAGCACCAGCAGGGCGGCCAGCAAGCGGTGTGTGGAAATATGCATCGTCGTAAGAAATGTCTCGATGCCGACGATGCACAACAAACCAACCCAAATGGCGATGTACTCCTTCATCCCGGGTGCGTTTTTCGTATCCGTCACGGCAGCGCCTCCCTCTTGTTCGGCAATTTCGCTTCAGCGGGCCACGTTCATCAAATACAGCAGCGGAAACACAAACATCCAAACAAGATCAACAAAGTGCCAGTAGAGCCCGGTGGTCTCGACGTGCCCGGCGTCCAGCCATTCGGTGTTGTAGCCGATGGCGATCACGATGAGCGCGATGACGCCGGAAATTACGTGCATCAGGTGCAGTCCGGTGATGCTGAAAAAAGTCGCTCCGAACATCACGGTTCCACCGAGCGGATTTTTGGACAGGCTCCAGCCTTCGGCAAACATGTGGAACCACTCGCGCAAGTGCAGCGTGGCAAAAATGATGCCCAGGACGATGGTCGCGCTGATCCACAAGAGGGCCGATGACTTGCTGCCCTGCTTCGCGGCAGCCACCGCCGCCAGCATTGTCAGGCTGCTCGTCAGCAGCACTAACGTCATGATCAAACCGTTCACAATGCTCGGCGAAAATTGGAATGGCGTGGGCCAGTCTGGTGTGCCAGCTCGCAAGTACGCGTAACCGAAGAGGATCGCGCCAAATGTGACGGCATCTGAAGCGATAAACAGCCACATCGTCAATTTTTTCGACTGAACGCCGTACGGCGAAGGCTCGAACGCGGTCGCCTGGCCTGCTCCCAATGTCATTTCCGATTCGCTCACAGCTCCTCCTGAAATTTCCGGCTAGATGCGGATCGCAAGCAGCAAGAGCAAGTACACCCACAGCAAATCCATGAAGTGCCAGTAGATGGAGAATGCGCTAAGCCCGCTGGTCTCCGCTGCGCCGCCGTCGCGAATGAGCTTGCGCAGCACATAGAACAAGCCGCCCATTCCGCCCAGCAAATGTACCGCGTGCAACGCGGTAAAAAGATAGAAGAAGGACGAACTGGGATTGGTCGCAAGAAACAGTCCCTGCGCCGCCAAGTTGCGCCAAGCCAGAATCTGGCCGAGTACGAAAATCAGTCCCAGAGCGGCGGTGAGGTACAACCAGTAAATCCCGCTGGCCGATAAAACCTTCACAGAAGCGGATGCACGCTGGGCGGCCTGTGGAATCGCTGCAAAGCGCTGCCGCGACAACTGCAACGTAACGCTGCTGCCGATGAGAATCAGGGTGTTGAGATAAAGAACGTGAGGCAACTGGAAGTGTTGCCAATCCGTGGAAGAATCCTGGCGCACGAACATCGCGCTGGTGAACGCCGCAAAAGACATCCCGATCGCCGAAACTGCCACCAACATTCCAGTCTCGGATTTCTGGGCGGGTGATCCGGACTGCATTACATAACCGGGACGAGGAGCAAGTTCTGGCGGTTTGCCAGAGCCCTGGTCGTCGAACGTTATATCAGCGCCCGGAGGTAGGGTTGTAGTTGCCATGGTTGGTTGCTCTTGTTCGCGCTTAGCTCGCGGAAACCTTTTCCGGCGATACCTGCATGACGAAGTCCGTTCCGTTGTTCTGGACGCCGTATTCGTTCGGGCCGTTGAATACGACCATGTGGCGGCCGGCAAAATTATCAAAGGGCGGAGGCGAAGTGGTGGACCACTCGAGCGAAGTCGCCTCCCAGGGATTTTCGGAAGCGACTGGGCCCTTGAAACGGCTCCAGATCAGATTGAACAAAAAGATGAACTGAGCCGCGCCGGTCAGCAGTGCCGCGATGGTGATGAATTTGTGCACCGGAATCAGCGGAATTAAATAATCATCCACGAACGCGGAATATCTGCGCACGTTGCCGGCTAGCCCCAGATAATGCATCGGCATGAAGATGCAGTACACGCCGATGAACGTCAGCCAGAAATGCAATTTCCCCAGGGGTTCGTTCATCATGCGGCCAAACATCTTGGGAAACCAGAAATAGGTTCCGGCAAATACTCCGAACAGCGACGCCACCGCCATCACAAAATGAAAGTGGGCCACCACGAAATAAGTGGCGTGCAGATAAATATCAATTGAGGGCTGCGCCAAAAAGAATCCGCTGATGCCGCCGCTGATGAACACGGAAATAAATCCCAGGCAAAAAAGCGACGCCGCGGTGAAGCGCATCTTCGCTCCGTAAACAGAGCAAATCAGCAGAAGTGTCAGGATGGTCATGGGAATGGTGATAATCAGCGTGGGGACCGAAAACAAATTGGCTGAGAACGGGCTCATTCCGCTTACAAACATGTGATGTCCCCACACCATGTAGCTCAAAAAGCCGGTGGCGATCATGCAACCAACGGCGGCGCGCGGACCCAGGAGCGGCTTGCGCGCGAATACCGGCAAGATATGGCAGACGATTCCGATGGAAGGCAGTATCGCGATGTAAACCTCCGGGTGGCCAAAGAACCAGAAGAGGTGCTGCCATAAAAGCACGGAACCGCCGGCGTGTGGCTGCATCTTGTCGCTAAGAATCAGTCCCGCAGGGATGAAGAAGCTAGTGCCCGCGACGCGGTCCAGGATCAGCAGGATGCAAGCCGGAAGCAAAACGGCAAAGGCCAGCAAGGAGATCACCGCCGTAACGAACCAAGCCCAACTGCTGGCAGGCATGCGCGCCAGCGACATTCCCTTGGTGCGCAGGTCCAGCGTAGTGGCGATGAAATTGAGGGCGCCGAGCAGGGAGGCGATGCAAAAGATCGCGATCGAAATTGCCCACAGGGTTTGACCCAAGGCGAGTCCCGGCCCGGCGTCCCCGCCCACCGCGCTGAGTGGAGCGTAGGCGGTCCAACCGGAAATTGGCGGACCGTCGCTGACGAAAAACGCGGCCATCATGACCAGAAACGCGGTAAATGTGACCCAGAACGACATCATGTTGAATCGCGGGAACGCCATGTCCTCAGCGCCAATCTGAATGGGCAGGAAATAATTTCCAAACGCGGCGAAGGGAGCGTTGGTAAGCACGAAGAAAACCATGATGGTTCCATGCATCGTCATCAGCGAGAGGTAGTATTCCGGAGTCATGACGCCCTGCGGTGCGCCTACGGCCGAGAGCTTGTCCAGCAGCGGAATGGGCCACGCCGGCCAGCCCAGGTGAATACGCATGAGCCAGGAAAGAACCATGCCGATGAAAACCGCGAGCAGCGCCAGCCCGTAGTATTGCTTGCCGATCACTTTGTGATCGAGGCTGAAGATGTGCTTGCGGATAAAACCGGTTGGCGCCGCGTGTTGGTGCGCGACGGATGCTGCCGATGTCTCATGCATATGTGGACCTCAAAGAAAGCAACTTGCTCCCCCCCGCGGAAAGCGCCTGAACGAGCAAAAACCTGTTTACTGGCCTTCTTGTGACTTCAGCCACTGCTCGTAATCAGGTTCCGACATCACTTGCAGGTACGCCTTCATGTTGTAGTGGCCCAACCCGCAAAGCTGGGTGCACACTATTTCAAATTTGCCGGTTTGCGTGGCCGTGAAATGCACCGGGATTTCTAAGCCGGGGACGAAGTCCTGCTGAATCCGCAGAACCGGAACGTAAAAAGAGTGGCCGACATCCTTGGAATGCAGAGTGAGCAGGATGGGGTGATTCACCGGGACAACGAGCGAACCCACTACCACGTCGTCACGAGCTGCCACATCGTTTGCTGGATCCAAACCGAAGTAGTTGCCGTTGCCATCGTCAATCTTATCGGGATGGAGCCCGCCAAACTGGCCGTCCGGACCGGCATAGCGGAAATAAAAGGCAAACTGCTCGGCCTGAACGTCAATATGCAAGGAATCCGCAGCGGCCGGCGCGATGTTCACAGCGGCCCACGCCTTCGAACCGATAAAGGTGAGAGCCAAAATCTCGATACCGACCACAAAGATAGCAGCGATGACCACGGGCTTAGACCCGCCGGGAAATATTTTGATCTTCCGCGCAGGGTTCTTGTCGCTGGCCTGCCACACGAAAAGACCGAGAACCAGTTGCCCGGCCAGGAACAGAAGTCCCGTCTCAATCATGGTTTCGTCGAGCTGATGGTCGATTGCCGCGCCGGTAGTGGATATGTCCGTCGGCATCCACCAGGTATGCCGCACGAAAAACGACACCGAAATCAGCGCGATCACGATCACCAGCACTGCAAACAATTTGCCCATAATCTATTTGCCTCGACGCGCTGCGGTCACAACCAACGAGTCTTCGAGCATCTGCACCTCGCCCTCAAAGCAAGGGGTGCGGTAGTCTGAAACACGGCACGTCCAGCTCAGTATGGTGTTGCGGTGAAAACGAAATTCGCAGTGGCCGCGCCTGCGCCCACGGTGACCTCCTGCGTTTTCGTTCCGTACTGTTCCTGCCATGCGGTTACGGTGTATTTCCCAGGCGGAAGTCCTTTGATATCGAAAGCGCCGTCATCACCGGTGACCGCGTAGTGAGAAGTTTTCAACACCACGAAATACCCGTGCATCCACGGGTGAATGTTGCACTTCACCGAGATGAATTCGGGCTTATCCCACTTGGTGTCGATCGGAGGCGAACCGGGAGGCTGCGATTTGTTCCACTCCTGATTCACTTTGGCCAGAGGATGGATGTTGTGCGAGGTTTGGTCGTCGTTAAAAATTTGAAGCTGTTGGCCTACTTCCATGGGCAGGATGTGCGGCAAATACTCGCAACCTTTTTGGTCGTAACGCACGCCCTGAGAGGGAGTAGTGGTGCCTTCGTCTCCCGCTGAAATGTAAACAACCACCCATTTCAAAGTGTTGCCGGGCCCAGTGGTGACGTTTTCCGTGGTGATGGGAGTCGCGTGCTGCTTGGCGCACGATGGCTCCTTGGACATATCAATCGGTTTCATTTTCATCGGCGTTCCGGTGTAAGTCACCTTGCCGGTGATGGAACCGGAGCCCGCGGGCGGGGTGGCGAAAACCATTAGCGCGCTGCACATCGCCGCGGTGAATCCCAAAACTGCAAAGAATTTCATTCGCATCGAATCAGTCCCTCCTTCTTATATGAAATTACTGCGCGCCGCCCGCGGAATCCGGACCGATCGGTTTCAGATCCTTTCCGTGAGCTGCCTTATAACTTTGCCAGAGCGTCAATTCCTGGTTCGGGAGCGCCACCTGCAGAGTGCGCAGGAAATGCACGAGATCCCACGCGTCGTTAGGCTGAATCACATCCGCAAAGGATGGCATCGGCGATCCGTCGAGGCCGGTCATGAAGATGCGGTACAAATCGCGATTGGTATCGCCGCACATGAACCGGTCGCCCGTCGTAAAATTAAACGGCTTGATGGGATTACCCTTGCTGTCGGTCAGCGTCGCAGCCGACGGACCATCAGCATTTCCCGTCGGGCCGTGGCACTTCCAGCACTCCAGCTTCTGGAAGAGTTCGCGGCCGTGCAGGATGCTTTCGATAGTGATGGGGGTTTCCGGCGGGATGTTTAGAGACGCCCCCGGCTTTTCCTTGGCCCAGCGCGGTGACCAGGTCTTGATGAACGCAACCAAATCGGCGCGCTGTTGGGGATTGAGTGGCCGCCACGACGGCATGTTCGTGGTGACGAAACCGCGGGTGATGGCGTTGTAGAGATCGTTATCCGTGGGCAGCGTGCCGGTGGGCGTCGAACGGCACTTGAACGTGGCTTCGGTGAAATCGCGCGGTTGCGGGTCAATCCATTGCGCGTTCATGCCTTGGCCGTTGCCGTCGGGCCCGTGACAGCCGATGCAGAAGCGCCGGTAGAGATGCTTGCCCGATTCGGCGTGCCCGGTGACCCCATCAATATTGCTGGTCTCCGTCGCGACGCTGGGTGTGCCGAGCAAAGGATCAGGTGAATTCACATGCGATTGCGCCGTGCTGCGCGTTGCGCCGGCCGTAAGCAGAACCGCTGAGCCCAGCGCGAATGTCACCGCGAATTTTTTGAGTGTCATTGCTGGTCTCTCCCTTAAAAGTCGAAATCAATTCCGAAATAAATGCTGCTGCTCCAGACCGCCGCGTTGGGCACAGCGACGGTGCCGTCGCCATCGCCGCTTAACGGCTCCTGTCCGATCGTTCTTACGCGGGAGTATTCGCCGTCCAGCGCCACGCCGCCGCGGCTGAACATGATCGGATACCAGCGGTAACCGAATGAGAACGCGGTGATGTTGCCGTTGCTGCCGGACGCGCCGGCGGCAAGATTGTTAAACGACTGCTGGCCCACGTTGATCTGCTCGAAGCGCGCCAAGGCTACGTTCTGCGGATTGAAGTAGTAGTGCGCTTCCAGGAAACCGCCGTAAAATGTGGGAGCCTGTGCACCCAGTGGAAGTGTTGGCAGCGTGGACGAAGTGCCGGGAGTAATCCCCAGGTACGGGTTGTCGTGCCCGTACATGAATAGCGGCAGCAGTTCCAGGTTCTTGTATGACAAATCGGCGGCGAATCCGATGCGATAGAACGGCTTGTTATCGATGCCCACTAGTGGTTGACCATCCAGCGTTTGGAAGCTGGTTGGCCGCTGGCCGATGTATGCGAACGCACCGATGCGCTCCTGACCAAAACCACTTTCCCCCGGCGGCCCGGGAGCATTGAAAGCCTGACTGAACGCCAAGTTCACATCGTAGCTCCGGCTGGCCGGGGGCGCCCCTGGCACCACGTCGGTCGTAAAGTTCACGCCTCCCTCGTTGCTGCTCAACACAGAAACGGAATAGCGCGTGTAGCTGTTCGCCGAGTGACCGGCCAGTTCGACGCCGATCTGATTGTCTCCGTAACCGAAGTTGTTGCTATCACCCGGAACGTTGAAGTGATAAATCTGGTAGATGCCTCCGTTATTCGAAAGGAACAGGAAGCGCTTTTCCGAAATTAAGTTGTCCAGCTCAAACCGGCCGAACTTCACGTTCAGCCAGGGCGAATGCCACAGGTTGTCGAAGCGAATAAAAGCGCTCTCAAAGTGCCATACCGCCGTCGGGTCTGAGGACGGCAGCAGCACGAAGGAAATGTTCTTGTAGATCGTCCCGGCCGACCAGAGGTCCATTCCGGAAAGGTCGAATCCGGATTGAGTAACCGCGCCGATTCCCCCTCCAGATATAGAACCAGCCGCGTCGAATACTTGATTGTTGGCGGTCTCACGATGCCAGCTCGGTGTAATGCGGAATGAGATCGGGAAGTAGGAGGGGTTCTGCCAAATCGGAGAGTCACGGTCGTTCATCAGTTGATAGCCGTTGTCGCGGAACACTTGCCCGAAATTATTTAGTTCCGGCCACGCCGTATGACACGCCGAACACGGCAGGCCATACTTTCGCGCAAACGCCGGAATCGCGATCACTTTGCTGGTAGGTAGAGCGCTCGCGGTGCGCACATCGCAGGCCACGATCGCAATCAGTAGAGATGCGCACATCAACATCGTTTTCCATCGCGAGAAAAATTTGTTCATAGGATTTGCACCCTCTCGAAACTTCTTGGACATACGCCCTCCTGTTGCAATCGGCGGGATAGCTTCGATGTGTTTCGCAATTGGCCTGCAAACGGCAGATGGAGCAACTGGCGCAGTTGGCGAGCTGGCGAAAAGAAGGCGACGTTGAATCTCAAATGCGCGCATTCCAGGAACTTTCTTTCTTCGATCATTGGCGGCCCCTAGCCGATAAAGACGCCAAACGTCCCGGAAAATACTCCCGCTGGATTAAGAATGCAAGATAAAAATTAACAAAACTTAACACTTTGTTCTTTGCCCCTCTTTTGGTGTATTTTGCCCTGTACGCTCTGTCGGCTTCCAGTACTCTGACCGTCGCAACCTGGACGGGGGGCCGTCTGAGGGTGCGCGGCCGAAGCGGAATGAATTTGTGCTTCGAGCGTGGAATAGGGGAACCAGTTGGGCGGTGCGCGGGGGAACGTTCTGGTGCCATGGTTGGCGAACACGGATAAGGGCAGCGCCTTAAAACGCCTGGCGTCTGCCAACCTCATTCCGCTGAGCGGGCTATTCTGCTGCGTTTTCGGCTTGGCTGCGCTGGCGATACTTTGCGGCTCTGTTGCCGGGAGGTCCATCGCTGCCCGCCACGACCAGAAACCGGACGTGCCGGAAGGCTTCGCGATTGATCTGAAGGCTTCCGAAGCGGACGTGCTGAAAGCTGTCGAACTGGTGACGCAAGATACGATAC
>Ga0210391_10001378_pt1 | contig 22307 bp, 15 predicted proteins | sample IncBWC12OmetaG_FD_160573 | JGI IMG/M metagenome (GOLD analysis project Ga0210391, IMG submission 160573) | Forest soil microbial communities from Barre Woods Harvard Forest LTER site, Petersham, Massachusetts, United States - Inc-BW-C-12-O ...
GCAATCGCATGGATCTTTCCATCATCTACGTGAACTGGAACTCGCTCGACTATCTGCGCGAGTCGATTGCCAGCGTTATCGAGCAAACGCACAGCGTTGCTTACGAAATTATCGTGGTGGACAATGCTTCGCCCGCCCCCGGCGTCGATTCGCTGAAGCAGTCTTTTCCGGATGTCACGATCATCCACAGCGAAAAGAATCTGGGATTCGCCGGGGCCAACAACCTCGGCTTCCGGCGCTCGGCCGGCGAGTTTGTGCTCTTTCTGAATCCGGACACGAAGCTGATGGCTCCGTCGATCGATTTGTTGATCGCCCGCCATAAGAGTCTGCCGGATGCTGGCATCGTAGGCTGCAAGCTGTTGAATACCGATTTGTCGGTGCAATTAAGTTCGATCCAGACCTACCCGACAATTCTCAATCAGGCGATGGACGCCGAATATCTGCGGCTGCGCTGGCCGGAATGTCCGCTGTGGAAAATCGCGCCGCTGTTTTCGGAGAAAGTAAGCCTGATGAAAGTCGAGATCATTCCGGGGGCGTGCATGCTCCTACGAAGATCGGTTTTTGAGCAAATCGGACTCTTCAGCGAAGAGTATTTCATGTATGCCGAAGACCTCGACTTGAATTACAAAGTCAAGGCTGCGGGCCTCACGAACTACTACGTGGGAGAAACCGCGATTATCCATCATGGCGGGACTAGCAGTTCGCGGCAGCGAGTCAGCCACTGGGCCACCATCATGAAGTATCGCGCCATGGTGCAACTGTTCCGCAAAACACGAGGCAGCGTGTACGCGCTTGGCTACCGGCTGGCCATGGGCGCGGTGGCCACGGGAAGACTGATGCTGCTGGGGCTGATGTCGCTTTTGGGCAACCTGGTTTCGGATCGCGAGTCGCTCAACTACTCGCGGGAAAAATGGAAAACGGTTTTGAAGTTGACCGCCGGCTGGCGAGATGTAGCCGTCGAACGCCGATAGCACGTAACGAGACAGAAGCGTTGGGAAGGAACAAGCGACTGTGTGCGGAATTTGCGGCAAATTAAATTTTGATCGCTCGAACCACGTTTCGGGCGCGCTGCTGAAATCGATGGCGGATGCCATTCAGCATCGTGGGCCGGACGATGAGGGCTATTACCACTCGGGGCCCGTCGGCTTCGGCTTCCGCCGGCTTTCGATTATCGATCTCAATACCGGGCACCAGCCGATCTCGAACGAGGACGAACGGGTTTGGATTGTCTTTAACGGCGAAATCTATAACTATCAGGAACTGCGGCACGATCTGCAGGCTCGGGGACATGCTTTCAGAACTCAGACCGATACCGAAGTGATCGTCCACCTGTACGAAGAATTTGGCGTGGGCTGTATTGAGAAGCTACGCGGCATGTTTGCCTTCGCCATCTGGGACGAGAATAAGCAGCAACTGCTGATCGCCCGCGACCGCGTGGGAATCAAGCCGCTGTATTACTGGCTTTCGGACAAGTCTCTGGTTTTTGGTTCCGAGATCAAAGCGCTGCTCGCCGATCCGGAGGTGACGCCCGAGGTCGCGCCGGAGATGATCGACCGCTTCCTCACATTTCTCTATATTCCTGGCGAAGAGACTCTGCTGCGAAACGTGCATAAGCTGGCTCCCGGACACTACCTGCTGGCACGCGATGGCAAGACCGAGATCCGGCAATATTGGAATCTCGAATTCTCGCCGCAGCCGCGCACAGAAGCGCAGGCGAAAACAGAGTTGCTGGAGCTGTTTGAAGAATCGGTCCGGCTGCACATGATCAGCGATGTGCCGGTTGGGTTCCTGTTGAGTGGAGGTGTGGACTCGACCGCCATGCTCGGATTTGCTGTAGGCAAAACCGATCGTCCGCTGAGCAGCTATACGCTCGGGTTTTCGACGCCGGGCATCATCGACGAGCGCCCCTACGCAACCCTGGCGGCCAAAACCTTTGGCACCGAGCACCATGAAACCACGATTAGCTCGCAGGAGTTCGCTGATTTCCTGCCGCAGTTCGCCTGGCACATGGAGGAGCCGGTCTGCGAGCCGCAGGCGGTAGCGCTGTACTACGTGTCCCGCCTGGCCAAGAACTACGTCAAGGTTCTGATCTCGGGTGAGGGTGGCGACGAAGCCTTCGCAGGGTATCAAACCTATCGCGGAGTTCTATGGCTGGAGCGGTTGAAATCGATGCTGGGACCGTTGACCCCGGCGGCAGCCTCGGTAGCGGCATATCTCGACCGCGCCATGAGCCTGGCTCGGCTGCATAAATATTCTCCTTTGTTTGGAATCCCGTTCGGCAGTTACTACTACGGAAGAACTTATGCCCCGGAGGCGTATTTCAACGCTAAGTCGAATGAGCTCTATTCGAGCGACTTTTCGGGATTCGTGAACAAAATATTTTCGGTGATGCCGGCCCGCGATCATCTGCACAGCGGGCAGGCCAAGAGTGTGCTCAACCGGATGCTCTATGTGGATACGAAGACCACTTTGCCGGACGATCTTCTTCTGAAAGCCGACAAGATGACGATGGCGAATTCCATCGAGCTGCGCGTTCCGCTGCTCGATCATAAGATCCTTGAGTTTGCCGCACGGCTGCCGGAAAACTTGAAGGTGCGGGGCCTGACCACCAAATACATCGCCAAGGCTGCGCTCCAGAACAAAGTTCCGCATGAGATATTGCACCGCAAGAAGGCAGGGTTCCCGGTGCCCTACGAGATGTGGTTGCGGACGGAGTTAAAGAGCTGGCTGCATGATGTGCTGCTTGATCGCGCGACGGTCGCACGCGGATACTTCCAGCGTTCGAGCATTGAGGGTCTGCTCGAAGAGAACACGCGCACCGGCCGACATTCGAAGGAACTGCTGTCTCTCGCGGTGCTGGAGCTGTGGCACCGGTCGTTTTTGACTAAGAACCTGACGAAGAACACTTCGAACCTGACAACGAACGTTGCGAACGAAACGTCCGCAACTCCAGATCCGGCGCTGGCTCTGGGTGACTGAATCTTCCGCTCATGTACGAAACTGAAGCCAATCACGTAATCGAATCGCCCGGCCAACTGGCCGGCGAGATGCTCGCTCAGTTGGGCGAGCTCAAGAGCACGCTGCTCGAACGCACCGTGCTGCCTTGGAGCGAGCATTGCACGGAGTGCGTCTGGCCAACCTGCTATACTACGTGCGATCTTTACAGCCCAAGAGAAGACGGGCGCTGCCGGCGGTTCTCCGACGGAATGGTCAGAATCGACTGCGTCGAGGCCGCAAACTCCTATGTTCTGAAAATTCGTTTTAAGCAGTGGGGCAAGTTGTGGACGCCGGGCAACATCCACTTGCGCTCGGTCGAAGATGCCGCAAAGCTTGAGCGCCGCGATCATTGGATTGGGACAATGCTTTATCAGCTGCCGGCTCCAGCGCCGCTGCGGCACTTTGCCACCGGAAAGCGGTACAGCTTCAAGAAGCGGATGGCCTACGGAGCAGCTTCGGGCGAAACTTTGCCGACGGCTTTCGTGATCGAGTATTACAACCCATCGCCAAAGCTGGTCCGGCTGTCGCTTACCATGCGCTCGGTCGATGACCAGGTGAAAATACCGTTCCAGCAGTTGCTGGAAATCGCTCCCGGATTCCACCGGGTCCGGGTGCCCTTCGAAGCGATCCTCCGCTTCCTCGACCTGCGCGCACCCTTCAACATCGAATTGGTTCCGAACGAAGACCAAAGCGAGACCACGCTCTACTTTGGGCTGATGGAGTTTGTGCGAGAGGCGAGCCGGCAAGTTCAACCCGAATCGAAAGGTGCTCAGCCGAGGGAGTCCAAGAAGATCAAGTGCGTTGTCTGGGATTTGGATAACACGCTTTGGGACGGTGTTTTGGTGGAAGATGGCGCGGCCAATCTGAAACTAAAGCCAAAGGTTGAGGAAATCGTCAAGCAACTGGATGAGCGCGGAATCCTTCAATCCATCGCCAGTAAAAACAATCCCGAGGAGGCATTGGGCATTCTTCGGAGCTTCGGAATGGAAGACTATTTCCTTTGCCCGCAGATTTCCTGGGAGCCGAAGAGCCAAGGGATTGCCGCAATCGCGCGTCAACTCAATATTGGCATCGATACGCTGCTGTTCGTCGATGACTCGGAATTCGAGTTGCGCGAGGTGCAGGCGGTTCATTCCGAAGTGCGGACGTTGAATGCCGGGCTCTATCAAACGATTGTGAACCTGGAAGCATGCCAGGTTCCGGTGACCGCCGAGAGCCGCGAGCGGCGCAAGATGTATCAGGTGGAGGCGGAGCGGCAGAATATTGCGGGCAACTTCGGCGACGATTACATGACCTTTCTGCGCTACTGCAAAATACGGCTGAATATTCAGCCCATGACTGAGGCGAATCTGAGCCGGGTGCACGAATTGACCCAGCGCACCAATCAGATGAATTTTTCCGGAAACAAGTACGAGAAAAGCGTGCTGCAAAACGTTCTGGCCAGCCCGCACCTCGACACCTACGTTCTTAGCGTAGAGGATCGCTTTGGCAGCTATGGGGTGGTTGGCTTTTGCATCGTGGACAACCGCGTGCCGCTGATGACGGATCTGATGTTCAGCTGCCGGGTGCAGTCGAAGCGCGTGGAGCATGCGTTCCTGGCTTACATCATTCAAAAATACGTTGCCCTGACCGGCAAGGACTTCTACGCGAACTATCGCAGGACTTCACGAAACACGCCTTCGGGGAGGGTGTTCGCCGACCTGATGCTCGAAGAAACCCGCATTGCGGATGGCGTGTCGCAGTTGGTGTTTCCGCGGAACCGCAACGTTCCCGACGACGGCATCATCGAAGTGGTTGCTCAGGATGTTGCCCCGCAGGGCGTGATGGAAACGGCGCGCTCATGACGCTGCGCTCTCGGGCTGGAAATGTCCGCAGAAAGATTCTCTCCGCGGTCTATCAGCGGCCGGTTGCGCTGGGGGCGATCGGTCCGATCGTAACCTTCACGTTTGACGATTTTCCCCGCAGCGCGCTGACGGTCGGCGCCAAAGTTCTCGAAAGCTTTGGAGCGCGAGCCACTTATTACGTTGCCATGTCGTTGATGAATATGACCAACAGTTTGGGAGAGCAATTTCGCGAGGAAGATTTGTTTTCAGTGCTGGACCGCGGCCACGAACTGGCCAGCCACACCCTCAGCCATCTTTCGGCGCGACGCTCCACCTGCGACGCGTTTGTGCGGGACGCGGAAAAAGGGGAAGAAGCGATACGGGAAAAGATGGGGATCCCTAGTTCCGGTAACTTCGCCTATCCCTACGGCGATGTGACACCAAAGGTCAAGCGGAATCTGGGAGCAAGACTGACGAGCTGCCGGGGAACAATTGGAGGCTTGAATGGGCCCAGCGTGGATTTGAATCTGCTTAGAGCAAACAGTCTGTATGGGGACCTTGATCGCGAGGAAGCGGCGAAGCAGCTGATTCTGGAAAACGAAAGGCGCAGAAGTTGGTTGATCTTTTACACCCACGATGTTGCGGCGGGCCCGTCGCGCTTTGGCTGCTTTCCGCAGTTGCTGCGGGAGGTCTGCTCGTTCGCGGCAACTCGCGGCGCGCGTTTTATGACAGTGGCCGAGGTCATGAAGGAGCTCGGACAACAGCCCGAGGTTCCGATGGAACGGAACTTGCAAACGGAAAGCCGGATGCGTAATCAGTTTCCGATGCATTCCTCTCGTTGGTTGAGTGGTGACATCTGTGGCTAGTACAACTGCGGCTACCGCAATCCCAGTGGAACGAGTTCGACCAACCGCCGGCGTCGAAGTCTATGAGACGGATCCAATCCGCGAGCCGCGCTGGTCGGCTCTGGTGGCGAGCCATCCCCGCTCGTCGGTGTTCCACAGCCCGAGCTGGCTGCAGGCGTTGCACAGTGTGTATGGCTACGAACCGGTGGTGGTGACCACTTGTCCACCTGATGCGCCTCTCACGAATGGACTTGTCTTCTGCAAGATCCACAGCTGGCTTACCGGTCGCAGGCTGGTATCGTTGCCATTCTCCGATCACTGCGATCCCTTGCCCGACACGGCGAATGAGACTGACGAATTGCTCCTGCAGCTGAGTCGGCAGGTCGACCGGGAAAAGTGGAAATACGTTGAGATCCGTCCTATCGCCTATGAGCCCAGCAGCCGCACCGGGCTGAGCCGGGGAATGACTTATTTGTTCCACCGCCTGGACCTGCGTCCACCAGAGCGGCAGCTATTTCACAGTTTCCATAAAGATTGCGTGCAAAGGAAGATTCGCCGCGCCGAAAGGGAAAACCTCACCTATGAAGCGGGAGCCTCCGAAGGATTGCTGAAGAAGTTTTATGCCCTCCTAGTGATGACCCGGCGCCGGCAGGGCCTGCCACCGCAGCCGCTGGCCTGGTTCCGAGGCCTGATCGCCACCTTTGGAAAGGACCTAAGAATCCGCGTTGCCAGCAAGAATGGCGTGCCGGTGGCCAGCATTCTTACACTCTCGCACAAAAAGACCGTGATTTATAAATACGGCTGCAGCAATGCTGCCTTCAATCCTTTGGGCGGAACTGCGCTCTTGTTCTGGCAGACGATTCAAGAAGCCAAACATCAAGGGTTCGAGGAGCTAGAACTGGGCCGCTCCGATACGGACAACGCTGGGCTGATTGCATTTAAGGAACGTTGGGGCGCCTCTCGCCGCTCCATCAGTTACTGGACCTACCCCGAGAGCTCACCCGCACGACCAGACAGCTGGAAAAAGACAATGGCGCGGCGCGTGGTGTCGGCAGCTCCCGATCTGGCTCTCGAAGCGGCTGGAAGCCTCTTATATAAACATATCGGCTAGCATCGCTGCGCAAACTTCCCGCTCTGAAACTCACTCATTCGGAAACCCGCAATTATTTAAAAGGACCTAACCCTGAGGGGTTCTTAAAATGCTATTACTAAATCGAGCCTATTATTTCGTGAAGCCAGTTTTGCCGTGGCGTGTGCGATTGGGATTGCGACGGTGGCGCGCCAAACGCCGCCGCCGGCAATTTGCTGATGTCTGGCCGATCGATCCTAAGGCAGCGCAAACCCCTCCCGGCTGGCCGGGTTGGCCCGATGGCAAGCGTTTCGCGCTGGTACTCACGCACGACGTTGAAGGCAGCAAAGGAGTGTCGCGAGTCAAGCAACTGAGGGACCTTGAACAGAAGCATGGATTCCGGTCCTCCTTCAATTTTGTGCCCGAAGGGGAATACCGCGTTCCCGATGCGGTGCGGGAACTTCTGGATCAGGCCGGCTTCGAGGTTGGAGTCCACGGCTTGAGGCACGATGGCAAACTTTACAGCTCGAAGGCGGAGTTCGCTCAGAGGGCCTCGCGGATCAAAGAACACATGCTGCAATGGGATGCTTGTGGATTTCGTTCGCCTCTCATGCAACACAAGCTGGGATGGCAACATTTGCTGGGGGTTGAGTACGACGCGTCGACCTTCGATACCGATCCCTTCGAACCCGAGTCCGACGGCGCTGCGACTATCTTTCCCTTCTGGGTCGCTGGCCCAGACGGCAATGGCTATGTGGAGCTTCCCTACACGCTGGTTCAGGATTTCAATCTTTTCGGAGTTCTGCAGGAACCGAACATCGAAATCTGGAAGCGCAAGGCAGATTGGGTGGCAGAGCACGGCGGTATGGTCCTGCTGAATACTCACCCCGACTATATGTGTTTTGAGGGCCGGCAGCAGAGGGATGAGTATCCGGTCGCGCGTTATGAGGAATTCTTACGCTATATGCGGGAGAAATACGAAGGCTCGTTTTGGACGGGTCTGCCGCGGGAGTTAGCCAGCTATTACAAGGAGGCTGTGCCCGTTGAGTCCCGCAACACTCGCAAGAAAATATGCATGGTTGCCTATACGCCGTATGAAGGCGATAACCGCGTGCGGCGCTACGCGGAAACTCTAGCCAAGCGCGGCGATCAAGTAGATGTGATCGGTTTATCCCGCGAGCATGGACAACACTCCGTAGAGGAAATAAACGGGGTTACGATTTACCGGATTCAACATCGCGAACACAACGAGCGTGGCATGTGGACCTATGCCTGGAGACTGATGCGTTTCCTCAAGCGATCTTCGCAGATGCTCTCGCAGCTGCATGACCGCAATCGCTACGATGTGGTTCATATCCACAACATGCCGGACTTCCTGGTGTTCGCGGCGTGGTATCCGAAGCTGACCGGCGCCAAACTGATTCTCGATATTCACGATATTGTGCCGGAGTTATTTGGGAACAAATTCCACTCCCGCCTCAACTCGGCTTATGTCGCGATGTTGAAGAAAATGGAAAAATTCTCGGCGGGATTTGTCGATCACGTCATTGTGTCGAATCACCTTTGGCATAAGACGGTCACGGCGCGTTCGGTGCCAGAAGAGAAGTGCTCCGTTCTCATCAACCACGTCGATCCCGGCATGTTTTCCCGTCACGCCAAAACCAGAACGGATGGGAAATTCATTATTTTATTTCCCGGAAGTCTGCAGTGGCATCAGGGCGTCGACATCGCGATCGAAGCTTTTGCCCGGGTCAAGCCGAAGGTTCCCAATGCTGAGTTCCACGTCTATTGCGGGTCAGGCGTCCTGCAAAGCGATTTGAAAAAGCTTGTCGAACGGCTTGGGCTTGGCGACAGCGTCAAATTCAATAAAGCGGTTCCTCTCGACGAGATCGCGCAGGTCATCTCTAATGCTGATCTTGGCGTCGTGCCCAAGCGGGCCGATTCGTTTGGCAACGAAGCTTACAGCACGAAGATCATGGAATTCATGTCACAGGGCGTGCCGGTGGTTGTTTCAAAAACGAAGGTCGACGCCTTCTATTTCGAAGAGGGAACAGTTCACTTCTTCCCGTCCGGCGACGTGCAAGCCATGGCAGACGCGATTCTGGATGTGGTGAACGACCAAGCCTTGCGTGAATCTCTTATCGTGCACGGCTATGAATATGTCGAGCGCCACGGCTGGGACCGGAAGAAGAAAGAGTATCTCGATCTGATTGACTCACTTTCGACTGAGGCATTCGACGAATTTGCCTCGCCAAAAGATTTGCATCATCCCCGTCACCGCCCTGCGGCGGCTTTCCAAGCTGCGATGTCTTCTTTGAAAACAGTGCAGCCACCGAGTCACGGCCAGCCCGATCGCGTTACCGAGGAAGTTGGCAGCCTGGGATCCGACTAAACGTCGGTCATCTGTAACTTGCTGTAGAGGACTCGCAAAACCAAAAACAAGAAACGCGAAGGCTCCTCCGACTGAGCCGAACGTCGAACAGTTCTCTACCTCCCCAAATTATTTCAGTGACCTTGGGCAGGAACTCTTGAACGCAAAATCATCGAATTGCAATGTCGTAGTGGTGGGCGCCGGTCCTTACGGACTTTCCTCGGCGGCCTATTTGCGCGCGGCTGGAATCGAAGCGCGCGTTTTCGGCGAACCCATGTCGTTCTGGCAGAACCAGATGCCGGTTGGCATGTGTTTGCGTTCGAATTGGGGCGCCTCGCACATCGCCGATCCCAGCCAGGCGTTCACGCTGGATGCCTACTGCCGCGAGAAGGGAAATCACGTCTCTAGGCCGATTCCGCTCGATCGTTTTGTCAACTACGGGCATTGGTATCAGAGCCAGGCGGTACGAGATCTTGAAAAGCGCGACGTGAGCAGCATCGATCTCGCCGCGGGCGGGTTCAAGATTGTCATGGCGGATGGCGAAGAATTCACCACGCGGCGGGTTGTGGTGGCGGCCGGAATCAGTGCGTTTACGGCCCGCCCCGCAGAGTTCGCCGGCATCCCTTCCGCTCTGGCTTCCCATACCAGCGAGCACAATGATCTACGAAAGTTTAAGGGACAAAAGGTAGTAGTAATCGGCGCCGGCCAAAGCGCCCTCGAGTCGGCTGCGCTGTTCAAAGAGGCTGGCATTCCCGTCGAAGTGATTGGACGTAAGGAAACTCTCAACTGGGTCGGATTGCATCCGCGATTGCACCATCTCGGAGCGATCTCGAAGATGCTGTATTCGAAGCGCGACGTGGGGCCGGCTGGGATCAGCCGCCTGGTCGCGATGCCGCACGTCTTCCGGCGATTTCCCCGCAGCTTCCAGGATCGCACCGCGTATCGCGCGATTCGGCCTGCGGGAGCCAGTTGGCTGCAGCCGCGACTTACAAACGTGCCGATTACATTGGGACGCAGCGTGACTTCCGCCGAGGTTTCTGGCAGCCAGCTCCGCTTGCGACTCGACGACGGAAGCGAACGCTTAGTCGACCATGCGCTGCTGGCGACAGGATTCCGGGTTGACGTATGCAGATATCCTTTCCTGGCTCCAGCATTGTCGAAGCAACTAATAACCGCATACGGCTTCCCTGTGCTTAAGCGCGGCCTGGAGTCTTCGATTCCAGGGTTGCACTTCGTCGGTAAACCTGCGGCGTGGAGTTTTGGACCGCTGCTCGGCTTTGTTTCGGGAGCGGAGTTTGCTTCGACCGAACTGGTTCGCTCCATCGCTCGGCACACCTCTCGGAACGGAAACCACTGAACTCGTGAACACAGCCTTAACATCCAGAGTTGAAAGGTTGAGCGCCGTGCAGACCGCAAACCAAACCACGGGAGCGGTCGTCATCGGCGGCGACTATCAGGGACTTGGAATCGTGCGCAGCCTCGGCCGCCACGGGATACCGGTATGCGTAGTGGATGACGAGCTTTCGATTTCCCGGTACTCGCGTTATTGCACCAGATTCGTGAAGCTTTCCGATCTGCGCCACGAGCGGCTCACGGTAGACAGCTTGCTCGACGTGGGCAGGGCTCTTGGTCTTGATGGTTGGGTTCTTTATCCTACTCGCGAAGAACTGGTCGCCGCTTTGTCGCGCAACCGGGAAGAGCTCGCGGAGGTGTTTCGAGTGCCAACCCCTGAGTGGGAGACGGTGAAGTGGGCTTGGGACAAAAGAAATACCTATCGACTGGCACGAGACCTGGGTATTCCAACACCAAGTACGCACTATCTGGAGCACCCCGACGAACTTGAGCAACTCCGTACCATTTCCCCGCCATTTGTGATCAAGCCTGCGATCAAAGAGCACTTCTTTTACTCGACAAAAGCGAAAGCCTGGCTGGCCAACAGCCATTCCGAGTTGAAAGAACTGTTTGAAAAAGCAATCGAGCACGCCGGCTCCGGAGAAATCATGGTGCAGGAGTTGATTCCAGGCGGCGGCAGGCAGCAGTTCTCCTATTGCGGATTTTTCCGCGATGGACAAGCCGTCGGCAAGATGGTGGTTCGGCGCCGGCGCCAGCATCCGCTCCAGTTCGGACGGGCGAGCACCTTCGTCGAGACAGTCGAGATTCCGATTCTGGAGAAGCTGTCGGAGCGGTTCCTGCATGCCATCGACTACTATGGCCTGGTCGAACTGGAGTATAAGCTCGATCCGCGCGATGCCCAATACAAACTGCTCGACGTAAATGCGAGAACCTGGGGCTATCACAGTCTGGGAGCTGCAGCGGGCGTGGACTTCAGCCACATGCTCTACGCCGATCAGGTTGGCTTGCCGGTGTCCCCCAGCATCGGACATTCGGGAGTATCGTGGATGCGCACCACCACGGATGTTCCTGCGGCCGTGATGGGTATCCTCAGCGGAGATACTTCGGTCAGTAACTACCTGCGCTCCCTCGCGGGCTGCGATACTGAAGCGGTCTTTAGTTTGAGCGATCCCGCACCCGGCTTGGCCGAAGTTGCGCTCATCCCGTATTTGGCGATCAAGCGTGGCTTCTGAAACGATTTCGGCGTCAAGGCCACAGCCTCAGATTCCCGTCGCCAGCGGAGGCGTGGAAAAGCGCCTCCGGAATTCACCAAGCGGCAGAATCCAGAACGTGTTGTTGCGGGCCATTTGCGCCCTTGTTCTTTTGGGCATTTTCGTCGCGGGTCTGTGGCCATTTCACGCTCCCAGGAACCAAGTCAAATGGTTGAATGGCGCGAACGGCCTCCTGTTCAAGCGGCACGGCAGCATCGTCAGCGCTGGTGAATTTGCGGCCAATCCATCGCAAGAGAACGCCGGGTGCACCCTGGAGATCTGGCTGGAACCAAATCGCCTCGATTCCTCCGGTACAATTCTCGCGTTTTATCGTCCTGAGAGTCGAAGCGTTCCCTTTGCGCTGCGTCAATCGCTAGGAGATCTGGTTATCCTGCACACCGGATATGACCAGCCGCGCAGTCTTGGGAAACCAAAAATCTACATCAACGATCTGTTCCGCCATCGCCAATTGGTGCTGGTCACGATCGTCTCGGGTGAGTCCGGCACATCGGTGTATACGGATGGATTGCTTGTCCGAAAAGTTTCAAACTTCAAGTTCTCCAGCGGCGACTTGACAGGGAGACTCATAGCCGGCAACTCGCCGACCACAACCGACAACTGGCCTGGACAAATGCGGGAGATTGCCATCTATCGACGGCAACTTTCGGCCGCCGAAATCTTGGAACATTCTAGCTTGGCGAAGGGTACGCAGCCTGGCCTTACCGAAAGTGCCGGCACGATTGCCTTGTATCTTTTCGAGGAAGGCAGCGGCGGCGTCGCGCATAACCGGGTAGACTCGGCGACCGATCTGCTCATCCCGGAGCGATTTTTTATTTTGCACCCGCAGTTTCTGGAGAATCCGCGGAGCGAGTTTCGTCCGGACTGGAACTACTGGAAAAATGTAGGCATTAATATCGGCGGGTTCATTCCGCTCGGGTTTTTTTTCTGCGCGTATTTGTCTATGCTGCGAACGATGAAGCAAGCGGTCGCGATCACGATCATTCTCGGATTTGCCGTCAGTCTCACCATCGAAGTCTTGCAGGCATTTCTGCCGACCCGGGATTCGGGGATGACCGATCTCGTGACCAACACCGTTGGCACCGCTCTCGGGGCGATTGCATGCGTGTGGATCGTGAAGCGTCCCTGGCTTGCCCGCACCGGCATTTCGATTTTTGCTGAGCCTGCCTGATATCGAGCACCAGATGGCCGAACAAAATTTAACTGTTCGCGGCGTTTCCGATACCGCCCTCTGGGTGGCATATTTCCGCGCGTTGGAAACGCAGCGTCCCAACGGGCTGTTTCGGGATCCTTATGCTGAGCGACTGGCCGGGGAGCACGGCTTCCATCTTGCGAAAACTCTTCCCGATGGGAACAAGCATGAGTGGGCATGGGTAGCGCGAACTTATCTCTTCGATCAATTTTTGGCCCGTGCGATCCGCGATGGAGCAGATCTGGTCTTGAACCTCGCCGCCGGCCTTGACGCCCGACCGTATCGCATGGACTTGCCGACGGCACTGCAGTGGGTTGAGGTCGATCTGCCGGAGATTATTTCTTACAAGCAAGAGATTCTGAGCGATGAGAAACCAAAGTGCCGGCTGGAGCGAGTTAGTTTGGATCTGTCGGACGCGAGCGGCCGACGCCGGCTTTTCTCGGATCTCAATGCGCGTGCAACCAAGGTTGTTGTAGCGAGCGAAGGACTGCTGATTTATTTCACAACGGAAGAGGTCGCTTCACTGGCGCAAGACCTCTCCGCGCAAGACCACTTTCAAGACTGGATTATCGACCTTGCTTCCCCCGGCCAACTGAAGCTAATGCAGCGCACTACTGGCAAGCAACTCAGCGAGGCGGGAGCTGCGTTCAAGTTCGGCCCCCCTGAGGGCGCGAATTTTTTTGCTCCATATGCTTGGGAGTCCAAGGATGTTCGCGGCTTGCTGAAGACTGCAGCGGAGTTCAAGCGCGCGCCGGCAGAGTTGCTGTCCTTGCTGCCCGAACCCAAAGGGAGTCCTCGGAATTACCCCTGGACAGGAGTCTGTCTGCTTCACAGAAAATAAGAAACGGCCGATTGCAAGCCGCGTATCTCTTTGCTGGTAAAAGAGTTACTTTCTTTTCTAAATTACTTCCTGGCGGTCGCCGAATGTTACTGAATGTGGGGCCCGAGTCGCGCTTTCGTTTTATTGGCAGATCGCGGCGCGTGATAGGATGAGGCCATACTTCTTCGCAGCCACCTCCCCGCGAAAGGTCTATAACTCAGAGTTATGTTAAACACTGCAATCATTGGAGCAGGTCCGTATGGACTTTCCGTCGCCGCACACTTCCGGCAGCGGGGCATTCCTTTCCGTATTTTTGGCCGTCCCATGGACAGTTGGCTGGCGCACATGCCGAAGGGCATGATGCTCAAGTCGGATGGCTTCGCTTCTGACATTTACGATCCGGAGGGCGCATTCACCCTGCGGCAGTTTTGTGCTGAGCGTGGCATCGAGTACGCCGATTCGGGACTTCCGGTTCGTCTCGACACCTTTGCAGCATATGGACTCGCCTTCAAAGACCGCATGGTGCCGGAGCTCGAAGACAAACTCGTCGTGAGTGTCGATCGTTTTGCCGACGGCTTCCGCCTGGAGCTGCAGGATGGTGAAACATTCCAGGCGCGCAACGTAGTTCTGGCCGTGGGTATCACGCACTTCGACTATGTTCCCGAAAATCTGGCTCACCTGCCAGCCGAGTTTCTATCGCACAGCGCGCGCCATCGTGAGGTCGAGCCTTTTCGAGGTAGAGACGTGGTTGTGATCGGCGGTGGATCGTCTGCGATGGACCTTACCGGATTACTGGGCGAGGCGGGCGCGAACGTGCAACTTGTCAGCCGCAGAACGGAATTAAAATTTCATAGCCAACCGACTGGCAAGCCACGCTCTCGCTGGCAGCAGATCCGGCATCCACAATCCGGACTCGGCCCGGGTATGCGCTCGCGCTTTTTCGCCGATGCGCCAGGGGCATTTTATTACTTACCCGAACGCATTCGCATCGAGGCTGTACGAAGAAGTCTCGGTCCTTCGGGAGGATGGTTCATCCGCGACAAGGTAATTGGAAAAGTTCCGTTGCATCTCGGATGCACGCCGCTAGGCGCCGAAGCGCGAAACGGCAACGTGCATTTGCAGGTTCGCGCGCAAGACGGCCAGGAACGCGAAATTATTACTGGACACCTGATTGCGGCGACCGGTTACAGAGTGGATCTCGATCGTTTGCAATTCTTGAGCGCGGATATTCGCTCGAAGGTTGAAGTTGTCAACGGGACTCCGGTGCTGTCTTCGACCTTCGAGTCGTCGATCCCTGGCCTCTATTTTGCGGGGGTTGCGGCCGCAAACAGTTTCGGGCCGGTCATGCGCTTCGCGTTTGGTGCCGGCTTCGCGGCTCGCACCCTCACGCGAGCCCTTGCAAAATCGCTGGCCAGCGCGCCGGCATCAATTCCCGTTGCGAGAGCAGCGACGACGACAAAATGAGCGGCGTCCGGCTGGGAAGTTCTTCCACCTGCGGTTCGCGTCTTTCATTTTCGCCTGTTTCATTAAGGATGCCCGATTCTCGAATTAAGCGGCGCATGAATTTGGCAGTTGGATTGGTCAAGCGATGAAGCGAGAGACGATTGCCATTCACGCCGGCTACGACGGCGACCCCACGACCAAGGCCGTCGCCGTGCCCATTTACCAGACGGTTGCGTTTGAGTTCGATAGCGCGGAACATGGCGCGGCGCTGTTTAATCTAGAAGTTCAAGGAAACATTTATACCCGGATCGGCAATCCCACAAACACCGTGCTGGAAAAACGATTGGCTGCACTTGAAGGCGGAGTCGATGGCCTCAGCGTCAGCTCCGGCATGGCCGCGATTGAGTATTCGCTGATCAACATTGCTGAAGCCGGCAACAACATTGTTTCTACTCCGCAGCTCTATGGCGCCACGTACACGTTGCTGGCACACATTTTTCCGAAGCGCGGCATCAGTTCACGTTTCGCCGCGAGCGACCGGCCCGAAGATGTCGAGAAATTGATCGACGAGAACACACGCGCGGTTTATTGCGAGAGCGTTGGCAACCCGGCGGGCAATGTCGCGGACATCGAAGGATTGGCGCGCGTGGCGCATAAGCACGGCGTGCCCCTGGTGGTCGACAATACGGTGGCTACGCCGATTCTGCTGCGGCCAATCGAGTATGGCGCAGACGTTGTCGTCCACTCGATGACGAAGTTTATCGGCGGCGGCGGCACCAGCATAGGCGGAATGATTGTGGATGGCGGGAAGTTCCCCTGGCGGCAGCATCCGGAAAAATTCTACATGTTCAACCGGCCGGAGATCGCCTATCACGGTGTCGTTTACGTCGATCACTATGGAGAAGCCGCGTTTGTGGCCCGCTGCCGGACCGTTTGCCAGCGCAACACCGGGGCAACTCTGTCTCCATTTAATGGCTTTTTATTTCTGCAGGGGATTCAGACCCTCGCCCTGCGCGTCGAACGTCACGTGGAGAACGCGCGCAAGGTGGCCGAATTTCTGCGCGCTCATCCCATGGTTGAATGGGTGAACTACGTGGGGTTTCCCGACAATCCTCTCTATCCCATGGCGCACCGGTATCTGGGTTCGAATTTTTGTTCTCTGCTTACCTTCGGAGTGAAAGGCGGCTACGAAGGCGGCAGGAAGTGCTTCAACGCATTTCGGTTGTTCAAGCGCATGGTGAACATGGGTGACGCCAAATCGCTTTCGTGCCATCCGGCGTCGACGACTCATCGCCAGTTAACACCCGAGGAGCAGGCGAAAGTCGGAGTTACGCCGGAGATGATTCGTGTAAGCGTTGGGATCGAGCACATCGACGACATTCTCGAAGATCTGAGGCAGGCGTTGGACAACGCCAGACCATGAAACAAGGAAGACGTTCGTAAGAGGTATTTTTGGGGAAATTGTATGCCATTGATCATTGAAGGCGCCCGGGTTCCGCTGCGTTGGGCCGAACGGGAAGCATTGCATCCAGCGGCGCGCGGAAACCAGACAAGCGCCACGGAATGCGTCCGAATTGCGTTCATCAACAACATGCCGGACGCCGCTCTGGAAGATACAGAGATGCAGTTCTTCGAATTGCTCGATGCTGCGGCTGGAGCGATTCCGGTGCGGCTGAAACTTCACTCGCTCGCCGGCGTTCCGCGCGGCGAACGGGGCGAGCAGCATCTCAGCAACTTTTACTTCAGCACGAACGATTTGTTGAACAGCCGGTTTGACGGTGTCATCATGACCGGAACAGAGCCGCGCCAGCCGAATCTGCAGCAAGAACCTTACTGGCCTGCGTTGACGAGCGTTCTGGACTGGGCGGAAAGCAATACCAGTTCGACAATCTTGTCATGCTTGGCGGCGCATGCGGGAGTGCTGCACAGCGATGGTATCAACCGTTATCTGCTGCGGGACAAACAGTTCGGCGTCTTTGATTTCACTCAGTCCGGCAACCACCAATTTACGAACAATACCGGAAAGCAGGTCCGCTTTCCTCACTCCCGCTGGAATGAAGTGCGGGCCGAAGAGTTGTTCGCCTCGGGTTATCAAGTTCTCACGCACTCCGTCGCAGGCGGAGTGGATTCGTTTGTGAAGAAGAGAAAGCAGAGCCTGTTTCTGCATTTTCAGGGACATCCGGAATACGGCGCGCAAACTTTACTGAAGGAATATCGAAGAGATATAAAGAGATTTCTCAGGAAGGAACGCGAGACTTATCCTTCGATGCCGAAGGGATATTTTGACGCGACGGCCTCTAAGCTTCTGGCCGATTTTCAACGCGGTGTTCTTACGGAGCGGCGGGAGGAATCGATGGAAAGCTTCCCTGAGACCGCTCTGGTCGGCGGTTTGCGGAACACGTGGCATTACACCGCGATTCGCACCTACCGGAACTGGCTGCAATATACCGTGACTAGAAAAAACGATGTGGCAGCATTCTCCGCCATGGCCGCCTATTCTCACAGCGCCCGAAAACGGTCGGCCCTTTCATAAAGATTTCGCGCAATCCGAAAAGCGGAGCGCTCTGCGCCAATCCCTTAGTAGAAACAATTCACGTTTACTTGGCTGATCTCTTGACCAACCTTCCCTCGCGAATCAGCGACGTATTTAAGCCGTGGTCCGAGCGCTCTCCTGAAAAGCCGGTGCTTGTAGAGACCTCCGGCGCCTGGACCTACCACCAGCTCGCCTCGGCCGTTTCCGACACACAGCGCTGGCTTATCGATTCGGGCATCCGATCCGGTGACCGGGTGATGATCGTTTGCGAGAACTGCCGCGCGTTTGTCGCAATTCTGTTGGCTCTCGCCGAGATCGACGCGTGGCCGGTATTGGTCAATGCGCGGCTTTCAGCGCGGGAAGTCGATGAGATTCGCGAGCACTGTGGAGCGCGACGCGTAATCTACACCACGAGCGTTTCACCGCATGCGCGGGAACATGCCAAACGGCATGGAGCCTTGGTTCAAGAAGTCGGCGGTTTAGGTCCCATCGCGATCGGTCCCCTAAACGAAAATGTCGAACCAGAACCGATCGAAAACGATGTCTCGCAACGGATCGGCGCGCTAATTTACACTTCCGGGACAACCGGCCTTCCGAAGGGCGTCATGCTGACGCACCGGAACCTGTTGTTCGTCGCATCGGTTTCTGCGCAGATTCGGTCTCTGAGTCCGGATGACCGCCTGTATGGCACTTTGCCGATGTCGCACGCCGTCGGTCTTTCAGTTGTTCTGCTGGGATCGCTATTAAGCGGGGCGACGCTCTACCTAGCAGCGCGTTTCGATCCAGTAGCGGCTCTCGCTACGCTGGAGAAAGAGTGGCTCACGGTTGTGTTAGGCGCTCCCGGAACGTTCTCGCTGCTGGCAGATTACGCGAAATTAAAAGGGCTGAAGTCGCTTAACTATCCCGCCCTTCGTATCATTTCCTCTTCCGGCGCACCGTTGCAGCCGACGCTGAAATCGCAAGTGGAGAACTTGTTTGGCATCGTGCTGCACAATGGATATGGCGTGACGGAGTGCTCCCCCAACATCTCTCAGGCTGTCGTGGGGGAGCATAGAACCGATACCTCGGTGGGCAAGATTTTACCGGGCGTGGAAGTACAGCTGGTCGGTCCCGATCAAAAGCCTGTAGCCGACGGGGAAGTTGGCGAACTCTGGGTGCGCGGCCCCAACGTAATGAAGGGCTATTATCACGCGCCGGAGGAAACAGCGGCGGCGATCAACGCCGAAGGATGGTTCAATACCCGCGACCTTGCGCGCCTGGAGAACGGATATCTTTTCATTGTTGGCCGTACCAAGGAATTGATTGTCCGCTTTGGCGAGAATGTTTACCCGGCGGAGGTCGAGGCGGCTCTCAATTCACATTCCGCAGTCGTGCGCTCCGCGGTCATTGGACGCTTCGCTGAAGGAACGGAAGGCGGAGAGGAGATTATTGCTTTTGTGCAGCTCGCGCCTTCTTCTCCGATTTTAGAAACTGAATTAGCGCAACACGCTGCAAAACGTCTTGCTCCTTACAAGCGGCCGTCGCAAATCTTGCTTGTCGCATCCATGCCGCTCACACCAACTGGAAAAGTGATCAAGGCTGAGCTTTCCAAGCTCGTCCCTCTCGTCCAAACGCGCTGAAGTGCCGAGCCGCCCGGCTCTATAAAGGCACTTCAATCAGCGTCGGTCCTTCTCCTTCCAGCCCTGCCCGTAGCGCCTTCCCGAATGCCTCCAATGAACTGACACGGATCGCGGGCACTCCCATGCCTTTCGCCAACCACATCCAATCGAGATCGGGGCGCCCGATCTCGAACATATCCAAGGCCCGGGTCCCCGGATTGCCTATTCCTAAGTAAGAAAACTCACGTTTAAGAACGGCGTAATCACGATTGGCGAACACCACCGTCGTGACGTCGAGGCTTTCCCGTGCCATTGTCCACAACGCCTGAAGTGTGTACATCGCGCTGCCGTCTGCCGTGAGGCACAAAACTTTCCGGCTGGGGCAGGCCACTGCCGCACCCGCAGCCAGCGGCAGGGCAATCCCGATCGAGCCCCCAGTGTTACCCAGCCAGTCGTGCGGCGGGGCTCCCCGCGTGGCGGTCATCATTCCCCGGCCTGAGGTCATCGACTCATCGACCACAATTGCATCCTCCGGCAGGAAGGCTCCCACTGCGGCAGCGAGGCCAGGCAGAGTGATGCCGCCGCTCGGTAGAGTCGGTTGATCTGCCCTCTCTACCGTCGGCTGAACGTCCCGCAGCGATAGGACCGTGGACAGCGCTTCAATCGCTCCCAGGTAGTCTTCGCCCGGGTTTGCAAGCGTATGGATTTCGCACTCCGGCGAAGTGAATTCGCTATTCTTCCCCGGATAAGCGAAGTACGCGACTGGAGCCTGAGCACCCACCAGAATCAGCTGGCGAAATTCCTTGAACTGCTCGATCCCTTGTTCGAGAACATATTGCACTCTCTCGACTCGCGGAATTCCCGCGCCCCTTTGCAGCCGGGTAATCGGATACGGAGCCATCAGCTTCGCCCCTGTTGCTGCTGCAACGCATCCAGCGGCGATCAGTCCCTTGCCATACAGCGCATTTCCAGAAAGCAGAATCGCGGTGGGTAAGCCTGACCGGAGCATGGTGGCCGCACGCTCGACCGTCGCCGTAGAAGGCAAGGGAGCTTTCGGCAAAGTCGGGCGTGTAGCGATGACTCCGCCGTCGCTCCAGGCAATGTCGGCGGGGACGATCAAGGTTGCAATCTGTCCCGGTCCGGTGAGCGCAGCAACGATCGCGTCGGCTGCATCGCGGCCAGCCTCGGACACCGAGCGAGACGTTCGCAGCCACTTCGAGTAAGGTCTCGCGATGCCTTCAATATCGGAAGCAAGCGGTGTATCGTGGCGCAAGTGATATGAGGCGTGCTGGCCGACGAGGTTGACGATCGGCACGAGCGCTCGGCTTGCATTGTGCAGATTCGCCAGCCCGTTGCCAAGGCCCGGACCAAGATGAAGAAGTGTGCTCGCCGGTTTTTCCGCCATGCGCGCATAACCGTCCGCGGCTCCGGTAACGACACCTTCAAAAAGTCCCAGCACGCATCGAATTTCCGTGATCTGATCAAGGGCTGCGACTAGATGAATCTCCGAGGTGCCTGGGTTAGCGAAGCAAGTGTCAACCCCTCCAGCTAAGAGCGACCGAATCAAACTTTCTGCGCCGGTCATGGTTTAGACAAGCCTTTCACCCCAATTGTCCTCGGTCGGTCGATCAGTTCGAATTTGACGTAACTTGCTTAATGCGCAGATGCGTCCAGCAACTCCTTCAGATATTGTTGCCACACGGCTGCCCATGTGTGAGTGCCGTGGCCGTGGGTTTGATCGGAGATCGGAATCAGAATAAAACGGCCTTTCTTCACGCGATTGATTTCACGTTCGGCAATTCCTAGCTCGGGTGGATTGATGAAGTCGTCGGCCGAATTCACAAACATCACAGGCACTGTAATTTTTTCGAGCTGGGGCGAGGGATCGTAGTTTCGCGAGGCATTCACCGCATAGAGAAAATCGTTGGCGTCGTGGCTAGCAACGAATCGCTTCACAAAATCGTCGTCTGCAACGTCTGTCGCATCGCGAGTGGGATGCTCTTTCTGCATTTGCAACGCTGACCCCGCAGCAAAGTAGAAGATACCTGCCGCAGTTTCCAGCGCGGTCCGAGGTTCGTCAATGTAGTCGCCACTCTTCCACGCGGGATCGTTGCGAATCGCATCCATCACCGTTTTGCGCCAGACCCGGTTCCGCCCCGCGATCTGTACCGGCAGGCAAGCCAGGGGCATAAGGGCGTCCATAAAGTCAGGGTAGGTTTCGCCCCACACAAAAGAATGCATGCAGCCCATGGAAGTCCCGAGGATCAAGCGCAGATGGTTTACATTCAATCCTTTTTCCAGCATTTCATGTTGTGCCGCAACCATGTCGTCATAGTCGTACTGAGGGAAATGCGCGTGCATGCCATCGCTGGGCTTGCTCGATTTTCCATGGCCGATGTTATCGGGCAGAATAACGTAATAGCGCGTAATGTCGAGCAGTCGTCCCGGCCCGAATAATACGTCGGCGAACTGCGGCGCCAGGAACTGCGCGCCCGAGCCGGTCGTACCGTGCAGAAGCATCACGGCGTTCGTGACCCGGCCGTTCACATCACGCACGGGCGTTCCAAACGTTGCGTAGTGCATGCGCAACTCGAGTAGCATCTCGCCCGATTTAAAATGAAAATTCTGGGAAACGTAGTCGGCCTCTGTGGGTGTGGGCAACTGGTTGGTCTGTTGCGCGGAAAGAACCAGTCCGCCATAAAGCAGCACAGCTACAAAAGCAAACTTGAAACTCTGAATGCCAGCGTGCATGTTTGCACCTCAGTCCGACGCAGGGTATCACAGGGACAGTCTTGATTGCCTTGAGAATTCGTGCGGCTTGGGTTCTCCATTATCTCTTCGGAGGAATAAGAACCTATACTGATCAAGGGATCGACGCCCGAAGGCAATCCGGGGATTGAATGAATCATATTCTTCATGTTGTTGGCGCGCGCCCGAACTTTGTGAAAGCGGCGCCCGTTCTGCGTGTCATCCGGGAGCGCGGAATTCGGCAGAC
>Ga0210391_10001380_pt1 | contig 22292 bp, 19 predicted proteins | sample IncBWC12OmetaG_FD_160573 | JGI IMG/M metagenome (GOLD analysis project Ga0210391, IMG submission 160573) | Forest soil microbial communities from Barre Woods Harvard Forest LTER site, Petersham, Massachusetts, United States - Inc-BW-C-12-O ...
TGGGCCGCGCATTACTGCGCGGCTCTAGCGACCTACCCAAAGGTTTTACGCACCGAGCCGGCACGTATCAAAACCTGACTCGTGAGAGTCAAGTTTCAAACTCCCTTCCTATTTGGTCTTGCTCCGTGTGTGGTTTGCCCTGCCCGCTGCATTACTGCCGCGGCGGTGCGCTCTTACCGCACCTTTTCACCCTTACCCTCGCCGGTAGGCTTGGGCGGTATGTTTTCTGTGGCACTTTCCGTCGAGTGAACTTGAATTCACCCTCCCGGACGTTATCCGGCACACTGCTCTGCGGAGTTCGGACTTTCCTCTCCCCGCGTCCGCCCTTTCGAGCAAAGACGCTGAAAGCGGCCGTCCGGCCCAGCTGCCAACTTGTTCATTATACGATGCCGCTAGCTACCTTAAAGAAGCGACCCTGAATCGGTGACTTGTGCTTCGCACGGATTGCAGCCAACAATATCTGCGTTAGTTGATGGGCCGCTGAAAAAAAGCCGAGGTGAGCCATGATGGATCGTTCCACAATCGATGGAGTCGTAGAGGATGTGTTGAGGGAGATGGAATACGAACTCGAGAATGAAATGGGAGCCGAATTCGATACTCCACTTCCCATCCCCAACTACAAATGGAAGGTCTACACGTCTGTGGATCTGAGCGGTCCAGCCTGGAGATTCGATAGGGAAATAACTGCGCCGAGATCGATGGTTCGTGTTGATGCGTACAAGTATGAACTCGAGTGCCTTAAGAAATTGGCCCGTACCACGGGGCCTCTGAACCAACGCGTTGGCGTGCAACGCTGTATTCTCCGGGGCGGAAAATGGGTGACCGACCACAGTGGAAATTGCCAGCAGATCGACGTTTTTACGGGCAAGATTTCGGCCTGTGATAGCCCTCCACGACGAACTTGCTAGAGCAAGACGGGGACACACTTTGAGCCGAAGGCTGGCGAAGGATCGGCCTCACACCAAGCCTTCCCGGCTAGCAACTCGATCCTTCCATCCGATGCACGACCGGCCCCAGTTTCGGCTTTCCTGCCCCCGTTTCGCATTGCGAGCATGTATTCGAGTTTGGCTGGTAGACTTATTGCCAACGGTGGTGTGTCAACCCGGAGGCAGCGCCGGAAGCCGAACTCATGAATACCCTCGAAGCCATCCGAATCGCCTTTCAGTCGCTGTGGGTGAACAAGTTGCGCTCGGTGCTCTCGACTCTCGCCATTGTTATCGGAGTTGCGGCGGTAATTGCGGTCGTCACCTTCGTGGCGGGCATTGATGGATATGTTGCGGGCAAAATCTTTAACCTGGGCGCCGACGTTTTTATTATGTCCAAGTTTTCGCCAGTCGAAACCAACGTCGAGCATTTCCTTGAGGCTGAGAAGCGCAAGAATCTGGAATTGGAAGATTATCAGGCCGTGCTTGCGGCCTGCCGCCACTGTGAATATGTGGGCGCAGCCCTGCGCAACAGTACTGGACACGTTAAGTACGCGGAGCAGTCGATCAGTGACACCACCGTGCAGGGGATCACACCTTCAATGGCGCCCATCTATGACACGGACCTGAGCGCCGGACGCATGCTGACCGAGACCGACTTGAACAACCGGTCGCTGGTCGCGGTGGTGGGAACTGATATTGTGGAGCACCTGATGCCGGGCATCGATCCCATAGGTCGAGAAATCCGATTGGATGGCTGGTCCTATCAGGTTGTAGGTGTCGGGAAAAAGAAAGGCAAGACCCTGGGCCAGAGTCTGGACAACTACGTGATGATTCCGATCACTGCTTACCTTAAGCAATATGGAGCGCACACGGACAGCATCCGGATTTCCGGAAAAGCGGCTGCGGCCGGCGCCTCGCTGAATGAAGCGGTTGATGAAGCCCGTGTCGCATTGCGCGCGCATCGTCACGACCGCATTGAAGCCGGCGACAGTTTCGATATCGAAACCAACGCCAGCCTGCTTGGAATTTGGAAGGACTTCAGCAGCACCTTCTTTATGGCGACCATTGGTGTGGCTGCTATCGCACTGGTGGTGGGCGGCATCGTCATCATGAACATCATGCTGGTCGCGGTTACCGAGCGCACGCGGGAGATCGGGATTCGCAAGGCACTCGGAGCGACGCGCGACGATGTGCTGATGCAATTCCTGATCGAATCGGTGACGCTGTCGCTGTTGGGCGGCGCTCTGGGTGTTTTGGTTGGAGCTGGCGTCGCACTGGGGGTAACCGCACTGATTGGGATGCCTTCCGCGATCAAGTTGTGGGCAGTTGCGGCGGGGTTAATCGTGGCGGCGAGTGTGGGCGTTTTCTTTGGAGTCTATCCCGCGCGTAAGGCAGCGAAGCTGGACCCCATTGTGGCGCTACGATTTGAGATGTAGGGGGGATTGAGTAACTGTGCGATTGAGTGATTGCGCGATTGAAAATCTTAGAATTTCGCAGGTTTCAAATTGCGCAATCGCTCAATGACTCAATGTGTCGATGATTAAACGAGACGAATTCGGCGAAATTATCCAGATGGCGACCGACACCCTCTGGGGCAACAAACTGCGCTCGTCGCTGACTGTGCTGGGTATTGTGATCGGAGTCGCGGTCGTCATCAGCGTGTCTTCGATCGGTCGCGGTTTGAACGACAATGTCGAGGGCATCGTCACCAGCATCGGCTCCAACGTCATCTTCGCATTTCACATCGAGCCGTTCACCTTCGGACGGCCTACCGAGGAAATGCGCCTGCGCAGAGAGCTGACTTACGACGATGCCGTCGCCATTCGCGACCTGCCGCATGTCAAGGCCGTGACCGCCGGCCTGCGCTACTTCCGTCCGGAACTCGGAGTCGGATCGTTCGCGGTTAAGTACGGAGACAAGAAGGCTAAGAATACGATCCTTGAGGGCGATCAAGCCTCCGCGAAGGACGTGTTCGATCTGCAGATTGCATCCGGCCGCTGGTTCGGCGAAGCGGACGAAGAGCATCACTCGCCGGTGGTATTGCTCGGTTCCGACACCGCTGAAGAACTGTTCGGCGTGAACGACCCGCTTGGGAAAGAAGTAAGCATTGAAGGCGAGCTGTTCACCGTGATTGGAGTCGCTAAGCCGGTGAAATCAGTATTCGGCGGAGGCAAGAATCCCGAGGACAACAAAGCCTTCTTTCCGCTCAGCACGTTGCGAAAATTGCATCCGGAGTTGAAGCAGCACTGGATTAGCATTAAGGCCACGTCGCACGACGACGTACCGAAAGCGATCGACGAAACCCGCCAACTGCTGCGCCGCCGCCGTAGAGTACCCACCGATAAACCGGATAATTTTGCCGTCTTCACGGCGGATTCAATCTCGGATGTGTGGAACCAGCTGACGGGGATGTTGTTTATCGGCATGTTTGCGATTTCGAGCGTTGGGCTGATTGTGGGCGGCGTCGGTGTAATGAATATTATGCTGGTGAGCGTGACGGAGAGAACGCGAGAGATTGGCGTCCGCAAGGCCATTGGCGCACGCAAGCGTGACGTTCTGTTGCAGTTTACTCTTGAGGCCATCATTCTTACTGCAGTCGGAGGAGTGATCGGCGTTCTCCTAGGCGCGCTCATCGCATGGATCATTCCGGCGGTGTGGCCTTCGCTGCCAGCACGCATGTCCATGTTCTGGACAATTTTTGGTTTCACTTCTGCCGCGGGTGTTGGGCTGGTGTTCGGTATCTATCCTGCGTGGAAGGCGGCAAACCTCGATCCGATTGAGGCTTTAAGGTACGAATAAGTCGCGCTGCGTTACTGATAGTTCGCCCTGCGCTCGTGCATGATTCATTCCATCGCCAGAGCCATTCAGATCGTCGCTTTCTTCGGTACTGCTTCCTGCTCGATCTACTATCTTCTGTGCTTGTGGACCGCCGCAGGATTTTTGCGTGAGCGAAAAGCCGCGCGTGAAGCCCGCTTTGTGGGAAGCAACTCCACGCCGTTTTTGCCGCCGGTATCGATTCTAAAACCTCTGAAAGGAGTCGATCCCGAAATTTATCAGAGCTTTCGCAGCCACTGCCTGCAAGATTATCCGGAGTACGAAATCATCTTTGGTGTGAGCGATCCCAATGATCCTGCGATTGGTTGCGTGAAACAACTGCAGGCTGAATTTCCCGGTCGCAGAATTCATCTGATTCATTGTCCAAAGATCCTGGGCGCGAATGTGAAGGTCAGCAATCTGGCGCAGATGCTGGCGGAGGCTCGCTACGATCACCTGATTGTGAACGACAGCGACATTCGCGTCGAGGCAGGCTATCTGCGGGGAGTGGTCACGCTGCTGGCCGACTCGCGCGTTGGCATGATTACTTGCTTTTATCGCGGAGTCGCGGCCTCAACGCTGGGTTCACGACTGGAACAGCTGGGCATCAGCACGGATTTTTGTCCGAGCGTTTTAGTGGCGAGGCAGGTCGAGAGTGGGATTCGTTTCGGGCTGGGTTCGACGCTGGCGTTTCGCCGCGCTGAGTTGGAAAAGATTGGGGGCTTTCTATCGTTCGTGGACTATCTCGCCGATGACTACGAATTGGGAAAACGCATTGCGGGCCTGGGATTGGCGGTAGAGTTATCGGATGTGGTCGTCGAGACCTATCTCCCGGCCTACACCATGCGGGAATTCTTTTCCCATCAACTGCGTTGGGCGCGCGGAGTGCGAGACGCTCGCGCGGGCGGATACTTGGGTTTGGTTTTTACATTTGGACTCATGTGGGGCTTGCTGGCCGTGATTGCGAGCGGCGCGGCAATATGGGCTAGGGTTGCGCTCGGCATTACACTCGTGCTTCGCTTTGCAGTTGCGATCGTTGTGGGCGGTTCGGTTCTTGAGGATCGCAAAGGGTTTAAAGCCCTTTGGCTGCTGCCGCTTCGCGACTTAACGGCGGCCGCCATCTGGATCGCAAGTCTTGGCGGCCATACTGTGACTTGGCGCGGAGATCGTTTCCGGTTGAAAGGCGGCAAGCTTACGCGTGTTGCGTCGTAGCGCAGAACATCTTTAGTAAGCCGTCAAATTCACTTCGTCAAGCCAGACGTGATAGGTGTCTCCGGCTTCATCCAAATCCATTTGGAACGCCGTATCGATCTCTTCCAAATCCCAATTCAATTGATTCGGATAAGATGTATTCACTTGATTCACCGTGCCGTTTATGGTCAGCGTGTTATAAAGCACGCCACCGTTGCTATCCTGCTGAACGTCCCAGATCAGGTGGTTCCATGTGTTCGCCTGGAAGTCGCTGGCTTTGCATGGAATCGTCGTCGGCTCCCAGCCTTTGTCGGGCGCGTCATTCCAGATGTCCCACACACCGTCCGCCTTGAAATTGCATTCCGATCCCCACACCCACCGCTGACCGCCATAGGTTTGATTTACATCAAACTCAAGCGCCTGCGGAGCGTTGGGATTATCGATGTAGAAATACAAATCGTAAATGAAGTGGCTTACGTTGCTTCCCCCGGCCACGGCATTGAAGTACAACATGTTGCAGTAGCCTGGGCAATCCGGCGACGAGGGTCCGATGCTAAACTCCGCGGATTTTCCGTCCATCGCCGGGGAGGACACGCTTTGAGTCATCGTAGAGGTCGGCGTTCCACCGCCCGCGGCGCATATCTGTCCGGCACGCCCGGAGCCGGGAGGAAACAAGCCGCCACAAGATTGCCATCCTGCCAGCGACTGGATACCGCTGATCGTGGTCTGCGACTGACCGGTGACCGTGACGTCGACTAATGTGGCGGAAACGTAGCCGCTGGTATCCTCGGCCTCGACTTCTATCGTGTGCTTACCGGGGGCGGCAAAGATCTGTGTGTTGATTGAGTTGGTGAAAGTAAAATACACCGCCAATTGATCGACGTAGACCCGCATGAAAAATATAGGATTCTTTGGTGTCGCAGAGGCCACTACAGTGATCGGCGAGGTGACGCCTGCTCCCTCGGTGGGATTCGAAACCGTCAAGGGAAAATCGTCGGAGCCGGTCGAGAGCGGAGGCTCCTGCTGATTTTGGTCTGGTGGTGCAGGCAGAGGGCTCGTACTGGGTGACCACGTGATGGGCACCGGGGGCGTGGTGGGATAAGAAGGCTGAGTAGGAGAAGGCGTAGGAGTAGGTGTTGCCATTGTTGAGTTGTTTGAACTGTTGCCGCACCCCACGAGAATTGTGCAGCTACCCAATAAACTCGCGAGCAAAATAATGAACTGCAGCTTTGCCGCTACCCGCCGAGCGCGGTCGATGCCACGGGGCAATGCAACCAACTCACTCATGACTTCCCTCTCATAAACCCGTGAATCAGTCGAAAATCCAGCAGGGTGAGAGCGGTCACAAAAAGGCTGGCCACAGACTGAGCGATAGGGCGCTGTATCACTTATCAGGGATAGCGCCACCACCTGGCAATACGGGGACACCCGTAAGTCGGCTGCGCGACAACCGTACTATCGAAGTTGAAATCCTAAGGGATGCGGAGAGAAGTCCCCCCGCAAGGTTCAGCCGCCCACCGGAACCGCATTGTGGGCATGGTCTAGCGTTGTCCGGACTTTACTCGCCAACTGGGTCAAGGTAAATGGCTTCTGAAGGAAGTTCGATTCGAGATCGATTACTTTATGATCCAACACCGTCTGGCCGGCATAGCCGGATACGAATAGCACTCTCATCTCAGGACGCAACGTTTCCAACTCTTTTGCCAATTGTCCGCCACTCATGTGCGGCATCACCACGTCAGTAATCGCTAGGTGGATTGGTGATTCGTGGCTCTTGGTTACAGACAATGCATCCAGGCCATTTCTAGCTTCCAGAACGTTGTATCCGCGCAGGCTGAGAAACTCGGCGGTTGCTTTGCGCAAGGCGTCTTCATCCTCCACCAGCAAGACGGTCTCGGTGCCGCGTGCCGCTACCACGCCGGCGATCGGCGACTCAACTGTGGCTATGCGCTCCTTCACGCAAGGCAGATAGATTTTGAAGATCGTGCCCATTCCCGGTTCGCTGTAAGCCCAGACGAATCCATGGTTCTGTTTAACTATGCCGTAAACCGTCGCCAGCCCAAGTCCCGTGCCCTTTCCGGATGGTTTGGTTGTATAGAAGGGTTCGAAAATGAGCGACAACTGATCTTCAGGAATACCGGTGCCCGTATCGGCCACGGTCAACACCACGTAACGGCCGGGCGGAATGACGGCTCGCTTACGGTCCGCATATTCTTCGTCGAGATAAACATTCAGGGTTGCGATTGTGCATCGGCCTCCTTGGGGCATAGCGTCGCGGGCGTTTGCGGCAAGGTTCATGAGAATCTGTTCAATCTGCACTGGATCCAATCGAACTCTGCCCAATTCTTCCCCCGGCACAAACGTCAGCTCTATGTCCTCGCCGATAAGGCGGTGAAGAGTTTTGACGATTCCATTGACTACCGGGTTGATTTCGGCCACGCGCAAGGCCTGCGGTTGTTTGCGGCTGAATGCGAGCAACTGCCGGGTCAGATCGGCAGCGCGACGGGCGGCAGCGAGAATCTCTTGAATGCGCGACTGCGTGCGGCTTCCCGGAACTACCGAATCGAGAGCCAGCTCAGAGTAACTGGTGATGATGGTAAGCAGATTGTTGAAGTCGTGGGCAACGCCTCCGGCGAGGCGGCCGACCGCGTCCATTTTCTGCGCCTGAAGCAGCTGTGCTTCGATGCGCAAACGTTCGGTAAGGTCGCGGCCGTTGGATACAAAATGCGTGATGTTGCCCGCCGCGTCTTTTATGGAGCTGATGCTCTCGTCCACATAATAGAGATCGCCATTCTTCTTGCGGTTCACCAGAATGCCACGATAGACGTCGCCGGAACGAATAGTTTCCCACAATTCGCGGTAGAGCGCTGGCGCCTGCTGTCCTGATTTCAGAATCGCAGGGGTCTGGCCGATTACTTCGTCTCGAGAATAGCCGGATAATGCCTCAAACGCTGGGTTTACATACTCGATGATTCCTTCACGATTAGTGATGAAGATGGTATCGGCTGATTGCTCGACTGCGCAGGAAAGCTTGCGCAGAGATTCCTCGGCCAAATTCCCCCGCTGCTGCATCGCTTGCAGATTGAGCGAACAGCGGATCGTACGCACCAGGTTCGCTCCAGTGAGATGTGATTTATCCAGGCAATCCCAGGCGCCCGCTTCTATGATTTCAGCCACCGATTTCTCGTCGGCGTGCTCCGTCAGAACGATGAAGGGTATAGTGCGCCCGCTCTGCAGGAACTCCGAGAGAAGCCTGGTGGCGGCAGCGTCCCCTGTCTCATGCGCAAACAGGACAAGTCCATAGTGACCCTGCAGGAGCATCGCTTTGGCCTCTTCCAAAGTGCTCGCATGATCCAACTCTGCCCGCAGTTCGCTCCGGTCCCCGGTGAGAATGTCGCGAATCAGGAAGAAATCCTCCTCCAGGTTCCCCACCAGCAGGACGTGCAGAGTGGATTTGCCAAGGTCAAGTTGAAGCGCAGTGGACATGGGCGGGTCAGCCGTCACTGTGCACATCGGAAACTCTCTGTCGTAACGCTGCTTTCCATGAAGGAAGAGGCAGATTGAGCCCGAGGAGAAATCTCGGATCGGAACAGACTCAATTTGGGACGGTTGCAATCGGCTCTCCGGCCACACCGTGGCTGCCGTTCTGATTGGAAAGGCCCGCTCTCACCCGCAGCCTCAAGATAGTTTGAACATAAATTTTATGAACACTCTCGCTTGTTAACCAACTCTAACTTTGTCCGTCTAACCCGCAAGTCTCGTCGTCAGGGACCGTCTTTGCTGGGGTGATAATTCGGGAACCACTGGCCGGTTCCGTGCGTATTGATTAGAGAGCGACGGTTCGAGAGTACTGGTACGCCTGAACGGCGAGGGCCACGGAGGGTTTATGGAAATCCAGGAGAGCGTCGGAAGAACGATCCCTAGCGGCGGAAATGGTCATGTTCAAGAAGTGGTGCGTCAGGCCCATGAAGAGTTGCGGCAACTGCTACAACAGCGCGCCGAGGTGATGCGCCGGATCGGCACCATCAAGCAGACCATCGCCGGCCTCGCTAACCTCTTTGGCGACAGCGTGTTGAGCGACGAATTGCTGGAACTGGTCGATCGTAAGAGCAGCGGCCGCCAGCCGGGCTTTACCAAGGCCTGCCGGATGATTCTAATGGACGCCAACCGCGCCCTGAGTGCTCGCGACGTCTGTGACCGGATTCAGGAAAAAATTCCGCCGATGCTCATGCGCCACAAGGACCCTATGGCATCCGTGACCACGGTATTGAATCGTTTGGTTTCGTATGGAGAAGCCAAGGCCGTCTCTCTCGACAACGGCCGCCGCGCCTGGCAATGGGTCGCCGATGGAGAAGCGGAATCGACCAGGCTTTCTATTTCGGCCTAAACTTTTCAGCGTGAACATCTCTAGCCCGGCGGCAGCAGCATTCCCTTTTCCAGATGCCGGGTGACATGGGCATACGAGGCCGCATGTGGATCGTGGGTCACCATTACGATGGTCTTATGGAAGTCTTCGTTTAGACGCTTTAATATCTCCAAGACTTCAGTGGCCGAGTGACTATCCAGGTCGCCGGTAGGCTCATCCGCGAGTAACAACGTGGGGTCGCTCACAATCGCCCGCGCGATCGCGACTCGCTGCTCCTGCCCGCCGGAAAGTTGCTTCGGAAGATGGCTAACTCGCTCGTCAAGCCCCACGAGTTTCAGCGCAGTCATGACATGATCACGCCTCTGCTGCTGGTTCAGCTTGGTCAACAACAGCGGCAACTCCACATTTTCAAACGCGGTCAGCACCGGAATCAGGTTGAACGTCTGAAACACATAACCGATGTGCTCGTTGCGCCAGTGAGCCGCCTGCGCGTCATTGAAGCGAAAAATGTTCTGGTTCTGTACCAGCAGCTCGCCTGAGGTCGGCCGGTCGATGGCTGCGATCATGTTGAGCAGCGTTGTCTTCCCTGAACCAGAAGGGCCCATCAGCGCCATAAATTCTCCGGTCGCGATATCGATCGACACATCGTCGAGAGCCTTCACTTCAAATGCCTCGCGCTTGAAGACCTTGCTGACATTGCGTGCCTGCACGACTTTGGTTCCGGTTGCGACATTGGTTTCAGCCACTGTGCTCATAATTGCCCTCTGTTTTTGCCCCGCAAAATTTTTGTCGCCCGAGCTCTACGAACCCTTGATCTTGATGTTGTCTCCATCTTTCAGCTCTGGCGGACCTTTGCTGATCACGCTTTCGCCGCCAACAAGTCCATCGACGAGAAATCCATCGGTGCGCTGGCTCAACACGTGAACCTCTCGCATCCGTGCTTTGCCCTCGAACGCCAGGAAAACAACTTTCTTGCCATCGTGATCGCGCAATGCAGTGGCGGGCACAAAAGCTCCCGCTGGCTGGGTGCTGGTAGGTTTTTGTTCGTCCGCCAAAAATTTTACGGTCGCGTTCATCTCCGGCCGCAGATATTCATCCGGATTCAGCACCTGCACCTTTACCTGCACCGTGGCCTTCTGCCGGTTCGCTTCCGGTGAGATCTGCGCGATCTCACCCTTATATTTGCGGTCGGGATACGCATCCACGGTAACGATCCCCTTCTGCTTGGGACCGAGCCGGGCAAAATCAGACTGCGCAATATCGAGCTCCACCTGAATATCGTTCAGATCCGCCAGCGAGACAACTGATCCTTGAGGACCACCTGCCGCGGCGCTGGCAAACTGCGCGGTGATCAGCTCGCCTTTTTCCGCGGTACGATCAAGAATCGTCCCGGTGACTGGAGCGCGAATTACGGTGGCATCGAGCTGCGACTTCGCGTAATCGGCGAGACCTTGTGCCTGCGCCACCGATCCACGGGCGCGAGCCAGTTCTTCGGCTCGCGGTCCAATCTTCATAAGCTGAAAAGCCTTCTCCAAAGAATTCACACGCTGCTGATCGGAATCGAATTTCGCCGTGGCATCGTCGAGCGCCTGACGGGAAACTACGCCTCCCGCAGAGAGTTCTTTGGTTCGGTCGAGAGTGAGTTTGTCATTCACCAGCGTGGCTCGAGCTTCATCCAAATTGTGCTGCGCCTGTTGGATCTCCTCCGGCCGCGAGCCGTGCTCGAGTTCGTCAAGATAGGCACGGGCGTTATCCAATGCGCCCTTGGCTTGCTCGTAGGAAGCACGGAACTCTTCATCTTCCAGCCGAACCAGAACCTGGCCTTCCTTCACCTTGTCGCCTTTTTCCACGCCGATCCAGGCCAGGCGGCCGGTCACTTTCGAATTCACGTTGATGGTATGGTGCGCGACGATGTAGCCCGTAGCCGATAGCACTGTGCCACCTACATCGCTGCTCTCCGCCGACGCGCGCACGACCTCGACCTCGGGAACGTCGCGCGAAAGCAAGCGGTAAGCGAGAGCCGAAAGGCTCAGCACGGCGACAACGACGATCCCGATGACGATGTAGCGGCGTGCCCAGGCAGGCGGTTCGCCGCTGCCCGTGCCGCGCTCGGTGCGGTCGATTCGCAAGCTCTGCAGGTCCTGGTGTTTGGTATCAATCGGCATAAATAATTAGCTATGACAAAGTGCTACACAGCTGAATACGGACAATCTCGCGCCCCGGTTCCGCCGGGGCCGCCTCAAGCTACCCGCGCAACGCAGTCAGAATATTCTGCCGCGCCGCGTGCCATGCGGGAAAAAGCCCGCCGAAAAATCCCATCGCCAACGCGAACAGAATCGCATATCCCGCAACCACCCATGTGATCTGGAGGCTGAATACGACTTCGCTAAACGTCACTGCATTCGATGTTCCCGTTTGCATTCCATTGAACGGCAGCATCAGAAGAATTCCGGCAAGCGCACCCAGCAAAGCCAGCAATAAAGATTCCAGAACGAAGGATGTCAGAATCGAAGGCCGGGAAAATCCCAGCACGCGCAGGGTCGCAATTTCGCGCCCGCGATACGCCACCGCAGCATACATGGTATTCATCGCCGCAAAACTTGAACCGATGGCCATGATAACTGCGACTACGATTCCGATGTATTTAATAGCAGCTCCCGAACTGGTCTGCTTCGCGTAATAATCTGTCTCCAGAACTCCTTCGAGTTTGAGGCGCTGGTCGTCGCTCACCCGGTTTTTCAGAGCATCGGCGGCGATGGGGTCAGTAGCGCGCAGGTATGCCGAGGAGTAGCCGCCCTGCCGGTCGAAGTCAGCGGCCATCTGATTCACGTCGCACCAGATCTCAGATTCGTACGCGGAGCCACCGGCGTCAAACACTCCCACCACTTTCCACGATCCTTTGCCGAACTCCATGGTGTCGCCGATGTTGGCGTGAGAGAAGCGGCTGCGAATCGATTTGCTCACCACCACCTCACGCTGCCCGGTCTGAAACCAGCGTCCCTCGATCAGCTTCGCGCTGGGCCGCAGTTCCAATCCATCGGGCATCATGCCGCGCACCGTGACGTTCACTTCGCCCGTACCGTCCTTGCGCGGAAGCACGATGACCACCACCCATTCGCCGGAAACCATGGGCTCGCCGTGGCTGTCCTTGGCAATCCCCGGCAGAACTTTGAGAGTAGGAAACAATGCCGCATCGAAGCCGCCGGACAGTTCGGCTTCCGACCCTTTTCGCAGTACCAGCACGTTCTGCGGATTTCCGCTGGAAACAAAAGCTCGCTTCAGCCCCGCCAAAAGAGCCATCAGGAAAATGGCGGTAGTAACGGTCAGCGCGATGCCCAGCGCAGTCATGATCGTGAGCCCCTTGCGAAGCTTCAAATTGCGTACGTTATAACTGATGGGTATCGCCATGAGTTCACTCTCAATTCAACGAATCAATTCCGCCGCTGTTCAGCCGATGTGGCGTAATCCTTCCACAATATTTGTGCGCGATGCGCCATATGCGGGTACATACCCGCTCAGAAATCCCACCGTTGCAGCCACCAACAAAGCAAGGACCATGGTTGGCAACGTGACCTTCATGTCAATTGGAACTCCAATCGCGATCGAAGAATGCGTCAATAACTGAATGAGCCCGGCCGCTCCCAGTATGCCCAACAAACCGCCTGCTACGGCGAGTGCCACAGCTTCGAACACGAAGAGCGAGAGTACGCGTTGACGTGTGAAGCCCAGGGTCTTCAGCACGGCCACTTCGCGAGTGCGGCTGCGCACCGACATGGCCATCGTGTTCGCAGATACCAGCAGGATGGCAAACACAACTGCGCCGCAGATGCCAAGAATAAACGCTTTCACGTTGCCCAGCGTTGCCACAAACGATAGCTGGAAGGCTTTTTCACTCTCACTCTTGGTCTGCTCCGGCGAGTTGTGAAACATATCGTCAATCACGCTTGAAACCCGCGCCACGTCTTCGGCCTGAGCCACTTGCGCCGAGTAGAATCCCGCCTGTCCCTTGAACCAGCCGACGGCCTCTTCCAAATATTTTGCGTTGAAATACAGCGCGTTCTGCGGCGGGTCGCGGTGGTAGATGCCGCGAATCGTCAACTCCAGATTCACCGGGAATATCGTTCCCAGCAGCGTGATCTTGTCGCCAATTTTCCAGCCGTACTTATTCGCCAGCGTCACATCGACGATGGCCCCGGCGCGGTCGCGCTGCCACGCGATCACTTGATCGGGAGGAATGATCTTGTCGGATGCAACCTTCAGATACTCGTCCGGATCGGTGGCCATCTGGGCAAAAAAATTCTCCGGCCGGTCATCTTTGTAGCGTCCTCCGAACCACGTCATTGGCGCTACTGCGACCACTCCTGGGACCGATCGAATCTTATCGCGGTAATATCCCGGTAGAAAAAATGCCAGCGAAACACGATCGCGTGTAATCACTCGCCTCGCCGAATCGGCCGCCCCCACATCGATGTAAAAAGTGCGCCAGATGGAGATCATGAGCGTAAGCAACAGCAACGAAAAGCTGATACTCAGCATCGTCAGGAAGCTGCGCCGCTTGTTGCGAAACGTATTGCGCACTACAAAACTGCTCAACGTCATAAATTCAACCGGATCTTAAGCACGAAATTTAAATTTCGAATCTTAACCAATGTGCCGCAACCCATCCACGATGTTCACCTGTGAAGCGTGGTACGACGGAATTAACGAGCTCATCAGTCCTACCAGCCCTGAGACGAACAGAGCCGAAGCCCACATGCCGGCCGTTACCTTCAAGTTGTAAAAACTGAAAAACTGCGGCGAGTGCGTGACCATGAAGATCAAGCCATATGCCAATCCAACTCCGATCAAACCGCCGGCCAAGGCCAATGCCACGGCTTCGCTCACGAAAAGACTAAGGACGCCTTGCCGGGTAAAGCCCAGAGTCTTAAGCACCGCTACTTCCCGCGTGCGCTCGCGAATCGACATTGCCATGGTATTCGCCGAAACCAGCAGAGTAGCAAACACCACTGCCGAGCAGATCATCAGGATAAAAGCCTTAACGTTTCCCAGCATGGCGACAAATTCCAGCCCGAACGCTTTCTCGCTCTCCGATTTTGTCGGCTGCGGCGAGTTGCGAAACATCTCGTCCACCGTGCTTGCAATCTTGCTCACGTCCCCGGGAGAAGCTGCCAGAATGCTGAACGTACCCGCCCGCCCTTTGAAAAAATCAACTGCCTCTTCGACATACTTGGCGTTGAAATAGATGGATTTATTGTCTGGCGTCGAGTGGAAAATACCTCGAATGTGCAACTCCAGATCGACCGGATAAATATCGCCCTGCAGAAAAATGCGGTCGCCTAACTTCCACCCATACTTCGCCGCCAACGTGTCATCGACAATTGCACCCTGCCGGTCACGCTGCCACGCCGTAATTTGATCGGCCGGCATCTGTATATCGCGGAACACTTTAAAAAACTCTTCCGGATCAGTGCCAAAGCGCGCAAAGAAATTCTCCGGCTTCTGGTCCTTGTAAGTGCCTCCGAACCATGAGACGGGGACCACCGCGACAACTCCCGGTACCGCGCGAATCTTCTCGCGATAGAAACCGGGCAGGTTGAAGGTCAGTGAGACTCTGTGCCGCACCACGAGCCTTTCCGCCGACTCGGCGCTTCCCTGGTCGAGATAGAAAGCCCGCCAGATCGTCATCATGAGGGTTAGCAGCAGCAAAGAAAATGCGATGCTCAATACCGTTAAAATGCTGCGGCGCTTGTTGCGGAAGGCGTTCTTGGTGACGAACCGGCTCAAAGTCATGTTGAACTCCAGTTGATACCCAAGGAAGATTCGACGTGCCGGACAAACGGACAATCCTGGCTCAAGTAGGCTCCAAGGATAAACGACTCGCTGTACTCACCACAACTTGCCGGCACCCGCACTACCGTCCTCTCACGCCATCAGCATCGGAAATTTTCCGCAACCCAATATTCGATTCTCGCCCTTAAATCCGCCAGTGGAGATCGTCACCCGGCTCAGATGACAATTGTCACCCGCGCCTTCCTTTAGTGGTTAAACGCGCGTAGAGAACAAAGGTCACGCGAGGAAAGCAAGGTTATCTAGCGAGTTGGCTTTTCCTAAGGTGTAGTTTTCGGGCTTAGCCGGAATCAGGCCTGGAATTCGGAGGCTTCCGGGAAACGAAGGTTGCACTTGGAGAGTGCCTCATTGAGAAGCTCCTCGACCTTCGTTTCTTCGCAATTGCGCGACATGGCGAGTTCGCTGACCAGCAGGTAGCGGGCGCGTTCGAGCATCTTTTTTTCTCGGAAGGAAAGCGGCTTGGCCTGATGAAGGGCGATCAGGCTTTTGAGAACTCCGGCGACTTCGAAGAGCGAACCGGTTCGCATGCGATCGGAGTTTTCTTTGAAGCGATCTTTCCAGTCGGCGGTGCTGAGGTCGTCGGTGACGGAAAGGAAATCGAGAATTTTCTGCACCTCGCCGTTGCGGACGACCCGGCGAATGCCGACGCTGCCCACGTTGTTACACGGCACCATTACTTTGAGACTGCTGGCCTTGATGTTGAGAAGGTAGAACTTTTCCACAGTGGTGCCGATGGAGCGGCTGCTGATTTGTTCGATAACGCCGACCCCGTGGTTGGGATAGACGACCTTGTCGCCAATGTGGAAATTGAGGTCCGCACCATTCATAAAAAGGCACCCGGGTAGGAGAAGGGTCTTAGCGAGGGAAACGTTTATCGTTCTGTAAACAGGTTACTCCGGCAAGGGGCGAAAAGCAAGGATTAGTCCCGGTATGGGACAATTTCCGGAGGGTTGGGCGCGCGCGTTATTCGGCGAAAATCGTCGATTACGAGATGTAAGTCATTGTATTGATGATGCTTACATAGCCTACAAAAGATAGGGTCTGATTTGAGCCCGCGACGTATGGAAATCGGCGCGACTATAAAGCCCCTCGCTAACCCGCGGCAAAACTCCGCTTTTCCATCCAGCCTTGCAGAATCAATACTGCTGCCATCCGATCGACAGCCTTTGCCCGCTGGTTGATCGACAACTCCGTCTCCCGCAGCAGGCGATTCGCTTCCGCCGATGTCAGCCGCTCATCCCATAAATGCACCGGCAACCGGAAGCGTTTACGGAGTTCCTCTGCAAAAACTTGCATCTTCTCTGCCTGCGTTCCTTCCGCACCGCTCATCCGCAGAGGCAAACCGACCACGATCTCCCGCACCTCGTATTTGCGAATCACCTGTTCGAGCAGGGCCAAGTCTGTTCGCTTGTTCCGCCGCTGCAAGGTATCGATCCCCTGGGCGGTGATTCCAAGGGGATCTGTTACTGCCATCCCGATCCTCCTTGATCCCACATCCAAGCCTAGAACTCTGCCAGACGGCTTGTATGTTTTCCCCGATTCGGTGCTCACGCCGCGATTATATGCTCGTAGGCTACCCAAGCTGCTTGGGCAACACGGACAGGTCCTGACCAGGACAACGTCGGCATCGTTAGGTTCTTCCACCCGTTCAATGCCCTTGCATGGCTCGTCGGTAGGCCGCAACATTCTTGTTGTGTTCTTCGATGGTGCGGGCGAAGCGGTGGTGGCCCTGGGCGTCGGCAACGAAATAGTAGTAGTCGCTTTGGGCGGGATGCATGGCCGCTTCGAGCGAACTTTTGCCGGGATTTGCGATCGGACCGGGAGGAAGTCCCACGTGCTTGTAGGTGTTGTAGCGCGAAGGGAACTGCATGTCTGTGTGATGCAGCGCTCCTTGATAGGCTCCAGTGAGAAGTTCGGCATAGATAATGCTGGGGTCGGCGTCGAGCGCGATGTTTTTCTGCAGCCGATTGTAGTAGATGCTCGCAACCAGCGGACGCTCTTCCGGGACCGAGGTTTCTTTTTCGATGATCGAGGCCATGGTGACGGTGCGCTCGACTTCGTTCGGGACAGCGTGAGGGTCCCGGACAGCGATGCTAAGCTCAACCCTGATATTCGATGAGTTTGGCACGACTGCTACACCTTCTGCTGCCGGAATCAGTCCGATCTGACTCGCGACTAGGCGAAACTGTTTCACCATGTCTCTCGCCATCTCATGCATGCTCATCATGCGGCTGAATTCGTAGGTCTCAGGGAAAAGATATCCTTCGAGCGAAGGCGCGCCCGGGGCGATGTCGGCGACGAGCGCAGTATCCGATTGCGCGACTTTCAGAAACTCTTCAGCCGAACCAAGTCCGGCGGCTTCAATGGCACGAGCGATTTCGAACATGGTGAAGCCTTCGGGGACAACGACGGTACGGTAGTAGACGTCGCCGCGCTGCAGGCGTTTTTCGATGTCGATGAGGTTGGCCGGCTTCTCGAAAAGATATTCTCCCGCCTTGAGCGAACGGCGGTGGTGAAGGTAATGCCACAGGATGAAGGCTTGCTCGCTGCGGATGACTCCGGAAGACTTGAGCGCGGCGGCGATGTGACGCGTGGAATATCCCGGGCGCAACATAACAAAAGTTCGCGCCGCAGGTTCAACCGGGATCATCGCCGCCCAGGCAAACCAGCCTGCGGCCGCGAGAACTGTGATCAGAATGAGCCCGAAGAATTTTCGCACGATGGCAGTAGTGTAGATGATAGTGTGCCTAGGGGATAAACCGAAGGGCGATAGTAGTTCACGAGTTATTGCGACCTTTTCCGCGCGGTATACTCAAATGTTCTGAAGATCATCCAATACTTCATGAGACGTAGCTCGCCCGTATGGGCCCTGATCCTGGTTGTCGCGACCCTGCCTACCGCAGGGTGTTTGTTCCGCACGCGGCCAGTGGAAGAAACCTACTCCAAGGCTCCGCTGAAGGAATCGTCACAGGAAGCCTTAATCGAGAGCCTCAACCAGCAGGCGGAAAAGATCCAGTCGCTACAGGCGACTGTGGATATCGATACCTCGGCGGGCGGCGTCAAGAAGGGCCACGTTACCGATTACAAGGAAATTCGCGGATACGTGCTGGCTCGGAAGCCGGCGATGCTGCACATGATTGGGCTGCTGCCGATTGTGCGCACCACGGCTTTCGACATGGTAAGCGACGGGCAGGACTTCAAGTTGTGGATTCCGCCGAAGAACCGCTTCGTGGTGGGGCGGAATGAAGTGCAGACGACGAATCCCGAACAGCCCATGGAGAATATTCGTCCGCAGAATATTTATGAGGCACTGCTGATTCGCCACGTCGATCCGGACCACGAGATTGCGGTGTTGGAGAATGGTGACGAAATACTGCACGATGCCAAGGGACATCGCGTGCTGCAGGCAGATTATGAGCTTGTGATCATTCGCAAGCGAAAGGACGGTTGGGGACTGGCGCGTAAGATCGTTTTCAGCCGCACCGACTTGCAGCCGCATCGCCAGTTTATTTACGACGAGCAGGGGAATCTTGCGACCGATGCCCGCTACGCGAATTATAAGGATTACGATGGCGTGAGCTTCGCGTCGCGCATCGAGATCTATCGGCCACAGGAAGAGTACGACATCACACTGAACATGCTGAAGGTGGAAATCAACAAGCCGCTAAAAGACGATCAGTTTACGCTGCAGCAACCGCCGGGAGCAGAGGTAGTGCATCTGGATAAACCACAGCCGCAATCGAGTATGGCTGCGCCGCCTTCGGGGCGAAATCGTCCATAGAGTTTCACGCACAAACTTGACACGCACTGAAACATGATTAACAAAATGATCGTCTCGAACCTGGTGCATCGCCCAGTGCGGTCGCTGATCAGCATCAGCGCCATCGCGCTGGAGGTCACGCTGATTCTGCTGATCGTATCTTTTTTCTATGGGCAGTTGAATGGTTCCAAAGAGAGCCAGATGGGCGTGGGCGCGGATTTGATGGTGCAACCGCCCAGCTCTTCGGCGCTGATTGGAGTTACGGGCGCGCCGATGCCGGTAAAGCTGGGAGATGTGTTGCGGAAGCTGCCGCACGTCAACGTGGCTGCGCCGGTGATCTGGGAACTCACGACAAAGCCAACTCTTGAGATTATCTACGGCATCGATCTGGCGAGCTACAACAGCATTCCGCCGACGTTCACTTATCGCTCTGGCGGGCCCTTCCAGGGCGCTTATGACGTGATTGTCGATGACTTTTTTGCAGGAATGAAGAAGGTGAAGGTCGGTGACTCGATTGAAATTCTTAATCATCAATTCCGGATATGCGGAATTGTGGCGCACGGCAAGGGAGCGCGGAAATTTCTGCCTCTCACGACGATGCAGGATCTGATTGGAGCGGAGAATAAGGCTTCTGTCTTCTACGTGAAGATTGACGATCCCGCGAACACGGATTTGGTGGTAAATGAGATTAAAGCAGTGCCGGGCATGGAAAACTACGCGGCGCGCTCCATGCAGGAATATTTATCGATGATGTCGGCGGACAACCTGCCAGGGTTTCAGACCGCGATCCGGATTGTCATTGCGATTTCGGTGGTTATCGGCTTCATGGTGATCTTTCAATCGATGTACACGGCGGTGATGGAGCGTACGCGCGAGATTGGCATTCTGAAATCGATGGGCGCGTCGAAGGCGTTCATCGTCAACGTTGTTTTGCGCGAGACGGCGCTGTTGGCGATCCTTGGGATTATCGCGGGCATTGTGATCAGCCTGGTAACAAGGCGCATTGTTCTGATCGAGCGGCCGGTGCTGCGGCTTTTCTGGAGCAGCGAATGGGTGATACGTACGACCGCGATCGCCATCGTCGGGGCGCTGGGTGGAGCGTTGTATCCCGCGTACAAAGCCGCGCAGAAGGATCCGATTGATGCCCTGGCGTATGAGTAGGGCGGTTTATAGTCGCCAGTCAAGGCCACGCATTAACTACTCCTGTCTTGTTTCGAGTGTCACACTACTCAGCAGCTAGCAAACCTTATCTCTCCCGAACACGCCAAGCCTTTCATTTCGTGGTTACGGTTTGTGACTGTTGCCGTCTAAACCTCATCAACGGGGCAATCTCCCGATTCAGGCTTCTAAACTCACGGCCGCAAAGATGATCTGATCACGATGCAGTGTGTCGAGGAAGACTCCAAATGTTTTTCGGATGCAACTCAATCCGTCCGCTGTTAACGGCCATCTCGGCAGGACTTTTGTTTGGAGCTACGCTCATATCGGCGCAGGAAGTGCTCTCGGTTCCTCCGGAGTCGCCACGTTGGGATCTGCAGGGGCAAGCCAAGGCAACTGAATATCAGGGGCGGAAATGCCTGTTGCTCGATGGCGGGGCGGCGGTCCTAAAAGATTTTGAGATGCGCGACGGTGTCGTCGATATGGAGGTCGCTACCCCTGCCAAGCGGGGGTTCTTCGGTCTCCAATTTCGGCTCGACACGGACGGCGCCAACGGTGAATGGGTGTATCTGCGCCAGCATAAGTCCGGACTTCCCGACGCAATGCAGTACACACCGGTTCTGAACACGGGCGCGAACTGGCAAATCTATAACGGACCGGGCTTCACCGGCGCGGTAGACATTCCCAAGGATGTCTGGTTCCACCTGCGATTGGAGGTCGTGGGGGCACAGGCAAAGCTCTATGTCAAAGACATGGACAAGCCGGCACTCGTCATCAGCGACTTGAAGAGCGGCATACAAAAAGGGCAGGTGGCGTTGTATGTCCTGACCGGTGCCACCTACTTCTCGAACTTCGAAATCCGCACGACGCCTGATGCCCCCTGGGAGCGGCACCTGCCGGCGATGCCGCCGGGCACTCTCATCAAATGGAACCTGTCGCCGTCGTACGATGCGCTCGCGCGGAATCTGGAGCGTCCAATCGAGGCCACAGAAAGCGATGCCATCCATTGGCAGGAGGTGGAGGCGGAACCGCCCGGCTTTGTGGTTCTTTATCGCTATCGCGAAGCTCCGCATCCGATCGTCACGTTTCAGGGGGACTTTTCCAGGCGCCTCGAACCCCAGCCGGGAATGAAAGTCGTGTATGCGAGAACGAGTATTGAATCCGACCGCGACCAGGTGAAAAAGCTCGAGATCGGTTATAGCGACGACGTCAGCGTATTTCTGAATGGAAAGATTCTCTACCGCGGGCGAAGCGCGCAGGGTTTCCGCGATCCGGGATTCCTTGGCATTGTTAATCCGGAAAACGATGCTATCTATCTTCCATTGAAAAAAGGCAGCAATGAACTGATGCTGGTGGTCAGTGAACTCGGCGGTGGATGGGGATTCATTTGCCGCTTAGTGGAGATGGAGCACTAAGCTTAGGCTGGTTGCTTAGCTTCGCTCCGTCGCATGGCATGGTAAAAACCCCGTCCAAACGATTCGGGGAAGATCGCGGACGGGGCGGGGTTAAGATCGATTACGGGGTCAAGCTGTATTGCACCACGATGTTGATCTCGTACGGGTTGCAACCGGCGCTTCCGGCTACCGCTTTTAGTGTGACGTTATCGCCGGCTGGAAACGACACGCTGATCACGCCACTGTCGTTTGCAACCGGCCCAGGATTACCATTGGTGGCGGTAGTATTTGGGATGGCCAACAGGTAGCTCGTGGTCCCATCCGCTAGTTTTATGCCAGGCGGCGAGGAGCACACTTGACCACCCGCAGCTACAAGTTGGACGCGATTGACAGTGATGGCGGTTGCAGGCGTAAATACGCTGACAACGCCGTTCGCATTGGAACCGCTCACTGTATTTCTGACGTAGTTGCCGAAAGTATCGATTTTGCTGCTCCAGACGTTTTGGGCGTGGAGTGGGAGGTGGAAATCCGCCTTCTCTGTTAGGTACTGTCTTAAGCACAGTATTTAAGACAGTGCCCTCTGTAACTCAGCGTTGACAATTCCTCGCGCCCTACGGTATCTTTAAAGCTTTGGGAAGTCTCGCGGTTGCCCGCCTGATGGTCTGGCGTCCTCGCCGGAGAGTCAACGAGCGGTCTTCTTTGTAATTTCAATCGCGTTTCGCATTTTTTCATTCTGGGAGAGTTCCGATGTCAACCTATTTCCCCAAAGCGGGGGAAATTGTGCGCAAGTGGTACGTCGTGGATGCGGATGGGCAGACGCTTGGGCGTATGGCCTC
>Ga0210391_10001382_pt1 | contig 22279 bp, 15 predicted proteins | sample IncBWC12OmetaG_FD_160573 | JGI IMG/M metagenome (GOLD analysis project Ga0210391, IMG submission 160573) | Forest soil microbial communities from Barre Woods Harvard Forest LTER site, Petersham, Massachusetts, United States - Inc-BW-C-12-O ...
TCCTCCTCGTTGCATAAGCGAACGCGCAGACTCCCAGTTATACCGGGTCCGGCGCAAGCCCAGACAGACGTCGCCCCTGGGCGACACTCGCCCTATCTTACGACAATCGCCCGACCTTATCCCTGCCGGGCCTCAGCGGCGAGCAGCTGCAGGCCGCGCACCCGCATACGCTCGAGGGCTCCACTGGTTCCCTCCCCGGCGGCCCGCAGCAGGTCGCACCAGATTCGGGGACGGGTCTCCCACCGTGGCCGCAGCCACTGGCTGCGGCCCTCTGCGAGGCGCGTCAGGCGACTGAGCGTGCAGCCGCCGATCACGGCCATATTGGCCGCCGAGACCCCCAGCAGCAGCCGCGCCGTGGTCGGTTCGCTGCGGGCAAAGTGCCAGGCATGGGTCATCACCAGGCGCATGACGTTCACAGCCCCGTCTACGGTAAAGAAGGGAGCCGCGAGACCCGGCGGCCGGTCGTTGACGGCGCCATTGAGGGCATCGGACCACAGCCCGGCATCGGCCAGTCCGGCGTCGACGAGCAGCACTGCGCTCGCCGCCGCCCGGCGTATCGAGACGGCATCCAGATTCACGAGTAAGCCGCTGACCTCGCGGATCAAAGGCGGCTGCGCGCGGTCATCCAGACACTGCGCGCGCAGCAGCGCCAGGACCTCCTGATTGACCGCCACCACCGACTCGAGCGCGGCCGCGCCGAGCCAGGACTGCCGCTCCCAACGATGCGCTTGCCCTTCCCGTGGCACATATCCGGTTCCTCGTTCCATCGCATTCCTCCGTCTTCTGAGCAGATTTTCTGCCGTCGGCTCCAGCCAGGGGCCGTGCGTTTTGCTATTTTTATCACAAAAGTTCCAAGGCGTATCCCCCACCGAAAAATCAGGCAGGTACCCCCCATGCGCATTTCCGACAATCGCTACAGCCGTGACCGATCGCGTCTCGATCTCGCATTGCGCTTCATCCGTCATGAAGCCCGGACGCAAACAATCAGAGCCTGGACCGGACTGTCCGACGACAGGATCCGCAAGCTCTATCGCAGTTACTTGAATGAGCCCGGCTTTGCCGTATCACGGCCGCGTGGCAAGTCACCGCAGCAGAGCGCCTACTTCACACGCTCACCGGAACTGAAGCAGGAGAGCTCACTGCTGGCCAGTGTCTGCAGTCTGCTCGGCCTGCTGCCGCGCACCGATTCGCCGGTCAACCGGCAAGCACTGGCCAACATTGGTCGCGGCGAACTGCTATGCCAGGCCTTCGAGGTGTACCACGACGTGGTAGCCGACCCTCACATCAGCTTCGAGCACCTGGTGTTCCTCGTGTTCGCGCTTGCGGCCGGTGAGGAACTGCAGCTGGCCAACTGCGAACTATGCGGCGCACTGACCGTGATCGACCGCTGCTCGTTCCGCGCGCGGCATTGCCTGCATTGCGGGGGCTGATTCGCCTGGTTGTGACTGCGCGCGTGACATGACGTTGGCCGGTTGGCCATAAAAAAGGCCGCGCTCTACGATGAGCGCGGCCGGTGAAACGAACCGGCCACCGCCGTGGGCGGCCGGTGCTCGACTCAGAACGTCATGCGAAAGCCGACGCGATAGGCCTGACCCAGCTGGTCGAAGAAGACCGGGTTGCTGGTGAGGGAGTCCGCGTTCGGCGGGGCCTTGTTCAGCAGGTTGTTGACCTGCCCCCACAGCTGCAGGCCCTTCAGGCCCGGAATCGTCGTGAAGACGTAGGAGGCATTCAAGCCGACCAGGAAGTATGACGGAACGTGGTTGGCGACGCCGACCGGCAGGATGGTGAGCGGGGCGATAGCCGAGGCGGAATTGTAATACGCCCTTTGGGCTGCGGTGCCAGTAGCGACTCCATTACTCGCCAACTGACACAGTGAACCCGCGACGCTGTAATCAGCGGTGGTGCAGCTGATGTCATTGGTGCCGATGATGCCCTGGCCGACCCAACTGAGATTGGGTGTCAGGCTGAAGTTCTGCACGTTCCAGGTGATCGACATGTTGCCGCGCCAGCGCGCTGCCGGCTGGTAGTTAGGCAGGAAGAGGGCGTTTGCGCCGGTCTCACCCAGCACACTGACAGGCTGGTTTCCCGGTGTATCCACGACCATCTGCTCACCCACCCAGGTGGTCAGGGCACGCGCGGTCAGGGTACCGGCCGAGCCCGGCAGCGCCATGCCGTAAGCGAGCGAGAAGTCGATGCCACGCTCATCAAAACTCCCGCCGTTGTAGGCCTGCGTGTTCTCCTGGGTGATATTGGCCACGTTACCCAAGGCAAAGGCATTCGCTCCCGTCACAGCCCCGGGTGTGCCTGCCGGAACCACGTCACCGGCGGAGTTGTAGTACTGGTTGTTGAACACCAGACCCTGGCAGTAGTTGTTGTTCGCGAACGCGGAGGCCGCGCCGACATTCTGGATAGCGGCATAGCAAGCCGTGCGACCCGTGAGGTTCGCACCTTCGATGCCATTCAGGAGGCGGACATGGAACCAGTCGGCCGAGGCCTGCAAACCCGGCAGCCACGGCGGCGTGAACACCACCCCCAGGTCTGTGGTGTTGGACGTTTCCGGCCGCAACTTGATGTTACCCAGCAGATCGGTGGTGCACAGGCTCTCCTGCACCGTGGTGGTCGATGCGCCGTCCTCGCAATAGCCCGCGTCAAAAATGCCCTTGAACGCGGGATTTCCGGCGACGAAGGTCTGGGAGTAGTACAGGTCTCGCGGATCCGGATCGCGCGAGTCGTGCGATTGCGAACCGCGGAACCGGATTCCATCAATGGGCTCCCAGACCAGCGCGGCCTTCCAGGTGGGCAGTGATCCCGTGTTCTGGGTCCCCGGCACGACATCCACACCGTACAGGGCCTCGTTCACGTAGAACGTTTCACGGCCCGCAATGTCGAGCGACAGCGACTTCGCGAACGGCATGTTCTTGAGCAGCGGCAGATTGAACTCGGCGTAGACCTCGTTCATGGTGGTCGAGCCGCCGTAGTCGTTGCCGTACTGGTAGGCGAAGTCCGAGGCGACGGCCAGGCAATCCTCCTGCGTAGTGTCGAGATAGGAATTGCTCAGCGAATTTTTCGCTCCCGGGCAGTCCGAGAAATCGTTGTGTGTGAGCTGCCTGTGCCACTCGTAGCCGGCGGCTACCGAGAAAGCGCCTGCGCCGAACCCGCTCCAGAAATCACCGGTGGCATTGAGGCTGAATGCCGTCAGATTCTGATGCAGCAACAGGGCCAGAGGACTGGCGGAGTAATTGGCAGTCGCGCTTGAAATTGGCGAATTGCCGATCGCGTTCAGGGGCAGACAACCCTGCGACAGGACCTGCAAGGTCTGCAACGCCGTCAGCCCCGAGACCGGGCTCGTCGGGTCGAATCCTCCACCCGCGATGGCATTGTACTGCTGAATGTAGGTGGGGTACGCGCCCCCGCCAAGGCCGCCACCTCCGTAGGCCGCCACCGACGAGGCCGAGGCGCCGGGAAGGCCGCCTGCCACACGGCATTCCGGCGCACCGTTTGCACCGGTCACGGCATCGACCGCCATGCTGGTGGTCAATATGCCGAATTGCTGTCCCGCTTCCAGGTTCACGGTCTGGCCGTACCGGGCGTGGGCATCCCAGGTCCAGGAACTCTCGCCGATCTTGCCATCGAAACCTAGGGCAACCTGCTTCAGGGTGGTGTCGTTGATCTGGCCAAAATTAATCTGTTGACTGAAGTCCTTCTGAAAGAACGCCGCCGGGGCGGCCGTGGGACCGGTTCCATAGGCTGTCCCGCCGGGCCCCCACGCGGCGGCTCCGCCCGCGGCGAGCAAGTAGGGATTGTCGTTCCCCAGCACTCCGCTGTCGGAGCCGAAATTGTCACTGGGATTGAAGGAATTGACCTTACCCCAGTTGAGGTCCAGGTGTGCGTTGATGCTGTCGGTGACCTTTACGGTAATCAGGCCGCTGATGACGGCGCGCTGCACGGCGGTCACCAGGTTGGTGTACTGGTTTGCCGGTTCGCCGTTGCCACCCGGTGATGCCGTGATGTTCAAGAAGCTGTTGTTGCTCTGGAAGGGAAGCAGCGCCACGCCACCCGGGGCCCCCGTGTAAAGCGAGCCCGAAGTGTTGAGCACATAACTGGGGAAGCCTGGAACGGCCGCCGAAATCACACTATTGGTACTGGTATTGGTGGTCAGACCGGAGCCGATGGCAGACGTAAATGTCGAGAAACCCGGCGTGAAACCGGTGTCATAGGGACCCGTATCGGAATTGCACCAACTGCGACCGGAAAACTGACACGAGGCCGGATCCTGCTTCTGGTATTCGGCACCGATCACGAAGTGAACGCGGTTGTCGAACAGGCCATGGCCGTAGGCCGCGCTGACATGGGCTGACTTGGCGTCATTGTAGTGGGTGTCGTACTCGTCGGCGTTGAACTTGCCGCCTTCCAGCTGGTGATCGAGGATGATGTTGACCACGCCGCCGACGGCGCCGGAGCCATAGATCGCCGAACCGCCACCGGTGACGGTGTCGATGCGCTGCACCAGCACCTGCGGAACGAAGTTAAGGTCGAAGCTGTCCACGGTGCTGGTGGACACCGCGCGCTGGTTATCAATCAGCGTCAGGGTGCGGCTGCCGAAGAACGGGTTCAGTCCGCGCAGATCCGCGATGTAGGCGCCGGTGTTGAAGGCGGAGTTACCGGTGGTCGCAGGCGTCACACTGGAAATGTTCGACGGAGTAACGTTGAGTGTGTCGCCGACGTTGACGATGCCCAGGTTTTCGATCGTGGTGGCGTCGAGCACCGTGGTGGGGGTGGCGGCCGTGAAGTCTGTAGCGCGCTTGATGCGCGAACCGGTGACGGTGACCTCTTCCAGACTAGTCGCACTCTGATCGCTGCCGGTCGTCTGTCCGCTGCTCGGGGCGGTCTGCGCAAAGACATGCTGACCCCCGAGAATCGATGCGGTCAGCAGGCACAGCACTCCTGTAGTACTCGCGACTCGGAATCCCATGCGCCCTCGCGAAAGTGCTCCACTGCGAGGCGAACGCGGCATTGCGGCCATGGCTTGATCGGTTGAGACCATTTTAGAACCCCCTGCTCAATGTATGGCTTGTCCGTGGGACAGACAGGTGGCGAAGAACCTGTGAATGCGGTGCTTCGCAGTGCGGAAAAGAGCTGCCTGGAATGGGCTTAACGTGCATAAATCGACGGCATCGCAGTCAGCGCGGTGGGCCCTGCTGCCGGATACGAGCGGGACGGTTGACCGGGCAACCGAATGCACCGAGAGCTCGCGCCGCGATTCATCATTTCCGCCCCCCCTGGGACTTGTCGTGCTGTAGCCACACCTCCGAGCGGGTGTGGATAAGTCAACTCTATTGTTGCCGCAATGTAATGGGTGTTGCTCACTTTTTGCAACAGTATTTTACCTTGAACCTTTTGGGATGCTTTCAAGTCCAGTTGCTTCAACAAAAATGACGCAGTGCAATCAGAGGTCGCGGCATGCGCTTATCCGCCAGGCGCGCCACACCGAAGACGGCTTAAACCGATGTTCATGAAGTGTCATGCGCTCATCGTGGCCAGCCTGATCGATGCGCAGATCGTTGGGAGTCGGTTCCGAAGCCGCTGATCGGCCGACCGAAGGGTTTGCCGGTGCCAGCTAGGCGCAAGCCGAACACCATGCTCTATCGCGGTTATCTGAATGAGCCCGGCTTTGCCGTATCCCGTCGGGCGCGGCATTGACCGCATTGCGTGGATCAGGATTGATGTCTTTCATTCCCTCCTGCAGATGACTCATTTACTCCACGAATCACGGCACTGGTCGGAAATGCATGGAGCATCGCGCTCGAATGCCGAGAATGGCTTCACGGGCGAAGGAAAGCCCACTCGAATTGAAAGCCACCAACAAATCACCAGTTCTCAACGAGGAGTCACCACATGAAGACCTTGATCATCAGTGCCGCGGCGATTGCATGCATTTCCGCCATGAACGTCTCGCGCGCGGACTCAGACCTGCCGTCGGTCGCGATTCGCTATGCCGCCAGCGATCTGGGTTCCGGCCGGGGTGCCGCCGCTTTGTACCAAAAGCTCAAGATGGCAGCCCGCGAGGTTTGTAAGGCGAATCTTCCCAGCACCAGCAGCTTCACTCAGCATGTCGCGAGCGCGGGGCAGCAGCAGTGTATCGATGACGCCCTCGCAACCGGGGTCGCGCGCATCAACGTGGCGGCCTTCACCGCCTACGCCAACGCACAGCACGTTGGTCCGACTCGCTATATCGTCGCGCACGAGTGAGCACCAGGTCCGCCCGACTCGGTCAGCTATGGGATCGAGTCGGGCCACAGCGCCATGGTGCGTTGCGGTAGCTTGCGTCTTCACTCCCACCAAACGGCATTTACTCCCTGAAAGGCGGCGCTCGTCGGATTTGAACGGTTCGCAAGCCGCCCGCGAGGCATTGTGTGATTGACGCAGATTCGTGATTGCTGAAGCATCGGGGACAGGATTCATGGCGTGCTGTTGCGGCGCGTTTATATCGGGGAGTGCAGCTAAAGGTGCGGGGAAAATCCGCCATACAGGACCCGGCGTGGCCTGGTTGAGCGGTTTCGAGGCCCATCGGCGGCTACCGCTGGGGCGCATTCGGGCTGCGTTTGAAGGGATGGGTCTGCTGGCTGTCCTGATCGTGCTGATTTCTCTTTCCATGCTGATCAGCTTCGACGGCCCCGACTACGAGGAATACAGCAGCTTCTGGCAAGGCGTCGAGTACCTGTTCACCTGGCTGCCCGGGGGACTGGTCGCTTACACCGCGCCGCTGCCATTCTTCGTGGTGGCATTCAATCTGTTGCCCGCCGCGCGCTGGCGTCACCTGACCGGTCTGGCCCTGATCACCTGCGGCTATGCGGCCGCAGCCGTCCTGATCTCCGGCCCGACGCAGTCCGCCACGGACACCCTCTATGTCGTGGCTGGCATCTGCATCGTTCAGGAGTTTCGCCATCGCGCATCGCGCAGCGCCGGCGAGCTGGTGATGCAGCAGATCAATGCGGCCAATCTCGATTCGCGCTTGACCGAGGCCCGCCTGCAACTGCTGCAGGCGCAGATCGAACCACACTTCCTCTTCAATACCCTCGCAAATGTCCGGCGCCTCGCCCAGAACGATCCGGTGCACGGTGCCGCCATGCTCGGTCTTCTGATTCGCTACATCGAAGCGGCGCTCCCGCAGCTACGTGCGGACTACTCGACGCTGGCGGGAGAACGTGCGCTCATAGAGGCGTATCTGAGTCTGTATCAGATCCGCATGGGGCAGAGGTTGAGCTACGACATCCGCATCCCGGAAGACCTGGCAACCGCCAAGATACCACCGATGATGCTGCTGACCCTGATCGAGAACTCAATCAAACATGGCATTGACCCGCTCACTCAAGGCGGCTTCATCCTCATCACTGCGCGACGGGACGGCGCGTGCCTCGAGTTGTCGGTCGCCGACTCGGGCCGAGGCATGTCCGCCCATATCGAAAGCGGCACGGGAACCGGCCTCGCGAACATCCGTGGACGGCTGCAGCTGTTGTACGGTCATGCGGCGGATTTTCAACTTGCCCGCGGCTCGGCACGCGGCATCACAGCCACCCTCAGGCTGCCCCTGCAAAGAGGCTGACCGCATCAATGCCAGTCAAGGTGAGCTATCTGCAATCGGTTGCCGCGCTTCTGACCTGGCGCATGGTGCTGGTTGCGCAGGCGCTCGCGATCGCACAGGGGCTATACAGCACGTTGAGTATCTACATCAACCTGGTACCAGGCCGGAATTTTGGTGCACTCATCCACTTCGCCACGGTCGGACTCCTGATCAACGAAATCGGCATCAACTGTGTGGTGTTCGCGACGCTTTGCGCATATGCGGCAGTACGCCGCGGCGCGAACGGGTGGCTGGTTTACCCCGTTGCGCTGCTGTTCGCCTCGGGTTTCGGGGGCTTTGCGCAATGGCCGGCGCGGGATGCCTTTCACATGCGGGTCGCCATGGACGACTATGATCCCGAGCATCCGTTCCGGCGCTACGGCCACATGTTGGTCGTGGGCAGCCAGTTCCTGCTCACCGGCACCTGCTTCCTTTTGGTCTACACCAACCGCGCCCGCGAGGTTGAGTGCATCCTGCTCACGCGTGCCGCGCAACTGCGGCGCGCACGCATTGAACGCGAACTTGCCCAATCCGAGCTCATCACGGTGCAGACCCGGTTGGACCCGGAACAGATTCACCTGGATCTGCAGCGACTTCGGGATCTGTACATTCATCGCTCGCCCCAGGCCGAGAGCGAACTCGACGCGCTGGTGCAGTCGCTGCGGCAACGCACCCGCAGCGCGATCCTCACCGCCGACGCACCCCAGGTCAGCACATGAGCGTGACGGCCCTCATTGCCGAGGACGAGCCGCTGCTGCGTGCCGAGCTGCGCGAACTGCTCGGCAAACTCTGGCCCGAACTCGTCATCTGTGCCGAGGTCGAGGACGGCTTTCAAGCGCTGCAGGCGCTGCAGCGTTACTCCCCTCAGATTCTGTTCCTGGACATCCAAATGCCGGAAATGAGTGGGCTCGAGGTCGCGCAACACGCCAGCGGCCGCTCGCACGTGGTCTTCATAACGGCTTTTGACCGCTATGCAGTGGAGGCGTTCGAGCGCGGCGCGCTGGATTATCTGCTGAAGCCGCTGACGGTGGATCGGCTGGGAAAGGCAATTGAACGGGTCAAGGAGCGTCTCTCATCGCCTCCCCCCAACCTGGACGGCATCACCGACCTTTTGCGCAATCTTGCGCCGCGCGCACCTCAATACATCAAGTGGCTCACGGTACCGCGCGGACAGGAGCTGCGGCTCGTGACGACGGACGAGATCTGCTACCTGCGCGCGGAGGACAAGTACACCACGCTGTGCACACCGGAGGCCGAATATCTCCTCAATTCGACGCTCAAGCAGATGCGCGAGAAGCTGGATCCACAGTTCTTCTGGCAGATTCACCGCAGCTTCGTGGTCAATCTCGCCGCGATCGAGGCAGTGCACCGCTCGTTCCGCGGGGCGCTCGAAATCAAGCTCAAGCGGCGCGCTGAGCTGCTCCCGGTCAGCGCCGCCCATGCGCACCTGTTCAGGCATTTCTGATGTCAGCAAACCGTGCTCTCTGGCTTGCAATATCGCTGGGAACTGCCGCCCTGATTCCCCCGTACGCACGCGCGCAGGACGTGCGTGCCGCTACCGACTCCGAGCCTTTGCAGGAGGTCATCGTGACCGGCTCGCTGATCCCGCGAACGGCGGAGCAGTCGCCCGGACCGATCCGGGTCATTACGGCGATTGATCTGCAGCAGTCCGGTTATACGGATGTGTCGGACGTGCTGCGCAATCTGCCCTCCAACGGCGCCAGTACCTTGAGTCAGGATAATCCCGCCGCCTATGCCGGAGGCGCCTCGGGAATTTCATTGCGCGGCCTGACCGTAGGCGAGACGCTCACTCTGATCGATGGTCATCGGATGGTCCCCTATCCGCTGTCGGATGACAGCCAACGCACCTTTGTGGATTTGAGTTCAATCCCGGACGTGGCGATCGATCGCATCGAGGTGCTGGAGGATGGAGCCTCATCCGAATACGGCTCCGACGCCATCGCGGGTGTCGTCAACGTACTGCTGAAGAAGACCTTCCAGGGCATGCAGTTCAATGCGGAGGGCGGAACCTCACAACGCGGCGATGGCACGCTCGAGCACATCACCGGAATCGGCGGACTGGGCGACCTCAGCAGCCAGGGCTTCAATTTTTACACGGCGATCGAATTGCGGCACGAGGACGCGATCCTCGTGACTGCCCGTCAGGGCCTGTTCACCAATCGCGACTGGGCGCCTTATGGCGGAGAGGATATTGTCCGCGGCTCAGCCGGCAATATCTTCGAGCCCTACCCGCCCACGATCTCCGGCGTACTCTTCAACACCAGTGATCCGAATGCGCCTCCGGTCTATCTGCCCGGATGCAGTGCGGCGGCCCAGGCCGCGGATCATTGCCAGTACGTCGATCCCGGACTGCAGCTGCAGACACCGACGCGCAACCTGAACGTGATCAGCCGTCTGACCGTGCGGCTCGCGGACCGATGGCAGCTGACGTCGACCGCATCCTTCTTCGAAAGTCGCGCCGAGCAGGGTGGCGGCTACGTGGAAGCTCTTTATCCCAATCCCGAATTCGCCGTCGGTCTGGAACCGGGCGCCGCTCCGACCATCAATGGGCCCTACTTTTTGAGCGTCCCTGCCAACTACCCGGGCAATCCATTTGGCGTTCCGGGGGCGATTGACTACACCTTTCATGAGCTCGGCGACAGTCACGTGACATTCATCACCGATACCTATCGATTGGCGCTGGCGCTGACCGGGGCGATAGCCGACTGGGATGTGGCCGCCAACGCCAACGTGCAGTACGCGGATACCCTGGAGAATGAGAGTTCCGCCGTGGACCTGAGCGATTTGCAGAATGCCCTCAACAACGGCTACCGGATCGGATTGAATCCGAGCCCAAGTGGCGCGGCCCTGTTTGCGCCTCCGACGGTCACCACCGCAACCAGCACCATGGATGTCCTGTCGGCCGACGCCAGACGAGCGGTTCTGGCGTTGCCCGGGGGACCGCTCACCATCGCGTTCGGCACCGAGGTGGACGAATTCGTGGCCAACGCGCGTGCCGCGCCGACGGTTGCGGATGGCCAGCAGAACGGCAACAACGCCTATGTCATTGGTTCGCAGACCGACACCGCCGCCTTCGCCGAGGCACACGCACCGGTGTTCAAGATCCTGAGCGTTGATGCCGCGGGCCGCTACGATCACTACAACACCTATGGCGGTTCGCTCACGCCGAAGTTTGGCCTGCGACTCCTGCCGCTTGAACCCTTAAGCCTGTTTGCCACCTGGGGCAAAGGCTTTCGAGCCCCAAGCCCTGCGGAGTCGCAAAAGGCGGCCTATGCATTCGGTATCGGAGCGATACCCGACCCGATCCTGTGCCCAAACCCGGCTAACCCCTTCGCACCGGGCAACTTCCCGAGCCAGTGCGAAGTGTCGTTACTGGGCTTACAGGTCACAAACCCCAAATTGCGCCCTGAAACCTCGACCGACCTGACGCTGGGCGCAACGCTGCATCCGAACGATGCCTGGACCGTCACCGCTGATTTTTATCGGATCAGGGTTGATGACACGATCATTCCGGTGTACGAGGCCGGTGGTTACGCCAATTCAAGCGCTGAAGACCCACCGTTGGTGCGTAGCGCGCCCCTCACCCTGCCCTACGTCAATGCCAATGGGACGCTCGTGAATCAATTGACGCCGGTGGGTACCATTTTGTATCAGCCCTACCCTTACGTGAATGCGACCTCAACTGAAACCGAGGGCCTTGATGTGGATTTCACGGGCAAACAGTCAATGGGCGCGGCGGGCGAACTGAGCGTCGATTTCAATTACACACGGGTGCTGCTCTATGATCTAGACGCCTACGGACTGACCTACGAACTGGCCGGCACGCATGGACCGTCGCAAATCTCAGGAGACACGGGTACTCCGCGCGATCGCGCGCGGATGTCATTGAGCTGGGCGCGCGGTCCGGTCAGTCTGACCACCACCATCAATTACGTGGGCGCGTTCAGCGTCACGGACAGCTCAGTCGGACAGGATACCTGCGACGAGGCCGTCTATTCCGCAGCACCCGCCGATTTTCCTTACGGGACCCCGATTCCACGGCTCTTCTGCACGGTCAAGTCCTTCACCGACGTCGATCTATACGGCCAGTATCGACTCAATGGCCACCTCACACTGCACGCCTCAATTCTCAATCTATTCGACACTGCGCCGCCCGTCGATATCGTCACCTACGGCAGCAGCGCCAGCTACGATCCGGCATTCCACCAGGCCGGCGCCGTAGGACGGTTCTTCACCGCAGGCGTCACTGCGACGTTCTGATAGGCTCGGGGCCGTTTCACAAGGCACCGGGAATGACACCACAAAGCTTTTTCCGCCGCGCCCCAGCTGCCAAATGCGCGCTGCCGGGACGTGTGCTGCAGGCGGTGTTGGCTTCGATCTTTCCGGCCCTGGCCGGCGCGGCACCCCACCCAAACGCCAAGGTGCTGGAAGCAGTCAAAGCCTGCGAGCCAAGTGGCCGCGAGCTGCTCGAGCGCGCCGTTGCCATCGATAGCGGTACCGGCGATGCGGAGGGCCTGAATGCCGTTGGCGCGCTTTACAGCGCCGAACTGCAGGCGCTGGGCGCGCAGGTGAAGTCGGTTGCACCAAAGGCTCCGGCGGTCGGAAACAATGTTGTCGCGAGCCTCACCGGCACGGGCAAGGGGCGCATCGTCCTGATCGCGCATATGGACACGGTGTTCAATCACGGCGATGTGGCCCGGCGGGTGCCGCATTGGCAGGGGCAACACTACATCGGACCGGGAGCGGGCGACGACAAGGCGGGTGGCGTTACCGCCGTCTGCGCGCTCAAAGTGCTGCGGGGCATCCGGTTTTCCGACTTCGCACGTATCGATGTGCTGCTCAATTCGAACGAGGAGACCGGCTCGTTCGGTACGCGCGATCTCATTCGCAGTCTCGCCCTGGCGAGCGACCTCGTCATCAATCTCGAGCGGGGAATTCCAACCGACCAGGTCCTGAAGGCGCGCAAGGGGAGTGCCACGCTGACCGTGCAGTTCACCGGGCGCGCGGCGCATTCCGGCCTGGAACCTGAAAAGGGCCGAAACGCGGTGATCGAGGCCGCAAAGTTCGCCCTGGCACTTGAAAAGCTGAGCAATCCGGAACGGAAGACAACGGTGACCGTTGACGTTCTCACTGGAGGAGATAAGACCAACGTCGTCCCGGCCCACGCAGAGTTGAAGGCCGACGTCCGGGCGTTCACGAACGAGGAACTGGACCGCGTGGAGCAGGCCGTCGCAAAGCTGGCGAGCCATCCCAGCATCGACGGAGTCACGATCAAGACCTCCATGCAACGTAGTTTTCCGCCGTGGCCGTCCAATCAGCACACAGATCACGTCATTGAGCGTGCGAATCGGCTCTATGCGGAGATCGGGCGCGAAATCACCGCGACCGCGGTGGGCTCATCGGCGGACGTCAGCTACGCCGCCCAAACGGGTACACCTTCCGTCGATGGTTTTGGCATCGAGGGTGGGGGTGCTCACTCCGTCGACGACTACGCCGACATCGGCACGTTGGTGCCACGCGTCTATCTGTTGGCGCGCCTGCTCATGGATGTAGGTCACGATCCGAAGGGACTCTAGTAGGGAGCATTTCCTTGAGCACCGCTTCATAGTCCTTTTCGAGTACTCCGTACTCTTGGTCCAATTTGAGAAGTTCCGGGTGCGAATTGATCACCTGGCGATAGTTCTTTTTGAAATCGTCGCGCTTCTCCTCAATCACCATGCTGGCCGGACGCGCCGGACGCCCACCCAAGACACCAAGCTGTTGGAGAAGATCCAGCGCCTCATCCTCCCGCGCGTCGTGAACAAACACGGGCAGGCATTGGCGACTGCGCAGGTGGCTGTTGGTCGGGGCAGCGACGGTGCAGACAATGTTGTACTGAGGGCGCGGATTGAGTCTGTTGTAGTCTGAATAGATCTGGTCCTCGAGCTTCACCATCCTTGCGCTCAGGGCCCGCAGTTTTTCACGGTGCGCCTTGACCGTCACGCTATCGACAGGACCAGATGGCTCGGCCACGTTTGACGGTGCGGCTGCGTTGCTTACAACGCTGAAGAGCAACGACAGAATCAGTATGGCGCACTTAGCCACCGTGAATTCCTCATAGAACCGCAGTCATAGGTTACCACGCTGCCTGTGTCACACCTACCGCAGCAGATCCGGCTCGTAGCTCGACGGCTCCCGAAAGTCCGTGGGACCGCGCACGCCGACATACGGCGCGAGAGTGTCCACCTCATTGCGGTCATACAGCGCGTCCCCCAGTATTCCGTCGTCAGCCTCCTCACTGTGCGGGTGGGGCTTCAGACTGCCGGCGCGCAATATCCTCGTTACATCGTCGAGTCGCATGTTCCATTCCGCCGCCAATCGTTCCGCGGTCGGCTGGGCGAAGGACAGGTAAAGATTCTCAGCGTTGGTGTGGTCTTGGGTTTTCCTGAAATCCACCTTTGATTTCAGCGTCTGACGGTAGCCGGCTATCAGTCGCATCTGGCGCGCGACGAGATCCTTGAACTCCTGCGTGCTGTAGTAGCCGGGCAACTCGGTCTTGTTGAGAAACGGCGGATTCAAATTGATCTCATGACACCAAAGGCACTTGCTCGGCTTGCCCGCCCTGGTAAGTTCCGCCGTCGCCGCAGTGCGCAGCTTTCCCGAAAGGTCGTAAAGGGCGAAGTGCAACTGGCCGTTCTGCATGAACTCCAGCGTCTCGATATCCTCCTTTTGAAAGGACCCGTCCTTCAACGAACCGCGACCTTCGTAAGCAACGAACACCGCAGTACCGCCCACCCCGCCACTTCCGACTTCGATGAGACGGTTCCCGTGGGCCACGCCGGACTCGACAATGCCGACCTGCCGCGATTCAAAGGTGCGACCCGCCAAAAATCCCGACAACGTCGGGCTGGTGCCTGTCAGCTCGTAGTAGTGGTTGGCACTACACAGGCTCAGCAGAACAAATCGGCCGATGTCGATCGCGCCCATTTTCCGGTATTCGTCGCTGGACTTGAGTCTTTGCAGCAGCTTCTTCCAGGCTGCCTTCGAGTCGGGCCGCACCTGTGCTGCGCCCAGATCGAGCGTCACCACACGGCCATGCCAATTCAACACCTCTGCTCGTGCCGGCAACTGCGCTCCCAGGAAGGAAAGCGCCCAGTAAAGCCCGGTATCAACGTTGCCGCGCGTTTCGCCGGAATAGTTCTGAACCCATCTCAAATCGATGGCGAGCGCCGGGTCTGCCGGCGCTTGTAGACTGCAATTTGAGAGAGCTGAAAGCCCAAGCGCGCAGAATACGGCTGATATTCCTATCGCCACCGCGCGCGGTCTGATTCGTCGAACTTGCCACCATTGCACGAGAAAATCGTACGTGGCGTGCTACGGGAAGTACATTCAAAACAGGACCACGGGATGCGAGCCCTAGACAACCCGAAGCAATTAACTCGCAGTGAACCTTTTGCCCTCCATAAGGTACTCAAGGTTCATCGGCAGGTGCCCGTTAGCGTGCCCCAGAGAGCTCAGTGGCTCCCGGTGGTCCCGTCCTGGCGCACCACGATCGCCACACCCCGTGCGCGGGGATCTGCCGCCGCCGTCGGCTGACGGCCGACGATCTGGATTGCCTCGATATCGCCATTGAAGTCCTGATTTTCGATGCGGTAGCCACGGCCGGTTAACGCTAGAGCCAGACCGCTGGGGAACCTTGCGTAGGGTTCGTCGAACAGAGTGTTCTCGGGCGTCAATTGGTGATGAAACCGGAATTGCGAAAGAGCCGCGTTCAGACCCAGGTGAAAATCGTACACATCCACCAGCACCTGAAACACGGAGGTGAAGATTCGCGAACCGCCCGGGGTCCCCAGCACCATCGCCGCCTGATCTGCGTTCAGCAGGATGGTCGGCGTCATCGATGACAGCGGCCGTTTGAACGGTGCGATGGCGTTGGCATCCGCGCCGACCACCCCGTACATGTTCGGCACACCCGGTTTGGCCGAGAAGTCATCCATTTCGTCATTCATCAAAAAGCCGGCGCCCTCGACCACGACGCCCGCGCCGAACCAGCCATTGAGCGTGTAGGTATTCGACACCGCATTGCCCCAGCGGTCGACGATCGAATAGTGCGTGGTCTGAGGTTTTTCGAGCCCCGGTCTGACGCCCCGCGTGACGGAGGGACTGGCCGAGTCGATTTGGCGAGCGCGCGCCGCCAGATAGCCAGGGTCGATCAATTGCGCCACCGGCACTTTCACGAAGTCAGGATCTCCCAGGTATTCAGCGCGATCCGCGAATACCCGCTTCTCGATCTCCGAGATCAGGTGGACATACTGCGGCGAATTCAGCGTCACCCGCTGAAACAGCGGTGCGGCATCTGCCTTCATCCGCAGCATCTGCAGCAATGCGATGCCGCCGGAGCTCGGCGGCGGTGCGGTGATCACGGTCATTCCTTCCCAATCCCCGACCACCGGATCGCGCCACTTCGCCTGATAGCCTGCCAGGTCGCTCGCACTGATCAGCCCCTTGCGCGCCCCGCGCCGCATTTGCGCCACGATCAGTCGCGCGGTGCGGCCCTGATAGAACTCCCGCGGACCGTTCTTCGCTATGCGCTCGAGCGTGGCCGCGAGCTGCGGCTGCTTGAATACTTTGCCGGACTGCATCACCCCGAAATGGCGCTGGAAATTGGTGTGCCCGAGAAAGGGTTGCTGGCTGCCATCGCGAATGCCAATCAACTGTTTCGTGACCAGAAAGCCCTCGCGCGCATAGGCGATTGCGGGCGCCAGATCCCGCTGCCAGGTCAACTTCCCGAAGCGCTGATGCGCGGCATAAAGCCCTGACACGGTTCCCGGTACCGCACTCGACAGGTTGCCGACGATGCTCAGGTCTGGAACCGGCTCGCCCCTGGCATCCAGATACAGGTTGGCGGTCGCCGCTCCCGGTGCGGTCTCTCGATAGTCGAGAAAGTACGGCTTGCCCTGCATATAAAGAGTCATGAAGCCGCCACCGCCCAGATTGCCGGCTTCCGGATAGGTGACGGCCAAGGCGAATCCGGTCGCGACCGCGGCATCGACCGCATTGCCGCCGGCCCTGAGCACCTCTGCGGCGGCCAGGGCGCCGTAACGATCCGGCGCAGCCACGGCTGCGGCATCGAGCGCGGCACGCTCCTGGCTCGTTGCCGCGCGGGCCAGGATGACCAAACCCAGCGCCAGAAGACGAACGTGCCCTCGTTTCATCAGTGTCCGCCTTCGACCCATAGACCCTCGTCGCGCAGGGCCTGTGCCAGCTGTTGCTCGATCCTCGCCGCCTGAGCACGTTCGATGTGCTGCAGATGCAGCGTCGGCCCGGTCATCACTTCCAATCCGCGCTTGAGCACACTGCCCGCGGCGCGGATGCCTGCCTTGTGCTGATCGAAACGCACCGACGGCGGATGGTGGCTCATGCCCACGTACACGCCGTGCGGCTCGGCGCGGCGGTCCGAGTAGTCGAGTAGCACCAAATAGATGTTGCTGCGGCCCCGGTCCGCCCGGAATCGCGCGCTCACCTCATACGCCAACGGCAGCCATTGAATGTGACGCATCGGCAGCCAGTCGGGAATGGAGGCGGCGGCGTGCTGCCACAGCTGCTCGAGGGCGCGCTCGATGTTGGCCGGCATAGCGCCGCGCATCCATCGCTCGTGCACGCAATGGGCTCCCATGACACCATCGGCGCGAAACAGCGCCGATTGGAACAGCGCGTCGATTGCCTCGTCTCGCTGCAAGCGTAGCGGCCGCGCGGCCGGCGCTGTCTCGGCGACGATCCCGTGCGCTGCAGTCTGCCCCACTGCCAAAGCCCGGATAACGCCGATCTTCCTATTTCATCGTCAGGTGCTGGGCAAAGAAGGGCAGCACCTTCTGGTCGAAGCGTTCGGCGACACGGCTGGTGTGAGTACCCGAGTAAACCTCGAACTGATTGTGGATGCCGAAACGGTCCAGCTCTTCATGGAGGGCAGTGTCACCTTTGAGCAAAGTGTCCATGTCGCCCACATCCGCGGCGATGCCAGTCATGGTCTTCAGGGCGCCGACATATTGCGGCACCATGGCCAGCGGTGAATTCGCGGCCCATTTGGCCAGCACCACCTCATCGAGCGAACCATTCTTATAGGCAAAATCGGCGTAATAGGGCGGCTTGTCGGGTGCCGGCGACCAGGCGACCGCGGAGGCAAGACCCGCGCGGGTTCCAAAATCGGCGTTGCCGGCCTGATCGAGGGGTACCTCGGACAGTTTCTTGGCCTGATCCACCGTCTCGGTGCGCGGTGGGACACAGCAGGCACTCATGGCGTAAATGCTCGACCACATCTGCGGGTACTTCATGCCTATCTTCCACACGCCGTAGCCACCCATGGAATGACCGACGAGGCCGCGGCTGGCACGCTTGGCGAGGGTGCGATAGTGCCCATCGACATACTTGACGAGGTCCTTGGCCACGAAGGCCTCAAAGTCGCCGGTAGTTACGGAGCTTGAATACATGCTGCCACCCTGCCGGGTGTCGGAGTCGGGCACGACGATGATGAATTCCGCGCCCTTGGCGGCGGCATCGCCGGCGGCCTCGGGAACGTGCGCGAAGTTGAACATGAACTGCGCGTTGATCGAGAAGCCGTGCAGCAGATAGATCACCGGATAGCGGCGCACCTGGTCCTTTTCATAGCTTGGCGGCAGCACCACGATGACGTCGCGGTCGGGACTGTTACCTTCGAGATTGCCCTCGAGCGCCGCGCCATGGACCTTGATGTGCTGGACCGTGATCCCCTTCGGCACCGTAGCCGCGGGTGGCGCGGCCAGCTGCGCAGCAGCCGGCTGCACCGCAGCGGCGTAGGTGAGAAAGGCGCCGAGCAGGGCACCCGCGATACGCTGACTCATCTCCGTCTCCCCCTGTGCATGCGAAGGGTGCGCCCATCGCTGTGTGTGATTGTATACCCGGTGGTGCTGGTGTATGCGCGGCGAGGTCAGTTGGACTGCTGGGTGGGCAGGAAGTCCTCGAATACCGCCTTGCGCATCAGATCGGGTGGCAGCAGACCCTGGCTCAGGATGAAATCATGAAATTTCTTCTGGTCGAAGCGCGCACCCAATCGCTTTTCCACGTCTTTGCGCAGTTCCAGGAGCCGCGTATAGCCATAGAAATAGCTGTTCGCCTGTCCCGGACCGCGATAAGTGAAGCGCTCGACCTCTTCCTTCGCAAACGCATGGCTCAGCATCACGTCATGCTCGAGCACTTCGTACGCGCGCTCGGGCGTGACCTTGCCGCTTTGCAGTTCCGGATCGAGAAATGCCCGGGCGGCGCGCAACAGACGCAGCTGCAGCGTCAAGAGCTGGCCCGCGGGTGGCTCGTACGGCTGCATGATGTATTCGGAGTACAAACCCCAACCCTCGACGTTCGTTGAGTTGAAGGCATACATCGCCCGCGCCAGACTCACCCCGCGTTCGATCATCGAGTCGAACTGTAGTTCGTGCCCGGGTCGAGCTTCGTGCGCGGTAAGGGTCCAGGAAACAGCGTCAAAGGTGAAATCATCGTATTTGTCGCCGGCGCCTCCGGCGGCCGAGGGAATGTTCAATGGCAGGACAAACTCCCCGCGTTGGCCCGTGTTGTGGAGCAGTGCAGGGGCTGACATGTGGGGCGCCGGCTGCTGCGCCGTTTCGGCCGCAGTCGCCAGGCGAATGATCGCGGGCCGACTTGGCAATGAAATCAGGCTTTCAGACGCGATGATGTGTTCGATTTCGTGCAGTCGCTTGTCGTAAAACGGCAGAATGGCATCGCCGGTGATCTGATCCTTCTTGAGCCGGGCGATGACCGCCCTGTAATCGCTGTCCGAAAACCCATTCGCCTTTGCGACCTGCGCTGCCAGCGGTTTCATTTGTGACTGGTATTGAAGGAACGCGGTGTGGGCGAGGGCCGCGATCCGGGCCGGGGGAATGTCGACACCGACGCTCCGCAGTGCCAACTCATAGGCTTCGGGCGTGAGGCGGAAATCGGTGCGCGCCTTCGGCAGAACATTCAGGCGCAGCCACTGGTCGTACTCGGTGAGTTCGCTTTTGAGCCTTGCGAAGTCGTTCTCCCACCCGGTCAGCTGGTACTTCGCAAACAAGGTGGCAATGCCGTCGATGTAGGTGGAGTTTCGTCCCAGCTCGGTCTCAAGCTCTTGCTTCGAGGGAAAAATGGTGCCGGGTTTGGCGATCTGTTCGCGCTCGCGTTGCCGCAAAAGGTCGGTGTAAGGCCGGGTACCCGGCTCGGTACCGGCGTACTTGCGCAACCGTACCAGCGCGGCCGGACGCCGCCGTGCTTCCATCTGATCATCCAGCAGCACCCGCAGGCCGGAGAATACTGCCAAACTGGCATTCAGGAAGGGCACCTCGTGCTTGAGGCTGTAGTCCTCTTGACGAAACTGCAAATCAAACGCCTTGAGGAGAATTGCCAGATCCTGCAGGACATATTTATTGGTCTCCGTGCTGCGCGCGGCGCGAATCCTGACCAACGCCGCCGCAAATTCCCGGCGCGCCGCCATCTCATCTGCGAGGCTCGGGTTGGTGATCAGTCGGTCGAACTTTTCAAGACCCTGCCGCGATCCCTCTTCCGGTGAGTGGGCGAGCTGTACGTCGAGCAACTGGTGCGTGTAGGCATCACTGCGGCCAATCCATGCAGGGCCCGGCGATGCAGGTACGGCCGGCTGTTGCGCCAACGCCGGGAGGGCCATCAGGCCAAGAAGAATTGCGCAACAACGCCGCGACATCATGGATGCTCCGGACAGACAAAATCTGCAACCGATACTATCTGATGCCGCCCAGGCATCGCCGCTGTCACGGCATGTGGCGCCGCAACATCTGGCGCCTACCCGGTCGTTGCGGTTTCCCCGGCGAGATGAATGGCGTCCTGCAAGCTTTCGGCTTCCCGCTGCCACGATAACTGACGCGGGGGTTCGGCAAACTCCGTCGCCGTGACGGCAGTTTCGCGAGCGGTGATGAGTAGCTCGCGAGCGCGCGCCTTGACGATCCCAACCAACGCCGCCAATTCACTTTGGGGTACGGGTTCGGCGAGCAGGAACCCCTGAATGAACATGGAGCGCTGACGAACGAGATACGCAAACTGCTCGGGGCGTTCGACCCCTTCGGCGGTGACCTCGAGTGACAGGCGTCGACACATGCCGATGATGGCCTCGGCAATGGCCGCCGAGCGCGGGCTCACGTCGATCCCGGAAATCAAGGACCGGTCCAACTTGACGCGTGTCAGCGGCAGGGACTCGAGTGACGCCAACGACGAAAATCCCGTCCCGAAGTCATCCAGCGCGATGGCGACGCCGAGTTCCCGCAGACTCTTCAGGCACTCAACCGTGGAGGGTTCCGTCTGCAGTACTGTCTCGGTCAACTCAATCTCGATGCAGCGCGGCGGCAATTCAAACTCCTCCAGAAGCGACTGCACGCGCGCGACAAAGCTGCCGTCGGCGAACTGCCTCGAGGAGACGTTGATGGCCACCCGCGCCTGAGGCCACGGGCCGCGGTACCATTGGGCCGCCGCACTGATCGCCGAGCGCAGTACCCAATCCCCGATTTCAACGGCCAGGCCAGACTCCTCGGCAACCGCGAGAAAGGCCCCCGGCAAAACCAGCTCACCGGCGGACGTGCGCCAGCGAATCAACGCCTCGACCAGTCCGATCTCCAGTGTTTCGGCGTTGATTTCCGGCTGGAAGAACAGTTCAAATTCATTCCGTTCGATCGCTCGTCGCAGACCCTGCTCGGTGGCAAATTTTTCGGCCGCAACCGCCGAAAGATCCGAGGTGAATACCGAAAGCTGGCTGCGCCCCAATGCTTTCGCCCGGAACAGTGCCATGTCGGCCGCCTTCAGCAGTGCGGCGGCCTGCTGTGCATGGGCGGGGTAGGCGCTGGCGCCCACGCTGACACTGACGACCAGCTCACGGCCCTCGACGATCAGAGGCTTCTGGAATGCCGCGACAATGCCCTCGCCCGCCGTTTCGATCTCCTCGATCGTCATCGCATGATCGACGATCACGGTGAATTCGTCACCGCCGAGTCGGGCTGCGAACCCGGAGAAACGCGACAATTGCGCCAGCCGCGCGGCCATTGCGGTCAGTACGCTGTCGCCGAAGGCATGCCCCAGACCATCGTTGATGTATTTGAAATTGTCGACATCGATGAACAGCACTCCGACGCAATGACCGGAGGTCCCGGCGCACTCAATCGCGGCATCGAGCATCGCAAACAGGTGGCGCCGATTCGGAAGTCCCGTGAGCGGATCGCGCTCGGATAGCTCCTGCAGCCGGCGGGTGCGCTCCTGAATTCTTTCCTCCAGGCCCTCCTGGTATTGCTGACTCGCCGCCTTCGCGCGGGCCAACTCCTCGGCCATGGTGTTGAAGGCGGTCGCGAGTGCATCCAGTTCAGTGATGCCGTCGGTCGCGACACGCAACGAATACTTGCCTGCCGCAATCTGCGACGCGGCCCGCACCAGCCGCCGCACCGGCGCGACGACACTGAGCACGATACCGATGCACATGATGACCATGATCAAGGCGGCCGCGGCGCTCACCAATGCGATCAATCGTCGCGAGGACGACCCACCCGGCATCGATGTGATTGAGCGGGTCTCGACCGTGCGCCGCGTCACGGGAGGTGGCTTCTTGAGTTCCGGCGTCGC
>Ga0210391_10001383_pt1 | contig 22269 bp, 18 predicted proteins | sample IncBWC12OmetaG_FD_160573 | JGI IMG/M metagenome (GOLD analysis project Ga0210391, IMG submission 160573) | Forest soil microbial communities from Barre Woods Harvard Forest LTER site, Petersham, Massachusetts, United States - Inc-BW-C-12-O ...
TTCTCGTCGCGATGGTCAGCGGCATCGACATCGGCGCACGCCACATCCTCCCTCTCTACGCCATGGCCGCCATCTTCGCCGGAGCCGGAGCCGCTGCGCTCAGCGAACGATCTCGAGCCTGGACGGGGATCGCCGCCGTCCTCATCGCCGCCCACATAGCCGGCAGCCTCATCACTTACCCCAACGAAATGGCGTTCGCCAACATGGCGTGGGGCGGGGCGAAGAATGCCCACAACCTGCTGAGCGACGCCAGCGTCGACTGGGCTCAGCAGCTTTACCAGGTCAAAGCGTGGCAGGATCAGCACCCCAGCGAGGAATGTTGGTTCGCCTACTTCGCGCGGCCTGAGATCGATCCCGCCACGTACGGCATCCACTGCCACCCTCTGCCCACCACTGACACCGAATGGATGAGCGGCGAGGAAATCACTCCGCCCATCCTCCACGGCGCGGTTATCATCAGCGCCGGCGACCTCAGCGGCTGCGAGTGGCCCAGCGGCGGCGTCAATCCTTATCGCGATTTCCAAAAGCTGCAGCCCGCCGAAGTCATCGACGACAGCGTCTTCGTCTATCAGGGCGATCTGCACGCAGAAAAGGCAGCAGCGCTCGATCGCGCCCAGGTGGCTCACGTCCTGCTCGCGTATCATCAGCCGCAACAGGCGCTGGCTCTCGCGCAACAGGCGGTCGCCATCGTTCCCGGCGACCTCTTCGCAGAAACCGCTCTCGGCGACGCGGAAGCCATGTCCGGCAACAAAGACGCAGCCCGCGCCGCCTGGCAGAGCGCCATCGCCACCGCGCGCCAGTTGGAGCCGGATGCCCAGGTCAGCTACGTCCCTGACCTCGAAGCCAAACTAGCCAGACTCTAACAAACGCAGAAACGCCCGGCCCCCATTGGGAACCGGGCGTTTGAATCTGCGCAGTCTACGCAAATGCCATGTTGATGTTCTCGATGGCCTCGTCAATCTCCGCGTTGTTCTTGTAGCCTACTGTCACGCTGTCCACGCCTGCGTCGCGGAAGGCAAACTTCATCGCCTTCTGCCGGTCTTCGCGGTTAAACGTGCCTTCGCCGGTCAGCTTCATGCTGATCACGCCAATGCCCGCGGCCCGCGCCTGGTGGATACGGCTCACCACCTCCGGCACGTTGCCTCGCCCCGGACCGTCGGCCACTTCCGTATCCATGCGCGTTCCGTTGTGGTTCACGCGAATCATCGCCACCTGCAACCAATGGAAGTCCGGAACCTGGCGCAGCGCTGGTAATCCGTGCACGGATGCCCCGCGTACCTTCACTGCCTGCCGATGCTGTGCCACGATTACTGCATCCTGCCAGTGCTTCGAGTCCTCAACCCAGCTGCCCGTGTGCTGCCAGTGCAGCAGCAGCACGTCGAAGTAGTCACTGTTAACCTGTCTGCGCAGCTCATCGATCTTCTTCTGCGGATCCATCGAATCTTCCGTCGTCACCTTCGTCATCAGCCGGTAGCTGTCGCGCGGAATCCCTTTTAGCGCGATCCCCAGCATCCGGTGCATGTCGTCGTACGTATCCGACGTCTCGTAGAAGCGAATTCCGCGATCGTAGGCGTGGCGAACCAGGCGGTTGAACTGTTCCTGACCCAGGTTGCGCTGCACCGCACCGCTAAAGCTCCCCGTGCCGAAGGCGAGGCGCGTCACCTTCACGTCGCTCTTGCCCAGCGTCACCCAGTCGGTGGCGGATCGCGTCTCGGCCGCAAGAGGAAGGGTGCCAAGGCTGGCCAGCGCGCCTGCAGCTGCGCCGGTCTTCAGGAAATCACGTCTGGAGAATTGGGACATAATTGCCCCTCCATTTCCGGAATCGTAGCATAGCCGCTGCAACGCTGGCTGAGTCGCCCGGAATCGATCTCATCAACGCGTACACACGAAATTCACGGTTTTCCGCCTGCGCGTGGTCACGAATTTGCATCCACGTAGGTGAGGTCGTCCATGCCCGGTCACACCACCACCAACACCGTCCTCATCGTTGACGACGATCAGGCTATTACGGACACCCTTGCTCTCATCTTCCGCATGCACGGCTATGACGCGCATGCTGCCTACTCCGCGGAACAGGCCATTGAGAGTATCGCTTCCTGCATCCCTGATCTGGCTCTGCTCGACGTCAATCTGCCTGGAATGAATGGGATCGACCTGGCCATCGTCCTCAAGGCCAACCACCCGGAGTGCCATCTCCTGCTGGTTTCCGGACACGAGCGCACTGGCGGCCTGCTCGAAGAAGCAGCCAGAAAAGGCTATGTCTTCAACATTCTCGCCAAGCCCATCCACCCTACGTTCATCCTCGAACGGGTGAAGTTGCTGTTGAACACCAGTCGGGCCAATTACGCGCTCTCGGACTGATTTTTCCGCCCAGTTCTATGTGATTTCAAAGATGTTTTCCGTCTTTGCCGCCTGCGCCAGCGCCCGATCCGCCAAGTGGCTGGCGATCGCGTAGAACTGCGTCGCGTACTTCGCCTCCGGTCCGGCCAGCGCCACCGGCATCCCGATATCCCCGCCCTGCCGAATCTCCGGCACAAGTTCCACCGACCCCAGGAAGGGAACGTTGAACTGCCGTGCCGTCCGCTCCGCCCCGCCCTTTGAGAAGATGTCGATCTCCGTATGGCAATGCGGACAGGTGAAGTGGCTCATGTTCTCCACAATCCCCAACACTTCCACGTTCACCTGATGGAACATTTCGAGCGCCTTACGAGCATCCTGCAGCGCCACGTCTGACGGCGTCGAAACGACCACCGCCCCGGTCAGCGGCACCGTTTGCACCAGTGAAATGACAACGTCGCCCGTTCCCGGCGGCAAATCCACCAGCAAAATATCCAGTTCGCCCCACTCCACCTGTTGCAGGAACTGCCGGATGATCTGGTGCAGCATCGGCCCGCGCATCACCAGCGGCTTGTCCCCCGGCGAAATAAAGCCCACGGAGATCACCTTCACTCCATGCGCAACGTTTGGCTCAATCTGGTTGTTCTCCCGGATCGTCGGTGTCCGTGACGAGCCCATCATCAGCGGCACGTTCGGCCCGTAGATGTCCGCGTCAATCAGGCCCGTTTTATATCCCAGCTTCGCCAGCGCGATGGCCAGATTCACGGCCAGAGTCGTTTTGCCCACGCCGCCTTTCCCGGAACCGATGGCAACAATGGATTTCACGCCTGGCAATGCTGTCGGAGGCTGGGGAGTTTGACCGTGAGCCATAATCGATTTCCTTTTTGCCGCTAGCTCTTCGCAGGAGCGGCAGGTTCAAACTTGGTAATGTGGCGGCGTCGCGCTTCGACTTCCCGCTGTTCGCGGCGGCGGCCGGCATCGTTGAAGCGCCGCTTCTCTACGTCGTTCTGCAAATCCAGCGGCGGAACCGGGACCCGCCGGCCCTGCGTGTCAATCGATACAAACGTCAGATACGCCGAGGCCACATGATGCAGCACGCCGGCCAGCGCGTTCTCCACCCAGACCTTCACGCCCACTTCCATCGACGTCTTAAATGCCCGGTTCACCGACGACTTCAGAATCAGCAAGTCGCCCACATGCACCGGTGCAATAAAGTCGATGTGCTCCATCGACGCCGTCACCACGTGGCTGCGTGCGTGTCGATAGGCGGACATCGCGCCCACCAGGTCGATAAAATGCATCAGGCGTCCGCCCAGCAGATTGCCCAGCGTGTTCGTGTCATTGGGCAAAATCAGCTCGGTCATTTCGGACTGCGACTGGGCCACAGCGCGCGCAGGCAGCGCCGGACCATTCATTTCCATTCGGCTCTCCATATATCTCTAGCTTACGGGCGCAGAGCCGATGACGCAAAGCTGACGGCCTCGCACCTGTACCCCACACGCTTTCTTGCGCCAACGTTTTGCGCCCCACCCCCTCGCCAGGGAATCATTAATGTAGAAGGAACCATGGACAAGATCGCAACCCTCAACGAAATTCTGGCTCAGGACCCCACCAACGCCTTCGCTCGCTACGGCCTGGCCATGGAATTTGCCGGCCGCAACGATACTGCTTCCGCCCTCGCGGAATTCGACCGCCTGCTGGCGGACCACCCCGACTACACCGCGGGCTATTTCATGGCCGCCCAAACCCTGGCCCGCGCCAGTCGCACCGCCGAAGCCAAACAGCGCCTTGCCGACGGCATCGTCTGCGCCAAACGCACAGGCAACCAGCATGCCCAGCGCGAAATGCAGGCCATGCTCGATGACATGGAGATTCCTGAGTAGTCCAAAGAAGTGCACCCCGCAGAATCAAGCGGGTAACGCGGAACGCAAAAGAAATCCTGCCCGTCCGGCACAACCGCCCGGGCACGAGCATAATGACTCAATCATGAGAATTCCCCTGTTTCCCCTGGACACGGTGCTTTTCCCTGGAACAGCGCTACCGCTGCACATCTTCGAGGAGCGTTATCGCGAGATGATCAGCGAGTGCCTGGTGCAGGACAAATCCTTTGGCGTGGTTCGCGCCGACGGCGACAAGCTCGCCATCGTGGGCTGCACAGCCAAAGTCGTGCGCGTGCTCGAGCGCTTTCCTGACGGACGGATGGACGTTCTCTGCGAGGGCGAACGCCGCTTTGAAATTGACGCGCTCGATGAGTCGCGCAAATTCCTCCAGGCCGACGTCGACTTCTTTGACGACGAGGGCGAAGGTTCCACCCGCACCCAGCGCGAAGAGTGTGCTGCGCTGCATTTCGCCACTCTGCACCTCGCCGGAATCACCACGCCCGCCATCCACCTGGATCTGAACGCCCCGGTGGCCTTTCAACTGGCCGACGCGCTGCCCTCTGACCTTGGCTTCAAACAGCAATTGCTCGGCAGCCGCTCCGATGCCGACCGCACCATCCGCCTTCGCGATTTCTACAACGAAATGCTGCCCAAACTCCACAACGTCGCCGGCGATGCCCCCACCGGCCCCATCATGTAGCCCAAATTCGATACCCTGTTCTTGCGACGGCTACCCGCCGAGTATCGTCGAATAGAAGCACCCCAGCATTCAGCTTCAGCAACCCGGCACAGGAGTCATCATGAGTACCCGGCACACAACCCCGGCGGAAACGCCGCAGCGGACCCAACCCTCGCACCTGCCGCAAACGCTCGGCGAGTTGCGGACCAGCCGCGACTTCAGCGAGATCCGCCTGCGCACCCGCCATGTGAAAGACGAGATGCGCGAGAACCTCATCGCTCGGCTCAAAGCGCACGAAACCATCTTTCCCGGCATCATCGGCTACGAAGACACCGTCGTCCCGCAAATCGTCAACGCCGTTCTCTCGCGCCAGAATTTCATCCTCCTCGGCCTTCGCGGCCAGGCTAAAAGCCGCATCCTGCGCGCGCTCACCGCGCTGCTCGACGAGCACACGCCCTACGTGGCAGGCTGCGAAATCCGCGACAACCCGTATCAGCCCATCTGCCGCCGCTGCCGCGACCTCATCGTCGAGCAGGGCGACGCCACACCCCTCGGCTGGCTCACCCGCGACGAGCGCTACGTCGAAAAGCTCGCCACACCCGACGTCACCGTGGCGGACCTCATCGGCGACCTCGACCCCATCAAAGCCGCGCGCGGTGGCCACGACCTGGCCAGCGAAATGACCATGCACTACGGCCTGCTCCCTCGCGCCAATCGCGGCATCTTCGCCGTCAACGAACTCCCCGACCTCGCCGGAAAAATTCAGGTCGCGCTCTTCAACATCATGCAGGAAGGCGACGTGCAGATTAAGGGCTACCCCGTCCGCCTCGAGCTCGATGTCGCCCTCGTCTTCAGCGCCAACCCTGAGGACTACACCGCGCGCGGCAAAATCGTCACGCCCCTCAAAGACCGCATCGGCTCCGAGATTCGCACTCACTACCCCGAGACTCTCGAAGAGGGAATTGCCATCACCGCGCAGGAAGCGTGGACCCAGCGCGAGCTCGGCGACACCGCCCTTCCCCAATATCTCCGCGAAGTCATCGAGCAGGTCGCCTTCACCGCGCGCGAAGACAAAAAAGTCGACAAGCGCAGCGGCGTCAGCCAGCGCCTCCCCATCTCCACCCTCGAGCTCGCCGTCTCCAACGCCGAACGCCGCGCCCTGCTCCATGGCGAATCCCGCGTCGCGCCTCGTGTCGGCGATCTCTTCACCGCGCTCCCTGGCATCACCGGCAAACTGGAACTGGAATACGAAGGCGAGATGAAGGGCGCCGACATCGTTGTTCGCGACATCGTCCGCGCCGCCATCGGCAAAATCTTCGACAAGTATTTTGCCGACGTCAACACCCAGCAGATCGAGCAGTGGTTCAATCTCGGCGGCACCGTCAAAATCTCCGACGATCAGCCCGCCAAAGCCACGCTCCAGGAGCTGAAACAGATTCAGGGCCTCCAGGAAAAACTCGCGCCCCTCGGCATCAAAAGCAGCGACGCTCCTGAAATTGTCATCGCGGCCGCCGAATTCCTTCTCGAAGGCATGTGCGCGCATCGCCGCATTAGCCGCAACGAAGAACGCAGCTTCGCGGCGCAGCGCAAGCCCCAGGAAAAGAACGTCGAACGCGTCGAAGCCGAACGCGAATACGAACAATGGCAAACCCGCAAAACTCGCCGGGGCAGCTTTAACTAAACGGCGCGCGAACCAACAGGGAAGTCGCATGAAAACCGTTCGCTACACCAAATTTACCGGCGATCTGGCTGGCGAAATGAGCATGGACGACTTGCTCAAGGCGCTCAGCGACTACCTGCTCGACTCCGGCTTTCAGAATCCCTACGCCGAATTTCAGGATCTCGACCAGACCATGGACGATCTGCGCGAGGCCCTCCGCCGCGCCCTCGAACAGGGTGACGCCTTCGACGAAAGCATGCAGCAGAAAATCGATCAGATGGCCGCGGAAGGCCGCCTCGACGAACTGATCGACAAGCTCATCAGCCGTATGGAGAGCGAGAATTACATCTCTACCGACTCCTCGCAAAATCCCGGCACCGTTTCCGAATCAGCAGGGCAGACCGGCGGCCCGCAAACCGAAGCGCGCTTCGAAGTCACCGACAAGAGCCTGGATTTTCTCGGCTACAAAACGTTGCGCGATCTGCTCGGCTCCCTCGGCAAAGCCAATCTCGGCCGCCACGACACGCGCCACTACGCCACCGGCGTCGAAACCAGCGGAGGCTCCCAGCCCTACCAGTTCGGCGACACTCTCAACCTCGATGCCGGCGCCACGCTGAAATCCGCCATCGCCCGCGAAGGCCTCACCCTCCCGCTCAACATGGAGTACAGCGACCTTCAGGTGCATCAGTCCGAATATCAAAGCTCCTGCGCCACCGTCGTCATGCTCGACTGCTCGCACTCCATGATCCTCTACGGCGAAGATCGTTTCACCCCCGCCAAGCGCGTCGCCATGGCCCTCGCGCATCTCGTCCGCACCCAGTATCCCGGCGACACGCTCTCGCTCGTGCTCTTCCACGACTCCGCGGAAGAGCTCCCCATCTCGCAACTCGCCCGCGTCAAAGTCGGACCGTATTACACCAACACCCGCGCCGGCCTGCAGCTCGCGCAGCGCATCCTCCAGCGCCAGCGCAAAGACATGAAGCAGATCGTCATGATCACCGACGGCAAGCCCTCCGCGCTCACCCTCCCCGACGGCCGCATCTACAAGAACGCCTTCGGCCTCGATCCGCTCGTCGTCAGCGAAACCCTCGAAGAAGTCGCGCGCTGCAAGCGCCAGAACATCCTCATCAACACCTTCATGCTCGCCTCCGACTTCGGCCTCGTCCAGTTCGTCCAGAAAGTCACGCAGATGTGCAAAGGCAAAGCCTACTTCACCACCCCCGACACGTTAGGCGAATACCTGCTGATGGACTACATGCAGCGCCGCATGAAGACCATCCACTAACAATCCCTCTTGCTGCCCGCACAGCAACTGATAATCTGTCCTCATCATTTCCCCGGAAGACATACCGCCGCACCAAACCGTGCCACAGGACCCGCTCATCATCGCGGGCCTACCGCCGCCTGCGCCAGAATCGGCGCACACCGAGTCGCCGCACTCATCTGTGGCCGCCGAAATTCCCGAGCCTGTGAAGGAGCATGACCCCATGCTGGACGTCCACCCAGTCCACCACGCCGCCACCACCTGGCGCGACTTCCTCATCCACATCGCCACCATCGTGCTCGGCTTGCTCATCGCCATCGGACTCGAACAGACTGTGGAACTGCTCCATCACCGCCACCAGCGTCAGCAACTCCAGGAGGACCTCCGCAACGAGGCCGCACAGAATCTCCAGGTCATCGACCGCGACTTGAAGATGCAAAATCTCGAGCCATGGTTCCAGCAGGCGATCACCGCAGCCCCCGCGGCCGGATATTATAAAATCCGCATCACCTTGCCTTCAGCGCCTTGCCTTCCCGGCTCGGTCGGTACCGCGGAGTACCGCTATTTCGCCCCATCCCAGGCAGTGTGGACCACGGCTAAAGAAAGCGGCATCGTTGCCTTTCTTCCCCCCGCAGAGTCCCGCATGTACGCGCGCCTGGCCCACAACTACGACCTTCTTGAAAGCGTGCGCGACCAGGTTTTCAACGATTGCCAGGCGATCACCGCCATGCGGCTGCGTTTTGCTCAACGGGCCGATGCGTCCGGCGCACCCGAAGTCTGGACCATGACCCCCGAACAGGCCGAGCGCCTCGCCTCCACCGCTGCTGATACCAAAATCGCGATCCAGGGGCTTCTCTTTCGCCTCCGCTGGTCCAGGGTCTACGAGCAGGGCATCCTCCACGGTGAAACCGCGGCCGACATCAAAATGATGACCATCGACCAGGAAATCTTCGAAGACCCCCTGCTGCAAAGCGATCCGCAGAAACGTTAAGAAAGAGGCGGTGTTACTTCCGCTTTGCCGGTAATCCACTGGCAACGCCCGGCTGGAATGCTGCTAGCATTGAGCCACTATGCAGCTAACGTTGAGGGTCAACAACGGTAATACCGTCACGGGAGCAGTCGGAGGCAAAGGGGTTTTGGGCGTTAGCATCACGGTCTTCGCCCCTGCGGCGGGAAATGAGCCAACCGGAAAGGCAGTGATCCGCGCGTTTGAGTCATCGAAGGTGTCGGAGTGGAGAGCCGATGACCTCTCCATCGGCGACAAGGTCGAGATTCATCTCCTGCCGGATGGCGAAGCCGACTCACCTACTTCTACCGTGCAAGGCTCCGATGCGCCCATGTTCCTCTTCTCCGATCCAAGCCACGCTCGAAATGTGCTGGCAGCATTGCACGTTTGCAATGAGCAGCTTCAGGGAATTCTTCGGACGGCGAAATATGCTGAACCACACGATGAGGCTCTGAAGATTCAGACCGCGGTTGCAAACGTTGTTCGGCACTTGGGTACTCATCTGATCATGCCGACAGTCAAACGGCATCCAGAGCTTGTGTCAGAGGCAAAAGAGTTGGGACTGCTCGACTAATTTCGTTCCAGATGGTGTCTCAGGCCAGCGCGGCGGACGTTTGGTCGGCGATCCGGAAGTGTGGCCCAATGCCGCCCCTCATTCCGCCTGCGCCGCCACCCGCCGCACATGAAACCCCCGCACCGATGAGCTAAACCCCGCCTCCCTTAAGAACCCCGCTAAAAAATGATCCTGCGCCGTCACCCCGCCAATCGTCGCGATCAACAGCGACCCATGATGCCGAGTCTCCGGGTTTTGTAACAATTCCTGTGCCAATTCCGCCAGAAATCCCGCCAAATCCCGCGCCGCCGCCGAACGATCAGGCTCATCCCCCGGCAAAAACACCTGCAAATTCGGATTACTCCGCCGCAAATATGCCACCAACGCCCCATTGCGCAGAATCACGTTGGCCCCAACGGCCCGCGTCAGCGAAGCCCCAGCCTCCTCCGCCTCCGGCCAGCGCAGCACGCTCCCCCACGGATTCGCCGGGTCCGCCGCCGCCAGCATCACCATCTCCGCGTTCGCCGGCGCAGACGTGCGCAGCGAACGCATCAACTCCAGCGCCGCCGGCAACGCAAACTGCGCCGCCCCCAGCCCCGCCGCAAAATATCCGCGCCGCACCTTGCCGCTGGCCTCCAGCGCTTTCAGCACCTCGTACACCGCGGAAAATCCTCCCGGCAAATTCTCCTGCACCGCCGTCTCCCGCGTCACAATCCCATGCCGCTCCAGCAACTGCAGCGCAACCGCATGGCTCCACGCCGTCTGCGCCACAGGCGTGCTGCGATCCGCCGCCGCCACCAGCGTCCATCGTCCCTGCGCATTCGGCGGCGTCGTTCGCCGCGAACGAAACGCCCCCTGCACATGCTCCCGCTTCCCGCGCGACGTTTCCGGCTTCACAATGTATGCCCGCAGCGCATGCAGCGTGTCATTCGTCACCAGCCCGCGCCACACCAGGCTCCACAGCGCATCAATCGTCTCCCCCGGATACCCTCCGCCCGTCGCCTCATGCACCTGCGCAAAGAAGGCCGCCCCGCCCCGCGCCAACTCCGCCAGCACCGCCTCTTCCCGCGGCGACAGCGGCTCAACGAATCCCGTACGCGGCGGCAACAGCTCCGCCATCCGGTCCGATAAATACAGCGACACCCGCCCATCGCGTTCGCCCAGAGCATCGAACCCGCACCACGCCACCTCGCCCGCCGCAATCAACGTATCCAGATCCGCCGGCGCATACCGCGCCAGCCGCGCCGGCAATATCTGCGACTCCAGCAGCGACGCCGGCAGCGGAGCCCCTTCTAGCGCTTCAATGGTGTCCAGCAGCGCGTCCATCCCCCGCCGCCGCGTCAGGACTCCCTGCCAATGCGTGGCAAATCGCGCCAGCAGCCGCGGCTCCGCCGGCTCAATCTCTTTCCGTAACCGTGTCAGTGACTTATTGCGGATCAACCGCAGCGATTCCGCGTCGCACCACTCCCGATGCGCTCCGCCCCGCCGGAATCCTCCCTCCAGCACGCGCCCATCCAGCACCAGCGTCCGCAATGCCGCCTCCGCCGAAGGCGCCTCCATCCCAAATCGCCCCGCAACCTCCCGCAGCGTGAACGGCCCATGCGTCCGCGCATACCGCCGCACTAACTCGAGCGCCGGAGCAGCCACCGGCGCGAGCAGCGCCTTCGGCAACCCCGCCGGCAACGCAATCCCCAGGCCATCCCGATAGCGTGCAGCCTCCTCGACAGCAATGAACCGTTCGTCCCCGGCGATCTCAACCTCGATCACCCGCTGCGCCTTCACTAATTTTCCAAGCGCCAGCAACAACTCCGGCGAAGCAACCCGCAGCGCCATCTCCTCCCGCGATAAGTCCCCTAGCCGCAGCAGCAAATCGTGCATCCCATCCGCCGATCGGGCTCGCTGCTCATCACCCAGCATCTGCAACTGCGCTTCCACCTCGCCGATCGCCACAGGATCCAGCAACTCCCGCAAATCCGCGTCGCCCAGCAACTCCCGCAGCTGGCTCTGGTCAATCGAGAGAGCCTGCGCCCGCCGCTCCGCCAGCGGTGCATCGCCGTCGTAGATGAAATTCCCCACATATCCAAACAGCAGCGAAGCCGCAAACGGCGAGGCCTTCGGCGGATCCACCACATGCACCGCGATCTCCCCTGCCTTGACCGACCGCAGCACATCCACCAGCGCCGTCATGTCGAAACTGTCCCGCAAACATTCCCGATAAGCCTCCAACAGCATCGGAAACGACGGATACCTCGAAGCCACCGCCAACAAATCCGCCGCCCGCTTGCGCTGCTGCCACAGCGGAGATCGCGTCTGCGCTCGACGCCGCGGCAACAATAGCGCCCGCGCCGACGCTTCACGAAACTTCGCCGCAAACAACGCCGTCCCGCTCAACTGTCGCACCACCAGGTCCGTCACCGCTTCCGGATCCGGCAACAACATCGCCGCGTCCGGCGCCGCATCCACATCCGGGAAGCGCAGCACAAACCCATCATCCGTCCACATGCTCTCCACATGCGGCCCGCCCGCCCGCGCAATCTGTTCCACCGCCGCCATCGCCCAGGGAGCGTGGACGCGGCTCCCAAAGAGAGTCAGCACGCACACCCGCCAATCGCCCATCTCGTCGCGAATACGCTCGATGACAATGTTGCGATCATCTGGGACCGTCACGGTGACTTGAGACTGCTCCGCCAGATAAGCGATCAGGCTTTCCGCCGCCGGCGTGTCCAAATCATGCTCCCGCACCAGCCGGCTGATCGCTGCGTTCGGAGGCAATGCGCGCAGCTCCCGCACCAGCGCCCCAATCCGCCGCCCGAACTCAAGCGGTCGCCCGGCCAAATCTCCGTGCCAGAACGGCAGCTTGCCCGGCTGTCCAGGCGCAGGTGAAACCAGCACTCGGTCGTGCGCAATCTCATCGATCCGCCAGCTCGACGCGCCCAGCGCAAACACATCGCCCACGCGACTCTCGAACACCATCTCCTCGTCGAGTTCGCCCACTCGCACCGGCTTCTTGTGCTCGCCCGAGAGAAACACCCCGTAGAGGCCGCGATCTGGAATCGTTCCCGCATTCAGAATCGCCAATCCCTTCGCGCCTTCGCGGGGCGTCAGCAAATCGCGCTCGCGGTCCCACGTTATCCGCGGACGCAGCTCCGCAAATTCATCCGACGGATAACGCCCCGACAGCAAATCCAGCACGCTCTCCAGCGTTGCCCGCGTCAGCGAAGCAAACGGCGCAGCGCCCCGCACCACGTCGAACAAATCATCAACAGAAATCTCCGCCTCCCGCGGCCGCTCTCCTCTTCGTCTTGGCAGCGACACGCGCGGAGGCTGCGCCACCGTCGCCACAATCTGCTGCGCCAGCACATCCAGCGGATTCCGCAGAATCGCCGTCGACTCCACCAGCCCCTCATGCATCGCCCGCGTCACCGCCGCGCACGCCACCAGATCCGCGCGGTACTTCGGAAAAATCATCCCCTCGCTCACCACGCCCACGCGGTGCCCCGCGCGCCCAATGCGCTGCATCCCGCTCGCCACCGAAGGCGGCGCCTCAATCTGGATCACCAGATCGATCGTCCCCATATCTATGCCCAGTTCCAGCGAAGACGTCGCCACCAGTGCGCGCAATTGCCCCTGCTTCAGTTGCTCTTCAATCTCGCGCCGCTGCGCCGCAGCCAGCGATCCATGATGCGCTCGTGCAAGCGGTTCTTCTGCCAATTCGTTGATCGCGCCCGCCAGCCGCTCCGCCGTCCGCCGGTTGTTCACAAAAATCAGCGTCGACCTCCGCTTGCGCACAATCTCCAGCAATCGCGGGGGAATCGTCGTCCAAATCGATGCCCGCTTTGGCTTGTCGTCGCCAGTGGCAGGCTCAAGCGGCGTCAGCTTCGCCAAATCCTCCACCGGCAAATGAACCTGCAGCGCCAACTCCTTCGGCGCGCTCCCATCCACAACCGTCACCGGCCGAAACGTTCTCTCCGCATCGCGAAGATCGCCGGGCCCCTGCGAATCCACCGGCTCTGTCCCTGCAAGGAACCGCGCCACTTCCTCCAGCGGCCGCTGCGTTGCCGAAAGCCCAATCCTTTGGATTCGCTGTTGGGCAATCGCTTCGAGCCGCTCCAAACTAAGCGCAAGATGCGCGCCGCGCTTCGTTGGTACCAATGCGTGAATCTCATCCACGATCACCGTATCGACCGTTCGCAGCGCCGCCGCCGTCTCCGACGTCAGCACTAAATACAGCGACTCCGGTGTGGTAATCAGAATCTCCGCAGGATGGCGCCGAAATCGCGCACGCGCGCTCTGCGGCGTGTCCCCGGTTCGGATCGCAATTTCCGGCTCGCGGAATTCCACCCCGTCGCGCCGCGCAATCTCTGCCATCCCCGCCAGCGGCACGCGCAGGTTTCGCTCCACATCCACCGCCAGCGCCTTCAGCGGCGAGATGTAGACCACGCGGCATCCGCCCTCAGCCGCTGCGGGCCGCAGCATCAGCCGATCTAAACAGGAGAGGAACGCCGCCAGCGTCTTGCCCGTCCCCGTCGGCGCCAGAATCAGTGTGCTCTCGCCTCGCACAATCGCCGGCCACCCCAGCCGCTGAGGCGCAGTCGGTTCCCCGAGCGCCGCGCGAAACCATGCACGCGTCACCGGATGAAATAATTCCAGCGCGTCGGGCTCAGACCCGGCCTCAGGCCTGCCGCCAGTTCGCTTCTGTCTCGCCGAGGTTTTCTTCGCCGTCATCCCTGTCCGTGAGGATATCGCCGCAGCCCCTGTTTATGCCTGCAACTGCGGCAACGGCCGGTACCAGACAGCTTTTGGCGTCAGCACCGTCTCCCAGTGCGTCTCCATACGCGGCTGCTCGCTCATCCCCAAAAGCAAAACGCCGTCCGTCGCCAGCGAGCGATGCATTCCTAGCAAAACTTTCCGCCGCGTTTCCTGCGGAAAATAAATCATCACGTTGCGCAGAAAAATTACGTCGAAGCGCTCCCACATCGGTTGCGGATCGCACAGGTTGCGCTGCTGGAAGCGACATATCCGTTTGATGTCTGGCGCCGCTTCCCACTCATCGCCGGTCCGCACAAGGTACCTCAGGAGAAAGCGCGCCGGCAGCCCGCGATTGATTTCCAGCCGCTGGTATCGCCCCACGCTCGCTCGCCGCACCATCTCTTCCGACAAATCCGTCCCCAAAATATCAATCTTCCAATTCGCCAGGGCAGGGAAGTGCTCCCGCAACAGCATCGCCAGCGAATACGCCTCCTGCCCGCTGGCGCTGGCCGCCGACCAAAAGCGCAGCGTGCGCGTCTCACCGCGCGCCGCAATCAGCGCCGGTAGCAGCTCTGTGCGCAATAGATCGAAAGTCGGCGTATCGCGAAAGAAGCTCGTCTCGTTGATCGTCATCGCCTCGGCGACCGACCGCTGCAGCGTTCGCCCCCTATCCGTCCGCAACACCGAAACCAGTTCATTCAGCGATTGCAGGCCGCGATTGCGCACGAGCAGCTGCAGCCGCGACTCAAACAAATAGTTCCGTGCCGGATCGACGTGGTTGCCGGAGTTGCGCATCACTACCGCTCGCAGATATTCGGCGTCCTTGGTGGAGAGGCTCATACCGCGGCGGCCTCCACCGGCCCGCGCCGCCCTGCCAGCGCCACGCAACGGCCCATTTCTCCCGCCATACTTTCCAACGGCAGAATTTTATTCGCCAGCCCGGCATTCGCCACCGCTCCCGGCATGCCCCAAATCACACTCGTCGCCGCATCCTGTGCGAAAACTGTGCCCCCCGCTGCACGAATCGCGCGGCATCCGGCGAGCCCATCACTTCCCATCCCCGTCAAAATCACGCCCAACAGCCGTCCCCCGGTAGTTTCGGTCGCCGTGCGAAACAGGGTGTCCACCGACGGCCGGCAGAAATTCTCCGGCTCATTCTGATTCAGCCGCAGTCGAAAATCCCGCGCCAGTTCCATATGCCAGTCGCCGCGCGCAATATCCACCACGCCCGGCTCCGGCTTCACTCCCGATGCCGCCTCGCGCACCCGCACCGCGCACAGCGAATTCAACCGCTCTGCCAGCAGTCCCGTAAATAGCCGCGGCATATGCTGCACAATCAGGACCGGCAGCGCGAACGCTGCGGGAATCTTCGGCAGCAAAACTTCCAGCGCCGCCGGTCCTCCGGTCGAAACGCCAATCACCACTACCCGCGGCCCATTTCCAGAGCCGGCGACGCACCCGCACCCAGGCCCTGAAACGGCACGCGGCTTATCCGGCGGCTGCGGCATTTTTGGAAACAGCGCCAGAATCTTCGGCAGCAGGTCCCGTGCCAGCGTGCCCACGCCTTCGCGGAATCCCGATTGCGCCGCCGGCTTGCTTACGTAGTCGGTCGCCCCGCGCGACAACGCGTCCAGCGTGATGCGCGCCCCGCGCCACGTCAGCGTGCTGCACATTATCACCGGCACGCGCCGGTCCCGTAGGCGAATGCGCGAAAGCACATCCAGCCCGTTCATTCCCGGCATTTCAAAATCCAGCAGCGTCAGATCCGGCTTCACCCGGTCGAATTCCTCCAGCGCTTCCTCGCCGTTCCCCGCCGATGCCACTACTTCAATTCTCGGATTGGTTTCCAGCGCCATGCGCAACAAACTTCGCATCACTGCGGAGTCGTCCACGACCAGTACGCGAATATGGCGCGTGCCAGCCGTTTCGCTGGTCATGCGTCCTCCACTCCGGCCATCCGCAGTTTGTCGATCAGTCCTTCCTCATCGAACGGTTTCAGGAGGTACTCATCCGCGCCCGCCAGCAACGCCGTTTCTATGTGATCGTTCTCCGCCTCCGTCGTTACCATCACAATCTTCGTCGCGTCCAGGCGGTGATCCGCGCGCGCCGCCTGCAACAATTCCAGCCCCGACATCACCGGCATATTCCAGTCCACCAGCGCCACAGCAAACGGCCCTGCGTCGCGCAGGCAATTCAGACCCTCTCGCCCATCCGCGGCCTCTACGCATTCCATGCCGCGCTCGACCAGCGCCCGGCGTAGGAAATTCCGAATAAAGCGCGAGTCATCTACCAGCAGAGCGCGCATCGCCATCGTCTCTCACTTCCCCTCGCCGCCAGCCTGTTGCCACGAGCCTGCGGCGTCAGGCTGCCGCTGCTTGTGCGGCCAGCCGCATCGGGTGCAGCCGCTCCGGCTCCAAAGTCACCAGCAGCCGCTCCTTCAACTTCCATGCGCCGCCAAATAAACTCTGCCGCCGGCTGTCCAGCGTGGCGGGATTCGGCTCGTACTCGGCCGCCGACACCTGCATCACTTCCCCTACCGAGTCCACAAACATCCCAAACGGCCCGTCGCTCGACTCGAACACCAGAACATCCTCGGGTCCCGGCGCCGCTTCCATCCCCAGCACCCGGCGCAGCGAGATCGCCGTCAGCACTTCGCCGCGATAATGCACCAGCCCTCCAACAAAATACGGTGCCAGCGGCACCGGTTGCGTCGCCGGCTTGCCCAGGATCTCCAGCACATGCGCAATCGGGACGCCGTACCACGTGTCGCCCACGCGCACGGAACACACTTCCGTCTTTCGCTCTGCGATATCCTTCATCGCCCCGCCTCTCCGCAGAAGTCAGTCTCGAGTGCTGCTATGCCCGCCAGGCTCACAATGCTCGTCACCTTCTCGTGCAGCAGCGTCAGGCCCGCTGCCATCGCGCCCGTGCCCGCTTCCTCCAGATGCCGTCCGCCCGTCACATCCAGTACCTGCGAGACCGTCATTCCAATCTGGCGGTCGCCGTCGCGGCACACCACCACGGTGGTCTGCGCTTCCGGATCGCCATCCGCCAGGCATGCTGCCGCATCGTCCAGCGGCAGCAGCGCGCCCTCGAACCGCAGCACCGGTCGCGATCCTGCCATCTCAATGCGCGACCGCGGAATCCTCTCGATGCGCACCACCGTCGACAGCGGCAGCGCCGCCCGCCGTCCATCTGCCTCCACCAGCAAATAGTCGTCGAGTCCCGCGTTCGGTTCCGCGTCCAGCGTGTCTTCCGCCGCTCCCGTCAACCGCACGCCCGCGTTCTGCGCAATCGCGCTGGGGTTCAGGATCAGCGCCATCTCCCCATTTCCCAGAATCGTTGCGCCCGCGTAGTAGCCAATCTCACGCAGCACGGCCGCCAGCGGCTTCACCACAATCTCTTCCGGATCCGCCAGGCCATCCACTACCAGTCCAAAACGCCGTCCCTCAGCGTTCAGAATCGCAATGTCGCACGTCATCTCAGCGTCGCGCGGCGGTTGCTGCAACAGGCGGTCGAGAAAGATCAGCGGCAGCAAATGCCCGCGCAGCCGGTAGAGCGCCGCGCCTTCTATCCACTCAATGCGGCTGCCGATCTCGTCTTCGTTCAAATGCACCAGCTCCGTCAGTGCGCCCTGCGGCACTGCGAAATTCTGTCCCCGGCTGTGCACGATCAGCGCGGGAATGATGGCCAGCGTCAGCGGAATCCGCAGGCGCAGCGCCGTGCCCTCGCCCGCCCTGCTGTCCACCTCCACCTTGCCGCCAATCTTCTCCACATTCGTGCGCACCACATCCATTCCCACACCGCGGCCCGAAACGCTGGTCACCGCCGCAGCTGTCGAGAATCCGGGCAGAAAAATCAGCTGCAGAATGTCGCGCTCGCTCATCTGCTCGGCGCGCGCCATCGTAACCAGCCCCCGCTCCAGCGCTTTCTCGCGGATACGCGAGAGGTTCATCCCCGCCCCGTCATCGTGCACTTCCACCATTACGTGGCTGCCCTCGTGATAGGCGCGCAGCCGTACCGTTCCCTCCGCAGGCTTGCCGTTCGCCACGCGCACTTCCGGCATCTCTATGCCGTGATCGATGCAGTTGCGAATGGCATGCGTCAGCGGGTCGCGAATCGCTTCCAGCAGGCTCTTGTCCAGCTCCGTGTCCTCGCCTTCCAACTCCAGCTTCACCTGCTTGCCCAGCCCCAGCGCCAAATCCCGCACCAGCCGCGGGAAGCGCGAGAACACGTGGCTCACCGGCTGCATCCGCGCCTTCATCACCGACTCGCGCAGGTCCGCCGTCACCATATCCAGCCGCCGACCGAGCAACGCGAACCCCGCATCCGCGCTGGTGGCCTGCAGAATCTGATTGCGCGTCAGCACCAGCTCACCTACCAGGTTCATCATCCGGTTCAGCAGGTCCACATCTACACGCAGCGTCGAATCTGCTGTCCCGCCGCCAGTCGCCGCCGCCGGAGCCGCATCAGCAGGTTCTGCTTTTGCGGTCACTTCAGATTTCGCGGGCCGCACCGGAACCGCTCCGGCATCGGCGGATGCGGAACGTTGTGTTTCCGGCTCATCCCATGCCTTCGCCGGCGCAGATTCCCGGTGCAGCCCTGCCTCGCCGGCCTTCGACCATGCGGTATCGACCAGCAGAGGCGCAACTCGTTTTCCCGCTCCAGCCCCGCGCCGCTTGCCCGGCTGCCGCGGCTTGCGCACTCGCACCGGCACTGCCATAGCCGCTGCCAACTCCGGCTCGGATATCGCAGCTTCGGGTTCCGCGACTACTCCGACCGCGGCCACTCCACTCCGCTGCAGCGCTTCCAGCCGCGCAATCATCGCAGCATCCTCGGGCGCATTCTTGCCCTCGGCTCCGGTCTGATCAATTGACCGCAGCACGCCCCTCAGCCGGTCCATCAGCGTCAGCAGTCCGCTGATAATCTCCGCGTTCGCCTCCAGCTTTCCGTCGCGCAGCAGTCCCAGCAGGTTCTCGCCCGCGTGCGACAACGATTCCAACCGGCTGAATCCAAGAAACCCCGTGGTGCCTTTAATCGTGTGCACCGCTCGAAAAATCTCCGCCAGCAACTCCGCATCGCCCGGCCGGTTCTCCAGATCGGTCAGGCACCGCTCCATGCGGTCCAGCCCTTCCTGGCTCTCCAATAGAAATTCGCGCGTAAGGTCATCCACACTTCCGTTATCGGAAAGGCGTTGGGGAACTTGAGATGCGTTTGCCTCAGCCCCTGCAAACCATTAGCCTCATAGAGAAATGTCCAACCCCGATTCCGCCCAACTGGACCGTCTCCGCGACGCCGCCCAGCAAGCCGCCCAGAACGCCTACGCCCCCTACTCCCGCTTCTACGTCGGCGCCGCCCTCCTCTTTGACGACGGCCAAATCGTCACCGGATGCAATGTCGAAAACATGTCCTACGGCCTCACCAGCTGCGCCGAACGCAATGCCCTCTTTCGCGCCATCAGCGAACACGGCCCCGGCCGCAAAATTGTCGCCATCGCAGTGACCAATCGCAACGGCGCCGCCAGCCCTCCCTGCGGCGCGTGCCGCCAGGTGATGAGCGAATTCGTTACTCCCGGCGCCGTCATCACCTTCCCCGGCGACCACGGACCCGAAACCCTCCCCTTCGCAGAAATTCTCCCGTTCAGCTTCCACTTCGAAGGGCCCGCCACAAAATGAGCCTCCACGCAGTCGACATCATCCGCAAAAAACGCGATGGGGAAGAGCTCACCGCTGACGAGATCCGCTACATCGTCGAAGGCGCAGCCCGCGAAACGATCCCCGAAGAGCAACTCTCCGCCTGGCTTATGGCCGTCTTCCTCCGCGGCCTCACCCTCGCTGAGCTCGACACCCTCACCACCGCCATGCGCACTTCCGGCGACGTTCTCCAGCACAAGGGCCTTAGCCGTCCCACCGTCGACAAGCACTCCACCGGCGGCGTTGGCGACAAGACCTCCTTCCTCGTCGCGCCCATCGCCGCCGCAGCCGGTCTCGCCGATCCCATGATCAGCGGCCGCGCCCTCGGCCACACCGGCGGCACGCTCGACAAGCTGGAATCCATTCCTGGCTACCGCACCCAGCTTTCCCTCGAAGAAATGCGCCGCGTCCTAGACCAGTGCGGCTGCTCCATCGTCGGACAAACCAAAAACCTCGTCCCCGCCGACCGCAAGCTCTACGCTCTCCGCGACCGCACCGCCACCGTCGAAAGTCCCTACCTCATCTGCGCCTCCATCATGAGCAAGAAGCTCGCCGCCTCGCTCGACGCCCTCGTCATCGACGTCAAAGCCGGCTCCGGCGCCTTCCTTCGCGACGAATCGGAGTCCGCCTACCTTGCCGCCCTTATGGTCGAAACCGGAGAGCGCGCCGGCACCCGCACCGTCGCCATTCAAACCGACATGTCGCAGCCTCTCGGCCGCTATGCAGGGAACTGGGTCGAAATTCAGGAGTCGCTCGCCCTCCTCGCCAACGACCGCGACCCCCTCACCGAAGATTGCCGCGAAATTTCCCTCGTCCTCGCCGGCTGGATGATCCACCTCGGCGGCAAAGCCTCCACAGCCGAGGAAGGGAAGCGCATCGCCGAAGAAAAGCTCGCCGATGGCTCCGCTCTCCGCATCTTCGGAGAGATGGTCGCCGCGCAGGGAGGCGATCTCGCCGCCCTCGATGCCGGAAAAGCCTTCCACACCCCGCGTTTCCGCCGCGATTTCCTCGCCGACCGCAGCGGCTATTTCACCTCCGCCGACTGCACCAAAATCGGATGGGCCGTGCAGCGCCTTGGCGCAGGCCGCGAACGTGCCGGAGAGCCCGTTGAACCCCACGCCGGCCTCGAAATGCACGTCAAACTCGGCGCAAAAATCGAATCCGGCCAGCCGCTCGCCACCCTCTTTGCCCAGGACGAATCCCTCTTCGCCGAACCCGAACAGCTCCTCCGCGAATCTCTCGTCATTACCGACGCGCCAGCCTCACCACCACCCCTCATTCGCAAAATCATCTCGGCGGAAAACAAAAATAAGTTCCTGAAATCCCCTACGCACCCATAGGATTGAGAAAAACCAAAGGGAGACCCATTTGGCTCGCTTTACAGGTGTGCTGGGACTGCTGACCATGTTGCTGCTTGCATGGATTTTCTCCACTGACCGCCGCGCCATCCGCTGGCGCACCGTCATCTGGGGTCTCAGCCTCCAAATCCTCTTCGCCTTTATGGTCCTCAAATGGACCTTCGGCCAGCGCATCCTCCACGCTGCCGGAGCCGCTGTCAACAAGCTCCTCGCCTACGCTTTTGCCGGATCCACCTTCGTCTTCGGCGACCTCGCCGCGCAGCCCTCGAAGATCGGCACTACCTTCGGCACCAATTTCTTCGCCTTCCAGGTCCTGCCCACCATCATCTTCATCTCCGCGTTCTTCGCCGTCCTCTACTACCTCGGCATCATGCAGCTCATCATCCGCTTCTTCGCGCGGCTCATGCAGTTCACCATGAAAGTCTCCGGCGCAGAATCCCTCAACGTCGCCGCCAGCATCTTCATGGGCCAGACGGAAGCGCCCCTCACTATCCGCCCCTTCCTGCCCGGCGCCACCCGCTCCGAGCTCATGACCATCATGACCAGCGGCATGGCCCACGTCTCCGGCGGCATCATGGCCGCTTACATCGCCTACGGCATCTCGCCCAGCTTCCTGCTCGCCGCCGTCATCATGACCGCGCCCGGCACCATCCTCATCGCCAAAATGCTCGTCCCGGAAACCGAGAAACCCGCCACCGAAGGCGTCGTCCACATCCCCGAAGACGCAACGCATAAGGACGAAAATCTCATCGGGTCCATTGCCAGAGGAACGATCGATGGCGGACGCCTCGCCTTCAACGTCGGCATCATGCTCATCAGCTTCCTCGCCCTCATCGCCCTGCTCAACGGCATCCTCGGCGGCACGCATAATCTCCTCGCCGCGCACCACATCCCCTTCCCGCACTCGCTGGATACCATCCTCGGCTTCTTCTTCGCCCCCATCGCCTGGCTCATCGGCATCCCGTGGCACGACGCGCCCACCATCGGCAACCTGCTCGGCACCCGCATGGTCCTCAACGAACTCGTCGCCTACACCTACCTTGGCGGATTAGCGAAAACCGGCGCAGTCGCCGCGCGCTCCGTCACTATT
>Ga0210391_10001384_pt1 | contig 22261 bp, 17 predicted proteins | sample IncBWC12OmetaG_FD_160573 | JGI IMG/M metagenome (GOLD analysis project Ga0210391, IMG submission 160573) | Forest soil microbial communities from Barre Woods Harvard Forest LTER site, Petersham, Massachusetts, United States - Inc-BW-C-12-O ...
CGGATGGTGCGGAGAGCGCCTTCGCTGACCACGGGGCCCATGGCGGCGTTGTCAACGGGGTCGCCGACCTTGACAGCGCTGACGCGCTCGCGCAGGCGATCGACGAAAGCGTCGTAGATGGGGTCTTCGACGATGGCGCGGGAGCAGGCTGAACACTTTTGGCCGCTGAAGCCGAAGGCCGAGGCGACAACGGCGTCGACCGCAGCTTCGAAGTTGGCGTCGGCACTGACGATGATGGAATCTTTGCCACCCATCTCGAGGATGGTGCGCTTGATCCAGATTTGGCCGGGCTTGGTTTGCGCGGCGCGCTGGTGGATGTCGAGGCCCACTTCTTTGGAACCGGTGAAGGCGATGAAGCGCGTTCGCGGATCTTCCACGACGGCGTTGCCGAAGGTCGCGCCGGAGCCGGGACAGAAGTTCACCACGCCAGGCGGCAGGCCGGCTTCTTCAAGAACTTCCATGAAGCGCGCGGCGATGGTGGGCGAATCGCTCGAAGGCTTGAGGACAACGGTGTTGCCGGAGACGATGGCGGCTGCGGTCATGCCGGCCATGATGGCGAAGGGAAAATTCCACGGAGAGATAACGGCGCCGACGCCGAGCGCGATGTAGTGCAGCTCGTTGCGCTCGCCGGGATATTGAATGGGCGTGGTGGCGGCGGCGAGGCGCAGCGCTTCGCGAGCGTAGAACTCGAGGAAGTCGATGGTCTCGCCCACATCGGCGTCGGCCTCAGCCCAGTTCTTGCCGACTTCGTAGGTGAGCCAGGCGCAAAAGTCAAACTTGTTTTTCCGGATAGTGTCAGCGGCGTGGAAGAGCAGCGACGCGCGCTCTTCCGCGGAGACGAAGCGCCAGGTGACAAAGGCGGTGAGCGCGGCCTCGACGGCGACGCTGGCATGCTCCGCGCCGGCCTTTTGATGGGTGCCGACGATTTGCGCGGGGCGCGCGGGATTGGTCGACACGATCTTGCCGGTAGTGCGCAGGCGTTCGCCGCCAATGATGAGCGGGTATTCGTGGCCGAGCTGGTCGCCGACGCGGGTGAGGGCCTCACGCATAGCGTGCGCGTTCTCGTGGCGCGAGAAGTCGGTGAAGGGCTCGTTGCGGAAGGCGCCTTGCGGCTTACGCGGCAGGATGACGGTAGCGGTTTCGGTGGTAGCCATGACCTTTTAGTTTAACGCCTGGAGGCAGGGTTTCGCGCGTAGCGGGTACGAGGATCAGGTAGCCAGGCGCCGCAGCTGGCTCAAGCTACTCTGGGTGATTCGGTGGAGGCTTCTGCTGACTCGGCAGCAATGGTCGGCGTGAGCAGTGGCCAGCCCTTGCGCAGGACGAAGTCGAGCCAGGCTCCGGCAATTTGCGACGTGAGGACGGCGGCCACCACCAGGGTCGTGTAGAACCTTGGGCTGATGATGCCGGCGTCGAAAGCGACGCTGGCAAGAACGATGCCGGGGCCTCCGCGGGCGTTGGTGGTGATGGCGAGGTTGAGGAGGTCGAGGCCGCGGAATCCGGCAAAGCGCGCGGCGAGCGAGACCGAGAGGATTTTGACGGCGCAGGTTCCCGCAATAAACGCCAGCATCATGCCAATGGAAATGCCGTGGACGAGGTCCAGCTTGAGGCCGACGATGGCGAAATAGACCGGTACAAAGAACGCGAACGCAACTTTGCCGATGGCGTCGAGGGCGTCGGCAAAGAGGCGGCGCTTTTTGTGCACGACGGCGAAGCCCGCGAGGAAGGCCGCGAAGACGAGGCTCACGTCCATGGCCCCGGCGACGGCGCAGTAGGCAAGCAGGACAACGAGCGCGTAGCCGGTGGGCGATTGCCGAGCCATAACGTTGAAGCGCGCTTTGTTGATGCGCTTGACAATGCGCGGTACGACGGTGAGGCCGAGCACGAAGAACGCGACGGTAGCGAGCAGGTGCAACGACAGCGCACGCGGATGCAGCGTGGCTTTGCCGGCCATGGCGGTGGCGATGGCGAGCGCGAGCCAGAGAACAATGTCCTCAAGAACGGCGACGCCGAGCACAAGACGAGCGAAACGGGTGTGGAGGATTTTGAGGTCGGCGAAGATTTTGGAGACGACGGGAACTGAGGTGACGGCGACGCCGACGGCGAGGATGATGGTGAGCGAGATACGATTGCCGTTCGGGCCGGCGAGCGATGGGCGGATGATCCAGGGAGCGAGCGCGAGGCCGATGAGAAACGGCAGGCCGGTGCCGACGATGATGAGCCAGCCGACTTCGCGGCGCTCGTCGTGGGTGAAGAGCTGCTGGGTTTCCGCGCCGGCAAGAAACATGAGCAGGAGCAGGCCGAGCCAGTAGACAAAATCCAGAATATCGCCCTGGTGCATGGCGCTCTGCATGACATGCGAAAGAAAGGGCAGGCGGCCGAGCAGCGCAGGACCGAGCACGACGCCAGCGAGAATTTCGCCCACGACTTTGGGCTGGCGCAGGCGCACGAAAACGTAGCCGAGCAGCTGCGCGCCGCCAACCAGCAAGAGCAGAGCGAGGAGGACGCGGGTTATCTCGGCGTTGGACACGGCTCTGGCGGGCTAAGATGCCATGCGTCGTCTGCCGGTTTGTTTTGTCGAGGACTGGGAGTTATTTCTGCCCGTGGTAATCGAGGAACAAGTCGGGAAATTGCTGCTTGAGGGCTTCGATTTTGGGGCGGTCGCAAACCTGGATATAGGGATTGCCAGGATTGTGGAGCGCGTAATCCTGGTGGTAATCCTCGGCGCGGTAGAAGGCTTCGAGCGGCGTGACCTGGGTGACGATCTTTGATGGGAAGACGTGAGCGGCGTCGAGTTGCGCGATGTAGGCTTTCGCGATGCGTTCCTGATCTTTGTTGTCGAAGAAAATCACAGAGCGGTACGACGTGCCGACGTCGGGACCCTGGTGATTGAGCGTGGTGGGATCGTGGGCGACGGAGAAGAAGATGCGCAGCAGCTGACCGTAAGTGATTTTGGAGGGGTCGTAGATCACTTCGACGGATTCGGCGTGACCTGTTGTCTCCGTCGTGACCTGATCGTAGGTCGCCGTATCGGCGGTGCCGCCTGAATAGCCGGCGGTGGTTTTGAGGACGCCCTTGACGCGCTCAAAAACGGACTGCGTGCCCCAAAAACAGCCTCCGGCGAATACGGCTTTTTGCTTGCCAGGCGCGGCGGCGAGGGCGACGTCAGCAGTGGCGGCGGGGATGGGCGTACGCGGGGCGGCCTGCGCGGTGCACGCGAGGAGGCCCATGGTGAGAGTGCTGAGAATAAGACTGGCGATTCGGTGCAAACGCATCGGACGAGGCCTCCAGACTGCCTTTGTATCAGACGCGGGTGGGGCAGATTGGATACATGGATTTTGGGCCGCCGATCAGGGAGTGGTGGTGGGTGCGGCCAGCGAGGATTGGGCGAAGGTGTACTGCCAGCCGTTGGGGGTCCGCAGGTAGGTGTCGCTGAACCAGACTTTTTTGTCGAAGGGCTTGCCGGCGTCGGTGCCTTTGACCCAGAGCAGGGCGGTGACGACGGCAGTGTCTCCGTAGAGGCGCACGGTTTTGTTGGAGTCCTCCTGATGTTCGTAGACGGTGCCGGTTTGCGCTTCAGCCATGAGCTGCGCGCGGGTGAAAACCTGGCCCTTGCCGTTCACAAGGATGAAATTGGGCGCAAGCAGACGGCCGATGGCGGCGGTGTCTTTGTTCTTGACGGCGCGCTGAAATTCGTCGTCGAGGGCGGCGAGGGTTTGGCGGTCGCTTTCGGCATTCGGGTCGTCAGCGGTTGCGGGGCGGAAGTGAAGGTCAAACCAGGGCTGCCAGGTTTGGCCGTTGTCCGTGGAGCGCTCGCCGACCTCGCGGACGCCGGTCGCCTCGGGAGTCCATGTCCCGCGGACGAGGTCGGGCGTGTGCGTTCCCTGCTCGGGGCCGGTGAGGATGAGGGAGCCGCTGTGCAGAGTGCCTTCGATGGAGACCTGCGAGCCGCGTCCACTGACCCAGTTCTGACGCCAGACTTGGTGCGATTCATCCCAGGAGGAGAGGCTTTCGCCGGAGCTGCCGTCGGTGCCATGGTATTCCTCGCGCAGGGCGCATCCATTTTCCACGCTGGTGACGCGGACGTGGGCGGCAAGGGAGTGGTCGGCGGCGTCGAAGACATCCCACTCGCCGAGCCAGAAATCGAACGCGCGGTAAGCGGGCGCGGTGCAGGGGGACTGAGCGGATTGAGTGAAGGCAGGCGCGGCGGTGAGAAGTAGCAGGAACAGGGCGGGTGCTTTCATCGAAGCTCCGGGAATCTGGGTCAAAAAGATAGGAGGGTCTCGGTCGACCCTCCTGAGAGGCCAGTTGACGCAAAGGATGAATACCAGATCAACGTAGCGCGGATCGGTGGCGGATGCTGGACGTAAACGGACGTCGAAATCCCGCGAGCGGACGTTTGCGGACCTGGTGATGGGGCGGAGCGATCGAGGTCCGAAAACGTCCAGTCCGGACGCAAATGTGCGCTATGCTTGGGGCGCGATGGCGGATTTGGCGCTCGATCTCGACACCCAGGTTTGCTCGCGGGCGCGGCTGTCGCGCGACGCGCGGTTCGACGGGAAATTCTATATCGGAGTGACGACGAGCCGGGTGTATTGCCGCCCGATATGCCCGGCGCGCACCGCGAACGAGGAAAATGTTCGCTACTTCCCCACTGCAGCTGCCGCGGCGGAGGCGGGATTTCGCCCGTGTTTGCGGTGCCGTCCGGAATGTTCGCCGGGAACGCCAGCGTGGATGGGGACGTCGAACACAGTGTCGCGCGCGCTGCGGCTGATTGCGGAAGGCGGCCTGGATGAGCGCGGAATGGAAGCATTTGCGGAGAAGCTGGGTGTGGGACCACGGCATCTGCGACGGCTGTTTGTGCAGTACCTGGGCGCGCCGCCGTCGACGGTGGCGAACACGCGGCGGCTGCAGTTCGCGAAAAAGTTGATCGATGAAACGGATCTCGCGATGACGCAGATTGCGCTGGCGTCGGGATTCGGGTGCGTGCGGCGGTTTAATGCGGCCATCCAGTCGACCTATCACCGCACGCCGACGCATCTGCGGCACATTGCGCGGCATTTGCCGCCCAGCGCGCCGCATGAGTATTTGTTCCGGCTGAATTTTCGACCGCCCTATGCATGGAAGAGCGTGCTTCGCTTCCTGGCTGCGCGGGCGACGCCGGGCGTGGAGGCGGTGGAGCGGAACTCGTACCGGCGTACGATTTCGCTGCGCGGGCATCACGGGTCGCTGGCCATTGAACCGCATGCAGATCGCGATGCGCTGCTGCTGCATCTGGAATTCCGCGAGCCCCAGTTGTTGTTCACGATTGTGGAGCGGGTGCGGGCCATGTTCGATCTCAACGCCGACTGGCAGGTGATTGCCTCGCGGCTGCGAATGAGCCGGCGACTCGCGGAAAGCGTGCGGAGCAATCCGGGCCTGCGGGTTCCGGGATGCTGGGACGGATTCGAGCTGACGGTGCGCGCGATTCTGGGGCAGCAGGTGAGCGTGGCCGCGGCAACCACGATGGCGGGACGAATGGCGCGGCGCTTCGGGCAAACGACGACGGCGCCGGGCGGACTGACGCATCTGTTTCCGGCGCCGCTGGTGCTGGCGGATGCGGACCTGGAGAGCATCGGAATCACGCGTGCGCGGGCCGCGACGATCCGGGGGCTGGCGCGGAAAGTGGCCGACGGAGAGATTTGCTTCGACGGCGTAGTGGATGCGCCGGCATTTCTGGCGCGGCTCGAAGAGGTGCGGGGTATTGGTCCGTGGACCGCGCAGTATGTGGCCATGCGCGCGCTGGGCGAGCCGGATGCGTTCCCGAGCAGCGACGGCGCGCTGCTCTCGCGGTGGGGAGGCAATGCGCGGGCGCTGGAGGGCCAGTCGCAGGCGTGGCGGCCGTGGCGGGCTTACGCGGCGATGTATTTGTGGTCTTGCGCGTGAGGGGACGAACGCCCGACCGTTCGAAAAACTTTACGTATTCGGCGCTGTCTTATTTGCTTTTCGCCAGGACGGGTTTCTTCGCACGGGCGGGCGCTTCGCGTTTGGCGGAATGGTTTCCGTCGTAGCCGTCTTTGCCGTTGGGGTTGCGGTCGACGATGGTGAGCACGACGCCATCGATGCGGTTGTCCATGGTGCGATAGGGAGTAATGCGCAGTGTGAAGCGGCGGCCCTCGACGTCCTGCACCTGACTGATCTGCGGCTGCACATCCTGCATCACTTTGAGCATGGCCTGTTCGAGGATGCGGGTATCGACGGTGAGTTTCAGGCGGGGAATGGATCGTCCAACATCGCCGGGCATCAGGCCGAGCACGGCCGTTGCCTGCGGCGTGAAGCGGCGGACGCTGAGATCGGAGCTGACCATCACCATGGGCAGGTTCACGCTGTTGAGCAGGTTGGTGAGGTCGTTGTTGACCTGAGTCAGGAGATCGTTGCGGTGCTGCATCTCTTCGTTGACGGTGTGCAGTTCTTCGTTAGCGGATTCAAGCTCCTCCTTGGAGGTTTGCAGCTCTTCGTTGGTGCTCTGCAGCTCTTCGTTGCCGGATTGAATTTCCTCGTTGGCGGACTGCAGCTCTTCGTTGGTGGCTTCCTGCACCTCGATGATGGATTGGAGGTATTCGCGGGTTGCAGCGAGTTCCTGTTTGATCTGGGCTAACTGCTTCTCTTTTTCGGCACGCTCGAATTCGGTGAGTGGTTCGGCGGTGTGCGCGGCGTGGCCATCGTGGTCGACGGGCGGCGGCTCAAAAATGATGAGGAAGTTCTGCTGATCGTGGATGGGAGTCCGGAAGGGCAGGACGCGAACATTGGTGCTGAAGTTCTGCGTTTCGCCTTCGACATTCAGATTGTGGCGTTCGGTTTCAAGGCCGGTGGTGCGCGCCTGATCGATGGCGCTCTGGAGTTCGAAAAGCAGGCCGGGGCGGGCCATGCGGAGGAGGTTAAGGCTGGCCTTGCCGGGCGCAAGCTCAAGGAAGTTGCCGGTGCGGCCGCGGCTCTGGAGGATCTCCATGCGGTCGTTCACAACAACAGCGGGAGGCGCGTAACGGGCGAGCAGCAGGCGATCGGCTTCGCGCTGGAGTTCGATGGGAACCTTGAGCACGTCGGTCATGCCGGCGGGCTGGGCGGGAATGTCGGCCCGCGCATCCTGCTCCTTTTGGCCCATGGAAAAGCCGAAGGTCAGGGGTCGCGAGACGGCTTTTTTGCGATAGATTTTCTGCTTTTTTTCAATCATATCGAACAGGTCCGAACCCACCCCCAACAGGCCTTCCGTATTTCCTATCATGAGAAATCCGGTGGGGTTGAGGGCGTAATGGAAGACGGGGATGACACGTTTTTGGAGCGCCTGGCCAAGATAAATCATGACATTGCGGCAACTCACCAGGTCCATGCGGGAAAAGGGCGGGTCGCTGAAGATATTTTGCGTAGAGAAAATACAGAGGTCGCGGATGGACTTGCTGATCTGGTAGCCGCCTTCGGTGCGATGGAAAAACCGGCGCAGGCGGACGGGGCTAACGTCGGCTTCGATGCTTTCTTTATAGACAGCGGAGCGGGCGCGCTGCACCGCGGTTTCGCTCAGGTCGGTGCCGAAGATCTGAATGGGTACGTCGGAGCGCTTTTCGCCAAGGAATTCGACGATGGAGATGGCGTGCGAGTAGGCCTCTTCGCCGGTGGAGCATCCCGGAACCCAAATCCGCAGGGCAGCCGCGGTGCGGGCCTCGAGAAGCGCGGGATAAACAACTTCCTTGAGCGCTTCGAAGGCCTCGGGATTGCGGAAGAATGAAGTTACGTTGATGAGCAGGTCCTGATAAAGAGAGTTGACTTCATGGCGGTCGCGATTGAGTAGCGCCACATAGTCGCCCAGATTTTCAATTTTGTGCAGAACCATGCGGCGTTGAATGCGGCGGCCGATAGTGGGGGGTTTGTAGTCAGAAAAGTCGACGCGGGTAATGCGGCGGAGCAGCCGGAAAACCTGGGCCATGTAAGCGTCGTGGCCGTTGTCAGGTTCGTCGATGCGATGCTGGGCGGATCTGGCGACGAGGGGATGGCGGCGAATGCGAGCCAGTTCCTGCGCAATTTCAGCGGGAGTCAGAACGAAGTCGACGCATCCGGCGGCGATGGCGCTGGCCGGCATGCTGTCGTAGCGGGCGGAATGGGTTTCCTGTGCGAAGGTAATGCCGTTTTCTCCCTTGATGGCGCTGAGGCCATGCGTGCCGTCCGACGCGGTTCCGGAGAGAACGATTCCGATGGCGTTGCTGCCCTGATCTTCGGCGAGGGAGCGGAAGAAGACGTCGATGGTGGTGTTGACCGGGCGGGACTGCTCGCGATCGGAGATTTGGAAGCGCGAGTCCTGGATTCTGAGATCGCAGTTGGGCGGGATGACGTAAACATGGTTGGGCTGAGGCGACATGCCCTCCTCGATTTGCACGACGGGCATGGTGGTGGTGCGGCTCAGAATCTGGGAGATGGCGCTCTCGCGCAACGGATCGAGATGGGGAACGAGGACATAGGCCATGTCGATATCGGGCAGCAGAGCGGCAAAGAGAGCGGTGAAGGCCTCAAGACCGCCGGCGGAAGCGCCGATGCCGACGATGGGGAAGGAATTGGGGGAGACGGATTCCGGAGGCATCCCGGGAAGAGGGACCTGCTGATCTGAACCGGAGACGGCCGACGAGGCGGGCAGCGGCGGTGCGGGTTGGCCGCGTTTGGTGTCGCCCCGTCCTGATTTGCGAAGGGTCATGCCGACGACTCCGGGAAAGCCAGCCCGGCGCCTGAGCACGCGAGGCCAATTGGTGGAGAACCGTTGGCGAGGATTATAGCTCCGGGAGAGACAGAGGAGGGCGGGCGACAGGGGTAGTCAAGCCAGTGCACCAGGCACTGCAGTCGCAACGCAAGGCTTACAGAGCGGGTTGATGCATCGAGACCAGCCGGCTTCTGAGCTCCTCGACCGCGGCCTTCACTTCATTCATCAGCATGATGTTGTTGTCGCGGAGAAGGCGTGAGGTCTCAATCTTCGCGTTGAGCGAGGAGAGCACCATGAGAGATCGATCACGCGCCTGGGTATCGAGGGTGACTTGCATCGAAGACAATTCCGCGCGACTGGAACAGCGGAGAGCGACCCAGGCGTCAAGTTCCCGGGGACGAGCGAGCACGGCTTTCTTGTTGGAGCCGAGCGGCCGGCGTACCGGAAGGCCAAAGTCCTGTTCCCATCGCTGGACGGTGCGAACGCCTTTGCCCATATAGCGGGCGATATCTTTCCATGAGGTGAGGACGGCGGAATTGTCGGACACGATCGGGGAATTCATTTTCAAGCTCCGGGCTGGAACAGCGAGCCAATGATGCCTGGTACCCGTAAGGGGTGGCCAATCGTTTGAAGGCTGACACGTCTGGACGGATGCCTTGTCAGCCAAATTTATCCATCATCTATATCACACTTTCCCCAGCGGGTTCACCGGTGCGCCTATCTCCATTAGATCGGCAGACGGGGCGTTGGGCTCGAAGGGGTCGGTTTCAGCGACTGTGGCCCATCGGCCGGATGCGCAGAAAGACTACAACGCCGATTGGGTCGGTTCCGTAGACCAGCTGTAAACGCGTGCCCGGAGTGTAAGCGGTAACCTGTGCGCCGAGCGCGGTGGAGAGGTGAGCCGTACGGGTCACGCCGGCGGCGAGATCGCGATCATAGCCGAACGTGTAGGCCTGCACGCGACCGGCGGATTGCTCCTGGAAGTTGGGTGGGAGCGGTTGTTCGCCCAGGAGCAGTTCGGTGGTGCGATCGACGTCTTCGATGCGCGTGAAAGCGTAGTTGCGCGCATGAAACTGCAGGGTGGATTCCAGGAGAAAACTGTTTTCGATCAGATTGTCCGGCAAATCGCGCGTGCGTCCCCAGACCAGAGAGCTAACCCAGTTGCCATTGCGCAGAGGGCGGTTGTAGATCGCGGATGCGGTGATGCGATCCTGATTCTCGTGGGGAAACAGGGCTTCCGGGCTGTGCAGGTGGGCGTAGGAGGCCTGGCCGCTCCAGTTTTGGCCAGGCTGGAGGGTGAGGCGCGTGGACCAGGAATCGAGCGCGCCCTGCTGCACCTGCCACCGATGCTCATCGGGTTCGCGGCCGTGAAAGCCGCTCGCTTCGAAACGCAGCCAGCCGTAAGTCAGGCCTGCCGTCACGACGTCACCTGAGATGTGCGTGGAGTCTTCCTGGTGATGGCCGAGGGCGGCGACGGGGTTCTCCAGGGCCGATGCGCGATGCGGGTAGGCGATAGGGCCAATGGCGGGATCGCCGACGGGCGCGGCATAAAAACTGAGCAGCGAACGCGCACCGAAGTGGAGATCGTAGAGGGCGGATAGCTCCATGACGAAGTCGTGCGGGTGCTGGCCGTCGGCGATGGGGAGGCCGTAGGCGGTTTCTCCCTGCTGGAAGAGCAGCGGGTACTGGCGGCCGGTGATGGTGGCCGGTTCGAGACTCAACATGGTGCGGAGGGTGAATTGGCCGGGGCCAAGCGGACGCTGCGCCATGGGCATCAGCCAGTTGGTGGAGAAGAGCTTGTCGCCGCCGCGGGGGCTGGATTGCTGGATATCCGCGAGAAAGCCGTTGCCGTGGAGCATAAGCATCCACTGTCCATGCATGGACATGAGCATGGGCGCGGGCGTGGAGTTGGGCTGGGCGCTGGTGCCGGAGGTGGTGTGCGCCTGGATTTCCTCAGTAAAGGAATGGGGCGGGGCCGACCTATTCGACATGCCGGGCATGCCCGGTATGTCCGTTTGCATTTGCGCGTTAGCCTCGGGCGCAAGAATGCAGAGCACGAAAAACGCGATGGGGATGGTGCGGAACACGGACTTCTCCTCTGGATGGGGGAAAGCGGGGCGGCGAATTGGTCAAAGCCGCGGAGACGAGGAGGGTTCGCGGATCAAATGCGGAGAGGGATGGGGGACGCGCCGGTACTGGATGATTGCGCGGAAGTTCGGAACGCGGCGATTGTGTAAGTGGGCCTGGCCTGATGCGACCGATGGGCAATCGTGGTGTGAACGGTTTCGCTCACGACGGAAAACGGCGCAACTGAGACTGCACAGGTCGTGGCGGCGGGTTGATTGACGCCGTTTTCGCAGTGGCTGGGATTGGATGGCGAGGGGCAGCACGGGTGCGCGCAGGGCTGCGGCTGGCAGTTCGCCTGGCAGAGGGGCACGCAGATGATAGCGAGGGCCAGAATTACGGCCATGCAAGCTGCCGGGATAGAAGACCTGCGCACAGGCTGATCGTAGCATTTTTGGCGGCGGTGATTCAGGAGCGTTAGTCTGTCTGCGATGCGGCTGTTTGTCGGGATCGGGCTGGGGCCGGGGGCGGTGGATGCGCTGCGCGGCGTGCGCGAAAGGTTTGCCGCTGCAAAAAATGGGCTGCGCTGGTCTGCCGAAGAGAGCTGGCATGTGACCCTGCAATTTCTGGGCGCGGCGGACGACGCGCAGACCGCGTGCGTGACGGAGCAGTTGAGTGCAGTGCGGGCGAGTGCGGTTCCAGTGCGGATCGAAGGGCTGGATTTCTTTGCGCGGGCCGGCGTGTTTCATGCGCGAGTGGCATTGACGGCCGAATTGCTGGCGCTGCAGCAGAGGGTGACGGCAGCGACGCGCGGATGCGGATTTGTGCCGGAGGCGCGTGCGTATTCTCCGCACATCACGCTGGCTCGGGCGAAGGGACGCGGAGGCGCGCAGGCCCTGGCGCCGCTGCAACGCGCGGTGGAGCGGGCGCGGGTGAGCCTGGCAGCGGAATTTGTGGCCGAGGAATTTCGGCTGTACGAATCCATTCCTCGGCCTGAAGGCTCACGGTATGAGGTGCGGGCCCGATTTGGGTTGCAGGGCTAACTGCGGGAAGCTAGGGATTCGGAACCAGCGCAATCTCGACGTGCCGGTGGATGGTGTGCGATTGAGAATCGGCGCAGTGGGTGAGCGCCGCGTCGTCGCAGGTGCGGCCGGAGGTGACGACGGGATTGTCCATGGTGGCGGCAAGAATTTTGCCGTCGCCGGTGCTGACGGTGACTTGAACGTCGAAGGTCTCTTTGCCCACGCCGGCCTGATATTTCCCCTCCTGTGTCTTCGTCACTTCCACCCAGTTGTTGGGGGTATCGGCAATGGGCGTCTGCATCCACGCGGCGGCCAGCGGGAGATTGGAATGCGGGGGCGGTACGTGATGCACGACGAGGATCGCGGTGTGCGCTGCGGGATCGATGGACTTGAGGGTGACGTCGAAGTCGATGAGGTCTTCGCCGGTTATGACGCGTGTGCCGTCGGCCCATGAGCTGGGCTGAGGATTGGGAACGTAGAAATGATCGCCGGCATGCTGGAAGATGCCGATTTTGTTGGCGAGCCAGAGGTCGACGTAGAACGTCATCAGATCGGTGATGGGACCGACGAGGCGCGGGTCAACGTGGCTCAGATCTGGACCGGAGGGGTTGCGGTTGGTGTCGAGCGAGATGGGCTGGCGGAAGTCAGCGCTGCCAGGCGCCAGCGTGACGGGCTGGCCGTTGGAGGTCATGCCGGACCACTGAACATTTTCGATGAAGATGCCGTCGGGATTCTTTTTGACTACGCTGGTGGCGAGAACCGTGTAGTGCCAATCGTCGTTGGACGCGGTCATGCGGTAGGTGAGAGATTCGCCGTCGCGGTAGTGGCGAGCGAGTGGGTGATCGGCAGGCGCTTGCGGTGCGGGAGCGGTTTGCGCGGTGAGAGTAGCGGCGCCGAGGAGAATGGCAGACAACAAAACGGATTTCATCGGGTCTTCTTTCCAATACCTTGCGAGAAAAACTGCATTTGGCGGCGGACCGTCTGGGCGGTTTGCCGGAATGGGGGACCTTCAACAGCCCAGAGTGCGGTGAGGCCCAGCTGCATGGTTTTGAAACTCATGATGAGCTGCGGCAGATCGATGCCGGGGCGCAGAAGTCCGCGGTTGCGCAGTTGTGTGAAGAGGGCCTCGAGGGGCGGGTCGATGGATTTTTGCATCTCGACCATGTACGGAAAGAAGCGCTCGGTGTCCTGAAACATCTGCGCGAGGAAGACGCGAACAAAGGCGTGATACGGCTTCTTGAGCCGGAAGTGGAAGAGGACGAAATCGGCAAGGATGCGGTCGAGCGCGTGGCCGGTCGGAGCGAAGCGGGCGATTTTGGGGCTGAGGCGCGCTTCGATATCGGCCATGAAGGCCACGACGATGTCCTCTTTGGTGCTGAAGTAGTTGTAGACCGTGCCTTTACCGATGTCGGTGGCCTCGGCGATTTGATCGACGGTGACGGCGGCGATGCCGTGGCGCGTGAAGAGATCGATGGCGGTGACAATGATTTGGCCGCGAATGGCGATCTTCTTTCGTTCGCGACGATTGATGACTGTAGTCATTGTTGACTGTAGTCATATTCTCGTCCGGAAAGATTGTCAAGATTACCTCGGACGTGACTGTTGGCCGGTAGCGAGTCAGGCTGGTTCCGGGATGACCTGCAGTTTACCCAAACCGAGGATGTACCCGGCGATGCCGATGGCGAGGACAATGGCGGCAAGGGCGAAGGATCCGCCGAAGTTGTGGGCGCGGGCGAAGTAGCCGGTAATGATGGGCGCGGAAATGGCGGCGAGTTGCGTGGCAAAGTTCATGATGCCGCCCACGCGTCCCACGGATTCGCGGGGAGCGATGAAGGAGGGTATGGACCAGCCAACGGGGGCCATGGCGCCGAGTCCGGCCATGCAGATACTGATCCAGATGATGGCGGCGGTAGGAGTGTGCGCGAAGCGCGCGCCATAGATGCCGGTGCCGAAGGCGAGTCCGCCGACGAGAACCGCCTGGCGCACCAGCCACGACCGGCCTCCGCGAGCGATGGCGCGACGCACCAGCGTGTCCACCATCCATCCGCCGATGAGGAGATCCGTGAACGTGGCGACGAGCCAGGGAATACTGGTATCGAGCGCGGAGTGGAGCAGATTGACGTGCAGGCTCATGGAGAGATAGGTCGGGAGCCAGGTGAGGACTAAATAGAAGACGTAGTTGTAGGAAGCGAAGCCGATGGTGGCGCCGATGACTTGCGGCTGCCGCAGCAGATAGAGGAGCGGCGCGCCGTGCCGGTGAGCGGTGGGAGCGGATTCAGGCTGGGCGTGGCCCTCGGCGATCAGCGCGCGCTCTGCGGGGCTGAGGCGCGGGTCTTCGCTGGGGTTGCGATAGACGTTCCAAAAAAGCAGGAAGTAAATGAAGCTGATGACGCCGGTAAAGATGAAGCTCCAACGCCAGCCGTAGGCGATGAGCAGCAGGCCGAGGATGGGGACACCAATGGCGGAGGCGAATTTAGCAGCGGCATCGTTGATGGAGGTGGCAAAGCTCCGCTCCCCTTCCGGGAACCAGTAACCGATGGCCTTGGCGTTGGCGGGAAAGGTGGGGGCTTCTCCGACGCCGAGCAGCAGACGCGCGGCGAAGAAGGTATAGATGCCGGTAGCGAGGCCGGAAGCGAACGATGCCATGCTCCAGAGGAAAGCGGCGATGCGGCCGACGCGTCGCACGCCGAAGCGATCGAGCATGACGCCGACAGGAATTTGCAGGGCGGCGTAGGTCCAGTTATAGGCGCTGGCGAGATAGCCGAAGGCCACCGCGGAGATGTCCCAGCTGAGGTGGAGGGCATTGAAGGCGACGGAGACGTTGACGCGATCGAAGAAGTTAACGAGGACGCCGATGCCGAGGAGGATGGCAATGCGCCAGCGGCGGTGCGGCGCGTGCCCGGAAGCGCGTAGATCTCGATCGGTCACGGGTTGATTGTAGATGGGAAATTAGAACTGGCTTCGATCAGTCAGCCACTGGAGCGCGAAGAGGCCAAATAGAAAAACCATGCCAACGACCGCCAGTCGCTTGGGCATGGTTGCGCCTTTCAAAGAAACCACATACCACGCGAGAGCCATTGCCGCACAAGTCATGACAGTTCCGATGGCAAGCTTCGCTGGTAGAGACAGCGCGATTTGAGTGCCGGGGGAGAAATTGCGCACGCGCGGATAGAGGTAGAGCAGAGTAGACACGCCGATAGCCATCAGAAAGAGTCCCCAAGTCGGCATTGCGTTGGGGTACGCGTTAAACCCGAGCCTTGCGATCACTAAGCCCCAGGCCACAATCGTGCAGCCGATTAACTGCTGTTTGATGGCCTGTGGATTCTTCATCATTCGCCTCCCTGCGAGTTGAAATATGCGATTGCGCAGTGATGTATGAGAAAGTGACGATTATAGATGGTGTTGCTGATAGAGTGAGGCGCAACTCGCGGACTTTCGAGGATCGGTTTGTGACGACTTTGAAGAAGCTGCTCGCCGCGCTCAAGCGTCGCTACGGAACGCCAGCGCTGCCGCCGGCTCGTGGACCCTTCGAGCTGGTGCTATGGGAGAACGCGTGCTACCTGATGCCGGACGATCGCCGGCGCGAGGTCTTTGAAGGACTGCGTCGTGATGTGGGGCTTACTCCTGCAGCAATTCTCGCTGCGGATCGGGGCGTGCTTCTATCCTGGGCAAAACGGGGCGGCATGCGGCCCGAGGTGCGCGTGTTTCGGTGGCTGGAGATTGCGAGGTTTTGCCGCGATCAGTTTGGCGGGGATCTGGACAGCATTCTGTCGCAAACCTACGCACAGGCGAAGAAGGCGCTGAAGCAATTTCCGACGATAGGCGATCCGGGCGCGGAAAAGATTCTGCTGTTTTGTGGATTGGCGCCCGGGCTGCCGCTCGAATCCAACGGGCTGCGGGTGCTGACGCGGGTGGGCTACGGGCGCGAGCACCTGAAGAATTATGGGCAGACCTACAAGTCGGTGCAGGAGGCGATTGCCGCGGAAATCCCCCAAGATCCGGAGCGCCTGACGGCAGCCCATTTGCTGCTGCGGCAGCACGGCAAGGAAGTGTGCCACACCAACGAGCCGGCTTGCTACGATTGCCCCATCGCGGCGGAATGCGCGTATCCGGCGAAGAGGATGCAGAGCTTCCTGCGGACGGATGCAGCGCGGTGATCTGGGCTATTCGAGGGCCTGAACCATGCCGCGGCCGAGGAGCAGCTCGGCCTTGTCGATGAAGGCGCGATCGGCTCCGAGGGTGATGCCCTCCGGCTCCATGACGGCGCAGTATTCGCCGCGCTGTTCAACGTAGAGCATGATGCGCGCGGGGCCGGGCGCGGAGGCGACGAGGTCGCGCAGCTCGAGGAGCGAAGTTTCGCTCATGCGGTCGAGCGGGATGCGGATGCGAACGTTGTTCGGCAGGCGGACTTTCACATCTTCAAGCGCCTGAATGGAGGAGACGGCGAGCTTGGGCGCGGCGTCCTCTTCCGCGCGAAGCGAACCACGGATGAGGACGGGGACTTCAATCCTGAGCGATTCGGCGAGGCGCTCGTAGTCGCGCGGGAAGCAGATGATTTCAATTTTTCCTGAAGCGTCTTCAAGCGCGCCCTGCGCGTAGAGCTCGCCGGAGCGTTTGGACTTGGCGACTTTGAGGCCGACGATGACGCCCGCGATGGAAATTTCATTTTCAGGCGCCTGGCCACGGCGGCCGTTCGACGGCGCTGGCTTCATTTCAAGAGCGGCAGCGATATCGACGACGTGAGGCAGGTTACGGAGTTTCTCAGCGTACTTGTCGAGCGGGTGACCGGAGACGAAAAAGCCGAGGACTTCTTTTTCCATCTGCAGGCGCACGCTCTCGTCGAGGTCGCGAACCTCCGGTAATTCGTCCTCTTTGGCGCGTGTTGCGGGTGTGTCGAAGATGCCGAAAAGGCCGCTTTGGCCGGCAGCGTTATCGCGCTGAGCCTTCTGTGCGCGCTCCATGGTTTTGTCGACCGCTGCGAGCAACTGCGAGCGGCGGCCAAAGGAATCGAGCGCGCCCGCTTTGATCAGGGATTCAAGAACGCGCTTATTGAGCATGCGGAGGTCGACCTTCTCGCAAAATTCCTGGAAGGACCCCAAGCTCTTCCCTTCCGCGGCCAGTTCGGCGCGAACGGCGAGGATGGAGTCGATGGCGTTGCGTCCAACGTTCTTGATGGCAGTGAGGCCGAAGCGGATGGCTTCGCCGTGCGGCGTGAAGTCGGCGGCGCTGAAGCGCACGTCGGGCGGATCCACTGAAATGTTGAGTTCCCGGCACTCCTTGATGTATTTGACGACGTTCTCCGGTTTCGAGATTTCCGAAGTCAGCAGCGCCGACATGAACTCGATGGGGTAATGCGTTTTGAGATAGGCGGTCTGATAGGCGAGCAGCGCGTAGGCAGCGGAGTGCGACTTGTTGAAGCCGTAGCCGGAGAACTTCGCCATCTGGTCGAAAATTTCGCCGACCTGCGCTTTGGGATGGCCGAGGGCTGCAGCGCCGCTCATGAAGCGCTCGCGCTGCTCGGCCATGGCCTCGGCGTTCTTCTTTCCCATGGCGCGGCGCAGCAGATCGGCCTCGCCCAGGCTGTAGCTGGCGAGAACGTTCGCGATGCGCATCACCTGTTCCTGATAGACGATGACGCCGAGCGAATCCTTCAGAATGGGCTCCAGTTCGGGAAGGAGAAACTCCACTTTGCGGCGTCCCCATTTGCGCTCGACGAAGTCGTCGATCATGTCCATCGGGCCGGGACGATAGAGCGCATTGAGGGCAGTCAATTCTTCCACCGTATCCGGCTTGTAGCGGCGTAAGACGTCACGCATGCCGCCGGATTCAAACTGGAACACGCCGGAAGTAAGCGCCGTGTGGAAGACTTTCTTGAAGGTCGGCGGATCGTCGAGCGGGACCATGTCGATGTCGAGCTTCTCGCCGCGCGTCTTCTCAATCAGCTTGACGCAATCGGTGATGACAGTGAGCGTGGCCAGGCCGAGGAAGTCCATTTTGAGAAGACCCATCTTCTCGACGGCCTTCATGTCGTAGGCGGTGACGATTTCTTCGTTCTTGGTACGGTTAAGCGGAACCAGCTCTGTAAGCGGACGCGGAGCGATGACCACGGCTGACGCATGGACACCGGCGCCGCGCACGAGGCCTTCGAGTTTCTTCGCGGTGTCGATGAGCTCGCGAATTTGTTGATTGCCGTCGTAGGCTTCCTGCAACTGCGGCGAATCTTTCAGCGCCTGATCGATGGTGACGCCGACGGTGGCGGGGACGAGCTTGGCGATGCGATCGACGTCGCCGTAGGGCATGTCGAGGGCGCGGCCCACGTCTTTGATGGCGGCTTTCGCGGCCATGGTGTTGAAGGTAATGATCTGCGCAACCTGCTCGCGGCCGTATTTACGTGTGACGTACTCGATCACTTCCCCGCGGCGGTTTTGGCAAAAGTCGACGTCGATGTCGGGCATGGTGACGCGTTCTGGATTGAGGAAGCGCTCGAAGAGCAGGACGTTCTGCATGGGATCGATGTTGGTGATCTCCATGGCGTAGGCGACGAGCGAGCCGGTGGCGGAGCCGCGGCCCGGTCCAACGGGTATGCCGTGATCGCGCGCGTACTTGATGAAGTCCCACACGATCAGGAAGTACCCCGAGTAGCTCATCTGCTTGATGATGCCGATTTCGAAGTTGAGCCGGGACTCGTATTCGTGAAGCGGCGTGCGCAGAGTTCCGCTGAGTTCGAGCTGGCGCACGGCCGTGTCGAAGCGCTTCTTCAGGCCCTCGCGGCAGACCTGTTCGAAATAGCTGTCGATGGTGTGCCCGGGCGGGACGGCAAATTCTGGAAAGGGATTATCGACGGGGTTGAGTTTGAGGTGGCAGCGCTCCGGGAACTGCTGGGTGCGGGCGACCACCTGGGGCGCGTAGGAGAAGAGGCGCTCCATTTCATCCGCGGTCTTGACGAAGAACTGGTCGGAGTCAAACTTGAAGCGTTTGGGATCGTTGATGGAGCCGGCGGTTTGCACGCAGAGCAGGACTTCGTGGGCGTGCGCGTCGTCTTCGCAGAGGTAGTGGCTGTCGTTGGTGGCGACGAGAGGAATTTCGAGCTCTTTTTCGAGGCGGAAGAGGTCGGCCTGGATTTTCTTTTCCAGTTCGAGGCCCTGATCCTGAATTTCGAGGAAGAAATTGCCGCGCCCGAAGATGTCCTGGTACTGGCCGGCGGCAGCTTTGGCGGCGTCGTACCGATCCTTCATTAGGTTTTCGCAAAGCTCTCCGGCCAGGCAGCCGGAGAATCCGATGAGGCCTTTCGCGTGCTCGGCGAGATATTTCTTGCTGACGCGCGGCTTGCGGTAGAAGCCGTGCAGCGAAGCTTCCGACGTAATGCGGACGAGGTTGCGATAGCCTTCCTCATTCTCCGCGAGGACGAGAAGGTGGTTGTAGTCGTCGCCCTGGGGCTCAGCGCGATGATCGTCCTTCTGGCAGATGTAGAGCTCGCAGCCGAGGATGGGCTGGACCCCGTGCTTCTTCGCAGCGTCGAAGAAATGTACTGCCCCGTAAATATTGCCGTGGTCGGTGATGGCGACAGATTTTTGGCCGATGCTGGAGACGCGCTGAACGAGCTTTTCGACATCGCATGCGCCGTCAAGCAGCGAGTAATCGGTATGGAGGTGCAGGTGAGTGAATTCCGCCATGGGTTCTGCTTCTATTTTAGGTCGTCGCGGGCGGGGGTGGACGTGCGGATCGAAGCCGCGTTCATGAGGAAAACGGGGTACGAAATGCGAATTGACAGGATGATTCGCCTGGAGCGTGTACCATTTTCCTCAATCCCCGAGGAGAACCCCGCATGGATCACGTCGTTACTTTCCTGCTCACGAAGAATCCGGAAGCCGCGATTGCGTTTTATCGCGACCAACTGGGCCTGAAATATCTGCGCGACGATGGATTTGCCTTGGTGTTCAACACGAACGGCGTCTTGCTGCGCATTGGCAAGATAAAGGAATTCACGCCTGCCGCGAACACCGTGCTGGGATGGGAAGCGGAGAGCATTGAAATGACGGTGGACCGGCTGGAGAGTGCGGGCGTGGCGTTCGAGCGCTATCCAAACATGGGGCAGGACGAGCGGGGGATTGCCACGTTTCCCACGGGAGATAAGGTGGCGTGGTTTAAGGACCCAGATGGCAATGTGCTGTCGATTTCGCAGCACGCTTGAGGCCTGCTAGCGGGGCATGTCGCGGTGCGCGGTTTTTACGCGATAGCCGTGGCGGCCCAGGCGGCGCGCCACTTCCTCCGCAATCATCACGGAGCGATGCTGCCCGCCAGTGCATCCGAAGGCCAGCGTGAGGTAGCTTTTGCCTTCGCGAATGTAATGGGGCAGCAAAAAGAGAAACAACTCAGTAACGCGGTCGAGGAATTCGCGCGTTTGCGGGAAGCTGATGACGTAGTTCTCGACCTTGGGATCGAGGCCGGTGAGGTTGCGGAACTCCGGAACGAAATGCGGATTGGGCAGGAAGCGGACGTCGAAGACGAGATCGGCATCGAGGGGAACGCCCTTTTTGTAACCGAAGCTGACGGACGAGACGAGCAGGCTTTTGCCGTCGCTTTCGCGGACGAATTTGTTCTGGATGTAGGCGCGAAGCTCGTGGACATTGAAGCGCGTGGTGTCGATGACGATGTCCGCGACCTTGCGGATGGGCTCGAGGAGGTGCCGCTCTTCCTGCAGGGCGCGGGTTACGCGCTCTTCGCGGCCGAGCGGGTGGGGACGACGCGTCTCAGAATAGCGGGCGAGCAGCGCGGCGCGCGACGCTTCAAGATAGACGACGGTGGTGGGCAGGATGCGTCGAATGTCCTGAAGGATGTCGGGAAACTGCTCGAGGCTCTGGCCTTCGCGAACGTCGATGACAAGGGCGGCGCGGCGAATATCGCGCGAGTGGGCCACCAGCTCAGCGAATGGCGGCGTGAGCGAGACGGGCATGTTGTCTACGGCGTAAAAGCCCAGGTCTTCAAACGCCTTCAGCGCGGAGGCTTTGCCGGAGCCGGAGAGCCCGGTAAGGATCACAAGCTCGCGAGGCTGTTCCGGCGCGGCGGGCTTCCTGGGCTTCGCTGCTGCGCGCGGCCGGGCTGGTATTTTCCGGCTGGGAGCCATGGCTCATCGTAGCATTTGCGTTGGAAATTGCTGCGAATTGATTACACGTGAGCCAGGGGACGCGGGCTTAATTTCCTGAATCGAGCGCAGCGCGCAGGGCGGCGGCGACACGCTGCATTTGCTCCTGCGTGATGCGGTTGAAGAAGGGGAGCGCCAGGGTGCGGGCGGCAACGGTCTCGGTGACCGACACCGACCCGGCGTTGTGTCCGGCGTATGCAGGCTGCAGATGGATGGGCGGAAAGTAGCGGCCGGTGGCGATGCCTTCCGCCGCCAGGGTGCGCATGATGCGGTCGCGATTGTCGCGCGTACATTCCTCCGCAAGACGAACGACGTAGACGAACCAGCTGAGGCGCTGGCCGGGGACGTCGAGTGCGGGAAGCACCAGGCGCGGCGTTGCGGCGAGCAGTTCTCCATAGTTGCGCGCGATGGATTCGCGGCGGGAGAGGATTTCCTCGATGCGGGCGAGCTGGGTAAGTCCTAGGGCGCACTGCATCTCCGAAAGCCGGTAGTTGAAGCCGAGTTCAGCGTGATCGAACCAGCTATATTCGGAACGTGGCTCAGGTGAATCGTAACGGCCATGGTTACGTAAAGCGCGGATGCGCCGGGCGGTGTCGGCGTGGCGGGTAAAGACCATACCACCTTCGCCGGTCGTGATTTGCTTGTTGGGATAGAAGGCGAAAACGGCAGCATCGCCGAAGCAGCCGACGGGCTGGCCGTCGACATGCGCGCCGATGGCTTCGCAGGCGTCCTCGATGAGGAGCAGGTTATGGCGTTGGACGATTGCAAGCAGCGCCGGCAGATCCGCGGGCCGTCCAAAAGTGTGGACGGCGATAACAGCGCGAGTGCGCGGCGTAATCGCTGCTTCGACGCTGGATGGATCGAGATTGAGGGTGTCTGGATCGATATCCGCAAAGACCGGGTGCGCGCCGGTGTAGCGGACGGCATTTGCGACCGCGATAAACGTGAACGAAGGGACGATGACTTCGTCGCCGGGACCGATGTTGTTGGAGAGGAGGGCGAGGTGCAGGCCCGCGGTGCCGGAGCTGACTCCGATGGAGTGACGCGCGCCGATATACGCGGTCATGGCGTGCTCAAAGGCTTCAAGCTGGGGGCCGAGGCTGAGTCGCCCGGTGCGGAGAACGGAGGCGACGGCCTCGATTTCCGCTTCCGTAATGTCGGGAGCGGAGAGCGGGATCGGAATCATGGGACGAATCCGCAAGGCATGGCGCGCTTAATGAGGAGTTGCGGGCCGGTGGGGACGGAGGTGAGGACTTCGACGATGCGCTCCGCGGCGTGGCCGGCGCCGTAGGGGTTGGTCATGCCTTCGAGAGAGGC
>Ga0210391_10001385_pt1 | contig 22252 bp, 24 predicted proteins | sample IncBWC12OmetaG_FD_160573 | JGI IMG/M metagenome (GOLD analysis project Ga0210391, IMG submission 160573) | Forest soil microbial communities from Barre Woods Harvard Forest LTER site, Petersham, Massachusetts, United States - Inc-BW-C-12-O ...
ATCTCGCAGCGAGGATTATCGTGAGATCAGGACCTTCGCGGAGTCCTTTTCTATAACGCCCGGGCGGCATACCAGCATACTCAATTCTTGTCTGGGAAGGCTCAATCAACCGTTGCTTTAGGAACTCAATTGGCCTTCAACTGCACTTCCTTTACCTCCTTGATCTCTTCGTTTCTCTCCCGGAAGGGATCGGCAACTGCTCCGCCCATGTTACTGGTCAAACCCGACCATTCCCCGGCTCCGAACCAAGCCACAGTTCCGCCAATAATGGGAGGTTTTTATTGTAACGGCGACCGACCCTGTATGTTTGTCCAGGTCGAACGCGCAGACCGTATTCTCCCGCCCGCAATGATCGAACTTCTTCCACGTGCGTGCTGTTAATCAGTACGGAGCGATGAATGCGTATGAAGCCATAAGGCTCCAGCTTCTGCGCCACGGTTGAAATTGATCCTCGTACCAAGTGGGACCCAGTTTGCAGTTGTAGCAGAACGTAGTTTCCTTGAGCGTGGACGGAAACAAGATCAATCATCTGTAGTAACCGAATCCTACCCTTTGACTGAATCGCGATTCGAGCGGTCTTCCCGTTACGAACTTCTCGGTGAGACGGCAGAACTCGTTTCGATTCTGCGGCTGGGGTTGCGGGCATGACCAACACATCGTTCCTGTCGATCTCGGCGAGATGCGTAGAATTGACACTGTCATTCTTCGCCTCGGCGATCTCGCTCTCGTGATCGACAATAACGGGAAGGCACGGCGTAGAAGTCGGTATTCGCATCTGGATTTCTGATTTCAGGTACTCTGGCATGATGACTCGCGATAGGGGCTGAAAAGATTCTGACAACTTGAGCCGGACTCTAGCAGAGTACTTCTCTGCTTGGCTGTTGATGCTGGCCTTGGGTCACGACCCTGGCAAGCAATGCACAGACCAACCTGACTGACCCGATTGTCCCCTCGCCAGTGGTATGCGGCAATATCCACTTTTGCGCACATTCGACGTCACCACTTGGTGAAACCACTAAGACAGGGCGAGAGTGAAGAGAACGTCCTCTGTTATCACGCCAATCATCACTATTGACAGGAATGCGGCAGACCCATGCATCAGCAAAGCTGCGATGCCCATCGCACCGCGATCGTCAATTGCACGTTGGGACCGGGGAAGCGGTTTCCGTCCACATAGGGCCTAGTCATTGCACTCGGCATTTCCCGCATTCTTCTTTTAAGTGCATACGCTCAACTTTTTCAGCGTTAGCGGAAGTCGGCAATTCAGCGCAATCTCGGCACCCCCCCAAGAAAACTTCGTGTACTCATCTGGCCGAGAGTGCTCCGTGGCCGGTCACACTCATTCGCAATGCTAAACAGACTTAACTGGGTCAGCCGTTCATCCGACAAGGCGGTAAATACTCCATCCCGCCTGGGTCGAGGGCCGGCAGTTCCCTTTCTCAATCGCGGCTTTCATACCCTGTCGAGGCAGGGGTTCCTTAACAGCAGATGCGGGAACTGCTCCCCCATTTCATGTTTCATGTTCCCGTGAAAGATCACACTTGGGCTGCAGCCCCGCTTGGCAAGGACGCCCCGGTTCTGCAGGCTTTAATGGTGCCCCGGAGTCCCAGTGACCGAGTTCATCGTTGGGGTGTCCGGGTGGTCGGACGGCGGCGGACTCGGGCCTCGTGCTCACTTCCGTCCGATCTTAACGCGAATTCAAGTCATGATCATGCGAAGAAGATCGGGGAGGTCTTGCGGCGCCGTGGGACTTCTGCTCAGAGTTAAAGCGTATGGACCCTGTTCGGCGAGTACCGTCGATCGGCCGAAGATTCCTTTTGGCCTGAATACTTTTCGAATTCTTCGCCTGCTTCGACCTAGCGCTCAGGCCATCGTCGTCATAACGGACCTCAGTGAGTGTGAGCGTCCATGTCCGGGTTCGCCGGAGTTCCGTCCGACCATTTGCTTACCGGAACGTCAATTGTGGTATAGCGGCCTATTTTTTCTTCGTGCGCGTCCAACGGAACGTCATCCCCCAAGTCGGCTCCCAAGGCTTTAGGATCGATTTCGGGGACAAAAAACATCACGTGGGGAAGCCAGGGTCCTTTAATGCTGGCATTCAAATACCCTTGCTTTGACATCATGTAGGACACCGAACCGGGTTCGGGCGTGGGCAACTCACCTTTCGCGATGCCGTCTATTATAGCGTCCTCTATCTGAGTGTTCGAACATCCGGCAATCGCCAGTTCGGTCTTCTTGAGGTAGATCGGAAGAAAAGAGCGCGCACCGGGAGCGCTCAGGCAGATCGGACCGTGTATCTTTGGATCCCAAAAGGCGGGATTGTTTTTCGGTAAATCCCATGACCGTGCCACCAGGCACACGAAACCGTTCTTCCCATCCTCGGCCGTTTCATAGCCATGCCGTCCAAGAACCAACACCTTGGCTCTGCTCGAAATGGAGTTCGGGCCGGCGCTGCGGGACATCGCAATCTCCGCATCGCGATCCATCAGGTATTGATCGAGTGGGAGCATGGTGGGATCCGGAGTTTTGGCCTCCTGTGCTTGCGTGTGCCAAGCCACGCCCAAAGCAAGAGCCAGCACGAAGAGCCTCAATGCGATCAGCTTGACTGTCTTTCGTTTCATGTGGTTTTTCAACGAAAGCGGAAGTTCATCCCGCACGTCACCTTTCTATGGAATTTCTACAGAATCTTCTTCCCAAACGCTCTGGCCATCGTCGTTATAACGACGCATACCGTTCGATGAGTTCAGCCACAGCTTGGGGTTGCTCATCCGCCACGTAATGCACACTGTTCTGGATGACTTCGATCTTTACGTTGGTGCAGCCATGTGCATGTAAAGCCTCGGCGAAGCTCGGCATGAGTTTCTCGAAAGCCGAGTGTTCTCCGGGAGCCAACACTAGAGGAACGCTGATCACGGTCTGTTGCGCTGCGTTGAATTTCTCATTCGCCGGAAAAGCCCGGTAAATCTCCAACGCCGAACGCAGATGTTCGGGAGCGGCGTAAGACCGAGCATAGCGGGCGACCTCTGCATCGCTAAAGGTGTTGTGGTCGAGAAAGTGGCGGAAGTAAATAGCTTCCCGCCCCGCTATCAGTTGTTCAGGCAAGTCCGGCGTTTGCTGGAAATTGATATGCCAAATAATGGGATTGGCTTTAACTGCATCCCAGGGTCCAAGACCCGGCACCGGTGCGTCGAGCAACATCACGCCGCGGCAGGTATCCGTATATCGGCGGGCGAAGGCATAGGCCACCATGCCACCGATATCGTGCCCGACGATGTAGATGTGTTCCAAATGCAAGCGTTCCACCAGTTGATGAACGTCTTCCGCCATATTTGCAGCGTCATAACCTCCTGCCGTTTCCACGGAACCGCCTATGCCGCGCAGATCAATCGCCACCACCGTATACTGCTTTGCCAAAAGCGGCATGACGCGGTGATACTCATACCAGTCTTCAGGGAAGCCGTGCAGCAGAATGACAGCGGAACCAGTGCCGCCGCGCACATAGTGGAGAGTTGTTCCGTTCACCTGCGCAGTCCCGGAGACGAATCCGCCTCCCAGCGTCGCCAGCCCTGGATCGATCCGCTGGTCTGCGGGTGACTGGCCTTGGATGACGGCGCAGGCCGCCAGCACGAGGACCGCCAAAAGTTTCAAGATCGACCGATCATACATCCGCATGTTTTGCCGTTTCGCCGGGATAGTGTGCTCCCACCACCCTGGGTTCGTGAATCTCGACTTGAGTTGCCACACTCCGTGAGCGGGCGACGGCAAAAGCCGTCCTCGTTAGCTTTCATATTCGTTTCTTTTTCTGGAAAAAGATGTCGAGCAAACTCATCGCTTTTGGTGGACGACGTGGACGGCCTCCGGTTCATGCGCGCGCGCCATCACGAACCAAGGTCCTTCTGATCTTTTTCCCTTCCTTCCCACGACTCGTGGGTTAGAACGCATTTCCAGTTCCCGTCTCTCCAAACCCATACGTCCGTTTCGCGCTCCATCACATCGAAGTGTTTGCCGCTATTTGTGCCTGCGTTGTGGACCTTCGTCGTCACCCATGCGACATTTCCGTAGAGGCGCACTCTGGGTTCCGAAACCTCATATGCTTTGTGCGTCAAGTACCCCTGTTTTACTCCTTCGGGAAAGATCGACTTCCCTTCGTTTACCCCGCCAAACGCGGAAATAACGGCATAGTCATCCGATAGGCATCGCGCAATGCCATCCGCATCGTTATTTTGCATTGCTCTTGCGAATTCTTCTTCCGCCGCCAACACGCTTTCTGTGGTCGGTCCAGCTGCAGGCTTTGGGTCTCCAGCGGCATGAGTTTTCGCAAGGGGCGCGAAGAGCAAACCCACGATGCTCAATGCAAAAATGCCCTTCATAACGGGCATACTCCTTCGCTTCGCGGGTTCTTGAACCTCTACTTGATTTGCGGCAAGGCTTGACCCGGCACCCGTCAAAGTCGTTTTCATCCGTCTCGTCACCTTCATGTTCGTTCCTTTCTCGTAGTAAAGCCAACAACGGTGTTCTCAAATCCACCCAACATCGGAAGGTATATTTGACCAAGGCCAAGGGGTTCAATACACAACAGTAGCTTTTGTATCTATACTTATTGCTGCCTCCGCAGACATATCGGAGATCCGTGGAGATCATGTTCACCCGAAAAACCAGCGAATCAATTGGCTGCTGCAGCGTCCAAAGCAAAAGTAGCCAAAGCTTCAATAATTTGTCCCTTCGCGAAAATCAGATTCCAGGATCAGATTCGCGGCCAGGACCCCGACAGCCAAGAATCTGATCCGTGTACGGTTGTCACGTTCCGGCACTCCAAGAATCTACCAGCTGAACTGCGCCCCGAGGCGGATGTTGCGCGAGGGTTGCCACAGGTTCGGCCTGCCGTAGAGCGAGTTCAATATCATGTTAGAGCCGGAAATCTGCTGCTGCGGGTTGTACCCTTCCTCAACCGTCTGGTAGAACTTCGCTCCACCGAAAATCTGACCTGGGAGCAACGGGGTACTAGTGAAATTCGAGTCGAGGCTCCCCCAATAGGCTGTGACCGCGTGCTGGTTCAGCAGGTTGGTGATGGTTGCGGTGAAATTGAGCAGCTCATGTTCATTGTTCTTATTGACCTTGATGGCGTGCTGAAGATTGAAATCGGTCTGGGTATACCAAGGCGTGCGGCGCGCATAGGGGTTACCAATGGTCACCGTGCCAGTCGTGGGATCTGCCGTTGCGTTGACCCAGTTGCCTCGACCAAAAAGGTATGCCGCTTCATACGGGTAGGGGGAGCTAGGGTTTGGGTTCGCGGCGCCAAAGTCAGCGTATGAACTCATCGGGCTACCCTGGTAGGCAACCTGGAAGAGCCCGAAAGTTGTGGTGTTGTTTCTCAGGCCGCCCCACGGCAGTGCGTAGGACGCGTAGCCCTTGAAAGTGTTTGGACGGTCTGTTGCCAGGGGTCCAGCAGCGGACTGACCTTTATAGTTGAAGTAGAAGAAGGGCTCGTCGAAGGAACGGGATGTGTCGGGTGAATTGCGTCCGATCGCGCCGCCGTCGACCTGGTCGGTAGTGGTCAGGCCGGCATAGTTACCCCAGAGCCGGCTCCACGTGTAGCTGAACATTCCAGCAAAACCCCTGCTCGCGCTCTTCGTCAGCCGAAGTTCTAGTCCGTCGTAATCGCGGATGGCCAGAGGGTTGTTTGGACAGTTGGCACAGGTACCCCCGGCGCCGCTGCCCGTCCAAAACGCACCTGTGGGGTTAAACGCGGCTGTGCCGGGGCCGTAGGCATCACCAATAGAAGTCAAATAACTGGCGTAGCCGTTCAGGGTCTTGTTCACACCCTGGCCAGGATTGACAATGTTGTAAATCTCGAAGACATTCGGATCAGCCAGTGAAGCGTCCTCGATCACATGGTCGAGGCGCCGACGGTCGTAACGCGCCTCGAAAGCCAAATCTTTGCGGATCTGGTAGTCCCACCCCGCCACGAACTCGTGCTGCCGGTAGGGCTTCAATCCCGGCACAACCGGCTCCTCCGGACGCAAGTTGACGTTTTCAATCAGCTGGATACCCGTCCCTGCATCCGTCAGAGATGCCGGAACGTTGCCCGCCCCCCCGAACACAGCTCCGACGTTGGCGACGCCAGTCGGGCAAGCGCGGCCGGCAGAGTTGAAGGCAAAATCGAGATCGGATTGGGTGAACCCGTCTGTCGTCCCATCCGGGCCAAGCGGGTAGCTGCACCACTCGTATCCTTGGGCGCCGAACGAGGTCTGAGCCAGCAACAGCTTCATAACGTCGTTAGTGACGCCATAGCTCCCAAAGATTTTCATCTTGCCGTCGCGCGATCCCCATGCAGCTCCCAGCCGGGGCGCAATCTTGTCGCTCCATGAGAAGCTGATGGTTCTAATGCTGCTGATCCCGATTCCCGCGGGGGCAGGCAAGTCTTCTTTCTCGATACGTACGCCGAGGTTGAGAGTCAAGCCGTGCCCGATCGTCCAGGCATCCTGGACGAACAGGGCATGGTTATTATCAGTAGCGGGCACCACCTGACCAGTTGGTGTTTTCAGGACGGTTGCGAAGTCCTGCACTTTTACAAAGCCATACTGGCCAGCGCACCCTCCCCACTCGCGAGTTAATCCCGTGGGCGGCGGCCCAACCGACCCGCAGTTGGTGCCACCCAGTTGGGTATTCGGTGAATCGTATTGCCCTTCGCCAACGCTCACGAATGCAAAGGGCAAGTTGCCGTGCTGATTAATCACGTTGGAAAGTCTGTTGAATTGGTACCCGGCCTTAATGTTGTGCGTACCCCACCAGCCACCCTTGAAGAACGCCACGTCCTGGTTGAACTGGTAGTGCTTGCTGGCATTCACCTCCGTGAAGCTTGAATTGAAAGGAGCCGTGGTCGTGTTCGCAGGCAGCTGCAGACCGAGCGGCAGGGGCGCTCCTGAGTTGTCGAGTACGGGGGTGCCGTTCGCGTTCACACCGCCCGTTTGGAAAGAAAGATCAACACCCGACGTAGGCCAGCCGAAGTCGTGATAGTTGGTAAAGAAGTAGCCGTAGCGGGTGGTGGCGACAATCCTCGGGGTCAGACTGATGTCACCACCAACGTTGTAAGTCGCATTCGGGGTGGAGAAGCCGAGAGCATGTGAATACTGGGTGATCGGCGTATTGATCCCCGTGATTAAGACAACCTCGTTTGAGACCCCGCTGTTTAAGAGACCATTTACCGAATCCGGCGCTGGCAAGACGGACCCGCTCGCTCGCGCGTATTGGTACAGCCACGAACCGAATAGGCGGATCTTCTGCGTGGCCACTAGGTCGAGCCGGCCGGTGGCGAAGTAAGTCTGGCTGTCCCGCCCAAGCCCCTGGATGCCGAGGACAGAATTCGACGGGAGTGCAGAGGGGCTGAAATTAATCGTTCTGACCAAAGACTGGTATTGCGGCGCAAACCCCAGGAAGAACCACAAGCGGTCTTTCGCGACCGGGCCGCCCACAGTGAAGCCAGGTTGAACGTTGCGGAAGTGGTCTCTTTTCGGCTGGTATTGCTGTGCATCGGCGTCAAAACCCGGCCCGCCAGCCGCTGTCGTGATGCTGCCGTTAGGATCGTAACGCAAGAAGGCGTTCTCCGAGCCGTCTAACGCGTCGCCTTCGTAGGTGCCGAAGAACGAGCCGTGATAATCATTACTACCCTTCTTCATGACCACGTTGACCACGCCACCCAGAGCGCCGCCGTGCTCGGCTTCGATGCCCGAGGTCTTGATTTGAACCTCCTGAATGAATGGGAACGGCACGTTTGCGTTAGAGGCGCCACCGGAAATGTTTTCCGTGTCCTGGCCCTCGATCAGGTAAGAGCTCTCGGAGTCGGCCGCACCACCTATTGAGAAACCGTTGGACAGGCCGTTGCCTGAGCTCCCCGGTGTAGAACCGCCGGAGTTGCCAGTCATGCCAGCCGAATTGCCCGCCAGAGGTTCGTTGCGGGCCATTGGTGCGTACTGGATAACCGACTGAAAGCTGTAACCATGAGGAGTGTCGCTCAGTGTCTGGGCTGTGAGATTGGTCTGGTTCGTGTTGGTGGTGACGTCAATGACTGGAGGTGCGCCCGTTACTTCGACGACTTCGGCCGCGCCACCAACCTCCAGCGTTATATCCACCGTCGGCAAGTGGCCGGTCTCAATCGCCAGGCCTTCGCGCTTCTCTATCTTGAAGCCCTTTGCCGTGACGGTAACGGTATATGTGCCGGCCGGCAGGTTTGCAAACCTGTAGTAGCCGGCCGAATCCGTATTGAGCACCTTGTTGCCGAGCAAGCTAGCGCCGGTGATCTCAACGTGCGCGGAGGATACGACCGCTCCGGTCGAGTCTTTGACCGTTCCTTGCAGCCCGCCCGTCGTTTCCTGAGCGAAAGCCGCTGAAATCAACAGTGCAGCAACTAGAGCACAACACGAAATCAGCTTCTTAACACCGGTTTCTTGTCCACTAGACAGTCTTCTTGCAGCGATAACCGCCACTGACGATGGGAATAAAGCGAAGCCGGTCACAGATCTAGAAAGCATGGTTTCTCACCTTTTTTGAATTTGAAAGTCAATTCAACATGTGCAGCGCATCATCACCACTGAAGTAAGCAGAGCATTCCTCGCGCCACCGCATGTCGTAGCCGATAACTTTGTGACCTAACAACGTTCACCCGACGTGAACGTACGACCAATGACTTTCATGCATCTCTGCGAGGATTCGACGCAGACAACGCCAATGGTTCACAATGACCCTGTTTCATGCCAATAGTTACGAGAAAGTGAAGTTCCAGTGAGAGATCTACAAAAACACGGAGGTTGTGAATTCGGAAGACTCGACCTAACAAGGTCGGGTCTCTGGACTTGTTAACTAAGAACGACTTCTTCATCAGGAAAGCTACGCAACCGGTCTGTTCGACAATTGATGATGAATCGCATTCATCGAGGCGGATGGTATCGGGATCATCTTGCTACACATCTGCCGCTGACAGTCGCTATTCTTGCTCTAGTGGAGCGCGCCGAGAAAACGCCGCTTTAAGGTGGCATCACGACTGGCACACGAAGTGGATATACCGCAAAGCCATGCGCTTTGGCATTCTTGGCTGGCGCAAGATGATCAGAGCCAAAAACAGGAGTGAGCAGTTGTAGCGTGATGTGATTGCTCAGTAGATTCAAATCGTGCCATTGGGAGCTCGTCCTCTTAAATACGCGGAGAATCACGATGACCACTTTTCACACGGATCGAGCTTGTTGTTTTGTAGTCGCCTTTGCATTGTCGTTAGCCCCATCCGGTTTGGGGCAGACGATGACCCGCGCGGACCAAAACAAGAAAGCGGAGGCGACTGCTGTCCAACACGATGGCCAGCACGATTTCGACTTCTTGTTCGGACGGTGGAAGGTCTCTTGCCGGCGTTTACTCTCTCCGCTTACAGGATCGTCCGAATGGATTGAGTTCGTGGGAACCAACGTCGTTCATAAACTCTGGGATGGGCGAGCAAATATGGACGAATTCGAGGCTGATACCCCTTCAGGCCACATCGAGGGAATGACCATTCGCACTTATAGCGTCAAGTCACATCAGTGGACTATCTACTGGTCTACTCAGGCGAACGGGACGATCGACTTTCCACCGATGGTGGGAGAATTTAAGCAAGGTCGTGGCGAGTTCTACGATGCCGAGGATTACAAAGGCCGCGGCATTTTCGTCCGTTTCACTTGGATTGTGAATTCCCCGAATTCCTGCCATTGGGAGCAAGCGTTTTCCGCCGATGGTGGCAACACTTGGGAGACCAATTTCGTGTGGGATCTGTCGCGGGAGAAGGAATAGCGAGACCAGTAACCTCCCATGGATAAGAACTTCGTCCCCAGTCAAGCTTCTGCCCCGCCGAGAGGAGCGACTGTGTCCGAGCAATGATGTCCTTATTGTATTCACGGGTCCGACTTCCGGCTGATGACGGCGCGACAGGAATACTCAATTTAGTGCCCAGGTTTCGCCCAAACTCACGAGTGACGGTCATGGATAAGTCGCCGCTTTTTTCGATTCTAAGCAGAATGGTCCCATCGTACCAGACCCACAGCCCGCCCCGAGTGGTTGTCTGGAAGCATCCGAAAGTGGCTCTTGTAACCTGCCATTGCGACTCTTAGTCTCCTTATCTTCTGAGACGGCTAGGGTCGAGATCGGGTGGGATCTGGGTTTTCGGAGGGCTCTGCGATTCACTCTACCTTTGGTGGCGAATCCTTGAAACAGGGGAAACCGATGAAAACATCGCGTCTTTGGCGATATGGTTTGCTGATTGTTCTGGTCTGTGCTTTTTGCTCGAAACATTCTTGGACCCAAACGAGCTCCGCCGAGACAAAGACAGGGACATCGCATGCCCTGGAACAGCGAGATGGCCAACACGATTTCGATTTCGCTCTTGGAGCCTGGAAGACTCATTTAAAGCGCCTACAGCATCCCTTGACAGGCTCCGGAACCTGGGTCGAATACGATGGCCAGTCGGTGGTGAGGAAGGTGTGGAACGGCCGCGTTAACCTAGAGGAATTCCAGACAAGAGGCGCCGGCCATATCGAATGCCTTACGCTGCGCCTCTACAATCCGGAATCTCATCAGTGGAATCAAGTCTGGTCGACCAGCAACGACGGCATTCCAAATCGAACCGTGATCGGAGAGTTCAAGAATGGGCGAGGCGAATTTTTCGATCAGGAGCCGTTCAATGGCAGATCTGTCTACGTGCGATGGGTATGGTCTGACATCACTCCGAATTCGTGCCGCTTTGAACAGTCGTTTTCAGACAATGGCGGGAAGGCATGGGAAGTTAGTTGGGTGAATACGTATTCGCGGGTAGGAAATGAATCTGACTAGGCGCACTGAACTCCGTCGCATGCCCTCCCGAGGGGCACATGACAGCGACGCCATTAACGAGATACTAGACGCAGGTTTTCTGGCGAGTGTCGGATTTTGCAAAGACGGACAGCCGTTTGTAATTCCGACCTTGTACGGGCGCAAGGCAGAAAAGCTTTATTTCCATGGTTCAGCTGCCAGTCGCCTACTCTGTGAACTAGAGACAGGCACACCGGCATGTGTGACTGTCACCCTGGTCGACGGATTAGTTCTGTCCCGGTCGGCCTTCGATCATTCCATGAACTACCGGTCGGTGGTGGCATTTGGAAGAGCGCGAACCATTGCCGAGCCAGTTCAGAAGATTGAGGCCTTGCGAGTCATTTCCGAACATCTCATCGCCGGCCGGTGGATGGATGTGCGCGGACCCAGCGAAAACGAATTGAAAGTGACCAAAGTCCTCGAATTCTCCATCGAAGAGGCTTCGTCGAAGGTCCGCAGCGGACCACCGCTCGATGATGAGGGTGACTACAGACTGGCGGTCTGGGCTGGCGTATTGCCGCTCGTAATGAAGTCCGAATCTCCTATACCGGACAAACAATTAGTCGAAGGGATAGAGATTCCAGAGTATGTTCGGAACTATGACGCTCGCCTCAGCAGCCCAGCTCAGAATCGTCGCAACGCACGCTAAACCAAATGAGGATATGAAATGATAACCATGCGTACCTGGACGGAATTCTTGGTCTTTGTCGCTGCTTGCGGTCTGGCATTCTCTCAAAGTCCTTCCGCAGAGAAATCTTTGACCGAACCGTCGGCCCACCTTAGCGATTTTCAGGCCATTGAGTTCCGCCGATATATCGTTAAAGAGGGCGAGCGCAAACACTTCGCCGAGTACTTTGAAACCTTTTTCCCCGAGGCCATGCAACAGACCGGGGCAATCGCCGCCGGTTCATTTTTCGAGCGCAAGAATCAGAACGGCTTCACGTGGATTCGGGGGTTTCATACCATCGAAGCTCGTGCCGTAAACAATGGGCAATTCTATTACGGACCTGTTTGGAAAGAGCACAGGACCGTGGTGAATGATCTGCTCCCTGACTCCGACAACGTCTTGCTTTTGCGTCCTCTGACCCCGGAGCGAGGTGTAGCAATTCTGCCAGCCGTTGATCCGGTCTTGGAACCTGAGGGAGCGCGCGGAGTTGTGGTCGCTCTAGTATTTGCGGTGAAGCCAAACAGCGTCGAAGCATTTGCCAAACAAGCAGAATCTGCCTTCGCCAGTTATCGAGCAGCGGGCGCGCGCGAGGTAGGCGTGCTGGTCACGCTAGATGTGGCCAATAATTTTCCTCAGCTTCCCGTCCGTACCGATGGGCCCTATCTTGTGTGGTTAGGCCTTCTAAAAGACAACGAGGTCTTGGAGAAAGAATTTACTCCTGTGGCAGAAAGTTCCCTCCAAGTGCTTTCCGCTACAGCCTTGGTGAGGGGCACGCCAGAATTCGTCGTGCTCGATCCCACCCCTCGCTCGCGCCTGCGTTGGTTGCCCCAATAAGGGACCGCACATGTCCGGAACTGAGCTGCCGAGAGGAGTCACTCCGCATACATTTTCGCTGCTGTATCCCAATCTTTATCATATGGCGCACGAGGACGCTTGGGAGTCAATTCAGCGTCATGGCCTTCTGAGCACTACGTCGATCCTGAACCTTTGGCAGGTGACAGGCCCGGAGCGGAGGGTCATCGAAAGCGAAGTGCGAACGTCCGCAATCGAACTAGTCCATCCTCGATGTGGAAAGGTCGTCATACGTGATCAGAAGCCGATGCACTTGCAGAAGCTGCGTAGAGCGTTGACAGACTGTACTCCGCAGCAGTGGTGCCAGTTGCTTAACCGCAAGGTTTTCTTCTGGCCGAGCAAGGAACGGCTGGCCAGACATATGTCCGCGCGAGAAAATCGAGAAAAAAGACACTTGGTCGTCACTCTCGACAGCTATCGCCTGACAACGGCGTATGAGGAGAAGATTACATTGTGCGCCCTGAATTCAGGTAACACGATTCCATTTGCCCACCGGCGAGGCACTGAATCCATGATGCCGATGCGCGACTATCCGTTCACCGAGCGGCTTGCCCGTGGCCCCTACTACACCGTTGTTGAAGTTGCGGTCGAGTCCGCCGTGCCTGACATCCTTAACTTTGTCACGTCGGTAAGTTACTCGACATCAAAATGATGCAAAGCTACCGCAGACTTCACGTGTTGAGTTCAGACCGTTCAGCTCAAAACAGCGAGGTCCCCCACATCGAATGGTTCTGTGAACCTCGGATTCGCTAAGTTTCCAACTTTATAACGAATCGGTTCTGGGCTTCAAGACACTAGCCCTAATGAAGCCGCCGGCGGAGTGGTCGCTACGGCCTACGTGCGCGCGACTCGAAAATTGGTTGTGGGAGGAAACCTGTGGCTGCTCCATCTCTGAGGGCTGTCGAGTCGAGGCATAGAGTGCCCCGTCAACCAGGTTTCGATCGCGCTTGCGTGAAACTCTCCCCGACCGAGCATTTCACAGACAGACAGCGCTCGGTTTAATCAAAGGGACTAGGACAACTCGCTCGATTACCGATTTAACTGGATGTCGGCATCTGTCGTGTTGTGATCAATCTGTACCGCTACGTCGTCGAAGCGCGGTTTTCGCCATGCGTGAAACGGACGCCAAAAGCCGCTTGCCTCCTTGGGACCGAAAACTCCCATGTCGAGAATGCCATTGTTGTTCTCATCCTCGAAGGCGCTCAGAGCCCAGCGGCCAATGGGAATCTGAAACTGAAAGTGAGGGTCGCCTTGCGGCTCTATCCGCATTTGCTGAACTGGCCGCTTGAGAAATCCGCTCGCATCCCACAGTGCAACGAAAACGGCGTGTTTTCCAGAGCCTCCAATCACCCTTCCAGAGAGGGTAACGAGGACTGAGGCAGGCGACGGCGACGCGCAGATCGCGGCGTAGACCACGATAGTTGCCACAGAGAGCAACCCGCCGATGAGTGCGTGCCGCTGACAGATCATCGTACCCCTACGATATCGCTTAGGCGAGTGCATGAATCGCCCAACCCAGAAGTATCATGCCATAAGCGTTGATCAGGAACGATCGTATCCAATGGGTCGCCAGGATCTTCGCCAAATACGGACTCGCCGGACCTCGCTCGTCCTTCGCCAGTTCTGCTTGCCACCTTCCCCAATAAATCGCAGTGAGCAGATGAGAAGTGAGTTGACAGGCCAAGTTCCCCCAGATTGCCCAAGTCGGTGAGCCTGGCGGGTGGTACCAAATGAGAGCACTCGATCCCATGAGGGCCAAACCAAGCGGCGTGAAGATCCAGTAAGGTAACTTACGCCAGTGCAGTGTCTGCACTTTAGCGAAATCCTCAGCACTAATCAGTTTCCACGATCTGAAAATATCGATTTCGTGTGCCCAAATCGCACCAACGACGTAAAACGATAGCGCCAAATTGAGCAAGAGAAAAATGTTCGCGCTCATCGGTATTCTTTAGCGAGAACAGCCAGAGGTCCCCGCGGCGATACGCGTACCCCATCTAGCAGGCTGCTGAAAAAGGCATCAATATTCCCGAGCCGCATTAGTTGAAGTCTTGTCAACGCGCCGCAGAATCTCTGCGACGAACCTGCTCTTGGCTTGCGTGTAGGCCTCGCGGTCGCCACCAAATTTTCGGGCGAGCTCACGCTTCAGGCTAGCATAGCTGTTCGCGTCTGCAGGATGTGTTCGGAGGTAGTCTCGGAACGAGATATGGCGCCTGTACTCCGGGCTGCTGGATGGGAAAACATAAAGGTGGTGCGGTAAATCGTTCGGCGGAGTACGGAACGCCTCACGGCCCGCGACACCCAACTCTCCCCGATGCTCGTATCCAACGGAAGCCAATTTCGCGATTACAAGCGGGAGGTCGGTGGCCGACATCAACAGTACGTCCACGTCGATGATTGGCTTGGCTGCCAGCCCGGGAACCGCTGTGCTACCGACATGTTCAATTGCGGCCACCATTCCCTGGATCACAGCCTCGATCCGTGAGCGGAGCGTTTCGAAGAGTTGAGGCCAATGTGGGTCGTAATCAGTGATAATTACGGAATTCACGAATCCAGTATATTGTGGCCCCAAAAACTACTCCTAATCCACAGCTAATCATGGTACGAGAAGGCATGCGAGGAATCGACGAGCAGCAGAATCACATATTCAGTTACTTGTCTCCCGAGATGCGCGTGCGCAAGGATCATCCGCTGCGCGCCATCCGCATCATGGTGGACGAAGTGCTGGCCCAACTGTCGCGGCGGTTCGACACGATGTACGCTCGTGTCGGTCGCCCGTCGATTCCGTCGGAGAAGTTGCTGCGGGCGCAGTTGCTGCAGATGTTGTACTCGATTCGTAGCGAACGGTTGCTGATGGAAGAGATGGACTACAACCTGCTGTTCCGGTGGTTCGTGGGGCTGAACGCGGACGATGAAGTCTGGGACGCGACCGTGTTTACCAAGAACCGCGACCGCTGGCTGGAGGCCGACGTGGCGAAAGAGTTTTTGTCGCGTGTGGTCGAGCAAGCGCGGACGAAGGGGCTGACCTCCGACGAGCACTTTACGGTGGACGGCACGCTCCTGGACGCCTGGGCGAGCGCGAAGAATTTTCAGCCCAAAGACAAAACACCATCGCCTCCGTCGGACGATGATCCCGGCAACCCCACGGTGAACTTTCGCGGAGAGCGGCGGTCGAATGAAACGCATGCATCGAAGACCGATCCTGACGCTTTGCTGGCGCGCAAAGGCGAGGGCAAGGAGTCAAAGTTGAGTTACACGGGGAATCTGCTGGTGGAGAATCGTAACGGGCTGATCGTGGACGCGGAGGTGTTCCAAGCCAACGGGACCGCCGAGCGCGATGCGGCGCTGGTGATGCTGGAAAGGATTCCCGGTACGCAAGCGGTGACGGTGGGCGGCGACAAAGGGTTCGACACCAACGGTTTTGTGACTGAATGCCGGAATTTGCGAGTGACGCCGCACGTAGCACCAGAATAACGCTCGGCCGGGTGGCAGCGCGATTGATGCTCGCACCACCCGGCACGCGGGCTACGCTGTGAGTCAAAGAAAAAGGAAGCGGATCGAGGAATGCTTCGGCTGGCTAAAAACGATTGCCCTGATGCGCAAAGTGCGGCATCGCGGAGTCTGCAAGGTGCATTGGATCTTCACTTTGGCATGCGCGGCCTACAATCTGGTGCGCCTGCGAAATCTGACTACCGCAGTTCTGAACTTGTAGGTCCGGGCCGAAGTGTGTCTCCGGCAGCATCGAGTTAGATGCCGGAACCACCAAAACTCCGATGTCCAATCGTTCGACATCACCAACGATGAGCGACAGAAAGGAAAAACACGCTGCCAATCGATTTTTCAGCAGCCTGCTAGTGCAGCAGGGCGCTCAACATCCTAGAAACATAGCCATACGCCGTGACGGTGGATAGGCGGTCCATCTGCGGGTCTGACCGCTCTCGCCGTACTTATGACTGCACAAAGTGCCCCACCCGCCGGCATGAACGTTTCCGACTCTCGCCCCATTGTTAACACCAGCGAGCTCAAAGCATTGACCACTCGCCCTGGTATCTTCAACAAACCAGCCTTCTCATGCAAAGAGTGCGTCGGGAATCCGAACTCCCTTTCGTTCCTCATCCCAGATGATATGCATAATCCACCATCTCACTCCGTCATTGTAAAGGTGGATCATATTCACGCCTCTCTTGACGAACTTTGTCTTTTCAACATCCGCAAAAATGTCATAGGCAGAGAATACCTGAGCCAGGTTCCCAAACTCGAAGGTCTTTCTCTTGATCTCTACCTCGTAGAAGGATACGTCCTTCAAAAGCTCGCGCCCGTTCGCCACGAACTCCTCCGGTGAAAACGTGAAACACACCGACTTGCCCTCTCTATCGACCCGAGTGCGGACGATGCTGGCTCGTGGATGGTACATCGTCCGAAACGTATCCCAGTCTTGACCGCCCGGCGGCCCCGAAATCACTGTATAGATGGACTGAATCATTTCATCCACGCCCGGATTCTTTTTCAATTTGCAGGCTCCCGATTTTCTGCGTTCAACCATCATATTGTTCCTGGTCGCTGGGTTTTGCACTCAAGCGGGAAAACCAACACCCACAGCCGCCAACCTTTCCCCTGTCGTCCGAGTCCCACGGACGGGCGAGGGGCGGAGTTCACTGCGCTTTAGCCGCTTCGTCGCTCACCCGCGTGTCGGTCGCAATCCAGTCACTTCCCAGATCCTACCTGCATCGTCGGAAAAAGCTTGCTCGAAATGGCACGAAGTTGGGGTGATGTCGGACCAGACCTGTTTTCCATTGAATGGCTCGGTATCGATAAACTCGTCCCGACCATTCTTGAACGTGCCGCCCGACGGTGGGCTCAGGATACCGCCCTGGCTGCTCGCATAAGTGAGGTTCCACTGGTGGGCGACGGCATTGTACAGACGCAATAACTTTCGTGCAGTTCATCGGGAACCAGGTAGTGCAGCCCGTGAGGGGATGCTGGAGACGCGATCTGTGCGTCTTCCAATTACCAAGTGCGACGTCAAAGTCGTGTTGTCCGTCCCGCGCCGCTGGTCGATTTGCGCTCGAAGCCCCAGAATTCTTGCGCTTCTCCCCGTTGTATCTGGAACAGGACCGTGCTACACGACAGAAGTAGATAAGACCAAAAGCATTTGTGTCCTCTCATATCCGTTTCCTTTTGTTCTTGTCCCCCCGAATCTGCAGCTGAACGTTCGCTGCCGAATGGCGGACAATTTGACCTCGACCCCGAGCGCTTCAGTGCCAACCCACGAATCCGACGTCCGATGAAATGCTGACCACACAGTGGAGGAAAGATATCCCTTGAGCTGGCCATCTCCAATAGCCACTCCAGTGCGCTATGCTAGAACCACTTCGACAAACCGCTCGCCGACGCTCTGTTCCCGGTTTTGGACGGGCCCAAATGCGCGACTCTCGCTGCGGTATGTGAATCACACAAAAAGTGGTCGTGTCTAACCGCCCCGACTGCGCTATCCTCGTCGTTCGGGTTGATCGTTTTTGATGCGGTGCGCAGGTGTTTGGTGATGCTGATGATTCGTAGTGCCACAGTCGATGACGTACCGGTATTGCACAGATGATCTGGGAGCTCGCCGAGTTTGAAAGCAAGACCGAGCTGGTTCGAACGAGGGAGGCGGATATTTCGCATGATGGGTTTGGCAACGACCCCGGGTTTCGTGGCAAGGCGAGGCGGCCGGCTTTGCGATTTTCTTCAATCATTACTCAACCTGGACTGGAACAGGTTTGTACCTGGAGGACTTGTTTGTCCGCGGCGAGTTCCGCCGAAGAGGAATCGGCAAGGCTCTCGTTTCTGCGGTCGCTCGCATGGCCACGCAAGAGACTCGCACCTTTCTTCGCGCTTGTTCTCGACTGAAATCAGGTAGCCATAAGCGTATGAAACTAGGCGCCGATCTTCTCGATGAGTGGCGAACGGTTTCCATCGCAGGCGAGAACTTGAAGAAATTGACGTAGCTATCGACAGTCAGGTTGACATGAGAGTTTGAACTCACCGCTTGAATGAACCAGAAGAGAGATGTGGTCGCGAATTCTCGAGCAGGCTGCAGTAAGAAACCTAGCGGATCTCATCGAAGATGTTAGTGCCACATCCGGTACGGGTACTGCAAGTAGAGTGCTCGATCACACGGAGTCCAGTTGGCACCGTGGGTTGAACCTCGAAGATCGAACGGCCTCCGTGAATCTGGCCCGAGTCCTCTAGCTGTGTGTAGCGGAATACGACCCCTGCCCCGGAGAGGGTACCAACTAAGCAACCACGCGTGACCGAGCCTCAACGGTATCGAGCAAAAACACCCGACCCATTTTAAGCGAAATATAGACGAGTCTTAGAATCGACGACTCCGCGGTCGTGTCGAGCTCACGTGAATCACCACCCGATCAAGGTTGATTGCCTTCATTACGCATCTCGATTTCGGCAATCTACCACGGAAATCTCAGCCACCGCAAGGAACGGGTTCGACATCAGCGATTCAAGCGCGTGCCCGAGGCTGCGAGAGCACTACTCCTAATCCACAACCTTGGTGTGATACGAGAAGGCATCCGCGAGACGCTGTAGAGCCCGGCAGACCCACGAACATGTTGCCGAGATTTCAGGCCTCGGCGCCTGCCGCAGAAAGTTCTTTGCGAGCCTCCGAGCGCCCTAGAGCCGATGAGGATGGAGGTTCGTCCCCGCAAGTGTTTTTCCGATCTACTTCCGCCCACAGCCAAATGCGTCCGTCTCCCGCCCCCCCGATGTCCAAGACGTCCCCGTAGCTCACCAGCCGTTTAAGCACGACTGCGAGCGATTCCAGTGGATGTTTGTTCCGGGCAAACAAGGACGGGTCTTGTTGTTCGATCCTCTCATATAGCTGACGAGTGGTGGCTGGCTGAGAAAGCCCCATCAAGGTCCTACGACAGGTCTCAGTGAGTCCCGACCGTGAACGGCAAGTCCGGCGAGGAGTAGGTGGTGCATCGGATACGCTCCGCCGCCCGCGATTAGTCATATCCAGACCCGAAATCTCAGCCAAGCCGACCAGTGTCCGCTTCATCAGTCCAATGCGCTTGCTAATTGCGCTACGCTCACGCAAAAGCATCTGCAATTCTTGCTGAATCCGTCCTGCAACCTGTCTCGCGTGCCCCACGTCGGGAGTCTGAAGGAAGACGCTTTCTGGAGAAGATCGCGTCTGGTCAAACATATGTTTTTCAGGATCGTCTGTATTTGCGACTGTTTGCTTCAAAGCACCATTACGCTAGCCGCTCTCGACGATAAAGACAATGAAATTGTGACGACCTAGCGGCAGATCGAAACGAAACGCCCCTTTATTCGTGATGAGCGTCCTTCGCGTCGTTCATCAACAGTGAGCGCATTCCTCCAATTGCCTCATGTGCGTACCGCACCCAATATCCAAAGGCTGCGCAAGAATTGAATGCGCACAAGTATCTTCATCGATCGTTGTCAGTGAAGGGAGAGTGGTCGTCTCAACGTCGCGAAATGTGGGTATTGCAACGGCCCGCTTCGTGGACGACAGTGATTGAGGGTGTACTCTCTTGCAGAACGAACAGCAGTCCATCGCGAAGAGCAGTTCCAACCGATGGCACCCAGGCCTACGCGCCCGGCGCACTCTGTCCCGCGCCGACCAGGAAGATGAGATGTTTCGTGTGAACGTGGACAACTTACAGTCCTACTTTAACTTCGACCCAAGACGGAAGGTTGATCTTCAGAAGCTGGACAAACTAGTGAGAGAATCGGCGCCCGGACTTAAACGCTACTTTCATCGAGGTACTCCCCCGGGTGAACCTGGCATGCGTTTCAAAATGATTGGATATGGAAGATTTCGGTATCTCGCGCGAGCCGGTAAGAGTGTGGAATGGCCAGTCGTGGGCGTTGCACTTCAAAAGAACTATATCAGCGTCTAGTTGTCAGGCGCGAGAAATGGAGCGCCGCTCCTTCAGTCGTACTCCGGCAAGCTGGGCGAAGTACGAAGTGGGCGGAATAACTTTAGCTTCAAGAAGTATGAGGACTTGGTGACACCGGTCGTGTCTTCGTTGTTCGCAGAGGCCGAAAAGATAGTTTGCGCATTTCTCGATGATGGAACGTCGGCTGCTTCGTTACTTGTGGCTAGACGAAATGGAAGACCCTGTCAGTGATCGCTGGCGTGCCCTCGTGAATTTCACTTCCGGCTGTTTCCGGTGCGATCGGGAGCACGCAGGTCATCGAGTTTCTGTCCGTCACATTCCTGAGCAGTTGCGAATCGTATGGGACGGCTTGCCCGGTCACGGCAGTCGCACGATATAGCACTTCGTGCGCCGGGCCGACTCTGGGTGGAGCGCTTATCCGCCTATTCCCCGGAACTCAACTGTATGGAGTATTTGTCATCACACTGAAAGCGCCATGAGTTACCCGCCTTCTGCGAACTTTCGGGCAACTGAGCGACCACGCGCGCCAGGCGCTTCGTCGTATGCGCAACCCGGCCTACCATGGGTGTTCGCCTTCTGGCAGCAGGCCGATCTGTTTCCGAGGTAACTTGTATTCGTGCAGATTTTCAATGATTACCGATCCTGATGGCCCGTTTCTTGGGGGATCCACTAGCGTAGAGGAGCACGACATGGCAATTCCGTATTACCACGTTGATGCATTCACGGGTGAACTCTTTGCAGGTAACCCGGCGGGGGTCTGCATCCTTACCGCTTTTCTAGCGGATAGCATCATGCAGAACATTGCGGCTGAGAACCGGCACAGCGAGACCGCTTTTGTTGTTCCTCGCGTGGACGGTGATTTCGACTTGCGATGGTTTACACCCAAAGTCGAGGATGACCTTTGCGGGCACGCGACCTTGGCGTCCGCTTATGTGCTGGCGCTGCGGAAGCACAACGTGTGGCCGGTGCGCTTCCACACCTGCAGCGGCATGTTGACCGTCGCCCAGAACGGAGACTGCTTTGAAATGGACTTTCCTGCCAGGCCACCCCAACCATGTGCGGCGCCGGTCGATCTCTTACCAGACCTAGGTCTAAAAGTGGCGTTAGTAATGAAATCGCGCGATTATCTGGTGGTGGTAGATCGGGCGGAGCAGGTGCGAGCACTCTCGCCCGATATTGCCGCTCTTGCCAAACTGGACATCGGGATCGGCGGAACGATTGTTACCGCACCCGGCGAGAATGACGTGGATTACGTGTGCCGATTTTTTCCACCGTCGGTCGGCATCGATGAGGACCCCGCAACCGGCTCGATCCACTGCACACTGGCTCCATATTGGGCGGGGCGGCTGGGTAAGGACAGGTTGCATGCGCAACAACTCAGTGTCCGCGGTGGATGCATGCAGTGCACAATCGGTGGCGATCGCGTGAAGATCGCCGGCAGGGCACGCTTGTACCTTCACGGCACGCTCGAACTTTAGAGCGTCTGCCTGCAAAACGAGAACCTGACACCTACTTCTGTCAACGAATTCGTGGCAATAAAGAGGCGACGAGGTTTTGACGACGGCCAGAAACCAGCGCCGAAACTCGGAAGTCTCACTGTATTATTCAATTCTCAATGAGTTGTAAAGTTGTACAGAAACCAAAGGCTGTTGCGGATACCCGTTATGACTCCTGCCTCAGCATTTCGTAAGCATGGACTGCGCTTGGTGCCTTCGCCATCCCTTGAGCAACGGTCTATACCGGCTGCAAATCTGTGTCGGGTGGCGGGTATCCGAGAATTCGCAGCATCGCGACAACCTGGCCTTTGTGGTGAAATGCATGAGTGATGACGTGCAAAAGGATAAAAGCAGGACTCCGGAGTTCGCCGGCCCAGTCTGCGGGACGCTCCTCGAGGGTCGTGTTAAGTTGCTCTTCCGTCAGATTCGCCAAATAAGCTCGCGTCGCT
>Ga0210391_10001389_pt1 | contig 22231 bp, 18 predicted proteins | sample IncBWC12OmetaG_FD_160573 | JGI IMG/M metagenome (GOLD analysis project Ga0210391, IMG submission 160573) | Forest soil microbial communities from Barre Woods Harvard Forest LTER site, Petersham, Massachusetts, United States - Inc-BW-C-12-O ...
TCGCAACTGCCGATCACTTCTTGCAGGCGTGGCAGTCCGGCGACATTGGAAATGGTATGGCGCTACTTACGAGTCATTCCAAAGAGAACGTAACCACAGATGTTCTGGAGAGTTTTTTCGCCGGCTCCGGTATTTCTGCATATGAGATTGGGCGCGGCAAACTGATAAAGCGCGGGCGATATAAGTTCCCCGTTGTCTTTGTCAGCGCGAATGAGAAAAGCAGTCACGTACGACGCCGGTTCTCAAGTGTTGTGGTCGTCGATACTGGCCACAACGACTGGGCAGTCGACAAACTACCGTAGGAATACACTACTGAGTGCCAATTGCTGGATTATTCCTATCGAGGCTCGATCATGAAGCGCATTAATAAAGTTGCCATTCTCGGCGCCGGAACCATGGGCGCCCGTATCGCCGCACATTTTGCCAACGCCGGCGTCCCAAGCTACCTGCTCGATATCATTCCGGAGGATCTTGCGCCCGGGGCGCCATCCGCGGCGCGGAACAAGATCGCCGCCGCAGGTCTGGAGGCCACGAAGAAATCCAAGCCCGCGGCTTTCATGGACGCATCACTGGCGCGTTTTGTCACCGTCGGTAACTTCGAAGATGACTTAAAAAAGCTGGCCGAGGTCGACTGGATTATCGAAGCTGTCGTCGAGAATCTCGAGATCAAACGAACTCTTCTGCGCAAAGTGGAAGCGATTCGCAAGCCCGGTACCCTCGTCACTACCAATACGAGCGGCCTGCCAGTGGGCAAAATTGCGGAGGGCTTCTCTGAGGACTTTCGGAAAGCTTGGTTCGGTACTCACTTCTTCAATCCGCCGCGCTATATGCGCCTGCTGGAAATTATTCCTACGCTCGAAGCCGACCTTGCCGCCATCGATGCTGTCTCGCATTTTTGCGATGTTAGCCTCGGCAAAGGAGTGGTGCTCGCCAAAGATACTCCCAATTTTATCGGCAACCGTATCGGCACTTTCTCCGTGTTGAACGTTATGCGGCTAATGCAGGAGATGGATCTCAGCATTGAAGATGTCGACGCTCTCACCGGACAGGCCGTTGGATGGCCGAAGTCGGCAACTTTCCGCACAATTGATCTGGTTGGGTTGGACATTCTGGGGCATGTAGTGAAGAACATGATGGCAAATGTCCAGGATGAATGCAGTGAGCTGAGCTTGCCAGATTTCTACAAGCAGATGCTCGAACGTAAATGGCTGGGCGACAAAACCAAAGGCGGTTTCTACAAGAAGAACCTAGCCGCCGAATCTGGCAAGGAAGACGAGCGCATGGCGCTCGATTGGAAGACGATGGAATACCGTCCGCGGCAGAAGCCAAAGTTCACCGCGCTCGATATGGCGAAAAATATCGAAGACACCGGAGCGAGGCTGCGCACGCTACTCGGTCTTGAAGGCAAAGCTCCGCAGAAGGGCGACAGAGCGGGAGAGTTCTTGTGGGCTGCTTTGTCCGATCTATGGACTTACTCCGCAAATCGGGTGCCTGAGATTTCCGATTCGATTGTTGAGATCGATCGGGCGATGCAGCTTGGTTTCAATTGGGAACTCGGGCCGTTTGAACTGTGGGACGCTGCCGGCGTCGAAGCAACCGTCGAGCGCATGAAAAAAGAAGGCAAGCCCATCGCTGCAAACGTTACCCACCTCATTGCGTCGGGGAAGAAGACCTGGTATCTGGACGATCCTCAGGCAGCTTCTGGACGTGTTTATTTCGATTTTGCGGCAAACGGATATAAGCGCGTCGCCGTGCCAGCTGGGGTATGGTCGGTGACGGTCGCCAAGAAATCGAATGGCGTGGTGAAGAAGAATTCGGGCGCGTCGCTGGTCGATCTCGGCGATGGAGTGGGCTGCATCGAATTCCACTCGAAGATGAATTCGCTGGGCGCGGACATCATTGGCTTCATCCTGCAAACTCTCAAGCCCGGCGGCGCTGGAGACAACTTCGACGCCTTCGTCATGACCAACGACGCCACGAATTTCTCGGTAGGCGCCAACCTCATGCTGTTACTGATGAGCGTGCAGGAACAAGAGTGGGACGACGTCGACCTCGCCATCCGGCAATTCCAGAATATGACGCAGGCCATCAAGTTCTCGCCGAAGCCCGTGGTGGTTTCTGCGTTTGGATTATGTTTGGGCGGAGGAACGGAAATTTCTTTGCACGCCGCCGCACGCCAGCCTCACGCTGAGCTTTACACGGGGTTGGTGGAAGTGGGCGTTGGGCTTCTTCCAGGCGGCGGAGGCTGCAAAGAGATGTTGCTTCGCGCGGTGGACAGAGCGGCCACGGCGCGCGGCGGCAAGGGTTCCGGCGACGCACTTGCCGGGTCCATCGAGATGCTTGAGGCGATCAGGCGAGCGTTTGAGACGATTGCGACGGCCAAAGTCGCCACGTCGGCGGCCGAGGCGCGCGGCCTTGGCTTTCTTTCCGAAAGCGACCGCATCACCATGAATCGCGAGCGCAACCTTTCTGATGCCAAGGCTCGCGCGCTCGAACTGGTCGGTGCTGGCTATGAACCTCCCGTTCCGCGCACTGACATCCCGGCTCCCGGCGAGAGTCTTCTGGCCACGCTACGCCTCGGCGTCCACATGATGCGGCAGGGCGACTACATCACGGACTATGAAGTGAAGCTGGGAGGAAAAATCGCCGAGGTGCTGTGCGGCGGGAATATCACGCCTGGCACGCCAGTGAGCGAGCAGTACATCCTCGATCTCGAGCGCGAAGGTTTTAAGTCGCTGTGCGGCGAGAAGAAAACCCAGGAGAGAATTCAGTACACGCTAAAGACGGGGAAGACGCTGAGGAATTGAGAAGCGCGATCCTTTAGGCGAAGCCGTAAAACCCCTGCCTGCGCTACAATCGGCGGTATGCGAACTTTCCTGCGAACGATTAAGCCCATCCTTGGAGTCTTGGCATTAGGAAGCCTTCTCGGACTGACAACAGCCAAAGCGCAGCAGCCTGCGACCCCCAAGGAGACCCCTCCCGACGTCCCGGACGCGATTCAGGTTCCCGCGGGCAATGAGGTTGTCCTTTACACCCATGCATCTGGATCTCAGATTTACACCTGCAAAGCCGGCGCCGACGGCAAGTTCGGTTGGACGCTCAAGGCTCCCGACGCCGAACTTCACGACCGGAAAGATAAAGTGATCGGACAACACGCGGCCGGTCCTAGCTGGAAGCTGAAGGATGGCAGCGAGGTTACAGGCAAGGCCATCGCGCACGTCGATTCGCTGGATAGCGGATCAATTCCCTGGCTGCTGGTAAATGTTGTGAGTCATTCCGGCAACGGATTGCTCAGCAGCGTGACCGCGATTCAACGCGTCCACACACATGGCGGGCAGCCACCGGCCGACGGGTGCGACGCGTCGCACATTGACGCTGAAAGCAAAAGCAGTTACACAGCCGACTATTACTTCTACGCACCCTCCAAGTGAATCGCTCCGTGAAACATTTGAAAAACTTAATTCGTTAAATCTTAGAATGATTACCGTAGAGAGAACTGCCGTCAGTAGAATTTCCGCCGGGAACATTCAACAATGTTTCTTAGCGGGAAGGAATGTAGTGAAATATCATGTTATCTACGAGCAGTCGGCGAAGGGATGGAGCGCCTATTCTCCCGACCTACCTGGCCTCGGAGCAGGGGCAGAGACTCTGGAGGAGACAAAGAAACTCATCCGCGAAACGATGGAGCTTCACCTCGAAGGCATGCGCCGACAAGGGAGCCCGCTTCCAGAACCCCAGCGAGGCAGTTGAAATCATGAAGGTGGATGCCCATGCGTGAGGTCGTCATCGCTTCTTCTGTTCGCACGCCGGTGGGGCGCGCCTACAAAGGTGCGCTCCGCGCCACCCGCCCTGACGAACTGGCAGCCATCGCCATCAAGAGCGCAGTGGAGCGCGTGCCGCAACTCGATGCCAAAGAAATTGAGGACGTAATTCTTGGCTGCGCCATGCCCGAGGCCGAGCAAGGCATGAACGTCGCCCGCATTGCGGCGCTGCGCGCCGGGCTGCCAGTGGAGGTATCGGCGCTCACCATCAACCGCTTCTGCTCGTCAGGGCTGCAGGCGATTGCCATGGCAGCAGAACGCATTATGACCGGCGGGGCGGAAGTAATTGTCGCGGGTGGCACGGAGTCGATGACGATGATTCCGATGGGGGGCCACAAGATCTCGCCGAACCCCTGGCTGGTCGATCATTATCCAGACGCATATCTAAACATGGGTCTCACTGCCGAGCGCGTGGCCCAACGCTTCAGCATCACGCGCGAAGCGGCAGACGAATTTTCACTGCGCAGCCACCAGAAGGCGCTGGCCGCAATTCAGGCGGGAAAGTTCGACGACGAAGTTGTGCCCGTGCCGGTGAGCTTTACGATCCCGAACGGATCAAAACCTAAGCGGCAAGAGATTATTTTCAAGATGGACGAGGGCCCGCGTACAGACACGTCACTCGAAGCCCTGCTCGCCTTGAAGCCCGCCTTTCACGTGAAAGGTACGGTGACCGCCGGCAATTCTTCGCAAATGTCCGATGGGGCAGCGGCCGCGGTGGTCATGTCCGCCGAACATGCAAAAGCACTTGGCATCCAACCGCTGGCGCGCTACGTTTCGTTCGCCACCGCCGGATACAAGCCCGAAGAAATGGGACTCGGCCCCGTGTTCGCGATTCCGAAAGCTCTAAAGATGGCAGGATTGAAGCTTTCTGATATCGACGTGATCGAGTTGAACGAAGCCTTCGCCGCACAGTCGTTGGCGGTCATCAAGGAAGCGGGTCTCGATCCAGAGAAGGTCAATCCGAACGGCGGAGCGATCGCTTTGGGGCATCCCCTGGGCTGCACGGGAGCAAAGTTGACGGCAATGATCATCCGCGAACTCAAGCGCCATCGCGGGCGGTACGGGATGGTTACGATGTGCGTCGGCGGAGGAATGGGCGCGGCGGGGATATTCGAGAATCTGTCGTAACAGTTCTTTTACGCAACTATTACGCTCCTTTTAGATGGCTTTGCTCATATAATGTATATGGTGGTCGAATGCCGGTAAGGCGGAAACTACTAAGTGTCCGGTTCGGAGGTGCTTTATGCGGCTCTCCTGCCTGGTTGTTGTGGTTCTCCTCGTTGTTACTTCCAGCGTTTTTGCGCAACATTCTTCCGTAGTCTCGTCCTCAAGCTTTTCCGGCGGCGGTGGTTCGCACGGCTCGGCCGGAAGCAGTTCCGTGAGCTACTCCTCGGGCAGCCACGGTTCAGGCGCTTCAGCGCCTCATAGCTCCGGGGCGCAATTGGCTCACTCGACGCCGAGCGGTTTGAACATGCGCCAGGCGAGTGCCACGGCAACTGCAACGCAAGTTGAGAAACAAGGGTTCTTCTCTCACCTGCGGCATCCTTTCTTGAAACCCACGCCTATGCTGGAGACCTCCTTACGACTGCCAGTGTGCAAGAAGGAGCCGTGCACCCTCCCGATCTGTCCGCGTGGGCAGAGTCTGAACGGAAACGGCGTTTGCGCGGCAACGAACCTGGGTGCCCTAAGTTGTCAAGCAGGAAACTATGGGGGCACTGGCGCTTGCGGCCCACTCTATCCTGACGATTGCCGCGGGCTCTCTTTGGCTCTGGATAGGCTGGCTTTGATTCAGGACGAGCAAGCTCGGCAGGCAAAAAGCGAGATCTTGCGGCGGGAATACTCGCGGTGCCAGAGTTTGCGATCGCTTTTTACCCCCTATTGGGCGAACAATTCTTCGGTGAACTTTTTCTAGGGCTTCGATGCTTGGCTGGATCGGCATGGTGTAGCCGACTGCCGGACTTGTATACCCAAAGAAACTCGAACTCGCGAGTTGCGCCAGCAGCCATGGCAGTGACTTTAGACACTTCCAGCAGAGTTCCAGCCTCTATCATTCCCACTCCGACCGAATTAGAATAGCTAGTACTTCATTTAGTTCCTCAGCGCTGTGCGGCTCCCTTAGAGGATCAACAAATATATGGCTACAACTACAGCAGTTCCCAAGACCAGAATTTCTGGTGGCAGCTTTCTGCTCGAAGAGCGCAACACTGACGAAGTTTTCACTCCGGAAGACTTTAGCGAGCAGCATCGGCTCATCGCCCAGACCGCGGAGGAGTTCGCGATCAACGAAATACTTCCGAACGTAGAGAAGATCGAGCACAAAGACTTCTCCATTTCGAGGGATCTGCTGAAGAAGGCCGGTGAGTTGGGGCTGAGTGGCGTTGAAATCCCCGAGGCCTACGGCGGGCTCGAAATGGATAAGGTAACAGCGGCGGTGATCGTCGACCACCTTGCCAAATATGCCGGCTTCGCCACGACTTGGGGTGCGCACAGCGGTATCGGCTTGCTGCCGATCGTATATTTCGGAACCGAGGAGCAAAAGCAGAAATATTTGCCACGACTTGCGTCAGGCGAAATGGTTGGCGCGTACGCATTGTCGGAAGCTTCTTCCGGCTCCGACGCCATGAATTGCCGCGCCCATGCCGAACTTTCTCCGGACGGCAAGCATTACATTCTGAACGGCGAAAAGATGTGGATTACAAATGCCGGTTTCGCCGATCTGTTCACCGTTTTTGCCAAGATCGATGGCGAGAAGTTCACCGCGTTTCTGGTGGAGAGAACCTTTCCGGGTTTCTCCGTCGGCGCAGAAGAGCACAAGCTGGGCATTCGCGGGTCATCCACTTGTCCGATCATTTTGAATGATTGCAAAGTTCCAGCTGAGAACCTGCTCGGCGATATCGGCAAGGGGCATGTGATCGCGTTCAACATTTTGAACGTCGGACGATTCAAGCTGGGTGCGGCGTGCCTGGGCGGAGCAAGGGTTTCGCTCGGAAACGCCATTACGTATGCCAAACAGCGTAAGGCGTTCGACAAAGTCATCGCCGATTTTGGTCTGATACGAGAAAAAATCGCCAACATGGCGACTCTGACTTACGTGGGCGAATCGCTCATCTATCGCACCGTTGGAATGATGGACGTCGCGCTCAACGAAGTCGATAAATCTGGCCCAGAGGCGATGAAGGAAACTCGCAAGGCCATCGAAGAATACGCGGTGGAGTGCTCCATTATCAAAGTTTGGGCTTCGGAAATGGTCGATTACGTGGTCGATGAGACCATGCAAATCTATGGCGGCTACGGCTTCGTCGAAGAATATCCGGCGGAGCGCGCCTACCGCGATGCGCGCATCAACCGCATCTTCGAAGGCACCAATGAGATCAACCGCCTTATCATCACGGGGTTTCTGCTGAAGCGCGCCATGAGCGGACAGCTACCGCTTATGCCTGCGATCAAGAAGCTGATGGACGAAGTGCTCTCCGCACCTTCACTGAGCGAGGATATCGAGGGCCCGCTCGCCGAAGAGCGCAAACTCGTGAGCCAGGCAAAGAAGCTTGGCCTGTTCGCCGCCGGATCGGCCACACAGAAATACATGCAGGCGATTCAGGATCAGCAGGAGATCATGGGCGCCATTGCTGACATGACCATGGAAACTTATGCCATGGAATCGGCCGTGCTCCGCGCGCAAAAGATAGCCGAGGCAAATGGAGAAGCGGCTGCCGCTCTTCCGATTGCGATGACCCGCGTTTACCTCACGCAGGCGATGGAGAAAGTCGAATCCGCCGCCCGGAAAGTAATTGCCGCCGTCGCGGAAGGCGACATGCTCCGCACTCAGATGGCTATTTTGCGCCGTCTGGCCAAGCACGAACCATTCAACACCATCGAACTGCGACAGCAGATTGCAACGAGGGTGATCGAACGAGGGAAGTACACGCTTGCGTAGTGTCTAGTAGAACCTTCCGCAAAGAACAGCGAAGAACGTCTTTTTCCAAAAAGCGTGGCGGAACACCTCCGCGCTTGCTTTTACAGCAAACCCCGTAGTCGATGTAGGAATCTCCTGTACCTCAAGCAAACCTTAAAGTTGAATGTCATAACTTTGAGTAATGCTTACATTCCGCCCTCGGCGCACCTGATAAATCGGCGATTCAATTCCGCTCGCGAGCAGCGCGCACTATTTCCTGAACTCTCAACAATTTGTGAGCTCGCAAACAATCTAAAGTTGCATCACGAAATCGCTGCCCTTTTTTTTGGCATAGTGCGTGCTAGATGGCTACGCGTTTGACGTTGGCTTGCGCGCCACACTTCGATGCCGTCTCGCGGCCGTTATCCACGTCTTCATTTCAATCAAAAAAACTGCGGAGGACGCAATGAAAACGAAGACTTGTGTTTGCTCTACCGGGCCCCTGCTTGTTGCCATGACTCTTCTATGTTTCTTTACGTTGTCATTGTCGGAAGATGCGGCTGCTCAAGGCTGGGTCTCAACATCAACCCAGGCTGTTGGTCCAATGCTGGCGAACGCAACTTCGCAAGGCGCTCTGCCGGACACAACTCCGGTTCACGTCAATCTGGTACTTGAGATCCAGAATCGCGCGGCATTGGTTAACTATGTCCAGTCAATTACGACCCCGAGTAGTCCGCTCTACGGACAGGAATTGCAACCATCGGACTTTGTCGCCGGCTATGCCCCGTCCTCGACTCAAGTGCAGGCGGTGGTTAGTTACTTGAACCAACAAGGATTTCAAAATGTCCAGGTCGAACCAAACAATTTGATGATCGCGGCAGATGGCACGGCAGGAGCGGTTCGCCAAGCATTCAATACGCAACTGGAATCGTACTCGGTGAATGGAGTTTCGCTGTACGCGAACTTGAGCGCCGCGCAGGTACCGGCAAGTCTTGGAGGAATGGTCGCAGCTGTTCTGGGACTAAACAACGTCGCCGTGATGGCCCTGCCCACGGTAAGCGTGCCTGATTTTCCTGGCTCTTATCGCCCGATGAATCTATGGACGGCTTATGACGTGGGTAGCACGCCCACGGGGTCGAAAACGGCGATCGCAATCTTCGCCGAGGGAAACGTCAGCGGCGTGATCAGCGATTTGCGCCTGGCGGAAACCAACAACAAGCTTCCGCAGGTTCCGGTGACAGTGGTGCAGGTCGGCCTGGCGAGCACCGATACCTCAGGGATCGACGAATTCGACATGGACACCCAGTATTCGACCGGCCTGGCCGACACCGTTTCCAGGCTCTACATTTATACGACGACATCGTTGAGCGACTCCGACACGGCGCTGATGTTTAATCATTTCGCGGCGCAAAAGCTGGCGAGAGCCGGGAGCGCTTCCTTCGGCATTTGTGAAGCATTTCCCTATCTCGATGGCGCGATGCTGGCAGATGACAATTCTTTTCTTGAAGCTGCGGCGCAAGGCCAGACAGTTTTCGCCTCCAGCGGCGATAACGGCTCTGCCTGTGGCGTGGTCGGGGTGAACGGCGTGACGGGAGCAGGCGCACCCATGGTCGAGTATCCGGCTTCCTCGCCCTACGTCATGGGCGCCGGCGGCACGACCTTGATTACCAATAGCGATGGAACCTACGATCAGGAAATCGGGTGGTATGCCGGAGGCGGCGGAGTCAGCCAATTTGAAGCCTCACCTTTCTGGCAGACGTCCGTGAACCCGTTCTCCACTCTAGGCAAGGCCGTGCCGGATGTTGCCATGGACGCGGACCCTAATAGCGGCGTCTATATTTGGTTGAACGGAACCGAGCAGTGTTGCTATGGCGGCACCAGTTTGTCTTCGCCTTTATCGCTCGGCGCTTTCGCACGCTTTCAAAGCGCTCACGCGAATAAGGTCGGATTCGCCGGTCCAGCTTTTTACAGCGGAGCCACGCCTGTTCCGAATCCCGCCTCTCCGGTTGGGTTCCACGACATTATTCTGGGTGGGAACGGTCTATATACCGCACTACCTGGCTACGACGCGGTGACCGGTCTGGGGACGTTCGACATTGCGAAATTCAATGCCGCACTTCCAGCTCAGAAATAATGGTGTAACCCCGCAAGTGCTAGTTGAGAGAAACGCAGATGGAGAGGAGACTTAGGGTCTCTTCTCCATTTTATTTTTACGATTCCCGCCGCCTGTTTTTGTTCCCGCGACTCATCTGGTAAAACTATCCAGATGAACATCCCAGTGTTGTCACTTCTTGCCGTAATCACGCTCGCTCAAAGTCTGGCAGCGCAATCGAATCCGGCCGCGCCAAAAGATTCCGCGACCTTTGATGCCGACGGAACCGCACATATCACGCGCGTGGTCCCGATGCCGTCGACGATCAGTCCTGAGGCGCAGAAGTGGCTGGCATCGCTTAACGAAAAAAAAACTGGACCCGAAACTCTAGCCGAGCGGCGCGCACGCACCGATATCTGGCGTGCGCAGGATTCTGCCGAAGCTCGCAAAATTTATCCGGTAAATGTTGAAGAAACCAGCATCGGCGGCGTGCGAACCGACATCATCACGCCGCTCGCGACTCCGGAGGCCAATCGCGGACGCGTGCTCATCAATTTGCACGGCGGAGGCTTCAACTCCGACTCGGGCTCACTCATCGAAGGAGTTCCGATCTCGAATCTGGCGAAAATCAAAGTCGTATCGGTTTATTATCGGCTCGCTCCGGAAAATCCCTTCCCAGCCGCGGTCGACGACGTCGTAGCCGTTTACAAAGAGCTCCTCAAAACCTACAAGCCGCGCAGTATCGGAATTTTCGGCACGTCGGCGGGAGCCATCCTGAGTTATGAAGTTGCCGTGCGTCTGAAGCAGTTGCATTTGCCGCTGCCGGGCGCGCTCGGAGTTTTTTCCGGCCTTGCGGATTTCAGCCAACCCGGCGACTCGCGGCAGCTCTTTGCGCTCGATGGACTTCCGGGCGCGCTGGAGCCGACTTATCCGGACCACCTCCCTGACGATGCTTATGTGGGTAAGATGGACAGGAAAGATCCGGTTCTCTCGCCGTTGTTCGCCGACCTCCACGGAATGCCGCCCACTTTGCTGGTAACAAGCATTCGCGATCTTTTGCTGAGCAGCACGACGATCTTTCACCGTGCGCTGCTTCGCGCCGGGAACGACGCACAACTCGTCGTTTTTGAAGCCCTGCCGCACGCTTTCTGGTATCACTTCCAGTTTCCCGAAACTACGGAAGCGCTCGAATTGATGGCGAAGTTTTTCGACGAAAAAGTTGGACGCTAGGATGAAGATGAATACAAATTATCGAATACTGTCCGTGATCGCTGGCTTGGTATTGATGTGCACGGGACTCGTTGCACAGGAAAACCAGAGTCCATCCAGCAATCTTGCTCTCACTCCTCCGATGGGCTGGAATTCGTGGAACAAGTTTGCGTGCAATGTGAACGAAGACATGATCCGCAGCATGGCGGATGCGATCGTCAAGTCCGGCATGAAAGACGCGGGATATGAGTACATCAACGTCGACGATTGCTGGCAGGTCAGCCGCGACGCGCAGGGCAACATCGTTGCGGACCCGCAGCGTTTTCCGCATGGCATGAAGGCTCTCGGCGACTACATTCACTCGCTCGGCCTGAAGTTCGGTGTCTATTCCGACGCTGGCTCGAAGACTTGCGCCGGCCGGCCTGGTGGCCGCGGCCACGAATATCAGGATGGGCTTCAGTACGCGGCGTGGGGCGTCGACTATTTGAAGTACGACTGGTGCAACACCACGACGCAGGATGCGAAGGCTTCCTACGCGAATATCCGCGCCGCGCTCGATGCCGCCGGCCGCCCTATCGTGCTGAGCATTTGCGAATGGGGCACGGCCAAGCCCTGGCTTTGGGGAAAAGAAGCTGGCGGCAACTTGTGGCGCACAACGGGCGACATCCAGGACCGATGGCAAGGGAAGCGCGAGTGGAAGCCGGGCGATTGTTGTTCTTACGGAGTACTCGATATCGTCGATGCGGAAGCGGGACTCTACGGCTATGCCGGGCCGGGCCACTGGAACGATCCCGACATGCTCGAAGTCGGCAATGGAGGAATGACCGACACGGAATATCGTTCGCATTTCAGTCTGTGGGCTATGCTGGCGGCGCCGCTGATTGCGGGAAACGATCTACGCAATATGCGGCTAGAGATTCACGACATTCTGACCAACAAAGAAGTGATCGCTGTCGATCAGGATCCACTGGGGCGCGAAGGCGAACGCGTGGAAAAGAATGGCGACATGGAAGTTTGGGCAAAGATGTTGAAAGATGGCGGCCGAGCGGTGCTGCTGCTAAATCGCGGTGACGCAGAGCACGAAATCTCAGCCAATTGGGAGAGTCTTGGCTATCCCGCGCACCTTAGCGCCGAAGTGCGCGATTTGTGGCAGCACAAAGATCTAGGAAAATTTACGGGGAAATTTTTCGCGCAGATACCCTCGCATGGCGTGGTAATGGTGACGGCGAAACCCTGACGCCGTCGTCTCCCATTCTTCGGCTTGCGCGCGTCGATTCTTGTCTGGTTAGTTCTTAGGGAAGTTCGGATCAGCCTTCACTTCCTCGATCTGGGCTGTGTGGCGCGCACTGTGAGTCGAAATCAGAAGCAGCCACTGGTAGCCGTCGAGCGTTCCAAACACGGGATGGTCGAAGAAATGATCGCGAAGGTCGTCGTTGGTGGTACGAATGTAATCCATCGTCGCTTTGCGGCTTTCCTCGAATGCTTTCGTCAGATCGGCTTCGGTCGCCCAGCGGCCCGTGGGGCGAAGGAACTCCGGCGCCTGCGCTTTGTGGCTGCGATCCGGAACCCTCTGCAATATGAGTTCATCCTTGCCTTTGACCTGCTCGCGCCTCTCCGGCGCCGCGGGCGACATCATGATCTGCTTCTCCACTAACCCTGAGAGTGAGGATTCCGATACTGCAATGTGCTCGGCCACTTCCGCCACCGACCAGCGATCCGGCGCCGGCTTGAACGTCCACTGCTTCTGCGAAAGTCCGGCAATGGACTTCAGGAAATTATCACGCGTGGTTTGAAAATTTTTCAGCGCTGACTCGCGCTCTTCCGGCGTTAGGGTCGGAGCCACAGTCTGGGCCCATCCGGAAATGGCCGAGAGGCCCGACACCAAGAACAAAACCAGAGTTGCAGCAGTTTTCTTCACTCGCATGATCTTCCTCATATGCAGTCGCAAGATTTGCAGCGTGTCATTTTAGCGCAGAATCAGGACTTGGTCTTCAACTCTTCCATTACGCTCTGGATCAGCTCTTTCGCGTCGGTCAGGCTCTTCATGATGATCTGGATATCCATCACAGGCTTGCCCGGCCAGCGCTGGCTCTGGCAATAAACGCCGTGTTGGCCGACCAGAGCCATGGCATCGGTGATTGTATCCATGGTCACGGCGAGCCGCCCGCGCGGAACGCCCATCATCGTCTCGTAATGCTCAAGTTCTTCCTGCTTTTCATCGAATACCGGCATCCACCGATTGTAACTGCCGCGGCCAATGGAGCATAATGACCAGTCTACTCACATATTCCTTTCCGGCGCGTCTAACAACAATCGCGTTGCGAAGCATTCAAAAGGAGAGTCCATGCAAAAACGAATTTCCTACCTCGCCGCTCTAACCATTATCTTCACAACCTCCGCGTTCGCTCAAGGCCGGCCCAGTCCCGCGGCGTCGGCTGCATGCGACTTGGGCGGAGGCAAGACCATTAAGACCGATTACTCCAGCCCGCGCATGAAGGGTCGCAAGATATTCGGTGAGCTTGTGCCTTTCGGTGAGGTCTGGCGAACCGGTGCGAATGACGCGACGACCTTCGTCACAAGCAGCGACGTTTCCGTCGGCGGCAAAACCGTTCCTGCAGGCAGCTACACCATCTTTACCGTACCCGCTGCAGATAAATGGACGCTGATCGTCAACAAGAAAACGGGAGAGTGGGGCATCCCTTACAAATATGAGAGCGATGAACTAGCCCGTGTTGACATGAGCGTTTCCAAGCTGCCCTCGCCGGTGGAGAACTTCACGATCGCCTATGACAAATCAGCGGGTAGCTGCATTTTGCGCATGGAGTGGGAGACGACAAGAGCGTCGGTACAGATCATGGCGAAGTAAATGAAACAATTGCTGATTTTTGATTGCTGAATGTTGATTGAAGCGCAGCCTAGCCAAGAACGATCGCGTGGTTGAGAGGTTTTCAACTCAACAATCGGAAAATCAGCATTCAGCAATGTATCTTACTAAATCGCCGGCTTCCATCGTAGGACCGGCTTCCTCGCCGCCGCAGTTTCATCGAGCCGCGAAACCCGTGTGGAGTGCGGCGCATCGAGAACCGTCTGGGGATTTTCTTCTACTTCCTCGGCAATCGATTTCATAGCCTCGATAAACAAATCCATCTCCTCCACGGATTCGCTTTCGGTCGGCTCGATCATCAGCGCGCCGGGCACAATCAGGGGAAATGCCGTAGTGTAGGGATGAAATCCGTAATCGATTAGCCGCTTGGCGATGTCCATGGTCCGCACGCCTTTTTTCGCTTGCAGCTTATCGCTGAATACTACTTCGTGCATGGTCGGCGTGGAGTACGGCAGGTCATAGACACCATCGAGCCCATGGCGGATGTAGTTTGCGTTGAGCACCGCGTCCTCGGTGGTTTGGCGTAAGCCGTCCGGCCCATTCGCCTGGATGTAAGCAAGGGCGCGTACGAACATGCCAAAGTTCCCGTAGAACGCGCGCACCCGGCCAACCGACTGCGGACGGTTGTACTCGAAGCCGAGCGTGCCGTCAGGCTTGGCAACTAAAACTGGCGTCGGCAAGAATGGTTCGAGCTTCTTCTTGATCGCGACCGGCCCCGATCCCGGCCCGCCGCCGCCATGCGGCGTGGAAAATGTTTTGTGCAGATTCAGGTGCATCACATCTACACCAAAATCGCCCGGCCTCACCTTTCCCACCAGCGCATTCATGTTCGCGCCATCCATGTAAAGTAGGCCGCCCTTCGCGTGGAGAATGTCGGCAATCTTGTGAATTTCCTGCTCAAAGACTCCCAGGGTATTGGGGTTGGTAAGCATGAGCGCGGCAACGTCCTCATTCATCTGCGCTTCAAGAGCTGCAATATCCACCATGCCGCGCGAATCGGATTTCAAATTTTCGACAGAGTAAGCCACCATCGCGGCGGTCGCCGGGTTCGTTCCATGGGCGGAGTCGGGAATTAAAATTTTTTTTCGCGGCCGACCCTGCGAGTGATGAAAGGCCCGCACCATAAGCAAGCCAGTCATCTCGCCATGCGCCCCGGCCGCTGGCTGCATCGTGATCGCATCCATGCCGGTGATCTCGATCAGACATTCGCTCAACGTCTTCAGAATCTGAAGCGCGCCTTGCGAAATTTTCTCCGGCTGGTAAGGATGCCCATTCGCAATGCCTTCCACTCGTGCAACGGCTTCATTCACCCGCGGGTTATACTTCATCGTGCACGAGCCGAGCGGGTACATTCCGAGATCGATGGCATAATTCCACGTAGAAAGCCGCGTGAAGTGGCGGATGATTTCGATCTCGCTCACCTCGGGCATGTTACCGAGATCTTTTCTTTCGGCGTCGCCGAGCAGCGCAGACGTGTCTACCTCGGGCACATCGAGTGGCGGCAGTTTCCACGCGGCTTTTCCCGCGGAAGACTTCTCAAAGATTAGGCCCTCGTTCTGGTTGACTTGGAGGCTGGCTTTTCTGTTGACCGGCTTCATCGCGCCACCTCTTCCACATCGGACTCTTCTTTGCTGGACCGAACCGACCGTTCGCCTTCCGCCACTAGACCCACTGCAGCATCGATGGCACCGCGAGTCGTCAGTTCCGTGCAGCACCACAGCGCAGCATTGCCCAGCTCCGGGTAAAACTTCTTTAGCGGCAGTCCACCGACCACTTTGTGTCCCAGAAGGCGTCCATTGATGGCGTACGGATCTTCGCTGGTCATCATCACAAATTCGTTGAACCGTGGCGACCCAGCAAACAGTACCTTGCCATGTTGCGCGAACCGTGAGGCGGCATATGCCGTCTTCGCCAGATTTTGTTTCGCCAACTCCTTCAGCCCCACCTTGCCGTACACAGTCATAAAAATATTGACCATCAGCGCGACCAGCGCCTGATTCGTGCAAATATTCGAAGTCGCTTTTTCGCGCCGGATGTGCTGCTCCCGTGTGGCCAGAGTGAGCACAAATCCGCGCCGCCCCTGCTTGTCGACGGTTTGGCCGACAAGCCGTCCCGGCATCTGGCGTACGAACTTTTCTCGCGTCGCAATCACGCCGCAATACGGGCCACCGAATCCCAAGGGCACGCCAAACGATTGCGCCTCCATGGCGATGATGTCGGCTTGCCGCGGCGGTTCTGTAATTCCCAGCGAGACCGCTTCTGCGATCGAAACTACCAGCATCGCCCCATGCTTGTGCGCGATTTCGGCAACCGCCGCCACATCTTCAATTGTGCCAAAGAAATTCGGCGATTGAATCAACACGCAAGCCGTCTCTGGAGTGATCGATTTCTCCAGTTCGGCCAGATTCACCCGTCCGTTTTCGTTGAAGCCGGCAGCGGAAAGCGGCATTCCCTGGTGAGTCGCATAGGTGGCCAGCACCTCGCGATATTCCGGATGCAAACTCCGAGCCACCACGACAGATCGCCGGCCCGTGAGCCGAACCGCCATCATCACAGCCTCGGCCGCAGCAGTTGAGCCGTCATACATGGAAGCGTTCGCCACCTCCATGCCGGTCAATTCGGAGATCATTGTCTGAAATTCGAAAATCGATTGCAGCGTTCCCTGCGAAATCTCCGCCTGGTAGGGCGTATACGCTGTAAGAAATTCGCCGCGCGAGATCAGCGAATCGATAATGACCGGCCGGTAATGGGCGTAGGCGCCCGCGCCCAAAAAACTGGTGTAGCCCTCGCCGTTCTCCCGCGAGCGTTGGCGGAAATAATCGACGATTTCCGATTCCGCCATCTGGCGCGGAACCTTGAGATCGCGGGTCAGCCGGTATTCGGCGGGAATCGGCGCGAACAGATCGTCGACCGACCGCAAGCCAATCGCCTTCAGCATAGCCTCGCGGTCGGCAGGAGATTTTGGCAAATAGCGCATAGGAAGTTGATTAGATGTATTACGAAGTCATTTCGATTGCGTACGGTTCAGCGGCCGACTCGGACGCCGGACCTCGGCTGCTCAATGACAGGAAAAAGTTCGGTGAGATCCGATGTCTTAGCGCGGACGTCCAGTCTCAATGACCACCTTCTTCTGCTACGAATTTCTCATAATCCGCAGCGGACAACAGCCCCTCGAGCTCGCTCGTGTTTTTCAGTATGATTTTGAGCATCCAAGAGCCGTGCGCATCTTTATTCACTTTTTCAGGCGAAGTGGCGAGATCGCCATTGGTCTCGGTCACCATACCCGACGCCGGAGCGTAGAGATCCGAGACCGCCTTCACCGACTCGACTGTACCGAACGTTTTGCCGGCCGTGAGTTCCGCACCTACCTTGGGGAGTTCGACGAACACAATGTCGCCGAGCGATTCCTGGGCATGATCGGTGATCCCGATCGTGGCGGTCGTGCCGCTCGCCTGAATCCACTCGTGTTCTTTGGTGTACTTGCGATCTGTTGGATAAGGCATAAAAGCTTCTAGCTCCTGGCTTGCGTAGCGCCGGCCCGGCGACTCTGGTAGCGGGCGCTACAATTTCATTTCTTCGGACGCTTATAAAACGGCGTCCGCACCACTTGCGCTTCCACACCTTGCCCGCGTACCTCGACCTTCACGGGCGTTCCCATCGCCGAGAACTCCTGCGGCACATAAGCCAGCGCGATGTTTTTTTTCAAGAACGGTGCGGGAGAGCCGCTGGTGACGTATCCGATCTCGCGACCGGCGCCATCCAGCACCTTATATTCATCGCGCGCGATGCCCCGGCCCGTCATCTCTAAACCAACCAATGTTCTTTTCAGGCCGGCGGCCTTTTCTTTTTCCAGCACAGCACGTCCGACGAACTCGGGCTTCTCCATCTTGCAGAAGCGGTCGAGTCCAGCCTCCCACACATTGATCGTATCGGAGATCTCGTGACCGTAAAGCGAGAGGGATCCCTCAAGGCGGAGCGTATTACGCGCTCCTAATCCGCACGGCACGATGCCGATTTCTTTGCCTGCAGTCAGAATCTCATTCCATACCCGCGCACCGGTAGACTCATCCGCCGGAATGTAAATCTCGAATCCGTCCTCGGCAGTGTATCCCGTGCGCGCAATCAAAATATTTTTCAGGCCGCAGACAGTACCGCGCGTGACCCAGTAAAACTTAACCGCGCTGAGGTTGGCGTCGGTCAGCTTCTGGAGGACGTTCACACACTTCGGCCCCTGAATCGCAATTTGAGTGAAGTCGTCCGAAAGATTCTCTACTTTACAGTCAAACTTCCGCGTGTTGTCGCGCACCCAGTTGAAATCTTTTTCGCGAGTGCCCGCGTTGATCACGAGAAGATACTCATCTTCTCCCAGTCGATGGACGATCACGTCATCTACAAATGTTCCCTGCGGATAGAGCATCGCCGAATACTGGGCCTGCCCGACCGCGAGCCGCGACGCATCATTCATGGAAATATGCTGCACCGCGGCCAGCGCCTCCGGCCCCGCCAGGCGGATATCGCCCATATGGCTGACATCGAAAATACCGACGCCTGTGCGCACGGCCATGTGCTCGTTGATAATGCCGCAACCGATCGACGCGGGATACTCCACCGGCATGTCCCATCCGTTGAAATCGACCATCTTCGCGCCCATCTGGCGGTGAACGGCGTTCAGCGCGGTCTTGCGGACGATGGTAGCGCCAGCGGGTGTCGCCTCAACAGAAGACAAATGCAAACCTCATCAGCGAGCAGTGGATGGTCTGCTGGGATGTGTGACTGTTTACCGTATCACGCGGTTTTTCGGCGGGTCAAACGGGGAAGTCTTCAACACAGAGAACACAGGGATCAGAGAGGAAATCGGAGTTTTGAGATTCGCTCTGAAGCCTGGCGCGTTTAATTCTTGCGGCGCTGGCGTGTATTATAATGCGCATAGCAATAGTGGAGGATGCAATCATGAAACTCAAACTCCGTGCCGTAGGCACTTCCACCGGCGTCTTATTGCCTAAAGAGATGCTGGTCCGCTTGAAAGTGAAGAAGGATGACAGTCTGTTCGCCGTGGAAACGTCGGAGGGCTACCTGCTTACCCCGTACGATCCCGAAGTTGAAAAACAGTTGAGCAAAGGACGCGAGTTTATGGCGCGGTACCGCGATACGTTTCGCGCGCTGGCTAAGTGAAAACTCCGAAGTGGATTGATCGCCGGGCTCTGGTCTTGTTGCACGGCGAAACGCTGGCCGAGCATGGTGGCCTGGCGGGTCTGAGAGACAATGGCGCACTGGACGCTTCGCTCGCCCGCCCGCGCCATCTTCATGCCTACGAACCAAAATCGGATCTGCCTCGTCTGGCCGCCGCCTATGGCTTCGGCGTCGTGCGCAATCATCCCTTTAATGATGGCAACAAGCGGGCAGGCTTCCTTGCCGTCGGGCTATTCCTCGCGCGAAATGGCTGGGAACTGACCGCCGAGCCGATAGAGGCCATTGCTGTCAACCTGCGTCTGGCTGAGGGCAAGATGACGGAGTTGGAGCTGGCATCCTGGATCCGAGAGAACTCGGCACGCGTTCAGGACTAAAGGAGAGATTTTCCGAAAGCAGTGCACTCTATCGTCCGAACTGCACCGTTACATGTGCTCCGGCGGCCACATGTGTTCCTGGGAGCGGAGTTTGCTGTCGCGCGACGCCGCTGCCCACAGCTTCCAACTCTAGTCCAGCGTCTTGAGCGGCTTCCAGCGCGCCGCGTACGGTCTTGCCTACCAGCGAAGGAACTTCGATTCCACCTTGCTCCACGTCTAGCACCACGGTTCCGCTCGTCGGTAGATTGGTCGGACTCGTACCTTTGGCTTCCGCGGCGATGGGAGCTTTCGGCTCTGTTTGACCTTGATCCGAGGTTCCCGACGAAACTGCCTGCGCCGGTTCACTCTGCCGCATCGCCGCCTGGACTACTTTTCCTTCGCCGCTGGCACTCGCGGGCGTGGGAGGCGGCGCCGTATTTGGCTTGGCTGCGACGGAGGCGTCGTTGTCCAATTCCGCGGTCTCCAGCGGTTCGCCCGGATGGTCTGGCGTTCCCTCTTCCAGATCATTGTCTTTCGTCTGAGCCCGTGCCATGAGCAATTGATGTTGAGGCGCCAGCGGCAGGTCGTGCGGCGTATGCAAGTATTCGAGGACTTGCTGCGCGACGCGATGAAACACCGGCGCCGAAACCTGACCACCTTGATGCAATCCAACCGCGGAATCCAAAATTACCGCGACTACGACTTGCGGATTGTTTACCGGAGCGAAGCCCGCGAACGATCCGATGTACTTGGTCTTCGAATAAGCGCCGGTGGCCGGATCCACCTTCTGCGCTGTACCCGTTTTTCCGGCCGATGTGTAGCCCTCCAAAATCGCCTTGCGGCCCGTGCCTTCCATTACCACCTTTTGCATCATGGACCGCATCTCGGCCGCGGTATAACTGGAAATCACCCGGCGCGGCGCACCGGGATGAAACGCTACAGTCTGCGGTGTTCCTTGCGGTTCTACTTTGCCCGTGACGATTCGTGGCGCCACCCACACGCCATCATTGGCAAAAGTAGAGATGAGTCCTGCCAATTGGATCGGGGAAATACCAATCTCCTGGCCCATAGAAATTGCGGCAATGGAAACCTTCGACCAGCGGCTGACTGGCTTGGTCAGGCCACGAGTCTCGCCAGGCAACTCAATTCCGGTCTGCTGCCCAAATCCAAACGCGCGAATGTATTTGTAGAACCGGTCCTCGCCGAGACGCAGCGCAATCTTGATCGCGCCTACATCGCTCGACTCCGCCAGCACGCCCCATACCGGCAAAAGGCCGTGAGGTTTGGAATCGCGAATGCGCATTCCGTTGTAGACGATCGAACCCATCTGGCAGTCGAACACCTCATTGGGATTCGTGAGCTTCTCTTCGAGCGCGGCGGAAATTGTCACCAGCTTGAAAGTTGAACCCGGCTCGTAGACATAGCTCACCGCGCGATTGGTCAGGGCATTGGGAGTTATTTCTTTCCGCAGATTCGGATTGAACGTCGGCCGGTTGGCCAGCGCAAGAATTTCTCCGGTGTGCGGATTCTCCACAATCACCGTGCCCGCAATGGCCTGCGTATCATGAATCGCCTGATCGAGTTCTTTTTCGGCGATGTATTGAATATTCTTGTCGATGGTCAGCACCAGGTTCTCACCGGGCTCCGGCTGCTTCTCGACGTCGGAGAACCACTGGCGGCGCGCATCGACCGAGATGAACATCTTCCCCGCGCGTCCGCGCAGTTCATCGTCAAACTCATGCTCGACACCGCTTTGGCCGGAATCTTCCATCCCTACGGTGCCAACAACCTGAGCCGCAAGATCGCGCGCGGGATAAAAACGTTTTGGCTCCTTTTGAAAATGGATACCCTGCAGGTTCAGAGACCGGATGCGCTCGATCGTCTCGTCATTGTTCTTGCGCGCCACCCAGCAAAAAGTTTTGTGATTGCGGCAGTCGGCCAGTACCACGTTGCGGTCTTCGCCGGTGATGCGCGTGATCAACGACACCGCCGTGGGCAGATCTTTTACTTCGGAGGGCACAGCGAATGCAGAATCCACGAGGACGGACATTGCCAGCTCGTGACCGGCCCGGTCATAAATGACGCCGCGTTTCGCCGAAAGTGGAATCTCGCGCTGCTGCTGGTGTTCCGCCTGCCGGGCAAAGCTGCCGTAACAAAAAATCTGTAAATAAATTAAGCGCCCGCAGATAGCTACGCACCAGAGCAACAGCATTCCACCGAGCAGATAGAGGCGTGAGTTCTTGCCGAGTTTGGAGGTGCTGGCCATGAAACCGTCGTTGGTCGTTGGTCTTTAGTCGCTGGCCCTGAGACAGACATGGCGGACAACCGTCGCGGCGGACCGCCAAATTGAGTTCATGTGGAGACAGCCGCCCTCCGCTGTCTGCCGAGCGCAGCTCGGCCGCTTTCTGCGGCGCGGTTACCGCCCAGCCAGCACTATCGCCGGCTCCACGCTCGCCATTACCGGCGTGTTTGAATCCACCGGCGAGCTGTCCATACGGATCACCTGTCCCGGCTCCGGCGGCAACAACCCCATCCGCCGCGCCATTACGTCGATTCGCTCCGGGTCGCGCAATGAGGCGTCTTCCAGACGCAGCGCGCGGTTCATCTCAGTCAGATTATTGAGCTCGCGCTTGGCTGACTCGATCTGGTAACCATATTCAATCGCCCGGAAGTGCTGCCAGGCATAGGCAAATACCAGTAGGAACAAGCAAGCCAGCGCCGTGCCGAACTGTTTCATCTCGCGGTTGCGCCCAGGGTCCTCGACCTTTACCAGCCGAGAATTATCGATCG
>Ga0210391_10001393_pt1 | contig 22205 bp, 15 predicted proteins | sample IncBWC12OmetaG_FD_160573 | JGI IMG/M metagenome (GOLD analysis project Ga0210391, IMG submission 160573) | Forest soil microbial communities from Barre Woods Harvard Forest LTER site, Petersham, Massachusetts, United States - Inc-BW-C-12-O ...
TATCTGTACCTCTTTCTCGTAAACTGCTGGCAATATGTCTGGAGATCCAGCGCGGTCTACAACCGTAACTTTGACCGTCTCTACGTGGTGCAGATTCTGATTCTGCTGACTGCCCTGGGGGTGCTCCTGTACCAGAGTTCCGGCCCCTGGCGGCGGTTCTACTTCCTTCTATTCGCGGCACTCTTCCTGAACTACCTCAGCGTCATAGTCGAAAATCGCGCGATTGAAGCGAGGGTTTACTACACCGGCAGCTGGTATGACGTTGCGTTTGCGGCATCGCTGGTGTTCTTCCTGGCTGTGGCGGCGCACGCCCGCGAATTGATTCCCGTTCCAGCAACGGTTAAAGACGAAAGATACGGAACCTGGCTGTTCGGCTCCGCCGCTGTGGCGGTTCTCTCTCTGCCGGCCATGTTGATCTATTCCGCGCTCGAGGGTTCTGTGCCTCCGGCGATTGTGAGATTCCGCCTGGTAATCACTTCGGCCGCAATCGTCGCTACGACCGCCCTTGTCTTCGTCAAGCAGCACCGTTTGTACTCGGACCTGAAAAGAGTAAACGCGATCCTTGCGGAAGCATCAATCACCGATCCGCTGACCGGAATCCGGAACCGGCGATTCTTTTCAGAAACGATCGGAGCCGACGTTGCCGCGACTTTGCGCGAATTCCGCTCGGAGGCGGATCGCTGCGCGCGTGATCTCGTCTTTTACCTCATCGACATTGATAACTTCAAGGAGGTGAACGATCAATATGGCCATGACGCGGGAGATCGCGTTCTCGTCGAGGTTGCGCGCCGGATCAGTTCCGTCATGAGGGCGTCCGATGTTTTGCTGCGCTGGGGTGGAGAAGAGTTTCTGGTCATATCGCGCTTTGCTGATAGGCGGCAGGCGAACGCTCTGGCGCTCCGGGTATTGGAAGCGGTGCGCGAAAAGCCCCTTGCGGTCGACGGTGCGGTTACCCTTACGCGAACCTGCTCCGTTGGCTGGGCCGCCTTCCCATGGCATGAAGGCGACCCATCATCAATGGGCCACGAAGAGGTACTCAAACTGGCCGATGAGGCGCTCATTCAGGCGAAGACCGCCGGGAAAGATCGGGCAGTTGGAATGATCCCGTACTAGGAAGAAACAATACGGATTTCGTGCCCGCGGGCCGAGTTCCGACGAACTGCGGCTGCGTAAACAACCCTTCCAGGGAAGGGGAAGACATCAGGAATCGATGCGCAGGCTGCCAGGTCCCGCAGGTGACCAGCCGGGCGACGGAGTCGACTCACGAGGCTCTCTTCATACTGTTTCGGGACACGCAGACAACACAAACTCAATCTTCTGCGACGGCCCATTGAGGCCTGAGGCAGCAAATGGATGTCCGGTTCTGCAGAGTGCAGGAACCAACCGCCGAGAGGCGAACGTGCGCAGCGACAATTCCCGATCGAACCAGTAACGCGCTCTCCAGTGCGCGGACGGAAGACTCGTGCTTTTCTGTTGACAATGACATACATGGATGCCGGTAATACATTCGGAATAATTTTCAACTCCACACTCGCTCAATCATGAGTGAAGAACGACCTTATAATCTGCCCATGTTGGCACTTCGCATTCTCCCCCTCGCCCTGGCTCTTACCATCGCGGCGTCTGCACAACAGACTGTCTCATTTGCAACCGACGATGGCGGACAGGTCTGCGCCGATCTCTATGGACAAGGCAGTCGTGCTGTCGTGCTGGCTCACGGTGGCAGATTTAACAAAGAGAGCTGGCACGACCAGGCATTGACGCTCACATCGGCAGGGTTTCGAGTATTGGCCATCGACTTCAGGGGTTTCGGTTGTTCGAAGGGACCGGGCCAGGAGGATTTTGACCATGCTCCGTTTGAGAAAGATGTGCTCGCTGCGGTTCGTTATCTGAAAGCTCACGGTGCGAAAACGGTGTCGGTAGTTGGGGGGAGTTTCGGGGGCGCGGCTGCCGGCGATGCATCGATCAAGTCGGAGCCAGGTGATATTGATCGGATCGTATTTCTCGGCGCAGTGCCGAATCTTCCAGCAGACGGATTGAAATCACGAGCATTGTTTATCATCGCGCGCGACGACAGCAATGGAAGCGGCCCAAGGCTGCCTGGCATCCGAGCGCAGTACGAAAGAGCTCCTAAGCCGAAGCAATTGATCGTACTGTATGGTTCTGCACACGCTCAGTTTCTCTTTCAAACTGACCAGAATGCTCGTGTTATTCATGAGATTGTGCGATTTCTTTCAGCGCAGTAAGGTGTGGTGCGGTTCGAGTGTCTGGTCAGGAACGCGAAGTGCTGGTCGGTTTGTCGGAAATCCGGAAGTTTAACCCATCGGGCCGGGTGGCCGGAAATGCCTGTTCATTACTCCTCGATCGACGGTCACAGATTACAACTGGAGCACCCGCCCTAAACCGCGATGGAAACTCTTGGGCGCGCTTATCGACGCAACCTATGCCTCCTCTTATCCGCAAAGCCGATCTGTTCCGACCCACAGTTGAGCCAGATCTCTGAGGTTGTGTTTGTACGTACGCGTTACCAGGTATTCTTTCCCGCCTCTCACACGCAGCCTATACTCCCCCGTCGGTAGAGGTTGGACCTCCTCAACGGCCGAGACATTTACGACGACCGAGCGGTGGATGCGAATAAAACCGTAGGGTTTGAGCTTCTCGGCCATGGACGAGAGGGATTCGTGCACCAGATAGCGATGAGGCCGGTGTTGCAACGAGACATAATTGCCTTCGGCCTGCACTGCGAAAATATCGAATAGATTTAAAAGTAGAATGCTGCCCTTTGTCTTGAACGCGATTCGTGGCGCCTGTCGTTTCGCTATGCTCTCCAACTGCCGCGAGACCAGCATGAGGCTTGCCGCATCAACTGGGATGACCGGAAGCAGTGATGTGTCTGCAGCTTCGAAGAACTGGTGCTCTGTCGCTCCAGGGATGTAACCCCTCCTGCTTTGGGTGGGGAACATCGCAGCTCCCCGCAGTAAGCCAGCCGGATCGTCCGCATCTGCGTGAGCAGCTTGCTCGACAAACGTCTCACCTGCAAGTCTCTGATCCACACTTGTGCGGGCGCTCATGATGAAACCCCTTGTTCTCTCGGTTCGACTCCTGCTACGTGATTGAGGGTGACGAGTGCACTGCTTCTACATGAACTCAACTGGGTTCTGGGATGAGAGCGAAACTCAGACAAGCTATCGTCGCCGATCTTGTTCGATTCATCGCGTTCCCCAAAACTGAAATCAGCACCCTCGCCGGACAACATGCTCCTTCGCCATCCGTCGTCCGCTTTTTGGAGATTGGCGCGCCGCGTGAAGCGACCTCAACCACCCCACGATGTTTCTAATTCCTACTTTCCACACCCCGGCATCTTGAGCATTCTTCGCCAACGAGGCGTAGCCCTCGACCATGGCGACGAGAAAACTGGCACTCTCCTCTGGATTTAGATCGCGGCGAACTGTTCCTTCGGACTGTCCTCTTCGCAGGAGTGCAGCCACTCCATCCTGCCAGGCGAGGAAAATGCTCTTCAGGCGCTTGCGAAAATGCTCGTCCACCGGAGACATCTCCGTTGCCAAATTGAGGAGCGGACAACCGATTCGAATGTCTTCGGCCCGAACTGGTGTGCGCCGGACGATTTCAATCAGAATATCAATTGGCTGCCCGCTGCCAAGCAGAGGGTTTAGCCACCCGTCGCGAACGATCTTTGCGATGATTTCGTCGACGACCGCATATCCAAGGGCCTCTTTACTACCGAAGTGATGATAGAGCGCTCCCCTGGTCACATTCGTGGCTTCGAGAATTGTATCGATGCCGGCCTTCTGGAAGCCTGATCTGTGAACCTCCCGAAAGGCCGCTTGCAGCAAGCGTTTCCGTGTGCGCTCTGGATCACGGATCCGCGCCTTCTTCTCGTGACCGTTTAACATACCGACCAGTATGTATGTTAAGAATTTGAAAGTCAATCCAAATAATCTGCCTGACTCCGGGCCGCGCGGCGGTCTCGAATTTCGTAACCTCCCGCCAGTCTGGGTATGAAAAGTTGGAGAAACAGCCGTCTGAGCTGTTTGGGATCGCCCCAGCAGACTGTTAGCCCGTCACCCTCCGTCGAAATCCGAAACCCTGGACCTGTTGCTTCACGGAATTGCTGTGAACGTGGACCGCCACGTGCTTCTGTGAATTGCACACTATCGGCACGCAGATTTTCATGGGAGAAAAAGAGGAGACATGAATACACAGAGACAGTTGCGCGATTTCCGGACACTGTGGGTTATCACGATTGCTGTGGCTTGCTTCAGCAACGCGTTCGCTCAACAGAGCTACAAAATTACTGATTTGGGAATTAACAACAGCAAGGACAACTTCAGCATGGCCATGGGCCTCAATAATCAGGGGTGGACGGAGAACATGGATGGGACCGTGAACCCTCCGGAGACGAGCACTTCTACAACAGTTGCACGGGGCCGCGCGGTAATCAGTATCTACGGATTCAATATCGACCTGGGCACGCTTGGAAAGCCCGACGCCAACAGTTGGATTAATTGGGGCGGCATCAACAACCGCGGGGAAGCCGCTGGTGACTCCGAAACTGCTGAGCCGGATCCGAACGGCGAAGACATTTGCGGCTTCGGCACGCACCTTACTTGCGTTCCGTTTCTTTGGCGAGACGGCCACATGAGTGCTCTTCCGACGCTCGGCGGAAATAATGGGCAGGCCAGCGCCATCAATAACCGCGCAGAAGTCGTCGGATTTGCCGAAGACGGTTCCGTGGACCCCACATGCCTGGCCGGCACAACGAACAATCGAACTGCGTTGCCGGCATTATGGAAAAGAGGCAACGTTGAAGCGCTGCCGCTGGTGGCTGACGATGTGGACGGTTTCGCATACGGGATGAACGATCAGGGCGATGCCGTAGGCTACTCGGGAACCTGCACCGCAGCGACGCACGCCGTAATGTGGAAAGACAAGACGGCCTTCGTGCTTAAGGATCTCGGAGGTACAGGTTCCAATTTCGCCTACGCCATCAACAACCGTGGCCAAATCGTCGGGCAAGTCGGCATTGGTGATGGTCTCCCCTTTTATGCTGCGGTTTGGCAGCACGGCGCAGACGGCGAAGTCACGAAAATCCACCTTCTGCCGGGAGATTATTCCGCCTTTGCCACCGGCATTAACAACCGGGGCCAGGTGGTGGGAAACGACTTTGACTCTACGTTCAACTGGTCCCATGGCTTCATCTGGCAGGACGATGTGACGACCGACCTGAACACGCTCATTTCCGCGGAGTCCAACCTCTTCATCATCTCGGCCAGCAATATCAATGACCGAGGACAAATCTCGGGTATGGCGACGGTGCAAAGCGGACCCCATATGGGAGAAATTCACGCCTATCTTTTGACCCCCGCAGAAGGACGCATTGACACCTCGATGGCAGATTACGCACGTACACACCCGCATTCCATTTTGTCCGCGAACGCCTGCAACCACTCTTCGCAGCGAATCGGCCCGGGCCGGCTCCAGCGTTAAAGGTAATCGTTGTGTGAAAGCGCAAGGCTGGAGGTTGTGCGGCCAATTCTGGGTCACGTCGGATTCCGAGTGACCCAGGATGCACCACGTGAAGACAACAATAGGAAAGGACTGTTACGCTGAAGTCGCCTTGAAAGCAAACTTGGATCGGGGATAAACAATGCGCATTCGCGCTCTGCTTCTTGCAGTTGCTGTGATCTCGAGTAGTGGTCTACAGATGCACTCACAGATGAGCGGACTCCCACCGTCGCCGCCGGTGGATACAAAGGAAGACCCCGCGAAAGCGGTCGACGGTTTGCTCTCCCTGACAGAATTCCAGGTGGTGGGGGCGGCAAAGGCGATGCCGGCAGATAAATACAGTTTCGCACCAGCGCAAGGCATTTTCGCCGCGAGCCAGACCACGCAGTTCGACACCGTTCGCACCTTTGTGGCACAGGTGACCCACGTGGCACAGGCGAATTACTTCTTTTTCGGATGGAGCGGCATTCAACCTGACCGCGACGTGAAGGCGATCGGGTCAATTACGACGAAAGACGAAGCGGTGGCTGCATTGGAAGCTTCGTTCGTCTACGCGCATAAGGCGATCGCGACCATTACGCCAGAAAATGCGTTTGTCGCCATCAAGCCGATTGACGGGTTCAGCACTAGGACGACGATCGCCGCTTTTGCTGCCGCACATGGGAATGACCACTACGGCCAAATGGTGGAATATCTGCGGATGAACGGCATTGTCCCGCCGGCAAGCGCGAAGTAGACGCTCATTGGCAGCCAATCTAATTTGGCAATTCATGATGCGATCCCTCCACGCAGCTCTCTTTCTTCTAATGTTGGCTGTAACCCAAACGGAAGAGCCCCCTCTGGCGTACCCTCGTTCGCTTTCGCGCTGGTTGGCGAGGGAACGGACAAGTCGGTCGAACCTCAAAGAGCGGCGCCATCTGTACGAATTGCCGAGGTTGACTATCGCGATCTCTCTATTGAGGGGATTCGCTCCGGCATTCGCTCACGGCCAAACATTTCAAGGATCGTGGACAGTCGAACTCGTGCCGAAGCCGATTTCCGACGCGGTCCGTTTTCGTTCGACATCTTCCACGCGAATATTGGGTACAAACTGGGGTATCGTACGGGATAGATCGGTTAAGCCATTCATTTTCTAAACATATGAATGCCTGGGGGCAACCAAACCGTTTCAATATTTTGCGGGCATCACTCCGCCGCTCTCCTGCTTTGCAGGTGGTAGCTAAGGGCGATGTTGTACATCATCTCGTCAATGCCGGGATTGCTGGGCACCTGGCGGCCATTCGAGAAGTGGAAATCGGTGACACCCGGTCGAATCTCCCAGGCGGGCGTGAGAGGAATCTCCAGACCGAGAGCGTTCTGAAGCGTGAAGTTCAGATAGGCGCCGTCGGGAGAGAGGGCTTTCTGGGTGTACCCCACGACGCCGCCCTTCATCGTGAACCAGGGCTTGAGGGCCCTGCCGTCTCGCCAGAGCATGCGGAGCCCGATGGGCGTGAGAGCGAGACCATGCACCGTGGTGCGATGGGAACTCAAGATATCTCCGTACTCGTCTTCCACGGAGGGTTGCCGAAGGATTGTAATCGGCAGGATCTCGCCAACATAGTCCATACGTGCACCGATAAATTTGCCCCATGTGTGCCGGTCGTATTCGACGCCGGCGACATGGAGATAGCTCCACCACGAGCCGGCGAAGATGTGCCAGTGGCCGAAAGAGGATTCGTATTCGAAGGCGATCTCGGACTCGGGAGGCGGCGAATGTGAGTTGGATCGCACAATGACCGTGTCCGCGGGCCGAGCCAGACGCGGCGCCCATACGATGCCAGCTGAGCAGCGCCCGAAATTTGTGGGGAGACCGGGGATTCTGTAATACGGGTAAAGGGACGTAAGGCTGGTCTCCAAAGCGAAATTGGTGTGCTGAACGCCCCCTTCCAGGCGCAGGCTGAAGTGACGGTCAAGCGGGGTGTCGATTCCTCCGCCCGCGTAGATGGTGAAAGACGCGATCGTCCCGATCGCTCCGTTCGCGGCCCTCTGTTTGTTGAGATTGGCTGCGCCGAAGAGCATCTTGCCGAAGATCATTTCGCGGCCGGTGACGTGGCTAAATTGGCCGCCGGCCGTGGTGAAGTAGCCGCGCTGAGGCGAGCCCAGGTTGGCGCCCCGGAAGCTACTCAGATCAAGAACGAAACGGAGATTATGCCATGGCGGGAACGCACCGTCAGCATCCCACCCCAGCAGTGGTTGCCGTGAGCCCGGAACTCCGTTGAAGGAATTCGAAAGCGCGCCAAAACTGCCAGAAAGCTGGTTGGGCGCAGTTGCGGTCTGGGCCTGTCCCCCGCACAGCGGAAGATAAAGAATGAGCACCAATACTGCTGATCGCATCGTATTGTGCCGAGTCAACTAAACCTATCAGAAAAATTGAGTGTCTAACAGATGTTTCGACAGGTGCACGCAGTTGGAGCCCCGTGGCTCGACCTCCAAGGTCTCCTGGTTAGCGGACCGGGCTCGGAAACCCCCGGGAACTACGAAACCAAACAGCATGGGCTTACGCGCAACCCCTAAACTGGAACCTATGCCAAAACTCCGTGAGCCCGTCTACGGCAAGGGTCATCTCCACTTCATCACTTGTACCTGCTACCAAAAGCTGCCGAAGCTCGGAGAAGAGAAGCATCGGAATGTGTTCGTACGCCTGATGGAAGAGCTGCGCGTTAAGTTTCGATTTGCCATCGTCGGCTATGTGGTGATGCCGGATCATTTCCGGCTGCTGATGCGTGAACCCGAGATCGACACCGCCGCCAATGCTGTCGAAATGCTTCAGGGTCGCTACCGCCGCAGGTACAATAGTTCTACCCGATCAGACGAGCAGGTTTGGGAGAACCGCTTCTCAGACACGCACATTGTGGGAGCCGAAGCCGTTGCGGCTACCTTAGCTTCCTTGCACGCGGAGCCGGTGAAGGCAGGACTGGCGCCGAGCGCTGAAGAGTGGGAATGGAGCAGCGCCCGAGCCTACGCCGGATTGCCTGAGGGCGTGGTTACCGTCGAGCAGGTTCCTGCTGCATCGGTTTAGCTCGCTCTCACTACAGTTTCCTATTTGAAATTCTTATTGCGCGTATCAATAGAATCTCGGCAACGAACGATGCGACCGCGCTTGTAGGCCGAAATCCCGCATACGGCGCGGGCTGCGTGGGTTTGCATGACCAGTGCTGGGGCCTTCTGCGGGATTATCCTGACCACCGTGCCACTCCGGTTCCGGATCGCGGTATTGGCCTGACGGGGTCCTGCCAATTCGGCGAGCCAGGAAAAATTTCGCTTGAATTCGTATCCATCCTGGGACACAATAGGGCCTCATCAGGCCAAATCTCTTAAATCCTCACTAAATAAAAAACCATTACCGGGGAGTCATTCCGGTGAACGCAGTCTTTTTTGGAGGAAATAGTGACCAGACGCTGCATCGCAGTTGCCGCATTCGTGTTGTTACTCGCCTCTCCCCTCACCACCCTGGCTCAAATTGCTACAACGTCGCTGCGCGGTGTCGTGAAAGACCCCAGCGGAGCAGTGGTTCCCGGCGCTCAGGTCGTGCTCACCAACAACTCGACCGGCCAGATTCTGAACACCACGACGAATACCGCAGGTGAGTACACCTTCACGCAGATTTCGCCTGCCTCCTACACCATTGACCTCAAAGCGACGGGATTCGGTGAGCAGAAGAAGAGCGTTGAGCTGATTGTGGATCAACCGGGGACGGTCGATTTCACGATGACCATGAAATCGCTGGCCGAGGTGGTGAACGTGAGTGCCGCAGCGGAGACGCTGAATACGACCGATGCGTCGCTCGGCGGCGCCATGGACAACGCGCTCATCCAGGCGCTGCCCAGCGAAACCCGCAACGTGCCCGACCTGCTGTCGCTGGAACCGGGTGTTCTCTATCTGCCGACCATGGGCGCGTCTGAGTCGAATCCGGCAGGCGACAGCCGCAGCGGCGCGGTGAACGGCATCCGCTCCGACCAGGGCAACGTCACCGTCGACGGCGTCGACGACAACGACCAGGTATTCGGCTACGCATTCACCGGCGTATTGCGCGAGACGCAGGATTCGGTGGAAGAGTTCCGCGTGGCGACTGCGAATACGAACTCCGACGAAGGCCGTTCGGCGGGCGCGCAGGTGAGTTTGATCACCAAATCCGGAACCAACCAGTTTCACGGAGGCGCGTACGAGTACAACCGCCCGACCAAAACAGTTGCCAACAACTTCTTCGTGAAGCAGGCGGAGTTGAACAGCATGGAAGCCAACGTGGCGCCCAAGCTGATCCGCAATATTTTTGGAGCTGCGGTCGGCGGCCCCATCTTCAAAGACAGATTGTTCTTCTTCGGCAATTACGAGGGCACCCGTCAGGCAGAGGACGCGGTTGTCAGTCAGACGACGCCGACGGCGTCCTACGATGCGGGCGAATTGTCTTACCTGGGGGATACAGCAAGCGGCGGCACATCGCCGGTGACGCTTTCGGCCGCGCAGGTAGCGCAGATGGATGCCGGGTGCAAGGTCTGCAACGGCGCTAACGGTTCAGGATATGCGCCGGGGCCAGGTCCCAACCCGAATGCGCTGGGTTACTTCAAATCGATGCCGGTCGCCAATGGGAATACCGCAGGCGACGGTGGATTCAACAGCGGCTCCTTTACATTTGCATCTCCCAATCCCGTCACGCTCAATACCAGCATTGCGCGTCTGGATTACACGCCGAACGACAAGCACCGCATCTTTGTGCGCGGCGGACTGCAGAAGGACACAACCGGTTCCCCCGAACAATTCCCTGGGCAGGGGCCGTCGCAGCTCTTCGACGACAACACCAAAGGCATCATCGGCGGCGAAACCTGGTCGATCTCTCCCAACATCGTGAACGACGTGCGGGTGGGATACATCCGGCAGGGGAACGCCCTGAGCGGTCTCGGCAAATCGGATTTCGTCGATTTCCGTTTCCTTTCCACCCCAACGGCAGAGACACGCACGCTGACCCAGTCGGTTCCGGTCACGAATGTCATCGATAACTTCAGCTGGATCCGGGGTAAGCACTCCATTGAGGTCGGCGGAAACTGGCGGTTGATCCACCAGAACCGCGAGTCGGATGCGAACTCCTATAACAGCGCCAGCACCAATCCCTACTGGCTGGGTGGCAATCCCCCCAATCCGCCTGCGGGGCAGGAACCAGTGGATCAGTCTTTCGCAAACTCGTACCAGATTGCCTATGCGAATTTGGTCGGCACCGTACCCTCAGTCACCGATCAGTTTAATTACAAGGTGTCCGGTCCAACCTCCGCGAGCCTTTTGGCCGACGGCGCTCCAATCGGGAGACATTTCAAGTCGAACGAATACGAGTGGTATATCCAGGACGCCTGGAAGCCGACTCCGAAGATTGTCATCACGCTCGGGCTCCGCCAAAGTATTCTGCAGACTCCGTGGGAAACCAGCGGACAGCAGGTAGCTCCAACGATCGACACGCACACCTGGTTCCAGAACCGCGAGGCGCAGGCCCTGCAGAGCGCGGTTTACGAACCAACGCTGTATTTTGCACCGAGTGGACCCTATTACGGGAAGCAGGGTTTCTGGGCGAAGGCGAAGGGCAACTTTGCACCCCGTCTTGCCCTGGCGTACTCGATGAATGAGAAGACGACGATTCGGCTGGGAGCCGGATTGTATTACGACCATTACGGCGAGTCGCTGGTCAACGCATTTGACCAGCATGGCGCCTATGGCATCAGCAGTTCCATCGGCAATCCGGCCGGCACATACTCAGCTGAGACGTCGCCGCGCTTCACCAGCCGGACCTCCCTGCCGTTCAGCAACGGGTCGGCGCCTTCAACCGCGACGTTCCCCTATGCGCCTCCTTCCGGCCTCTCCGGGTTCTCCATCACCTGGGGCCTCGACAGCAAGCTGAAGACTCCCTACACCGAGGCATTCAATCTCTCGATCCAGCACCAGTTCGCCAAAGGGTGGACCGTGGAAACCGACTATGTCGGCAACATGGGACGCCATTTGATCCAGAGCCTCGATCTCGCGGAACCGGTGGATTTTATTGACCCCAAGGGGGGCGGCGATTACTACCACGCGGGCACCGAGCTATCGCATTTGGTGGATGTGCACGGCGGCAACTTTAACACCACTGGGCCAGGGACTCCTGCGGTACCGAAGATCAAGTACTTCGAAGACATGTTCCCGTGGATGGCCGGCCTCGAATACCCAGGAGAAAGCGCCACCCAGACCATCTATGACTATGAATGGGCTCCTTACCGGGCGGACCTGGGAGCGACAACGGCTCTGAGCGACCTCGACTTCTATGGTCCGCTCATCGGCTTCTACCCGGCGCCTGCCAACTATCAGCCGCACTTCTGGCAGGGGCAGTTCTCCTCGCTCTATGCCCTGTCGACCATCGGCATGAGCTACTACAACGCTGCCCAGGTCGTGTTGCGCCATCCCGGCTCTCACGGGCTGGAGATGGATGCGGCACTCACCATCTCGAAGTCCATCGACTTTGGATCGGATGCTGAGCGCAGCACGGAATTCGGCACCAGCGGCTCTGGTGGTTCGTTCAGCGACATCCTGAATACCTGGAAGCCTTATCTGAACCGCGCCGTCTCCGATTTCGATACCCACGAACTGCTCACCGTCGACGGGGTCTATCAGGTTCCCGTGGGCAGAGGGCGCCAATACCTCGGCAGCATCAACAAGTTCACTGACATTTTTGTCGGTGGCTGGCAGCTCTCGGGGATCAACCGCACGACGACCGGCCTTCCGTTCTCTCTCTTCGAGCCGGGCTGGTCGACGGACTGGCAGATCGAGAGCTACGCTGTGCAGACTGCGCCGGTGAAAATGCGTCGTCACTTCGATACAAATGGAGACCCGCAGTTCTTCGCCAATCCGGGTGGCTCGGGATATCCGTCAGGTGGAATCAACGATGGCGTTAACAGTGGAACGCCCGTGCGGCTGCCTTATCCGGGTGAAGCCGGCGAGCGGAATTTCTACCGTGGCGATGGTTACTTCGACATCGACAGCGGGCTGGACAAGTCCTGGAGTATGGGCGAGTGGGGGACGCTGAAGTTCGCATGGGAAACGTACAACGTGACGAACACCGTGCGCTTCGATCCGGCATCCATTGGCTCGGGCCTGACTGGCGCCAACCTCGGTGTGGCGAGCACTCAGCTCGTGACGCCGCGTCGCATGCAGTTCTCGCTTCGCTACGACTTCTAATGTTCTTCAACCATGGGGCGCCGGAGAAATCCTCTCCGGCGCCTTTCTTCTTGCGCCCTGTCTTCTGCCGGCGCGATATGATTCGTAATCATCCAGAAAGGGAATCGATGCATTCACGCAGCCTCCGCTGGTTTCTCGTCCTCTCCGCAATTTTGACGGCTTCGCTGGCTGCGCAGGCGCAGGTGCCCACGCCGGCCTCCGTCCTCGGGCACACGCCCGGCGATGACTATTACCTGGCCAATTACGAAGAGGAGATTCACTATTTCCACGTGATGGCGGAACACTCCGACCGCATCAGGATGTTCACAGTGGGGAAGTCGACGGAGGGGCGCGACATTGAGGTTGCGGTGATCTCGTCGCCGGAAAATCTGGCGAAGCTCGACCAGTACAAAGACACAGAGCGCAAACTGGCCATGGCCCAGGGGCTGGACGACGCGCAGGCGCAGGAACTGGCGCGCTCGTCGAAGGTGATCGTGCACATCGACGGCGGCCTGCATTCCAGCGAAGTTGCGGGAGGGCAGCACTCCATCACGCTCGCCTACAAGCTGGTTTCCTCGCAGGGCGATCCGGAAATCGACACGATTCTTAACAACGTGATTTTGCTCCTCTGGCCCACGCTGAATCCCGATGGGCAGGACATGGTCGTCTCCTGGTATCGCAAGAATCTGGGCACGCGGTATGAAGTGAGTCCCATGCCATGGCTGTTTCAGGATTACGTCGGCCACGACAACAACCGCGACGGCTACATGCTCAACATGAAAGAGTCGCAGGTGGTGACGAAGACCGAGATTGAGTACAGTCCGGTCATTTTCTACTGCCAGCACCAAACCGCTCCGTTTCCCGCGCGTATCTGGATTCCGCCATTCTCCGATCCCATCTCCTCCAACATCAGCCCCTACGTCCGCAGTTGGTTCAACGTGATCGGCACGAACATGACGGCGTATCTCGACGCGCATCAGATGCCCGGCGCCATCAGCGAATCGGAATTCGACAACTGGTATCCAGGTTTCGTCGATTACGCCGGATCCTTCCGCAACGAAATTTCGTTCTTCACGGAGACGGCGCTCTACCGCTACGCGACGCCGCGTTTCTACACCGTCGACGAGTTCCCGAAAGACATGCAGGATCTGAAGGCGCTCACCATGTACACCACTCCCTGGCAGGGCGGATGGTGGCGGCTGAAGGATGCGGTCGATTACATGGTCGCCGGTTCCATGTCCGTGCTCGACACGGCCGCGCGTTATCGTGAGACGCTGCTCTACAACCGCTATCAGGCTGCGCGCGACAACATCAAGCGGTATTCGCAGGAGCCGCCGTTTGCCTATGTGATTCCCAGTGTGCAGGCTGACGCCCCTGAGGGTCAGCAGCTCGCGCACATCATGCAGGAAAACGGCATTGCGATTCAGGAATCGCAGACCGGCTTTCGCGCCAACGATCGTGATTACCCCGCAGGCTCGTGGGTCATTCTGATGAACCAGCCATATTCGGCCATGGCCAAGGAGCTGTTTGAAGTGCAGCGCTATCCGTCGGCCCTGTTCACGGAAAGCCAGAAGGCCGTCGACCTGCCTTACGACGTCACCGGATGGACCTTGCCGCTGCAGATGGGCGTGCGCGTGGATGCGATCAGCGATCCGCTGACCGATGATCAGCTGGCCCATCTGAAGGCGGTGAACGACGTCGATCCGCCGCCGACGGAAGTGTCGGGAGCGGGCGCAGTGTTTACGGTGAGCCATCAGACCAACGCGAGCTTCCGCATGATCAACGACGTACTGGCAGCTGGTGGTTCCGTCTCCTTCGCGCAGGATGAGATCAAGACGCCTCAGGGATCGGAGAAGGGCGCCATTGTGATCAGCGGCATCGGCCGCGGCGCGCTGGGCGATCTTTCAAAGAAGTATGCCGTCTCCGCACTCGCAGTGGATAAAGCCCCGGAGCACGCCATCGCAATCCACAAGGCGCGCGTGGGGCTTTATCGCCCGTGGGATGCCTCCATCGACGAAGGCTGGACGCGCTGGATTCTCGAGCAGTACGGGTTCGCCCCCATCAGCCTCTACAACGCCGATATGCGCGCGGGCGGCCTGCGCGACCGCGTCGATGTCCTCATCCTGCCCGACATGAGCCAGCACCAGTTGATGGAAGGCTTCCGCGAGGGCATCGTCCCCGGGCAATATGCGGGCGGCCTTGGCGCAGAGGGAATGGATAGCCTGCGCGCGTTCGTCCGCGGCGGTGGGACGCTGATTGCGTTCAATGAAACGGCGGCCACGCTGGTACCGATGCTCTCGCTCCCCGTTTCGAACGTTCTCGAAAATGTGAAGAGCGATAAGTTTTTCTGCTCCGGCGCTCTGCTGCGCGTGGAGTTGAGCTCGACGGACCGTCCGGTGACGTGGGGCCTGCCCAGTGAGCCGGTGGTGATGTTCGAACACGGACCAGCGTTTTCTACCGGCGCCAATTTCCACGGTGCGGTGCTGGCGCGCTATCCCGAGGACAGCAATCCCCTGGAGAGTGGTCTGCTGCTGCATCCGGAAGCCATTGAGAGCAAGATCGCCGCGCTCGAAGTTCCCTACGGTAGTGGCCGCATCTTCCTCTACGGATTCAAGCCGCAGTGGCGCGGCCAGTCGCATGGAGACTACAAGTTCTTCTTCAACGCGCTCTACAAATATGAGCAGCCGCCCTTCGCCAAACCGCCAGCCGAGGAGAAGAAAGATGCGAAGTCGGAATAAGCCGCAGATTCCCGTAGCGATGATTGCGGAGGAATGTGGAGTCGCCGGGCAACAGCACGGCTATACTGTTGAATCTGTAACAGGGAACTAGCCTGGAGCCCTATTTGCCCGACGCAACACGATTTGGAGACTGCGCACCCGTCGTCATCACTGCCAGCGAATCCTGCACCGTCGTTGTTCCCTGTTATAACGAAGCCGCGCGTTTCCACGCCGAACCCTTCGCGCAATTCCTCGCCGCACCGGAGAACCGCAGCGTCAAGCTGCTGTTCGTCAACGACGGCAGCAGCGACAACACGCTCGCGGTTCTCGAAGCCTTTCGCAACCAGTTTCCTGAACGGGTAACCATTTGCAACCAGCAGCCGAATCGCGGCAAGGCGGAAGCCGTTCGCAATGGCATGCTGCAGGTCATCGCCGCGGGCGAGGCGCAGATCACGGGTTTTTGGGATGCCGATCTCGCGACGCCGCTCGCGCAGATCACGGACTTCCTCAGCCTGATGAACGCGCGTCCCGAACTGAACATGGTGTTCGGCGCGCGCGTGCGCCTGCTGGGCCGAGCCATTCACCGCCAACCGCTGCGCCATTACCTGGGCCGATGTTTCGCTACCGTGGTTTCAATCCTGCTGAAATTGCCGATCTACGACACGCAGTGCGGCGCCAAGCTGTTCCGCATCACTCCAGAACTGTCAAAGGTGCTTGCCGAGCCGTTTCACTCACGCTGGATCTTCGATGTCGAAATTCTGGCGCGCTTCATTCAGCTCCATAAGGGCGAGTCCCACCCGCTCGCGAACCAAGTCTACGAATTTCCTTTGCCGGAGTGGACGGATGTGGCTGGGTCCAAGGTGAGCTCACTGGATTTCTTCCGCGCCTTCGGAGAACTGGCGACCATCTACCGCCGCCACCTGAGCTGATCGCAGATTACTTCTACTGCGGATTATTTTGCTGCTGTTGTTGTTGCTGCTGCTCCAGGCGATCGTGCATATCCTGCAAATTCTGCAGGTGCTGTTGCGCGCGTGTCTGGTTGTCGATGTCGTCCGACTCCTGCGGTCGCGGGTGCGCGATGGCTCCGGGGCCGAGCGGTTCCTGATCGTCTGCGTCGGAATCGTCGCTGGCCGCAGCCGCGGAGCCATTGGGCTTCGATGGAGGGGCGCTGCCTTGTGCCGTTAACACCAACTGGCTCGGCACACTGCCATTGGCGCCGCCCAGCATCATGAAGTTGTACCCCGAACCAGCGAGCAGATCAGTAAGAACGTCGCGTGGCGTGCCCGGTCCGTAGACGCCGAAGACGCGTTTGCCCTGGCTGCGGCCGTCAATCGTCATACCGCTGGAGCGTGCCACATCCTGCAGGATTGACTGCAGGTCGGAGTTGTTGGCATCCACGGTGAGCTTTCCGCCGATTAGCGTCACGCGGGCAGGTATGGCGGCAGTATCAGAGGGGTTTGGCGGGATCATGGGCGCAGGCGCGGGCGCGGGCGCAGGCGCAGGATTCGCGCTGGGGGCATCCACCTGGGGAGGCAGAGCCCTCTTGTGATGCCCTGCCGCGTCGCCGTGCACGCGTACCTGAGGAGCCGGCGATGCATCCGGTGCCTGCTGCGCGTGAAGACCCGCCCCGCACAGGAGAGCTAAGCCCATGACCGCGGGTGCGCAGCGTCGCTCCACGCCGAAGCGGCGCAGCACGGGGAAATCCGAGGCTCGGGTGGGAGTTGTCATGGACTGGAGGGCAGCCACCCTCTATTTACCAGACTATCAATAGTCCTGTTTCGTTCGGAGAAATTTCTCGATTTGCGGCCAGCCGGCGCCCCGGAATAACAATTCCGCACCTTTTGTTTCTGAAACTTAAGGATTGGTGGCTCATTTGCTCGCGGCAAAGCTATCCCCGCACGACCCCGGGCCCCTATCCTGCATCTCTGTATGTGACTCGCGGGGGCTCAAGACCGCCCGGGCGAGCCGGAGAACGACAGATCCATGCATACAGCACGATTGAAGCTAATCGGCCCGCTGGCGCTGCTCGCGCTGGCCACCACTGTGGGCTTGCCCACTGCCTACGCTGATTCCTGCACCACCCAGGCGCAAATGACCCCGAGCCAGCGAACGGACTTCTCTCGCGCTGCCACCATGCTGGTGGGCTATGTGCAGAATGGCGATGTCCAGGGGTTGCGCGCCGATACGCTGCCCGCCGTTGCCGCGGATTTCTCCGGCATCGCGAACTCCGCCCAAACCCTGAAGCCGCAGATCGCGCAGGCTGGGCTGACAGTCGAAGCGCTGTTCGCGTTCGAGGCCGCACAACCCGCGGCTGGCGCGCAGCCTCAGGGCAGCCAGTTCTTCTGCAGCCCCGCCGGATCAACGATGACTGTGGTGCTGAATTTTTCTGGCCTGCCGCCGGGCAAGTATGCGCTGGCCATTCTGCACGCCACCGGCGTGCCCAAGCCGCAGCAGATTTCGATCATCCTCGCGCAGGATACGGACGGCCGCTGGAAGCTCGCTGGCATCTCCAGCAAGCCGCTGATGCTCGCCGGACAAAACGGCTTGTGGTACTGGAGCCATGGCCGCGACTACGCGGCGAAGAAGGATGACTGGGCCGCTTATTTCTACTACCAGATCGCGACGTTTCTGGTGATCCCGGCGGATTATGTTTCCAGCCCCAATGCTGATAAGCTGCGCCGCGAGGCTGGACAGCTGCACCCGCAGAACTTGCCCGGCGACCAGCCCGCGACGGTGAACGCCAACGGCCTGTCGTTTCAGATTACGCACGTCGATACGTCGGCCGATCTTGGCCCGCTCGACCTGACCATCCACTACAATCCCAACGCCCAGGAGGCCGCGCAACTGCGTGACCCGGTAACCGCCCGCAAGCAGGTGCTGAACCTGATGAGCGGCATGCTGGCTATGCATCCAGGATTGCGTACCGCGTTCCACGGATTGTGGGTCTACGCGGATTCGGGGAACGCCACGGTGTTCGCCCTGGAACTGCCGATGGATCAAATTCCCGGCGGCGGGTCAGGTGGCGCCAATTCCATGGGGCGCTAGCATTTCCGCGACTCATCAGTAGATCCGACCAACATTCCGTTTCGTTCAATTAAAGCGCAGCTTCGTTCACGGAGCTGCGCTTTGTTGTTTTAGCGCGCGGGTCGCCGACTAACACAAGCGAGTTTCGCGAATCCCTCCGTTTCGAGGTCGAAGGGCGCGAGGCCCACTTGTTACTTTGGTTACCACCAATTCGGTGCCAAGATTACCAGTTCACACTTTTGTGTTATTGCCACCTCCGTCACCCTCCCGTAATTTGGCAATCAACAACTCCTTGATGCACGTCAGCAAGAGCCCTCGGCAGACCGCCTGGGAGCAGTCGTACGATGCTGCGCTCACTATGTCTGTTCCATTGGGTCTGCGAATTTCTCGGAGCAGATTGTCTGAGGTGTTGATTCAATGAGAGTCTCTTCCCACGCCCTTCTTGCGCTCGTTTTCATCGCAGCGCCTGCATTCGCCAACGTGATCGTTACCAGCCCCGAAAACGGGGAGACGGTCAGTTCACCTGCAAAATTTGAAGCAACTGCGACCACTACATGCAAGAGCGGTATCGGGTCCATGGGCGTGTACATCGATAACAAACTGGAATACGTGGTGAACGGCACGACCCTCAATACCACGCTGGCTCTTACCCCCGGCAAACACAATGCAGTCCTGCAGGAGTGGGATCACTGCGGCGGCGCAACCAAGACAGCTGTGCCGATCACTGTGGCCGGCGGCGCCGACGCAACCGGCGTCTGGGTTACTACGCCAGCGAACAACGCCAGTACGGCCCCGCTGGTCGCATTTGTCGCAACGGCAACGACCAGTTGCGCGAATGGCGTTTCCGCCATGGGCGTCTACGTCAACAACCAGCGTCTTTACGTCGTGAACGGCGCGAAGCTCAACACGCAGCTCACGCTGCCCGCCGGTGCGGATTACGCCGTGGTTGAGGAATGGGATGGATGCGGCGGCGCAGCCACTACCCCGCTCAATCTCACCGTCACAGCCGCTACCACGACCGGCGGGGGCGGGACCACCGCGAGCCCCACCGCGAAAGTGTTCACTGACCTGCAGAGCGACCCCTGGCGCAGTTGGGCGCAGCAGCCTCCGCTGGACAACGACTGCGGGTATCCATGCGCCGGTGTTGACTGGAACATGGTTACCGGCGTCAAGTCGCCTTCGATGTCAGGCAATGCGACCCAATACAACATCTCCGGAACAACGCCCTACTCGGATGTGCTTTGGTACGACCAGCTCATCGGCACCGCCTCCACGCATGGGCTGCCCGACACCAATCACACGCTGCTTCCCACGCTGACCAACTTCACCTACGACACGTATTTCTATGTGACAAATGCCGGAGTCACCCAGGCGCTGGAGTTCGACATGAACATCTTCGCCAACACCGTCGGAATGACCTTCGGCACCGAATGCCGCATCGCGGGCGGTAACGAGTGGGACGTCTGGAACAACGTGGAGGCGCACTGGGTACCCACCGGCGTTGCCTGCAATCCCATTAACGGCGGGTGGAATCACCTCACCACTCAGTTCCAGAAGAACGCCAACAACACGCTGACGTTCGTGTCCATTACGCTCAACGGAAAAACGGCGGTGCTCAACCAGACGTATGCGCCGTTCGTGGTGCCCGCCGACTGGTATGGGATCGTGGCCGACTTCCAGCTGGACGGCAATCAGGCGATGAGCTCCAACACCGTGTATCTGGACAACTTCACATTCACATACTGGTAAACACAGGCGGATCCGAACCGCAACTGGGCGCTGTGCAAACTTCTGCACAGTGCCTTTTTGCGTGCGTGTAATTCTCACCAGTCACTGTGACAGATATATCCGGTGCGCCGAGCACATATTGCACAAACGCCAAAAGGATGCCCGTTATGCACAAAATATTTTTAAATTGAACCTGATTCCTGGTTGCCATGATTAGTTGCCTGTGTATTATCCGTCTAGACAATATTTGAAAGTTCTGCCTGAAAGACCCAAAAAGACCCGGACAAGGGCTCGTGAAAATTGGCCGTGCAGTAAACGTATGCAGCAAGAGGGCCGCGCGGGAAGTGCTTGCCGGAGTCGTAAAGGGTCGGATTTGCGGGGAGCGAAAGCCCCCAAAAAACTCCGGCCTGAGCATAAACGAGGTAGTCTGGTTTCTGTCAGACGCAAGGCGTCCTGATCCTCAGACCAGCCCATCGATACAGCGCGCAAATGACTCACCCGCTGACTGAATGCGGCGGAGGAGCCTGACGTAAACCCTGAACGTGCAAGCCAATATCCCTCGCTGAGGCGCATTCGATGAAGAAGCTTTGTTATTCCGTCCTTATGCTGTCGCTGTTCACGACTTCCGCATTTGCCACCGTGACTGTTAGCACCCCCTCCAACGACGAGACAACCGGATCAAGCGTCCAGTTTGTTGCCTCCGCAACCACCACTTGCTCCAAAGGCGTCTCCTCGATGGGCATTTATATCGACGGCGATCGCGAATACGTCGTAGGCGGCGCCAAGCTGAACACCGCACTTTCGCTCCCTGAGGGCACACACAACACCGTGATTGAAGAGTGGGATGGCTGCGGTGGCGCCACGACTGCTTCGCGGACCGTTAAGGTCAGTAACGCGCCCGGCGTCTCCGTGGCCACCCCGGCCAATGACGCAACGGTTAGCTCGCCGGCCAGCTTCGTAGCCAGCGCGACCACCAGCTGCTCCAAAGGCGTCTCCTCCATGGGTATCTACGTGGACGGCAACCGCGTCCTGGTGGACAATGGCGCGAAACTGAACAACCAGGTTTCTATGGGATCTGGTACGCACAACGTGGTCGTCGAAGAATGGGATGGCTGCGGGGGTGCAGCCACCAGGTCGCTCACGCTGCATGTGACCGGCGGATCTTCAGGAAACGTGCTCTCGGCAATCCAGGGTGCAACCGGCTGGGATCAGTGGGGTGAGCTGCCTCCGGCCGACAACACCTGCGACGCACCCTGCGGCGGCCACGTGAACTTCTGGATGGGCCAGCACGAGGGTTCGATTTCAAAGAGCGGCAACGCCACCAAGTTCGTTATCGGCGGCAACACTCCTTACGCTGACGTGCTCTTCTCCAACCCGATCATGGGACAGCGCTCTACGCTGATTCCCGACAACGACCAGAAACTGATCCCCACCCTGCACAATTTCACTTTCACCACGTGGGTCTATGTCACCGACGCCTCGGTCACACAGTCTCTGGAGTTCGACATCAACATGTACCTGAACAGCAAGGGTATGGAGTGGGGCACCCAGTGCAACCACCTGGGCGACGGCGACTGGGACATCTGGAACAACGTCGAAGGCCACTGGGTCTCCACTGGCCATCCCTGCGAAATGAACAACGGATGGAACCAGGTGACCCTGCAGGTGCAGCGCGAATCCAATGACGATCTGCTCTACCAGACCATCACCATGAACGGAAAGACCTACAACATCAACACCACCATGGCCCCCTTCGGCGTGCCTTCACAGTGGTACGGCATGACGGTCAACTTCCAGATGGACGGCAACTACAAGATGAGCGGGAATACGGCTTACCTTGACGACTTCAACGTCACCTACTGGTAGATCCGGGTCGCTGGGCAGCCGGCGAGCAGGGAACTACGATTACGATTACGATGCGATTGGACGGGCTTCCTGCCCGTCCATCTCATTTTGGGGGGCTGCCAGGGTCTCGACGGTCACCGGAACCATGCTGGTCAC
>Ga0210391_10001395_pt1 | contig 22177 bp, 20 predicted proteins | sample IncBWC12OmetaG_FD_160573 | JGI IMG/M metagenome (GOLD analysis project Ga0210391, IMG submission 160573) | Forest soil microbial communities from Barre Woods Harvard Forest LTER site, Petersham, Massachusetts, United States - Inc-BW-C-12-O ...
CGTCAACCTTATGCGTACGGTTGCTACCGAGTCTCTCAAATTCCTGCTCTTGCAAGACGCGCAGCAGTTTCGCCTGAAGTTCCAGAGGGATGTCGCCAACTTCATCGAGAAACAGCGTGCCTTTATCAGCGAGCTCGAAGCGTCCCGTTTTTTGAGCGATGGCGCCAGTAAATGCTCCTTTTTCGTGGCCGAACAGCTCGCTCTCAAGAAGCCCAAGAGGGATCGCGGCACAATTCAGCTTCACGAATCCCCTTTCGCTGCGACTGCCGAGCTTATGTATCGCACGTGCAACGAGTTCTTTGCCGGTTCCCGTCTCTCCCAGGATCAGCACGCTCGAATCCGTCGGGGCCACAACAGAGACCAGGCTCAAGGTAGTCTTCAACGCCGGGCTCTCTCCGACGATTTCACCAAGCTCGGCGCGAATTTCCTCTTCGAGATAGAGTCTCTGTTTCGTTTCTTTGTCCCGATCCTTTGTCGCTTTTTCGTACTGCAAAGTATTCTCAACAGCAATCGCTACCTGACAGGCCACCTGCTCGAGCAAAATGACGTCGTCTTTCTCAAAAGCATTGTCCGAGCGCCTGGAGAGCATTAGAACGCCAACCACTCGATCTCGGCCTACGAGCGGGAGATAACACCCCGTCTTGAGTCCTTCTTCGATAACGCGCTCATAAAGAAGCTGGCCGTTTGGATTCCCATAAATTCCAGGATCCTCGCGGACCTGTTCGAAGCTATCGATCCGGATGCTCTTGCCCTTCCGCATTACCTGACCTGAGATCGAACTATTCATCGGCACCAACGATCCCTCGCGGAACGGTCCTCTTGCGCCGGAATTGTGTAAGATAGTGACGCGTAAGTCTCCGCTCTCGGAGTCGGGCAGCAGCAAGGCGGAGACATCACATTGCATAACCCTCAATAGATTCGTCGAAAGTGCATCAACCACTTGCCGGAGGTCCAGCCTTGACGTCACGCTGTTGGTGATCTCTAGAAGCAGCCGCAACCGATCGCGCTCACGCCGCAGCGCCTGTTCCTTCACGTCGCGCTCAATCGCGATCCCGGTAATGTGACTGGCATTCTCGATCAACCGTAGGTCTTTGGCATCGGGGCTGCGTGGTTCACGATAATTAATGGAAAAAGTGCCTAGTGCTTTGCCTTCACTCGTGAACAACGGACGCGACCAAACGGAACGAATTCCATGAGGCAACATGCGGTCGCGATAGTTGTCCCAGATAGGGTCCGTCAGGACGTCCGTTACATACACCGGCTCCCTCCGATAAATCGCTGTGCCGCAAGACCCGCCTTTCGGGCCAACAGTCATGGTCCCTGCTTGGGCGATGAATCCAGGAAGGTTGGGCGCGGCAGCGCAGTAGAGTTCTTTTCCGTCTTCGTCGGGGAGCCAAATCGTGCAAGACATGCCCTTGGCTTGCGATTCAACCAACTGAGCAATGTTCGCTAGAACTTCGGACAGAGGAGAGCCGGCAAAAATTAATTTTTGCAGGTTGAGAACAGACTCAGTCGAAAACAGCCCTGACTCACCCTTCGCTGATTCGCCCGGCGACGAGACTTCTCCGACCGACCGTACTGCTCTCTCCATGAAATGCCCCTTCTTGCGCTATTAGATTCGGGTACTCCATTCTTGGTTCCAACACCGCGGGAGCATGGACAGCGTCGGCCAAAAGCTCGACTATCTCCTGCCTTTTCTGCAGGCAGTGCGGCTTACGTCTCCCCAAGTCGATTTCATAGTGTCAAATTCGGGTCGGATCACACACTACTCTAGGCCGGAACGGGAGAAACCGCCAGAGGGTATGGAATGAATCGGTTGTAGAGACTCCTGCGCGCTGCAAACGATGCAGATTGAGCCGAATGAACCCACGACCTTTCGGCTTTCAACCGATGGGTTGGGTCATGTCCCATCCGCAGGCGAGTCTCGGCGACGGTTTACAAGATCGTTGCCGATACCACACCTGCTCGCGCGCCGAGTGATTTCCTCAGATGGGTCAGGTCGGGCCCGAACCGCCCGTTTGCGCTCGTCCCTGCAACGGCGTGGCAGTTCACACAAGCGGTGCTTTCGAACACATGCTGGCCGGTCAGCTCTGCACTTGCGGAGGTAACGGGCTTTTGTTGTTGCCGAATCCATTCGTCAAATTCCGTTTGCGTCTCGACTGTCACACGCAACAGCATTTTGGCGTGTTGCGTCCCGCAGTACTGTGCGCACTGTCCGACGTAAACGCCGGTGTACCTGGGGTCCATCCACATTTCGTTTGTGCGATTGGGAATGAGGTCTGTCTTGCCGGCCAATTGGGGTATCCAGAAACTGTGGTCCGTGTCCGCAGAAAGCAATTTCAAGAAAGTCGGTGAGGGATGAGAGGGATCACTGACTGGAATATGGAGTTCGTTCGCTGTGACCACTCCATACTTCGGATAACGGAATTCCCACCAGAACTGATGCCCTATCACCGTAACCTCGACTGCCGATTCGGGTCTTGGTGCGTCCTGGATTCCATGAATCACGCGAGCCGTCGCAAGAAACAAAATTACGACGATCAACACTGGAATCACGGTCCACGCGAGTTCGATCTGCGTGCTTCCATAAACTTACGCCGGTTCGCGCTCCCGATCTTGGGTGCGCCGCCCAAACCGAAAAAGGACGTACACCAACAATCCGAATACCACCGCAAAAACTGTTGCGTTAATGGCCGTAACGAGAAAAGACAGGTGATAGATGGTATCCGCGGGCGTCGACTCTGGTTTCAGAACGCTGGGCACCGGATGTTGCGTTTGCGGCGTTGCTATACAAAGTCGCGTGGCACACGCCACACCGAAGCACAAAATGAATAGAGCGAGCATCGCCCTGCAGATTTGCCCGATGTCCGGATTGTATGGTCGGTTCTTGGTCACAATGTCCGCTCAGGGAGTCGTGCCTTCCGCTTCCAGCATCTCGTCTTCCGCTTCGAGGTAATCAAGCTGTGATTGGAGTAGCGCCATTTTTGCGTAGAGCTCTTGTGCGGCCGCGCTGTTGACTTGTGATGGCAGGGCCGTCCCCTCTTGCAGTTGCTGCACGGCCACACGATGTACTTCGGTTCGCAGCGCCAGGAGTTCTTCGGAAACCTTCAACATCTCTCGCGTGCGTTCCCTTTTGTTGTAGACCGTTTGGATTCGCAGTTCGATTTCATCTTTCATCCGGGCAAGATTTTCCTCGGCTTGGGCGAGCTGGGTTTTACGTTCACCGATCTCGGCGTTTCGTTTTCCGCCATCGAACAGGTCGTACCCGAAATGCACGCCAAATGTTCCGAAGTTGCGGGCAAGGAATGGCACATTGTCCTGGTAGCTATATCGGGCAAATGCATCGAGGTTCGGCACGTATTGCCGCTTGGCCAAACGCACGGCAGCCGATGCTTTCTCTACCTCGGCACGCGCCTCGTGGATTTCTGGATGAGACTCCATTGCAATGCGCAGACACTCTTCGCGCTCACAACTGGCTCGAACTTTCTCGACCGACGCGTCGAGAACAAGCTGAGTCGTCAGTGGTAGCCCGATGGCGTCATTGAGCTGCGTCATCGAGTCGGAGAGTTGCAACTCCGTCGTCAGTAGTTCCTGGCGCGACTCGAGAGCCTGCGCATGAGCCTCAATCGACTCTTGCTCCAGCGTTGCTCCGAGCTTTACTTGCTCGATTCGCTCTTTGCGCAGATCATCGCTTGCCTGGATCCTGGCCTGTGCCGCCGCGCGCCGCGTCTGCAAAATCAGCACCTTGTAATAGAGCTGGTGCACCTGCAACGCGACCTGATTTTTGGTTTCTTCGGCCTTATTGCGCATCACCTTGGTGTCGGCGGTCGCCACGTCGTTCGCCGAACGGACCTTCCACAACTCCAGAAGAGGCTGGGTAAGTTGTGTTCCGCTCGTCACGAATGAGAGTCCACCTTGGTTCAAGACGGCAGTCTGTTCGGGAATAGGTGTACCCGCCACTGTGCCCAGCTTTCCCCGGGGTATAGCGATGAACTGCGTGTCTGTTAAGTGACCGGCCAAGCTGTCATTGCGTAGATTCGGGAAATACGCGCTTCGCGCGGCATCCTTGGCATGTTCCGATTCTTCGACGCGGTAGGTTGCCAGACGGACGTAGTGGTTGTGTTTCAGAGCCAGCTGCACAGCCTCGTCGAGCGTGATAGTTCTCTCTGCTGGTGGCTTCCGTTCTTGAGCGAACGCGACCACGCCAAACAGGACGATGCAAATCAAGAAAGCTGTTTTTCGAACATTCATGTCCGCGGTGCTCCGGGCTCTCGCGGACCGAAAGCGAGCTCTCCATAGTCAAGAGGAGCCTTGCGGAGTAATGCCGTCAGCAGCAAAGCGATGACGCAGGCCCAACAGACGAAGTGAAATCCGTCGATGAAAGACAGTGTGTAGGCCTGCAGGCGTACGCGCGCGGCGACAAGGTCGACCGCCCTGCCTGCCGCTGATGACAAGCCAGCTGACTTCCCGTACAAACCGGCAGTCAATTGGTACACCGAGGTGTCAGTGATCCATTGCCCGTGCTGCACATGGAGTCCCAGCAAGTTCGAGTGCACACGTTCACGGATTGCGACGAAATGGGTCATCACCGCTACGCCCATTTGGCCTCCGAATAATCGCACCACGTGGAAAAAAGCCGAGAAAGTGAGAGCGGCTTGGGGTGTGGAAAGGCCCCCGGAAAAGATGGCTTGCAGTACGATGTCGGCGACAAGCCCGATAAAAGCGAAAGACTGCCCTACTCCCATCAATAGTTCTGATCGGTAGTAATCCGCTGCGGACCAAGCGCTCGTGTATTCCGCATTGAGGAGGGCTGCTACTGCGATGCAAAGGAAACCAGCCGTCATCAGCCATCGCGCATCAAGGCCTTGCAACAGCAGCAAAGCTGCAGCGAATGCCAGTAGCAACAGGGGGGCAGCGGACCAAATCACCGCTGGGCCGATCTGATCCGCCTCGAATCCATGAATCGAAAGGGACTGCGGGACCAGAATGATGGTGGAGAGGAGGCAGAATCGAAAGAGGATCAGCGCTAGGCCAAGAATGATGGTGTTCCATCGCCTAAGAAACGGCAGGTCCACCAGTGGGTTCGGACTGCGCAAACGCCGCAGGATCGATACTCCCAGAAAGAAACTCCCACAGAAAAACAGCGCGTCGAACAATCCTGAGCGCCACCAGTCTAGCCGCTGGCCTTGATCCAACGCCGCAAACAACAGGGCAAAGCTCGCACTCCCGTAGAGAAAGCCTGCGAAGCTTGGAGCCGGGCCGCGTTTTTCAGCAGGGGGACTTGGCGGAATTCCGCGATAAATGCACCACAGCATGATCGGTGTAAGCACCGACATGCTCCAAAACATCCACCGGAACGAAAGATGATCGCGGAACCAACCGTATAGCGTTGGCGCTATATTCACCGCGCCATCGACAAAACTTGCATAAAGCGCCAGCGTGAAAGGGAGGAATCGAAGTGGAATGTTGCGCAGCGCAAAAGACAACGTAAGAGGGTAAAACGTGCCCGATGTCAGCCCGGCCAACACGAGTCCCACGATCAATAGACTGTAAGTGTGGGCAAACGGGAGAAGACAATTCACCAGCGTGAAGCCACTGGCCGCAATGATCAACACGCGACGCGCGCCCAGCAGTCCACCTAAGTAGACCGTGAACGGGCCGATGAACATCAATGCGATGTTAAACGCACTCCCGATCCAAGCTCCGTCGTCATAGCTGATTCCTAAGCTGCCTTTTAAATCGGCCGTGCCCAGACTCAAAAGGCGACCAGCCAGAGTCACGATTCCCGCGCCCATCACGACGCCGAGAATGCCCAGCACGGGGCTATTCGAAAGCTCCCCGGGCAGCGCACCGGAAAGCGACTTGGCGATTTGCCATTTCGTGGGTGCCCGCAGCGGTGCGCTGATCGTCGCCATCTTCTGCTCCGGTTACTGCTTAGTTCGAACTTCAGCGACAACCGATAAGCCAGGTCGAAGCTCCGCCGCGTGACCTGCATCTTCAAACGCGATCTTTACTGGCACGCGCTGAACTACCTTTGTGAAGTTCCCGGTGGCATTGTCAGGAGGAAGTAGTGCGAACTGCGATCCACTCGCTGGAGCAATCTCAATGACATGCCCTTTCCAAACTCGGCCCGGATATACGTCGACGCGGATCTCCGCGGAATCCCCTACCTTCATGTGCGTCAGTTGCGTTTCACGGTAATTGGCCTGAACCCATCTCGTGTCCGCAACGAAGGTAAGAATCTGTGCGCCAGGAGAAAGTAACTGTCCGGCACGCACTTGCCGTTCCCCTACAATGCCGTCCCCTGGCGAGTGGATTTGTGCATAGCCCAAGTTGACCTGCGCTACCTTGAGCCCCGCTTCTTTGGCGTGAAGATCCGCGATAAGTTGCTGCTCTTGCGACTCGAGTACCGTTTTCGTGCGGCGTTCCGTCTCAACCGCAATCTCGCTACTTCGCAGAGAGGTCTTCGCCTGCTCCAGATCGGCTTGACGGCTTGCGAGTTGGGCCGAGAGACGTTCTTCATCCGCGACAGCCGTTTCAACGTGCTGCTTCGTCGCAGACTGAGTCGCGAGAAGAGCTTCCTGCCGTGCACGTTCAGCTCGCGTCCGTGTTACGTCTGCTTGAGCTGCATTGATTCCCGCTTCAGCCGCCGCGATTTGAGCTTTTGCAAGATCAACCCCAGCCGACGCTTTCTGGATCTTGGTGTCTTGCAATTCACGTTGCCTGCGATTGTTCTCGATAGCCGCTTTGGCAGCCTCAATTGCTGCAGACGCCTGAGCGACTTGAGCCCGATAGTCGTCGTCTTCCAGTTCAACCAGGAGATCGCCCGCTCGAACTCTCTGATAGTCGGTTACTTTTACCGTGCGAACGATTCCGGGAACTTTCGTGCTCAGAGGGGTAAGGTCGCCTCGCACGTAGGCATCATCTGTGGCCTGTTCAACCCTTCCACCCTCCCACTCATTCCAGTTTCGCGTGAGAGTAATCACAAGCGCTGCCGCAAGAAAAACGATAGCGACGGGTGTGACGTAGCGAAGCCAGGGCCAGCGAACACCTTGCCCGGCACCAGGATGCTCACTGTGTTCCGTTGGACGGCTGGAGTCTCGCGTCGCTTCGCTGGCGGTCAAGTTTTTCTCCTCCGTGCTCCCTGCAAGCTGATTCGATTCCCGCTCTGCCAGGGCAGACTGTCATTTATTCGGAGGCTTGTGAAAGTGAGGAACGGTTAGCTCACAGTGATTACCGACCAGACGAAGAGCCAACTATTGGCTTCAAAGGACAGGGGAATTGGTTGCCGGTGAAACCGCCGCTACGACGATTCTCCGCCAAATAACACGAACCGCGGCAACCAGGGGAATCGAAAGGTAAATTCCCACGATTCCGCCCACTGCTTCCCCTACCATCATTGTTAAGATGGCAAGCCACGGATGAAGTTCTAGCTCGTGGCCCATGACTTCAATTCAAAGTTGACCTTGTCCCAGTAGAATTCGGCGTAGATCGGACATAAACCGCACCGAACACAAACACTTCGTCCGCCGTCGGTGAGTCCAGTATCTTTGCTACCGATTGTCCATTACGGATGGCTCTGATCTGGTCGTCGCTCAACCCGATATACTTCTTGAAGAACTGTGAAAGCTCGTCGCGCTTCTCATCTACGACGCGAATCAACTCTGGAACGCGAGCCCAGGGCGATGACGCTCCCCCCGACAACAACCCAATCATCAGCAACATCCAGACGCTTATTCTCAAATACCTCATCGCACTCGCTCAGAAACCATTTGACAATCGTTCTTCAAAATTCTCAGCCGCTCGCCGCACTGCATTGCGGATTTCCGCATCGGAAAACGGTTCAACAATGACGTCATACCCGCCTGATTCGAGTACTCCAGACCAAAGCTGAAAGCTAGTTTCCCGTGCGTATACGAGTATCGCGGGACGCTTGCTGAGCAGTCCCAGCACGCCCCACAGTTTCCACCATGCCGTGTCATTGAGCGACGCCGGAAGAATCGCAACTTGGAAAATGTCGTCTTCTTCCATCCCCTCCTCGGTTTGGCCGGAAGGGTCAGCGAAAACGAGTTCCGCGTTCAGAGGCTGCAACTGCCGGGTAATTTCTCGACGCCGTTCGGCGGGAATCACCAGTAGAATTCGCAAGTGTGAGCTAGGGGTGACCACAATCTCCGTCCGCAGAGGGACGTTTGCATCCTTCAATAGAATAAGTAATGTGAGGAACGGCTAGCTCACAGTGACGAGAACGGCAAATCCGTCCGCCTTGGCCGAATGTCCCAAGGGTCTGCTACCGATGCTGGGCGTACTTTCGGAGGAATCCCCAGCTGTTGCGGCATGTGGGGAAATCTGTCTACACATCGTTCCAATTTATGTCCGCGCCGCTCCTTAGTGGCGTGGCGCTACTCACTGTGAGCTAGCCGTTCCTCACGTTTACAGCTTGTGCTCCAGATGCGAGCCTGCGCATTGCGCGTCATAAGAACAACCTTGAATTTTGCGGAAGCCGATGCGACCCACGGGGTTGGCAATCGACCCCTTTCCGACCATTGCCAAGGAGACTCTGAGTCATGAAAACGGCCGAAATTCTCGTTCAAATGCTCCTCGATGCCGGCGTCAGCCGTGTGTATGGCGTATCCGGAGATTCCCTCAACGCATTCACGGATAGCATTCGCACAAACGAAGGCATCGAATGGGTTCACGTCCGACATGAAGAAGCTGGCGCTTTTGCCGCGGGCGCCGAGGCTCACCTGACCGACCAGCTGGCGGTATGCGCCGGCAGTTGCGGCCCCGGGAACTTGCACCTTATTAATGGGCTGTTCGACTGCTATCGCAGCCGCGTGCCCGTGCTTGCGATCGCAGCTCAAATCCCGAGCATCGAACTGGGCAACAACTACTTTCAAGAAACTCATCCGGAGATCCTCTACAAGGAATGTAGTGATTACTGCGCTCTGGTCTCGGAGCCGGATCAACTTCCACGCGTTCTCGCGACAGCAATCCGGACGGCGATCGTCAAACGCACGGTAGCGGTCGTCGTCATCCCTGGTACTGTCATGGCCAGCGAGTGTTCGCTAAGTCCTTTGAATATAGCCGTCGAGGACAACACATATTCCGTGACTCCCAACCGAGATCAGCTAAAGCGAACCGCCGATACGCTGAACGATGCCAAGAAAATCACAATTCTCGGGGGCGCAGGCTGTAAGGGAGCGCACAACGAACTCATCGCCACAGCGGGGAAGCTGAAAGCACCGATCGTGTTCGCGTATCGAGGCAAGGAATTCATCGAGTACGAGAATCCCTATGACGTCGGAATGACGGGGCTTCTCGGGTTTTCATCCGGATATCACGCGATCATGGATTCTGATGTCCTGCTGATGCTCGGGACGGACTTCCCGTATCGACAGTTCTACCCTGAGAAAGCCACAGTCATCCAAGTCGACATCCGTGGCGAGCAGATTGGCCGCCGGACGCACGTCGAGATCGGATTGATTGGCGACGTGAAAAGCACCCTGCAAGCTCTCCTCCCGCTGCTTTCCGATAAAACCAATCGCAACCATTTGGACAAGGCCCTCGAGCACTATGCCAGGACGAGAAAAGATCTCGACGCCCTGGCCACCGGCAAAGAAGGTACTTCGCCCCTTCGCCCCGAGTTCGTCGCCGCTGCCATTAGCGAAGTTGCCGCGGAGGATACCGTTTTCACCTGCGACGTGGGAACGCCGGTCATTTGGATGGCTCGTTATCTCAAGGTGAACGGTAAGCGCCGGATCCTGGGCTCCTTCAATCATGGTTCGATGGCGAATGCGATGCCACAAGCAATCGGTGCGCAAGCCGCATTTCCCGGCCGCCAAGTTATCAGCTTCTCGGGCGACGGCGGCATAGCCATGCTTCTCGGCGACCTTTTGACGCTGAATCAGATGGAACTCCCCGTGAAGGTTGTGGTCTTCAATAACGGAGCGTTAGGTTTTGTCGAAGTCGAAATGAAGAGCAGCGGCTATGTCACGTTCAGCACGGATCTGAAGAATCCAAGCTTTGCGAAGGTCGCGGCAGCGATGGGGATGTTCGGCGTCCGTGTGGAACGCCCCGAACAACTTCGGCCGGCCTTGCAGGCTGCCCTTTCGCACAAAGGTCCGGCGCTCATCGAGGTTCTCACCCACCGACTCGAGCTCGCCATGCCGCCCACAATCACTCTTGAGGAAGCCAAAGGCTTCAGCCTGTACATGCTTCGCACCGTTATGAACGGCCGCGGCGACGAATTGATCGATTTGGCGAAAACTAATCTCTTTCATTGAGCGCCGGAGATTCAACTTTCGCCGGGAGGCCTTCCAGTGCAGGTCGGTCTTCCCGCGAAGGACAAGCCCGACGTGCCGGATTTTGCCCGCCTGTCGACGGCGGATTTCATACCGCACTTTCGCCGAGGACTCGAGGCTATGGCCGGTGTCCTCGTTGACCGGCGACCTACGTATTTCGGAGCGTTCCTTAAGAATACGTTTCCCAATGCGAAGAATTTTTGTTCAGCTGTGCCTGAGTTCGTAGGAAATACAACTCCCGAATGCTATTCGATTGGTCCGACGCTGGAAACATCGATGTAACGATTGTCCGGTCACCCATGAGAATCGCCGAGACGGGTCCGTGCTGCTAAGCGAAACGGATTTGCGCATCAATACCATTGGATTTCTGGCACACGACCTCGTCGTCCTGCTAGACCCGGCCGACATCGTCGAAAACGTGCATCTCGCATATCGGCATCCAGCCTTCCGGAATACCGCCTATTCGGTGTTGATGACTGGCCCTTCCGGTTCTGGCGATATCGGCGCCCGGGTCGTACATCCTGCCCAGGGAGTCACGACTTTGACCGTCGTACTATGGCCGCGACCATAAGTCGAATCGGATGTGTAGAGGACACGAGAGATTTTGCAACTTCCATGCAGGCTAATCGTGCGTGACAGCTGGCATGATCTGTCCCATCTCCATTGCATTGCTCGCGGGAATCTCTTGGAGAGAAATCACCAGTTGATCGGTCGCCACCGCGCTCAGGCCTTGGAACATCGACCACAACTGCTTTAGAAGATCCGTCTTTTCGTCAACCGAGTGACCGCTCCGCAAAGTGCAATTTAGAGATGCAGTGGGTCCCTCTTTGCCGGCGCTATATCCGGATCCCTTTGGGTAGGACAGAAAGATAACGTGAACGAAGCTGGTCGGAACCTTCATCACTGCACTATGTATGCTTGTGATTTCCTTTGCGATTCTAGCTTTTGTTTCATCCGCCAGCGAATCCTGTGTGATCGCGGTGTAGAGCGGCATTCACCTTACCTCGATACTAAAAACTGCCACATCCATTTACCTTAGATCCTTAAGCGTTTTGAGGTCGTCCACGATGTAAGCGAGTGACGCTCGAATCCCTTTACCGCAACGGACTGGCGCCAGATCCGAAATCTCTTCACCGTGGCAAACGGGCAGCGAAAGAGAACCTTCCCCTATCCAAGCTTGTTCGATCTTCACATCGTGCGGCACATTCTCGACAAGCTCATGATCCGCTGGCTTGTCCTGCTTGTCGGCAGCGAGACGCGGAGTATGCAAGAGGTTCACGATTGGTGCCTGCTTCAAGACACACATGTCCTTGACCGGGTCCTTCAACGTGACAAGGGCTTCGGCAAGCCGATGCCCGCTCGCTGTGACAGACCCGGCAAACTTCGAACCCGGTGCGAGGGCAGGACCTGCTTTTCCCGTAGCGGCATAATACCGAGTCTGAAACACCTGCCCTAAACGCTTCGGATAACCTTGACTCCAGCCGCGAGCAATTGCGGCATCGTTGTCGACAAAAATGTAGGGGCAATAGGCAACGGCCTTACCCTCGAATAAAGCATCCACGAGAATGAAGAACTCGCGATACTGGTAACGGGCTGGATCGAGATATTCCTCGTTACTTCCGCTGAACTGCCAATCGTAAAAGAGCGCATTGGCATGGCCATTTCCGGAACGATTGAAATCAAGTCCCGGGGGCAATACTGCGGCTACGGCGGCAGGGTCGGCCCAAAACTCAATGCTCAGAAAATCGGCGGAGTAGTACCAGGGAGGGGGCGGATTCAGAGTCGACTTGCCTTTCGGTGTGAGCGGATAGTTGAAGCCCTTAAGCATCGATGATCACCCTTTCAATTGAATCTGAGCGGATCGACCAATTTCGATGGGCACGCCGGCACTGCCTGACCTGCTTCAGGCTATTGGAAGAACGAAAGGCCAGAGTCCACAGGTCTCTTCCATGCATAGCCACGAATTTGCGTCCTTAACCGCAATCACAAATTCGCACTACACTGGCATGGGGGGAAGGTGAGGAACAGCTAGCTCACAGTAATTACATTCCGTGAGGTTGGGTCCAATAAGCGAGCTGCGGTCGCGGAGGGAACATCCACGGAGCTATCGCCGCGAGAAAATCTAAACCGGGAATAGGCGGTTTCGCTACACACCTTTCAGCGCCCATGTACCAAACGCCGTTAAATCTATTTATTGACCGGCAAACGCGCTTACCGGAGATCTGAGGCCAGGTCGTCCTCACGAAGCTCTAAACATGAAGTGCCTGCCGAGGTCCATCAGCCCTCCCCGCGCCCCTACCCGGGACTGCCCGATGTCGATTATCCTTTCCACGAAAGAATCACTATCGTCAGCCGTTGCGGTCGCATCTGCCTTGGCGGTAAGGAAATTAATTTCAACGCGGTCTTTGCTGGCCAGGCCGTCGGCATCAAAGAAGTTCACGACGGGATCTGGCTGGTCAGCTTTACGAATTATGATTTAGGATATTTCGATCTGGATACGCGAGTGCTTGAGCCACTCGAAAACCAATTCGGTCCGAGATTGTTATTTTTGTAGCTGGTACATTCTGTTGCCCCTGTGTCCGGATTGGACCGAAGGTAACTGGAGCGGGCGATGGGAATCGAACCCACGTCCGAAGCTTGGGAAGCTTCTATACTGCCATTGTACGACGCCCGCTCTAACTGCAGTTATTGTACTTCCGCTTCTCAAGATTGCAACAGTCTCATTTCCTTGGCGCGGTGTGGTGTATCGCCAGACCGCGGCTACCTTGAGACCGGCAATGCCACTGGTTGTTCGAGGCGAAATTCCAGCAGAGTCTCGCTGGGGATCGACAGCTGCTCACCTTTTTTGGAAGCGGCGATGGCCGTTCCACCGGCAACGCCAATGAGCGCGCCAATCCCCGCTCCTTTCCCCCCTCCAGCAATCCCGCCGATGAGCGCACCCAGTCCTGCACCGCCAACAACTTTTTTCGCAGTGTTCCCACCTTCGCCTTTTCCCTTGATCTCATACGTACTGGTGAGAAGCGGATAGGTGTTTTTATTGATTACAATATCCGTCAGTTCCAACACGAGTTCGGAGCTGCCTTTAAATTTGCCTGACGAGGAAGCCGCCACAAGCTTGCCGTAAACTGTCGTACCTCTCGGGGCCACCACAACATCTTCCGCTTGCAGATTTGTCTCCAGGCTTGCTGTGAACCGAAACCCCGCCTTTTGTTTGGTAGTGTCAATGGAATCGATCATTCGTATCAAAATCCGTGTTCCGGCTGGAACCGTGATTCTCTTCACGTTCTGCGGAGCGCCCGTGGACTGGCATGCGGTTGCCAGCACCAACAGGATAGTTGCGGCCCAGCTAATCCCCTTTCGCATTTCTTCTCTCCTCCTTATGGTATTCACGAGCCCGCTCCTACAATCGGCAATTCCGCAGCAATTCGAAGATCGATAATCGAAAGCAATTGATGCTCAACTTGAATAAAACGCGCAGCCGTAATTGCGCCCAATTCCTGTTTGACGCGGTCATAGTATTTTGCAAGAAGCTCGCCGCGCTGCTTCTGATAAGCCATCGCGTTCTGAACCAGCTCGTCGGCCTTTGCATCTGTCATCTGCGCATAATTAACGGCATATTCGTGGATATTCGCCACCCTTTGGTCATTCAGCTTGGACAATTCCGTCTCGTATTCGGAATAGATCGGCCAGAACTTCGCCGCATCAGCAGCACTTAACAGCATGACTGCTCCCATGATTTCGTCTTTCTGCTGGCGCACATCGGAGCGCAGAAGCTGAATATAGGCTTGGATATTCGTCTTTTGATTAGTTGCGGCAGGTGACGTAGCGGCCGGCTTCGCAACTTTCTTCGGTGGTGGCGTCGCATCTTGGGACCACCCAGCTGGTACAAAAGCCAGCATCGCCAGTAGCGTTACCCAAACGGCTCTCTTCCTGTTCATCTTTTTCTCCTCCACGGAACTGCGAATTAACTCTGTTCACAAATCCATCGTTCCAACCAGGTCTCCATGCACCACAAACGGAGCGACTGGTCAGTGTCGCAACGACTCCCGCGCCTTTTTTCTTTCTTCTTCTTGCTCGGCCACCAGTTTGTAGGCGACGTAATATTTGTAGATGTTTGAAACGTACGTGACCGTCTCCATTCCGACCCTCTCCGCGGCGACAAACTCCACATTGCCAAACCAAACATTTGGGTCAAGACCCTTCTTCGCTGCTTCCTCGCGCAGAGAATGAATCCTGCCTGGTCCGGCGTTATAGGCAGCAAAGGCAAACAGCAGTTTGTTTGTGTCATCCATCGGCTCATTAGCAAAATACTTGTCGACCATGAAGCGGATGTATTTCACACCTGCGTGAATATTAGCTTCCTTCTGATGGATGTCGCCGACCTTCATCTGCTCGCCGGTTGCTGGCATCAACTGCATGATGCCCACCGCTCCGACACCGCTTTTTGCATCCTGATTCAGCGTCGATTCCTGGAACCCTTCCGCCATCATCAACAGATAGTCGAGATTGTACTGAGAACCATATTTTTGGAACATTAAGACTGTCTCTTGAAATTTCTTCAACTCTTCCGGCGCAATCGCATTCTTCAGCATTTTGTCGCTATGCGCGTATCGCGCAATTACGGCGTTTCCGAAGGCAGTCCCCTGTTTGTGGGTCTTCAGGAACTGATTGACCGCTTCCATCAATTTCGGACTGTTCTTGCGCATCGCCCAGGCAATCTGCCCGGATGCGTCTAGAAGAACATCCCGATTCGGTCGAATATTGGTATAGATCTTTCCCCATAGAGCTGGAAGATAAGCCTTGGTGACAACAATGGGAATCAATCCAGCGTTGAGCATCTCCAAAAGATCTTCATCTTCGAGATTCTCCGGAGCCACGCGCAGTTTTATCTGCGCTTTGCCCTGACTCTTGAAGCGATCATTCAGTGCATCGAGTCGTTCCCAATAGCTGGAACTTTTGCGGACGAAAACTTCCTGTCCTGATAGATCGTCGATGGAATGCAGAACAGGAGACTGAAGCCCGGTCACGGCAATCTCCTTTACTTCAGTCACAATGGGATCCGAAAAATCAACCACCTTGGATCGCTCGGGTGTAATCTCCAACGTACCGGTAGCGAGGTCACCTCTACCTTCAGAAATCCGGGGGAGCAACCTGTCACGAGCGACGGGTATGAACACAACTTGAAACTTCGTGTTCTTCACTTTTTGCGGATATTTAAGATTGACCCAGTCTTCGAACGCCTTCATGTATTCATACGCGCTTCCGTGCTGCACGCCGTTAATCACGTAGTATTGCGACTTGGAATAGACCACAAGAACCCGAATGAAGCGGCGTTGCTGTACCATCGCGTCAAAATCGCCCGTCCACGGAGCGCGCTGAAGACTCGGAGCCGCCGGCGCTTGATTCGTCTGGTTAGGAGAAGTTGCCTTCGTTTGGCTGAAGGCCACAAATGCAGTCAGTGACTGAACGAGAAGAAGAACGCTCAGTGGTATTAGTCGCAATTTCAATCGCTCAATCCTTGTCCCAAATCTAGAAGGGTGGATTCTCTTTCTATCAATCCCAAGGGCCCTGCGCTTAGCCTCAACGACTGCCGTCTCTGAACGCGCCATAAGACAGCGAGTTTCGAGAGGATATGAAGGAGCGGATGGAGCGAATACTGTTAAAACTAACAGTACCCGACCTGCACTTTCTTATGGTCCCCTGCCTTCGTCGTCAATGTGGGGACATGGACTAAAGGCCATCTGCCCGCCTCTTAGAAAGCGCCCTCAGTGTAGCGGTGCCCCTATCCTGCTTTTGACAACGGTTTAAGTAGTCGGCCCGTGTTAAGGAGCGGAGGAGCACCGAGTACAAGTTCCAAGTCGGAAGGGAGATGGACCGTGAGAAATCGTCGTGGTTCCCGACTGTGGTTGACAGCGCTGGTGGCTGCCTCCTTCACGTCGCTACCTGTAAGCCTCTTAGCACAATCCAACAAGCCCAACATCCTGGTCATCTTTGGAGATGACATTGGCCAAGCCAACATCAGCCGTTACACGCATGGTGTCGTTGGCTATATGACGCCAAATATTGATCGTATCGGTGAAGAGGGTATGACCTTCACGGATTATTATGCGGAGAATAGTTGCACCGCCGGGCGATCGTCGTTCATCACTGGCCAAAGTCCGATACGAACAGGCCTGACGAAGGTGGGTGCTCCCGGAGCGCCAGTCGGCCTTCAAAAACGAGATATAACCATTGCAGAAGCGCTCAAGCCCCTAGGTTATGCAACAGGCCAGTTTGGCAAGAATCATCTCGGTGACCGCGATGAATACCTGCCAACCAATCATGGCTTTGACGAGTTCTTCGGCAACCTCTATCACCTAAACGCCGAGCAAGAGCCGGAGATGCCCTATTGGCCGAAAGATGACCCCGAATTCCTCAAGGTTTACCACGTCCGCGGCGTCATCCATTCATATGCTGGCGGAAAAATTGAAGACACCGGTCCCCTAACTATTAAACGCATGGAGACTATCGACGACGAGACTTCCAACGCGGCGATGGCATTCGTAGACAAGCAGGTAAAAGCGGGAAAACCGTTCTTCGTCTGGATGAACTTCACGCGGATGCATATCTTCACGCACATCCGTCCGGAGTACCAGGGCAAAAGCGGCATGCCTGGCAACGACTACGCCGACGGCATGTGGGAACACGACCAGGATGTTGGTAAGTTGCTCAAGCAACTCGACGACCTGGGAATCACCAAAGACACCATCGTGATCTATACCACCGACAATGGCCCGAATCAGTTCAGCTGGCCTGATGCGGCTACGACTCCTTTCCGCAGCGAGAAAGATTCGAACTGGGAGGGGGCATTCCGTGTGCCTGCAGTCGTTCGCTGGCCTGGTCATATCAAAGCAAATACGTGGTCCAACGAGATTGTTTCGGGGCTGGACTGGTATCCCACTCTACTCGCAGCGGCGGGCGACACCACCGTCAAGGATCGACTGTTGAAAGGCTGGGCGCCGACCACAGGCGGCTATGTTCATAAAGTTCATCTCGACGGGTACAATATACTTCCCTACCTTGAGGGGCAAGCGCCACAGTCGCCGCGCAAAGACTTTTTCTATTTCGACGATGACGGCCAGCTCGTAGCCATGCGGCATGAGAATTGGAAATTCGTATTCTGTGAGCAGCGCGCTCCTGGGAACCTCCTCATTTGGGCGAATCCGTTCACATGTCTGCGACTTCCTAAAATCTACAATTTGCGCATGGACCCGTACGAACGGGCGGACATCACTTCCGACCAGTACTACGACTGGACAGTGCGTAACGTTTACTTGAATGTGCAGGGAACCATCCTGGCTACGGCGTTCATCGAAACGTTCAAGGACTACCCCGCCAGCCAGTTGCCTGCAAGCTTCACCATTGATCCCGAATCGATTCTGAAAATGCTGCACGCTCAACAGCATGCAATAGGCAAGGACTGAGCACGCAAGCTCGGCGCAAAGCTAGAGTCGGCGTTAACCAATGTGGTGAGCCAGGTCCGCGGTCCGGTTACCGCTCAATCAGAAGTAACCGACCGTTACCTCAGAGGTTTTCACGGGCCTCATATACAAAAGAATTTCCATATGTTCTACTATCCATTCCACCCTGTAGTTTCACCGAGACGCCCCAAAAGCACGTCTACCCGCTGGCCGGGACCTGGCCCGCAAGGGAAGACCATTGGCCTCGACCGAGAAGCGTCAAATAGTACTGAATTCAGCTGCTGAACGGATTATCCCATTGTCAGAAAAGACCAATCCTCCATCGGCGATTCCAGTGCAGGAACTACAACGGCAGGTCAATGACCGGTTTGGCGTGCTTCCGAACTTTTTCCGCCTCTCGCCCGAGACTCCCGAGATCACCGAAAAACTATGGGGATTTGCCCAAGCAGCCTATCTCGATAACCCCCTACCCTCAGTTTTTAAGGAACGGCTTTTCGTCTATCTTTCTCGCTTTTGTGCAGTCCGCTACTGTATTGCGCGCCACACCGGATTCTTGATTGGACTTGGCAGGCCCGCCGGCGATAAAGACGCTCGCGCTGAAAACGTCGCGGACGTGGTCAAATTGCTGCGCCAGCCTTTTCCTCGCGGGCCTGAACTAAAATCGCGCCTTTCGTTTTGCTCGAATTGTCCTGCTCCGCTCGTCGAAATGCCCGCGGCCGACACACAGATGGAAGACGGCCTTTTTTCTCTTGCCAGTCATGTTTTCCTGCAGACGGCAGACGCACCAGTTTGCCTCGATGCCTTGGAGCGATTGCTGGGCCCGGTCCGACTTCAGTACCTCCTGCTTTTCTTGGCCTTCGTCCGGGCAGCGCACTACTGGACCAGGGTTCATCCTGAAATCCAGTTTGAGGACGACATCAAGCAACTTCTGGCGACGCATGAAGCGCTAGCTACATGTATTTTGAACGACCAGGAAGCCAGCACCGACAAGATCACTCAATCCATTTTGGACGAGCTTCCCGCGTTGCGTCTGAAAGCCGATAAGGCGACGGGCTTGCTTGCCGCAATCGTGGATTCTTCCGATGATGCGATTGTTAGCAAAACTTTAGGGGGCGTCATCACAAGTTGGAACGCAGGCGCCGAACGGCTCTTTGGTTACACAGCCAAGGAAGCCATTGGCCGGCATATTTCGATGATTATCCCGCTCGACCGTCGGGATGAGGAAACAAGCATCATTGCGCGACTCAGTCAAGGCGAACGGATCGATCATTTCGACACCATTCGCCTGCGAAAAGATGGCTCTAAACTCGAGACATCGCTGACGATCTCGCCACTCAGGGACGCCTCAGGAAAAATCATCGGGGCTTCGAAAATAGCGCGTGATATCGGCGGACGCAAACGGATCGAGCGTGAATTGCATGAGAGCGAACAGCGTTTCCGCGCACTCGCTGGTGCGCTCGATACTCAAGTGCAATTTCGGACTCAGGAACTGCAGCGGCGAAACGCGGAGATTCTTCAGCAGTCAGATCAGCTTCGCGACCTCTCAGCAAGATTAATGCGTACCCAAGACGAAGAACGCCGGCGCATTGCACTTGAACTGCACGACAGTGTTGGTCAGAATCTGGCCGCACTGTCAATGAGCCTTGCACGATTCGAAGACGATGCGAAACGCGATCCTACTCGATTCTCCGAAAGCGTCAAAGACGCTAGGAACTTGATTCAGAATCTGACCCAGGAGATTCGCACGACCTCTTATCTTTTGCACCCGCCAATGCTGGACGAACTAGGCTTGTCGTCTGCGCTTCGGTGGTACGTAGAAGGTCTGGCGCAGCGCAGCAACCTCAGCATAGAGATTGATATTCCCGACAATCTCGAAAGGCTTGCCCCAGAGATGGAACTGGCCATATTTCGTCTCGTCCAAGAAAGCTTGACGAACATCCATCGCCATTCAGAAAGCAAAACTGCCGTAATCCGCATTGCTCGCACGGATGACAAAATCTACGCGGAGGTGCAGGATCGCGGTAAGGGAATGTCAAAGGAACGATTCGCGGAGGTTCAATCTCAAGCGGTCGGCGTCGGGATTAGGGGAATGAAAGAGCGCGTGCGTCAATCGAATGGCGAATTGATTATCGATTCCAACGCTTTGGGGACAAAGATTACCGCAATTTTCCCCGTCAGCACCCCCGCGCCGAAGGAATCGGAAAAGACCGCACGGCACGGCGCCACATAATGTCCCGCACAGTAGTCAATCCCGCGAAACGGCGGACATAAGAACGAGTATCGGCGCGACGCTTCAAGGAAAATCTAGAGGCCGGAGACTTAATTCAGGTAGTCTCTCCGCGTCCGTAACTCGATTCACGAATTCGCCTCGTTATATACTCTCGGAATGAAGCGAGCCGTCCGAAGTCGCCGCAAAGTATACGGTCAACTCCTGAAGCATGCCCGCCGCCATCCGCATCGGGAATGCTGCGGAATTCTGGCGGGGCAGGACGGACTAATCACGCAGGCGTTCCCTGCGAAGAACATCGCGGCCGATCCAGTCAGGAATTACGAGATTGCGCCCAAGGAGATCGTGCGCCTGATGGGGGAGCTCCGCAAGCGGCGACTCGAATTCCTCGGCCTCTACCACTCGCATCCGAATTGGCTGGATACGAACGAGCCTTCGCCTAAAGACATCGCGCTGGCCTGCTATTCTGAAAAAATCTATTTCATTGTCACGCCCCGGCCGTACGCAACTACGCCCATCCGGGCATTTTCAATCCGGGGTGGGCGTGCGATGGAACTAGAAATTCAGGTCCTACCCTGACGTAAACGGCAGCCGTTTATGGTCTCCAAATCTCCACTCAACTTGCCCAGTTTCCGCAGTACTCAAGCATGTGTAACTTTTGACAGATGTATCGCCAGGACTTTAAGAACAGAATCCTCGCGGTCCAATGCGGGACCTCACACTTCGATTGAAATTGTTTTGGAGGAATTATGAGTAGGAAAGCGTGGGCTGCCTTTGCGGCGGCTTGTTTATCTTGTCTAATAGTCGCAGGCTGCGGCTCCGACTCCAAGGTGGCCCAGGATGCGAAGGAACTCGAAGCGTTTGAAACCGCCAAAGACGCCTACGTTTACGCTTATCCCTTGCTGACGATGGAGTTCACGCGTCGAAATTCTACCAATGTGGCTTCGCCCGAGGGAAGTTTTGCGCCTATGGGCCAGTTCGCCAAACTGCGCGAGTATCCAAATGCGTCTTTCACCACGGTTACCGCGCCAAACGCGGACACTTTGTACACCATCGTGTGGCTGGACGTCTCCAAAGAGCCGTGGGTCATCAGCATTCCGGACTTGAAGGGACGCTACGCGCTGTTCCCGATGCTGGACGGCTGGACAGACGTGTTCCAGGATCCCGGCAAGCGCACCACCGGCACTGGCGCGCAGAAATATGCCATTACGGGGCCGGGCTGGAGCGGAACGCTGCCACCCGGCGTGACGGAATACAAATCGCCCACCGGAATGGTCTGGCTGCTGGGTCGCATCTATTGCACCGGGACGCCAGAGGACTATAAAGCAGTCCACGCGTTGCAGGACCAAATGGCCGCGGTTCCGCTATCTTCCTACGGGAAGCCATACACACCCGCGCCCGGAACAGTGAATTCTGCGCTTGATACGAAAACCGCCGTTCGCGACCAGCTAAACGCAATGGACGGCGCCGCGTATTTCAAGCTTTTTGCCGAACTCCTTAAGACCAACCCCCCAAGCGCGGACGATGCCGCAATGGTGGCCAAGCTCGCGAAGATCGGGATCGTGCCGGGGCAGGATTTCGAAGCCTCAAAGCTCGAACCGAGCGTAGCTGCCGGGATCGCTAAAGCCCCCAAGCCTGCGCAGGATAGAATCGCCGCATGGATTAAAGAAGGCGTAGCTGCGGGAGATGCGAAACTCGAAAATGGCTGGATGTTTACCACCAAGACTGGCCTCTACGGCACTAACTATCTTCAACGTGCGATGATTACTTGGATTGGCTTGGGCGCAAATCGTCCTCAAGACGCCGTGTACCCTACGTCGGAAGGTCCAAAAATCTTAGAAAAATATAATGGCGCGAACAAGTACGTTCTGCATTTCGCTAAGGGTGAGATGCCGCCCGTGGATGGCTTCTGGTCGGTGACGATGTACAACGCGCAGTATTTTTTCGTAGATAATCCGCTGAACCGCTACAACGTCAGCCAGCGCAACAAATTCAATACGAATGCTGACGGTTCGACGGACATTTATATTCAAGCGGACTCGCCGGGTAAAGCCAAGGAATCGAACTGGCTGCCAGCACCGAAAGACGATTTTATATTGATGATGCGTTTGTATTGGCCAAAGGAGAAAGCCCCGAGCCTTTTGGACGGTTCGTGGAAGATTCCTGAAGTGAAAAAAGTCGGATAGTCC
>Ga0210391_10001397_pt1 | contig 22159 bp, 14 predicted proteins | sample IncBWC12OmetaG_FD_160573 | JGI IMG/M metagenome (GOLD analysis project Ga0210391, IMG submission 160573) | Forest soil microbial communities from Barre Woods Harvard Forest LTER site, Petersham, Massachusetts, United States - Inc-BW-C-12-O ...
GAGGCATCCGGCGGGCGCCGAGGTGATCGATCTGGGCGATCGAACGCTGATGCCGGGCATGATCGACGCCCACGTGCATCTTTTTCTGCATCCCGGCGCCGAGGATCTGCAAACCGTTGAAGAGTCCGTGCCACAACGCACCATCATGGCGACTTTGGCCGCGCGCGACGATCTGATGGCTGGCTTCACTGCCGAACGCGACATGGGCACGGAAGGCGCGGGCTCCGCGGACACCGCCGTGCGCGACGCGATCAACCAAGGACGCATCCCGGGCCCGCGCCTGCGCATCAGCGGAAATGCTATCAATATTCTTGGCGGGCACGAAGACGCCATCGGCTACAACCCGGCCCAGCACGTCCTGCCCAATGCGGACTATGCCAACAATGCAGCCGAGCTCATTTCCGTAATGCGCGAGCAATATAAGGAAGGCGCCGACTTTACCAAGATTTATGAAACCGGCGAAGACACGGTGCATGAAGGCAAGGCCGCGACCGTCTATCAATATACCGAGCCCGAGCTAGCCGCTGCTGTGGCGGAGGCTGCGCGCCTGGGCCGCAAGGTCGCCGTGCACGCCACCGGCGAGCCCGGTACGCTTTTCGCTGCGCAGGCCGGCGTGGTCTCGATCGATCACGCAAACCAGCTGAGCGACGAAACCATGCGTCTGATGCGCGAAAAAGGGATCTTCGCCGTTCCCACGCTCACCATCTTCGAATTCTTCGTGAACCATCCGGAATCTTCCGCACAAGCTGCACGCGAACGCCAGCTCTACGATCTCAAGTGCGAAAACTTCCGCAAACAAGTCGCCGCGGGTGTCCCAATGGCGCTCGGCACCGACGTCGGCCCGTTTCCCCACGGCACGCAGGCGCGCGAATTTGAGCTGATGGTGAAATTCGGAATGTCTCCGCTCGCCGCGCTGCAAGCCGATTTGCTCAACGGCGCAAAACTTCTGGGCTGGGACGGCCAAATCGGTGCGCTCGAGCCCGGATACTTCGCAGATGTTATCGGTGTGTCCGGAAATCCCCTTGAAGAGGTGAGCGCGCTGAAAAACGTCTCCTTCGTGATGAAGTCCGGAGTCATTTACAAGAAATAGTTCGCTCTCGGTCCGCGCGGTCGTAGCGGGGAAACACCCAAAATCTTCGAAAATTCGACGATCATCGAGCGGGAGATCGCTTGGTTTTGTAAGCGAGAAAGATAGACCACTGATAGAATGGACTTTAGATCTCCTATATTTCCGCTCGCGGATCGCTCCCCGTTTAGGACGGGACACCCGCCAATCGTGTTATTTTACCAACGGTGCCGGTTTTTCGAGTCCAACTTGGGAGGGAAGAAACCACGTCCAGCCACACACGAAGCGCTTCCAGTCTCGCGCGGAAATTTCCATTGAGCTTGCTTCTGGCGGAGAACAACGCGCTCGCGGTCGTCGAGGGGACTGGAATCGTCGCTGGTAAACTGCGGTTTCTCTCGCGAAAGTTGGCATGTCGAACCGCTCGCCGGTGCTCGATTCGTTTGACCGCCCTCTGTGCATCCGCTATGATGAGTTCGCGGGGTGGAGCAGCCTGGTAGCTCGTCGGGCTCATAACGCGCCAATTACCAACCGGCTCTGCCGGATTCAAACGACTTAGCCTTCTTCTCAACCGCAAAACCCTCTCAAAACCGTCTCAAAACGCGAGATTCGGGGCACTTAACGGGCACCCGAGAATCAGATGTTGCCGTTTGCGCTAGACTATAGCCGCACGCCCGACCGTCTGCTTCGAAGGTGCGGAGTACAAAATTCTAATTGCCGCTTCTGGTGTCGCTTCCCAGGAGGCGCGCCAATTATCTCCGGTTTGCCATCCACTCTGAATCCAAGTGCTGCTCTACGAGTGGTGTCGCGGACTTCGCGCTGGTACTTCGCAGCTCTGATTGAGCGTTCCGTGCAGGTTAGTGCCAATCGTAGGATGCACGCGGCGGGGTAACGAAAACGGCCTTGTCCCGATTTTTCGCCCACCAGTCCTTCCACTTTTGAGAGCTCTCGGCGGTCGGAGGCGCATCTGGGGATAGAGGCGGATCCTTCACCATTTCTGCGAGGGCGCTCAGGATCAGAGTGGTGCGGCGCTCGGCCCAGTAAAGAAGTCCGGCACATTCTTTCTGTGCCGATTCCTTTTGCTCATTCGACGGTTCCTTCAATTGAGCGACCCTCGCCAGGCATGCGTCAAAGTCCTTCTGCGCATTCTGACTGGTTCGATTCGCGCTGCCCAAGCCATCTACGAGAACTCCAACAGCAGTCTTTCCTCCCGCGAACCTAAGCTTTCGGATTGCCTCGAACGGAAAATAGCCGGGGAAAAGAGCGAATGAATTTAGCTCGGTTGCAACTTGAAACGCTACTCGCTGGTCTCCGAAACGCAACAAGGCGGCCTGCAAATTGCCTTGAATCTCCGAGTCTGTTTCCGGACGAAGTCCATTCTCATTCAGAAGTATGTCTGGGAATAGCTCTCTCGCTCCCATTACTTCCCCGGAACGCGGTGCAGGAAATCGCTTGAGGATTGCTTCCGCAGAAGGGCCACCAAACGTGGCGATGTCGAGAATGGCATCAGGATGGCCCCACTCAACTCTTCGGGCGAGACACTGCAGATAGGGATCCGATACGCTCTCAAAGACCCGTGTGCTCAGATGCTGCCCTTTGTATTTCCCAAGCCATAGCTTCCACTGCGCAATTCCGGAGGGGGAGTAGTCGGCGTCCGGAAGGTCCGGGACAACGTGCCGCCGGGCGATTCCCCTGATTTCCTTTAGTATTCCGCTGCGGTAATCGTAAGGCCCGTCGGCCGGTCCGTGCTCTTCGATCATTCTGGGATCATTCGCATGCTGAATCAAAAACTCGATCAGAGTCTGGAGCGCCCAATCATCGCCAATAAAATCAATTCTGGCTGGGTACTGCCCGGCGCGATGTTGCGCCCATTCTTGCTTAATCGCCGCGTAAGCATTTTCGTCGCCGAGCTTCGCAAGGGCCGTCCGCGCTGCGGCATCGAAGCTTGAGAAAGTGCACGCGTTGTGCTTGGGCAAGCTGGCAAACTGACGAAGGACGGGGATCGCGAGATTCCCAGCAACCGACGCTTGGACGAGAATCACATCGTACCCATACTTGTACCCCATCGCCTGGAAGTCATCATACGACGGGCAGGTGGCTAACACTGTTTGGAGAACAGTGACCGCTAGTTGCGGGTTGCTAGCAGTACAATTTTGTGCTGATACCGGAGCGACAACGCAACCCAAGGCGACGAGAACACCGATCCACATCCACGCCTGACCAAGCCCTAGATTGCCGGTTTGAGAGAATATCGGATGGTGTCGCTTCGTCACGTTTGAAATCCTACTGCATATAGAACGAAAACGCATGTAACTCTTGCGCTCAAAACTTGCTCCGACGGCGGGCCGGACCGGTCGGTTGGCGATTATGGGCGAGTCAAACGGGCGAACCGGAAGTAATACGCTCATCGCTCGGAATTGCGGGCAATCGTCAGGCACTGACGGCGCTGAAGTTGCAGAAGAGCGGGACGCAGGGTGGAACAGGCTGATTGCTCGTCGGGCTAATACTTGGTGCGATTGCAGAGGTCCCACAAGCCACCTATTATCTATGGCTTGACGCGGGGCGTGGCACCTGATCGTCGGGCTAGCATTGCAAGGAAAGGGAAAGTTGCGTATTATCAATGCGCGGGGTGGAGCAGCCTGGTAGCTCGTCGGGCTCATAACCCGGAGGTCGCTGGTTCAAATCCAGCCCCCGCAACCAGCAATCATTTTTGTTTTCTGCGGCTTAGCGAATCGTACTCGCTAAGCCGTTTTCAATTTGCGTCCGTTTGCGTCCAGAATTTCCAGCGAATGCCCCCAGACGATGCGTCCCAGTTGTCCCGCGACCGCCAGCGAATCCTAGCCCACGGCATGCGTGTGGATTCCGAGCGTGATGCTCGCGTCCCCATGTCCGAGCCGCTGCTGCCGTACCTTCATAGGAACGCTCAGTCGATCCATCAAAACAGCATGGGCATGACGGAAGGCGTGAAACCCGGTTCCTTTGGGATTTGGATATTCAGTGTTTTTAGCAGCGATCGGAATCGCCGTTTGCGCTGCATATTTGCGCCCCACGGAGTGCCGTGGCGAGTAGCGAACAACAATCGACTGTCGTTCGGATGCCAAGAAAGAAGACGCTCGTAGGAGTGACCGGCGAAGTATGCTCAGAAAACAATTGACGGAGCCGACATTATTAGAGATCTCCGGTAAGGGAATTGACTACCGAGACCACTTTTTCCGTGCCGCCAGAAACTATCGAGATTGCGGCTGAGGACTGATCGAGTCGTCTAGATTCGCAATGTCTTTCAGGAGGAAATGCACCATGTCGGTGAAACGGCCTGGTGCCGGTGCTCGGCGGAGTTCAGCACGGTAGCGACTGTTGCGAACTCCTTCAAGAACCCAAGTATCCGCGTCGAGCGTGTTGGAACCGCCATGTAGGTCGGGGTTGGCCTTCTCTACGTGGGACGTTGACCAGAAATCGGTCCAAGCTACGAGTTCCGAGAACTTGTCTACGTATGCCTTGGACACGGGATGTTGAGTGCGATTGACAACCGGCGGCTTACCATACCCGCTTACGACGCTCGTGGCGTCACCACTCCCATCGGAATTTACCGAGAGGCGAACTGCGAGCATCATTCCGGCCTGGCCAGCCACCCAATCGAACCTGTAGGCAGTTGCGTTCGGATCATCTGCCATCATCGCTAAGAGTGACGGTTCACCGACAGACCTCAAGAAAACATAGAAAAAGCCGCTAGATCCGTCGAGGGCTTCAGGCGGGAAGTAAGCGACAGACGCTACTTTCGCGGGGTCCTGCGTCCCCACTGCCTGGCAATTAAGAATACACGGCACGCAGATTGTCAGGAAAAACGCCGCAATGAGCGCCAGCCAAAAACCTTGATGGCGATGACGAAACATTGGCGGGTGCCTCGTGGTTGCGAGTATCACTTCAAATTCACATATCCGCAAGAGGCAGTGATAGTGCATCTCCGACATGGAGGTGTGCCGAAAGCTACTAAGTCCCGGTTAGTTCTATAAAGGGAGGAGGGGCACTGAGACCGGCTTGTCCAATAGGGGCGAGTTGGCGGTTTGCGACTCAAAGGAGGACCCGGTCGGTTACTTGGGCTCTCCCCGCGCACGATAGGATTTTCTCCAGAACGGATCGTCGAAGGTCTTGAGTTGCTGCACGAGGGCCGGAGGCGGAGGTGTGCGGGATTCCCCTTTCGCTCCTGAGCGTTCGGTGAAGTTGCCGAGTCCTTTCTGCGATATTCCTTAGCGTAGGCTGTCGCGACGTAGTTTTCGGCGGTCCGTACTACACCGCCACATAGCCGTAACGAAGATTGCTGCGGTGCGCTCCAGCCTTGATGTAATCCTCTCTTAGTGCGGCGAATCGGTCCATTTTCGACCACTGTGCCGGAGCCTTGTAGTCATAGAGGCGCGCAGAGTTGGCGCTGAAGATCGCGGTCTTCGTCGGACCGTCGGCCGCTCCCAGTGGCTCAAATCCAAATTTCCTCTGCATGTCCTCGGGCACCTCAAGCCGACGCAGGCCTTCAATCTGCCATTGCGGGGAGCCAGTCCACAAGGCGTCGGTTCCCCAAACTACGCGATTGGCGCCAAGTCCCTTTACGAGGGTAGCGACGATGAATGCGGCCAACCGCGGTTGCGCGACGGTGCTCGCGGCGAAAACCTGGCCCAGGTCGCCGTATACATTCGTCACACCGTACTTCGCTGGTATTTCCGCGAGGTCGCTGACCCAATCGTTACGCCCGGTCCGTTCCACGTGCTCCCAGGCTTCGGCAGCGTCAGAACCACCTGCGCCGCCAACGTTGCGAAAACCAGAATGGTAGATCACGAAATTGAGGTTCGGCCAATCCTTGGCCGCTTTTCCAACGTCGCTCACATCCGCGTACGGGCGGAGCTTAGGAAACGCGGCATCCAGAGACGGCGGAAAGAGCCCTTTGTGAACACACACGTTTTTGATGCCCGCCTTCTGCATCTTCTCGTAACCCAGATAGGTTACCTTCTCGTCGTCCATCCGCCACGGATAGCGGGAGAGATCTTTGTGGGTGTTGTCGCCGACCGTGTAGCCTTTGACCGAGTCAGGCTTGAGTAATAGCGCGCGATCAAGATTTTCAAGCCAACTCGGCTGACCAGGCGTGAAGATGGCATGACTCAGCAGCCGCTTCGAACCGGCTGCACGATTCACCTTCTCGCGAGCCGCCGCCATCATTTCGTTGGTCAAGAACCAGTCCTGCGGGATATCGGACGGTGCGCTAGAGATCAGTGCAACTTTCGTGTCGCTGTCCAAGAAGATTTCTTTGAAATAATTGTTGTACTTCAGATCTTCGATCGTTTGCTTCTTACCCCTTAACTGCGGATTCCATCCCGCATCCCCAACCGCCTGCCGCATCATGACGAAACCGTTGAGACGCGTATCATCGCGGAGAAAGTGCGTATGACCGTCGAAGATGAACTGGTCCTGGAGGGCGTTGGCGCGCTCATCGGCCATCTCCGGCGTGGCTGCCTCGACCGCACTGACATCGAACAGCGGGCCGTAGACCTCGTTCATTACTAAGAATGCAGCGGCCATACCGGCAGCCGTGGTGAAAAAGGCTCTTCGGCTGATCCCTTGCTTGCGGGCCAGTTTGTTGCCCATTTCTTTCAGCCGGGCCTCAACCTCGCGCTGACTTTTATTCTGGTGTTGCGGGAAAAACTCATCGCTTGAGACGATCTGCGTGGGAATGGGCAAAGGAAAAGACGAGGTCTCCGCGGGTTTCAATCTACTCAATTCTTCCTTGCTGAGAAAGCCGCTCATGTTTCCTCCTAGTCCGAAGGAATTAAAGCCGGAATGATATTAGGCGGAATTTCCGATCGAGATCTCTCGCTCGCGCATTATAAGCCCGCCTGCCTAAGACACACGAACGGAAGCTGTGTCCAAAAAAACTGTGCCGGCTTCAGGGGGCACCCCACATAGTCGCGTCCAACTCGCGTCCAGAATCCAGCCATTGCGGCAGTCGGTTTCCCAGCCTTACACGCGACTCACGCGTGGTCGCAGATTAACCTAGCGAAGGGTTATCTTTCAACAACGGCACCCTGGGAACAAGCTTCGCGCCGCGTTAGCGTGGCTCGGTCACCTCTTGCAGCCACGCCTCAACTTCGGGCTCGGGGGATTGTGGGACAAGCCCTTCCTTCTTCTCGATTTGTCCGGGTTCGCTGTGCGAACCGGGCGGTAGGGCGATGGAGTTGAAAGCGGAAATGCATCATATGCGCGATTTTAGCGGTTCCCAGAAGCATGAATGAAGAGGTCCGCGAGCATTCGCGTCGCTTCATTATGCTTTCTGCTTTGCTCTTCCTCTTCGCGGCGATGGTCTCTGCTTTTCTCGGTTTCGAATTGCCACCCCATACCCAAGTTAGCGGACGTGAAGGGTCTGGTCGTAGATGCGCACTCGGCCCTCGCCCGGTCCGAGCGATTGCGGTTATACTCCCATGGAATCGGACGCGCGCGGTGTCGTCGTTCCAAATTTGTGCCTGACGCATGTTAGAGAATACCGCTGTGGTTTCTTCGAGCGATTCGGATTGTACTTCGAGGCCGGGATCAGTAAACGAAAGGAAGAACGAGCTATGTCAATGCAAGCGAACGGATTCAATCCGGATGAGCTGAAACCCCCTTCTGGAAGTTTTCTCGGAGGGCATTACGTTCCCGGCGATGGCACGGAATATGAAGTCCTCCGCCCCTCAGACGGTCACTTGATTCGCCTCGAGCGAGGAGCCAGCGCAAAACTGGTTGACCGCGCCGTTGCTGAAGCTGCGAAAGCCTTCAAAACGAGCGGCTGGGCATCGCGGCCGCCACGCGAGCGCGCGAAAGTTTTGTTCCGGTGGGCGGACTTGATCGAAAAGCATCTTGAGGAGATCGCGAGTTTGGAGTCCCTCGCGTCCTGCCGCCTCATCAATGAAACGCGGCATTTCGATATTGGGTTCACTGCAGAAGTGATTCGCTTCTTCGCGGAAGCGATTGACAAGCTGGACGGCAAGGTTCTCGCCTCCGAGGAGAAGGTCATGAGCATGGTCGTCCACGAGCCCTATGGCGTGGTCGCGGCCATATCGCCGTGGAACGTGCCGCTCGTTCTGGCAGTTCTGAAAATTGGGCCGGCTCTTGCCGCAGGAAATGCTGTTGTCCTCAAGCCATCTGAGCTGACGCCTTATTCGATTCTCCGGGTGGCTGAGCTGGCTCACGAAGCTGGCGTCCCGGCCGGACAGCTCGCTGTTCTTCCTGGTCTCGGGCCGGAGACAGGCAGCGCGCTTGTCAGGCATCCGCTAGTGAACTACGTGTCGTTCACGGGTTCGACGGCCACGGGCAAACAAGTCATGATTGACGCTGCGAATACTGGATTGAAGCCCGTCTGCCTGGAGCTTGGCGGAAAAAGTCCGCAGCTTGTGTTCCGCGACGCGCCGAGTCTTGATCGAGTCGCAGACAGTATTGCCCGAAGCATCTGCTTCAATGCCGGACAGGTCTGCTTCGCGGGAACGCGCTTGGTGGTAGACGAGAAGATCGGCGACGAGCTGACGGAAAAAATCGCTCAGAGGATGAAGAGTCCGAAGCCGGGCCCGACGTGGGACACGCAGACCACGCTTTCTCCGATCATCTCCGCAAAGCAGGGCGTCCGCATCGCGGACATCCTGGGCGACGCCAAGAAAGCGGGAGCCGATATCATGATGGGCGGAGAACGGGAGGAAACGGGCAACGGCGGCGTCTTCTTCAAGCCAACGATCGTGCGCAACACGAAGCCCGATAACGCAGTAATTCTAAATGAGGTGTTCGGCCCCGTCCTAGCAGTGCAGAGCTTTTCCGAGGTCGAGGAAGGTATCGCTCTGGCGAATCATCCGATCTACGGTCTTGCTGGTGCCGTCCATACGAGCGACATCAACAAGGCGTTGCTGGCGGCGAAGTTGATTCCCGCGGGAACAGTGTGGGTGAATACATTCGGCGAACTTTCGCTCAACGCGCCGTTCGGTGGATACAAGCAGTCGGGCTTCGGCCGCGATTATGGAATGACCGGTCTCTCGAAGTACATGAACACTAAGACGATCCATATTCGGCTGAACTGAAGATTGTCTTTCTTCTGTCTTTGTGCCGGACTCGGGGAATCCCACATCGAGGGTTGACTGTCATGGTCAACAGGAAGTGCATGACTGAACCCGCTCTATACCAAACGAAGGGTAAGCCCGTTTTCTTGGAGAAAAAAGGACTCCCTCGGGGTAGGCGATCCATCGGCCACGGACCGAGCAATGAGCGCACACGTCGTCACTGAGGTCTGAACCCTAACGGGCAGTTCCCCACATTAGTAGTTAACTAACCCCAAGGCCGAATCCCAGTGAATATCCAGTTCGATCCGATATTATCGATGTGCCAGATCACCGAAGTCGTTTCATGGCTGTCAGATAGACTGGGAAACGACGAGGATCTTCCATGGCAATGCCAGGCTTGAACACTGGGTGTGATGCCGCTCGCCGCCGATTCTGGTTGGCGATGTCGGGGTTTGTCATGGCGCTTGCGCTGCTGCCCTTTTCCTACAAGGTCGAACGCCGCCTGGAGACAGCTGTTCACATCAAGGGCGGAGAATCCGGAAAAGTCGACTTGGAACTGGCGCAACGTTTCCAGTCTTCATACGCCCATCGTCTGGTTCTGGTGATCAGCGGTATTCCCGATCCGGATTCAGCAGAGAGCGCAGATGCATTGACCTTCTTAACCAGTTCATTGCGAAGTGTGCCTGGAGTGTCGGGTGCGGTCTCGAGTCTGGATTGGCCGGATCCTTTGTTCACCGGGGACAACGGCGGCGCCTTGATCATCGTCGGGTTAGACCCGCAGGATGAAACCGTCGAGGCGTTGGTCCCCAAACTGAGGGCAAGAGCAGACTGGATGGAGGGTCAGCTTCGGTCGCAATACCCCAATATCAAACTGGAGATTACGGGTGAAACGCCACTGAACTTCGACCTTCGCAAGGTCAGCGCAGACGACGTCAAGCATGCCGAGGAACGAGCGATGCCGGTAACTCTCTTGCTGCTGTTGCTGGCTTTCGGCAGTCTTGTGGCCGCGCTATTGCCGCTCGGGATTGGAGTACTGTCCATCTCGATGGCGATGGGCGCGGCGGCGCTGCTCGCGCATTACCTGCAACTGTCGATTCTGGTGCAGAATCTGGCGACGATGCTCGGCCTGGGCTTGGGAGTCGACTATGCATTGCTGATGGTGAGCCGGTTTCGCGAAGCATTGGCCGAGGGACATGATCCCGGCTCCGCTGCCGGTATTGCTGCCGGGCAAGCGGGGCGGACGCTGATAATCTCGGCCACGACCGTTGCAATCGGATTTTCAGCGCTGCTGCCTGTGCCCATCAGCGAACTGCGCTCCATCGGGATCGCTGGCCTGCTGGTAACTGTTTTGAGTGTCATCCTGTGTACGTTCATTCTGCCTTGGGTGCTGAGTCTGCTAGGACATCGCATCAATGCCGCCAGAGTGCGTCCTCCAGGCAGAGGAGTCAAAACGCGGGACAACCTACGCGCGGCAAGCGAGCGCTGGGTACGGTGGGGCACCATCATAACCCGCCGGCCCCGGACAGCGCTGCTTGTCGCCGGGGTTCCGCTACTGATCCTTGCCTGCCAGGGACTGAGAATCTCTCCCGGCATTCCTGACCATGACGCGCTCCCGGCCACAGCCGAGTCGGTGCAAGCACTGCACACGCTTCAAGGCATGGGGCGGTCGGGAATTGTGCAGTCCCTGCGAGTGGTCCTGGAGTTGCCGCCTCAGTCTCCGCCGCTCTCGCCGGCTGGCTGGCTTGCCGTCAGTCGCTTGACGACACGCTTCCAGAGCGACCCTCGAGCGGAAGAGGTCTTATCTCTCCCGACCCTCACGGGAATGTCTGCTACTGCGGATGCTGTTAACGATGTGTCCGAGTCCATCCGCAAGAGTTTTCTTCGCAGCGATGGCCAAGCTACGTTGATTGAGTTGCTGCCCACTGCGACTCTTTCTCCCAACGAACAGATACGATGGGTACGAGAGGTGCGCTCCTCCGATGTCGCCGCGATAACGGGCGTGTCCGGCGCCATGTTGCGCGTCGGCGGCGTTCCCGCACTCGACGCAGATTACGACTCGGTAGTTCATCAGTGGTTGCCGAGGGTGGTACTTGGCGTCGTGTTGGGGAGCTTGCTGGCGCTCCTGATCGGGTTACGTTCCTTATTTGCGGCTGTCAAAGCGATTCTGCTCAATCTGCTGTCCGTTGGCGCTTCGTTCGGTGCGTTGGTTGTCGTTTTTCAGGAAGGCCACGGTAGCAGACTCTTTGGGCTTCACGGACCGACTGGGACCGTATACCCGATCGTGCCGATTCTTTCGTTTGCCATCGTCTTCGGATTGAGCATGGACTATGAGGTCTTCCTGGTCGCCCGAGTCCTCGAAGAACGGCGGCGCGGTCTTTCCGAAAGATCCGCGGTGATCGAGGGCCTGGCGCGGACGGCTGGGCTAATCACGAGCGCCGCGGCCGTTATGATTGCCGTGTTCACCGCATTCACCTTGGGAGACTTCCTGGTCGTCCAAATGTTGGGATTTACGCTCGCCGTGGCGGTGTTCATTGATGCTACGGTGGTGCGGATGGTTGTTGGTCCGGCACTATTGCAGCTTGCGGGCGACTGGAATTGGTGGCCTTTTGGCCTACGGGGGGCTCCGGCAACGCCTGACAAGGGTCTTACGCAATGACCCGCACACCGTGGACGCTCCCATGAAAGCACAGAGCCTTGCAACAGCCTAATTAGGCAATTCGATTTATTTCGTCTCTCCTTGAGCGCCGAACTGGTTGATATCAAAGTCCTTGATTCCAAGATTTGCTTTTGCCGAGCCTCCTTCGATTAGAAGAATCGAGGAGCCGGGCTTGCCCGCCAACTTTGCCTCCACTTGCGTCGCCGACCAAGCGCCGCCTTCCTGCCGCAGACCATAGTAAATGAATTCCTTCTGCTGTCCGGTCCCGCGAAGCGTCTTCACCACATGCACAGGGAATAAAATGCCGTGGTCAATCCACGATGTTACCGAGTCATAGTAAGTCCGATCCTGAGAGTCGGACTTGCTCTTAAGAACAAAGCAATCCCGTGTGCCGTATTTCTCCGGTGCCAGGAGTTCCTGATTCTTCCAGAAGAACTGGTTCTCGACCATGTCTTCAAAGGAGAAGTCCGTGCCCACTAACGGGTCGTTCCAACGCTCGAAAGGCAAGACGCTAGCGGTCTTCTCGCCAGGAAGTACCGCCTCGATGGTCACGTGTCCACTCACGGTCATATGCAAAAGAAGGCTCGTCTTCTCCGAGCCGGGCCCCGCGATCTCGCAAAGCACCCGCAGGCCATCGGGAAACCAGCGAGCCTTGCCGACAAACTTGTAGCTCGTGCGCTTGCCATTGCCTTCCAACCGTGTGATTCGTCCGGTCGAGCGGTAGTCCAATTTCTCAATACGCTGGCGCGAAGCAGTTAGCACAGTGTCCAAGTCAGGATTCGCCGCGAAGGCCGGCCACGGATGCACCAGCGACAACAGCAGGAGCAAAGCGATCGACGCTTGAATCTTTCCAGAGGCGCAATTCGCCCATCTGGCATCTAGATACCTGCCAAACTTGGAGCTGCCAGTGAGCATTCCGACGTGGCGCAGAAAGGTCATATCTATGTATACAGCCAAAGTCCGTATAACACCATCAAGGGCGACGGGTACTGATTCTCAACGATTCGAACCGGTCATGTCGGCTGGTGTGCCCCGATCGAGCGAGATGGCGCGGCCAGACTCCGTTCAAATGAGGCCTGCGGCGGGGTATGATCTCGTCAGATATATGCTGGAAGCTCTGGGCGTGGGAGATGCGCGATGAACGCAGTGGTGCTGCATGAGTATGGCGGTCCCGAGAAGCTGAGATTTGAAGACAAGGTCCCCGAACCGCAGACGAGCGGAGGCACGGTACTAATCGCGACAGCCGCTGCGAGCGTTAATCCGATCGACTGGAAGGTGCGTTCAGGAATGCGGCAGAGGGATGTTCCGTTGTCGTTTCCGGCCATTCTGGGCCGCGATGTGAGTGGCGTCGTACGGGCGGTGGGCGCCAATGTGAAGCACTTCAAGGCCGGCGACCGCGTTCTTGCACTATCCAACGCGACCTATGCCGAGTTGGTTGCAGTGGACGATTCGGACGTGACCCATCTGCCGGATGGCGTGGACCTAGCGGACGCGGCGGCAATCCCGTTGATTTCCCTGACGGGAGACCAGCTTGTTCGTCTTGCGACAAACGTGAAAAAGGGACAGGTTGTTCTGATAACGGGAGCGCTGGGCAGTGTTGGGCGCGCGGCGGTGCATACGGCGAAGAAGATAGGCGCGCAGGTGATTGCAGGTGTGCGCGGGAAAGAGCTGGATGGCGCCCGCTCCCTCGGTGTCTCTGACGTACTGGCGATTGATGACGATAAAGCGATTGAGAAATTCCGCCTAGTGGATGCAATTGCGGACACCGTTGGCGGTGACGTTGCTGCGAAGCTGATCGCGAAGGTCAAGCAGGGCGGCTCCTTCGGCTACGCCTCTGTGGTGCCGGAAAGCGCGGCAGCCCAAAATCCGACAGTGAAGATTATGCGCGTGCGCACGCAGCCTGATCCATCCAAGGTGCGTGAGTTTGCCGATGACGTGCGCGATGGCAAGTTCGTTCTGCCGATTGGTCGCCGGATGCCGTTGCGTGATGCGGCAGAAGCACATGTGCTAGGGGAGAAAGGCGGCATTGGAAAGATCCTACTGCTGGCGCTGGATTCACAACACTGATTCCTTCACGGCGACCTCAGTGGACGCATTACGGGCTTCCCGGAAGTTATGCAGCGCCAGAAGGTTGGAGGAAACCTGCGAAGCAGTGTTGTAAACCTGTTTTAGGCCCGCCTGTTTTTGTCCTGCCTGTCAACGCAAAGTAGAAATGTCCGGTTTTTTGCAATTTAGAATTGTCCGCTTCCAAGACTTGCGCCATGGATGATTGGGAGGCGGAATGTAGTGGGTTTTGGTTTGGGTTGGAGGTTTTGGTTTGCGGATCGCTCGGCCGCCGGGCAGGCGTGCAGCGGCAGATAGCGGCCGCGGAAGCGCAGCCAGTGGGTGCCGTCGAGACGCTTTTCGATTTCCGCGCGGGCGCCACGCAGTCCGGCGCAGACATCCTGGCGCTGCACGCCCCAGCGCTGGCCTTTCCACATCACGGTGTGGTCTGAGCCCACCGTCCTGGCCATGCGCACGCTGAGGATTTCCTCCAAGCGATGCCCACGCTCCAACCGTCGGTGCGCATTGCTGTGGCGAGCTGGCGGCACAGCAAAGCGCTCGCTCCAGAACGGCCAGAAGGTGAGCTCTAGAAAACGATTGGCCGCTTCCAGCGTGCTGATTTCCGCCAGACGCATCTCCTTGACCAGCCGGTCTTGCAGCGTGCCGAACAGCCGCTCGACCCGCCCCTTGGCCTGGGGCGAGTGGGCCGCAATCCATTCGATGTCCAACTCCGCCAGGGCCGGCCGAACTGCGTGCGCGCCGGAATATCGCGCAACTGTTCGTCCCGCTGGAGGGCACGCGAGGTCACGAATAGGCTGTTTTTATCGGTGTACAGCGCCAGCGGCCGCCCCTGGCATTCCAGCCAGCCTTGCAGCGTGCGCAGATTTTCTTCCGTCGAATCGTGTTCCACCAAGCGACCCCACACGCGGCTGCTGGCGTCATCGATCATGGCAATCAGATGGCACGCCGGGCCACGCTCCTCCAGCCAGCGGAACGGAGAGCTGTCCATCATCACCAGTTCGCCGAAACAGGAACGTCTGGGCCGCCATACGTGCACCCGCTTTACTTTCCGGAGGCGCGTCTGCCACAGCCCTTCGGCCTCCCTCCAGTGGCGGAGCGTCTCGCGGCTCACCACCAGGCCTTTACGCGCCAGATGTTCGGCCGCCAGCGTGGGACCGAAACCGGCATAACGTGCTCGGCGCAGCTCTCGCACCGCGCGTGCTCGCAAATCCTCAGGAATCTTCCGGTTCGAACGCTGCCCTCGCAACCGGTGCACCACTCCTCGATCCCCTTCGCTGCGCAGACGGGCCTGTAAACGACGCACCTGACGATCCGTCAAGCGCAGCCGCCGTGCAGCCTCGACTTGCTTCAGATGACCTTCTTCAACCTGCTGTAGCACCTTCAACCGCTCCCGCTCTCTCGCGCTCAACTCCATCCGCTCCGTTTCCATCCCGCCTCCCAGCTAGGATGAAACCGGACATTTCTACTTTGCACAAACCGGACATTCTCATTTTGCGGCGACACTGTTTTTGTCCTGCCTTGACCCGCGTTTGGGTACCGCCTAACATATTCCGCGAATCCGGAATCCACGCAGTCATAATCGGCTGAAGACTGATGACGTTTTCCACCGCAAAGCTGTTCTCCCACCTCAATGGCGCGCGCACTTTTTTCTCAAGGCAGGGCGTGTTGCTCCTGGTTGCGGTCGCGCTGTTTGCGGTTCTGTGGGTCACGAATGTACGCGGTCCGGGTACAGGCTTCATTCCTGTACTCCTTTACACCCTCGTCATCGGGAATCTGACGACACCGATTATGAATCATCTCGCTCCATTTTCCTCGCGTCTCCGCTTCCCCTTTAACTGGGTCGCTTACCTGATCTTGTTGCTCCTTACGGCAGTCGCCTGCGCGTCTTTAACAGTGACGGTCGTGATGGTGTTGTATCGAGTTTCCTTTGACTCGTTTTTCGCCCAGCTTTGGAGCATGGGTAGGGTTGTAGTCATCGTGATTTTGATCGTGGGGAGCGTCCGCCATTTGCATGAGGAATCGCGAGTGCGGCTTGAGGGCCGGAATCTTGAACTTCAACGTGCTGTCGAGATCGGAAATTCGCGATCGCAGCAGCAACAGCAAGAGCTGGACAAAGCGCGAGAGATCCAGGAAGGACTCTTACCCAAAAAGATTCCCCAGGTCAGGGGGCTGGAAGTGGCAGGGACGTGGCAACCTGCCCGCGTCGTTGGTGGAGATTATTTTGACGTGCTGAAGTTCAGCGAGAGCAAGATTGGCGTCTGCATCGGAGACGTGGTCGGCAAGGGGATCAGCGCTGCGTTGTTGATGGCCAACCTGCAGGCCAGCTTTCGAGCCTTCGCTTCGGAAGCGGTTTCACCAGGCACTCTCGTGGGTAAATTAAACGAAGTGATATCCAATAATATCGCGGGCGATAAGTTCGTTGCGTTCTGCTACTGCCTGATCGATACGATGGATAACAGGCTGACCTTTGCCAGCGCCGGTCACTGTCCGCCCATCCTGTTCCATAGAACGGGCGAGGCAGTTTTATTGAAGGAAGGAGGAACGCCGCTGGGAATATTTCCTGACCGGAAGTACGAAGATGCAGGACTTCAGCTGGAATCCGGCGACCGCCTGGTGTTTTACACTGACGGTCTAACGGAAGCGATGGATTCGGATGAACAAGAATTTGGAGAGCTAAGACTGGTTGAGCTAGGCAGTCGCGACGTCGCACTAAGCGCCTCCGAAATGCTTGCCGCAATCAAGAAAGAGGTAGTCAGCTTCTGCCACGGGAGTTTTCAGGATGATTTTACACTGGTTGTCGTCGCAGTGAAATCAGCACGGTCAGGCTAACCATTTGGCGGTAACGATTTCTTGAGCCTCGCATGTGAAGAATCAGCTCTAAAAAAGAGTGAACATAACGACGGCGAACGGAATGTCTCTATTGAGAGGGAGCGGTCCAGCGGATGGCTCAGGTGTGCGTGTGTACGCCTGGCCTGTAGCTCTTGATCGACAGAGAAACGACCGAGTCAAACCGTTCATGCAGAAACTAGCAGTGCTTTTTCTATTTTTCACTTTGCCGCTTTACTGCCAAACGAACACCGGCGAACTGCGCCTCAAGGTTACGGATCCGTCCGGGCTGAGCGTCAAAGTGGCCGTCCGGATTGTCAGCGAGGCGAACGAATATCAGCACACTCTGGCGACCGACGAACAAGGTGTCCTTGACCTGCAGCGGCTTCCGTTCGGCATTTACCACCTCGAAATCAATCAGCCGGGATTTGCCGAGGTTTCGGAAACCGTCGAGATCCGGTCTTCGATCCCGACCGATTACCCGATTGTGCTGAAAATCTCTTCGGCCACCCAGTCAGTCAGCGTGACGGCGGCCAATACGCTCATCGATCCCGATCAAGCTGGGTCCGTCAACCAGATTGGCGCGGACACCATTCAAAACCGAGTCGGCTCGATTCCCGGCCGCTCGATCCAGGACCTGGTGAACTCGCAGCCCGGGTGGCTCTACGAAGGCAATGCCGTTTTGCATCCCCGAGGCTCCGAATATCAGACGCAATTCGTTGTCGACGGTATCCCTCTAACCGACAACCGCTCGCCCAGCTTCGGACCTGAGATTGCGGCCGATGACATTCAGTCCATGAGCATTTACACCGGCGGTATTCCCGCCGAGTACGGCCGCAAGATGGGCGGTGTGGTGGAATTGAATACGACGGAAGATTCCCAGCAAGGTTTTCACGGGCAAGCCGTTCTTTCCGGCGGCAGCTTTGATACGGCCGGCGCTTTTGTCGAAGGCCAGTACGTCTGGGGGCAAAATACACTGGGTGTCAGCGCCAGCGGCGACATGACCAGTCACTACTTGAATCCTGTCGTTATACAGAACTACACAAACCGAGGTACGGTCGGTGACTTTTCGGCTCACTACCAACGCAACTTGACGTCCAAGGACCGCCTGAGCCTGATTGTTCGGCACGAGCTTTCGCGCTACACGCTGCCCAACGAGCAGGTGCAACAGGCTGCCGGACAACTACTCACGGCGGATAACTTCGAAACGATGGGCATCGCTTCGTACCAGCACACGTTTTCACCGAATGTTGTGCTCGACGTCCGCGGCATGGTCCGTGACAATGCCAATGACTTCTACTCGAACGCCGAGGCAACTCCCATCCAGATCTTGCAGCACAATTGGTTTCGCGAGGGTTATTTCAATAGCAGCATCACCATCAGCCATAAACGCCATGAGATCAAGGCGGGCCTGGAATCGGACAACATTTTTCTGAACGAGAATTTTCACTACAACATCACCGACGACACTCAGTTTGATCCGAGCACGCCCCTAAGTTTCAGCTTCGTGGCGAATCGTCCGGACCTTGAGCAAGCCGCGTATGTGCAGGATCTCATCCGATTGGGCAATTGGACAATCAATGCCGGTGTTCGCTGGGACCATTATCAGTTGCTCTTGAACAATCAAGCTCTGAGCCCCCGTTTCGCCATTTCGCGCTATTTCCCGTCGGCCAACGTGGTTGTGCATTTCTCCTATGACCGCGTTTTTCAGACACCATCGTTTGAGAATATGTTGCTCTCGAGTTCCACGGCGGCCGCAGGCCTCGATACGATTTCCGTGCAATTGCCGGTCAGGCCATCCGTCGGAGACTACTACGAAGCAGGGGTGACCAAGGTTTTCTGGAAGCAGTTGAAGCTGGACGCTAACTATTATCGCCGCCTCGTCAACAACTATGCCGATGACGATCAGATCGACAACACGACGATTAGCTATCCCATCGCCTTCAAGAAGGCCATCATTTACGGTGCGGAAGCAAAACTCGAAGTACCCCAATCGCACGGTTTTTCCGGCTTTTTGAGCTATTCCTACCAGTTAGGAAATGCCTGGTTCCCCGTGACGGGAGGCCTTTTCCTGGGCGACGACGCAATCATTCCCACATCAGGCCACCTCCCGGATTCGCAGGACCAGCGCAACTTCGTTCGCGGCCGCGTTCGCTACCAAGTTTTTCCACGTCTTTGGATTGCCACTGGAATTCAATACGACACGGGCTTGCCGTTCGACTTTCAATGCCCTGACGGCGAGACGCTTGCACAGTGTGAGGAGGGGGAAGCCGCCATCTACGGGCAGCAGGTTATTAGCCGGCTGAATTTCGCGCGCGGCCGCATCCTGCCATCGTTTCAGGTGAATGTTTCTGCAGGCACGGACCTTTACAAGTCCGAACGTATGAATGTGCGCTTCCAAGCGGACGGCGAAAACCTTACGAACGTCATCGATGTGATCGACTTCGGAGGTCTGTTCTCGGGCAACGCGATCGGCCCGTCGCGCAGCTTCGCCCTCCGATTGACGACCAGCTTTTGAAGCGGGCGGCTGTCCGTTTGAAACCGTCGATCAGCTAAAGGATTAAGCTCCACATGTTACAGTACTCGCCATGCGATTCGGCATTCGCCAGCCCGGTCTTCTAGCGAGGCGTCTTTTACTCGCTCTCGAAGAGGTTAAGAGAGCCCTCCAAGACCAAACTGACGCAGTATCCGAAGCAACAAAAATTGCAAGCGCAAAGCAGGCCGTTCCACAGCCCGTGCGGGCCGAAGTTAGCCTGCCAGAAGGTGTTGAAACTCGAAAGAGCGCCATCGATGCACTCAGTGACAGGGTGTATCAACGCCGTACGCTTCTCGTGTCCGTGCTCACGTTTATCGCTATCGTCATCTACGCTGGCTTGGTGTACCTCCAATGGAAAGAGATGATAGGGGCTGCTGGCGCAGCGCAAGACGCCGTTCATGAGGCGCGACTGAACAGACAGCAATCCCAAGAGTCCCTCAACGCGGCTATCGATCAGTTCCATTTAGACCAGCGGGCATGGGTAGGACCAACCAACATCGTGCTCCGCCAGATTCCGGTACCCAATCCAATCATGGCCGTGGCTACGATAACTAATTACGGTAAAACGCCCGCCTTCAAACTGAGAGCACGATACTTTCTCCGTGCGAGTGACACGCCGATTGATGTCCGACAATATGCCAAGAATCCAATCGAACAAATGGCAGTTCAAGAACAGAGGACTACAAATATACTTTTCCCTAACGCCCACATGGACCTGGTTCCGTCTACCGGCTCTACAGACGCGCTGGGGAATCAGAGTGTGGGGAATGGACGAAAACTGCTCTATTTCTTCGGATGGGTCTGGTATTCCGATGTCTTTCAAATGCCCCATGAGACGAGATTCTGCGCGCAGTGGTACGCTCAGGGAAAGGGCTTTGCTCCTTGCAGTGAAGACTACGATTACTCCGATTAGAATAACAAACCACTTTCGTACCGGGGCGGACAGACCTCTTTGATTCGGAGCCGTCGACTGAACAAAAAAGAACCGCTCGGTCGCGCATCGGTGATGCTCCCTGTCGGCTCCCGGATCTGGTCGTCCAACCTGATCTGCGACTCATACTCCACCTGGCTGTTTGCAGCTGGAGGGTGTGTGGCGTCCGTTGTACCTGACACCTAAGACAGGTATTTCGCGAGTGGCTCCCAATAGTTTTTGTTCCACCCCTCGAGGAGGCTTTGCCCATCGCCGTTGGGGAATCCTGTGTGGTCAAGAACGAGCTTGGTTCCAGAGCCGCTGTCGGTGAGTTCGAACTTCACAATCGAATAGACGCCAGGTTTCCAGTACGCTGGACGCCAGGCCTGAACAATTCGCCCGTTGGGTACAAGCTCAATCTGCCTCCCCACGATAAGGCCGCCGAACGTCGAGAAAGCGCCACCCGTTTCAGGGCTGATTTCCGTGGGCGGCGCCCCCGGGGGCATGCGCGTCTTCATGGCGTCGCTGAGCTGCACGACGTGCTCGAATTGTTTAGCGTCTGTGAGCGCTTCGTAGAGGCGTTTCCGGCTGGCCTTGAATTCAACTTCCTGGTGAATAGACTCTGCCGCATGAGAAATCTCCCCGTTGGCCTGGGCCCAAGCCTCCCTCGATCCTAACGACAAACCACCGAATGCCATCGCAATGCCGGCGATCACTTGCCGGCGCGTAGGTCCATTCGCCAGCTTTTGCAAACCAGTTTTATGGCTCATCATCGTCCTCCCGGATTCCTGGCTTCAATCACCTGTGGGGAAACCCATCGCAGTCTAGCGCACTCCGATACTCAACTCGACTGACGAGTTCATTCGCAAGTACAGAAACTACCCGATAGACGCGCCTCGGTGAGGGCGCTTAGCTCTCGCTCGTGAATTCACGCTGGCCGGGCCACGGTTCGCGGACACAGCCTATCGGAGGTAAAACACGATGATCTGCCGGAGATGCGGACATTCAAGTGGAATGCATGACGAGCGCGGCTGCGTTGCCTTGAGTTGTTTATGCAATCGGTATATCCCGACGCAGATCAATGCGATCCTGGCTCTCCAACCGCTGCGCCTACCACTGAACGTCAAACGCATCAGCTTGCCGTTTGAACTAGGATCACGAAGTTCACTGCGACGATAATCTTCTTGCGGCGTCGGCAGGGGGCCTGTTTCTGCCGTTCGCGGTCGAACACTTCTTTCGCAAGCCGTTTGAACTCGCGGCCTGCGAGCCTCGGTTTGCGACGCATTGAGGGATTGTGCGCCGCCCAGTTCCTTATCGTGGCGGATTCAAACTGGAACGAGCGACCTAACGTGTTGCATGAGATGAATTGATTCGCTCTTCGATACGATCCGGTCAACGGGCAAGTCGGACCGTAGCAGATGTCGACCAAGGTCAGCGTACTGAGTAAAGAGAATGATCGGGACGTCAGGCAATCGTCTTTTTAACTCCCGCGCAGACGCCAAGCCGTCCATCACGGGCATCGATAGATCGAGAATAATGAGGTGGGGCGGATTTTGAACGGCGAGCAAAATTGCTTCCTCGCCGTTGGACGCTACGGCGCAAATCTCATAGTTCTCGTCTGCGTCGAATAGGTGGCACAGCAATCTACGAATGGTCGGGTTGTCATCGACAACGAGAATCTTTTTGGCCATGTGGCTCTTTATCTGGCGGGGGTCCCACCCAGTAAAGACACTCGTCGGCGGGCTTTGCGATCGGGTATTCGATGTAGGGCGCCAAGGTGTGCCGAAACGTCCCGAGCGCCAAAGGCCCATCCGCCCAGACCGGCTTGGATTACAACGGGACTTGATGCGTAACAAGGCCTGCTCCTCGAGAGCCGTTCGTCATCGCGTTACAGATCCAGGTCGCTTATTTTCGAAGGGAGGGTCTTCCGAAAGTAGGTATCTTGGCACCAGGCTGGAACGGAGCTCACGGTGCGAATGGGTTAAGGATGCCCCTCGTGCAGGACGATACTGAGAAGGGAACTGTGCACCTTCAGTCCGCCGTTGTA
>Ga0210391_10001398_pt1 | contig 22154 bp, 26 predicted proteins | sample IncBWC12OmetaG_FD_160573 | JGI IMG/M metagenome (GOLD analysis project Ga0210391, IMG submission 160573) | Forest soil microbial communities from Barre Woods Harvard Forest LTER site, Petersham, Massachusetts, United States - Inc-BW-C-12-O ...
CGCGCCGCCGCGGCAGGCGTTTCTGCAGCAATGTCGGACGTCGCGCCGGGCGCGGTTCTTCCCCAAGGCATTGGCATGGAAGGTTACGTCGCAAACATCGAGCGCACGCTCCTGCAGGCAGCTCTGGACCGCTCCCACGGCGTGCAGACCAAGGCCGCCGATCTACTCAGCATCTCCTACCGCTCGTTCCGTCATTTGATGAAGAAGTACGAGCTGTAGCGCGGTCAGCCAGATTCGAGGTGCAGGCCGTGTCGTTTGCCGAATGATTTGTTGAGAGCTGACAGCCGCTACGTTTTCTTCAACTGCTGCTTCCAACCTAGAACTCGCGCCTTAGCTCCTTCGGCTTCAGCTTCCGGAATCATTCCTTTTTTCTGATAGAGCACCGACAAACTGGTGTGGGCAAGTACATCATCGGGATCCAACTCCGTAATCTTCTGCGCCACTTCGATCGCCTCGTCGTAGCGCTGCAGATCCTGCAGAGCGCGCGCAAGTCCGTGCATGGCCTCAGTGAAAGCCGGGTCGACGACCAGGGATTCCCGATAAGCCACGACAGCCTCTTCCATCTTCCCATCCGCCATCAAATCGAGCGCGGCATAGTAGTGGTCTTCGGCGTGTTGGCGGCTATTTGCGTCGGACATAGCAGAGAGTTTTCTGGCGGAGACAGGATTTTATCACGGAACGACTGGCGGCAATTGCTGGTACCGCCATACGCACTGTCCTCCAAGCAACGCCAGGGACTGGTTTCTGCTCGCAGCGCACCACTTGCCGGTGCGAGCGAACACCAAGGTCCCTGGCCTTGCTCGGAATGACAGATACGTCACGTTTCATTGAAGGGCTGATGAGATGCGCCTGGCAGAAAGATGCGTTCTAAACATGCGTTCTATGGTTATGATGTTGCCATGCGCCATTCACTGCGCTTCCTGTGGAATGCCACCAAAGGCCATCGGCTGGCACCGTGGCGAAGTCCATATCTGCTGTGGCGCATCGAAACCTATTGCGGAGTCAAGATGACGCAGATCGGCTTTCTGGAATTTTGGGAATTTATGTGGCGGGAGCGTAAAAGTCTGTGGCGTTTTCTCAAGTGGACGGGCGAGATGGAGCGCTACGCCCATCCCAAACCAAAGAATCCGTAGGAACCGGCTACGCCCCTTTGCCAGCAGCTGCAGTTTCACCCAGAATGATGCTGACTTCAGATCCCTTGCCGATGCCCGTTAACTGCGTCGCCGCGCCGCGATTGGTGGCGATTTCCAGAAAACCCATGCTGCCGAGAATTCCGATCACCTCTCCCGGAGCGCCCTCGGCATAGGCATTGCGGAGTTCAGTGATCTCGCGGCTGCCAGCGACAATCTTGAATCCACTGGCTCCTGCTTGGAAAAGCATGGGAGCATCTTGCGGCGTGATGTTAGTAATAAGATTTCCAAAACGGTCAACCTTGAGCACCACACCGCGAAGCCTGTTCTCGTCCACGGCCTTCGGTTTCGGGGCGGAAAAACGCACGTACTCCTGAACCTCTTCTCCAAATTTGAGCGAATCAACCTCTTTGGCCAGGTACGCGGCTACCGGAGCAAAAATGTCGCGCCCATGGAAGGTATTGCTGACCGGCTGCAGAAAATAATGATCGGAAGTGATGTGCCGCACGTGCATTCGGCTCTCGCGCGCATAGACCATCGAAAGCACGCCATTATCAGGCGCAACGAAATGATATTTGTCGCTTGAGGCTAAGATCGGCCGCCGCGCCGTGCCTACGCCAGGATCCACGACCACAATGTGTACGGTCCGAGTGGGGAAATAGGAATAGGCCTGAGAAATGGTGAGCGCGCCATCCAGCACGTCGAAAGCCTGCACCGAATGGCAGATATCTACAATCTGCGCCTCCGGAATTATATCCAGGATCACGCCTTTCATTACGCCTACAAAATGATCATTGCTGCCGAAGTCGGTGGTCAGAGTGATGACAGGACGTTGCGCCAAGATTTCCTCGCGGTTGGAAGACAGAACACTCCCAAAACCTCGACGTTAATTCGTAGCCGTCCGAACGTCAAGGCACGGAGGTAATAGGTGAGCAACTCGTCCGTCGCGGTTATCCGGTAAAAGTCGCTGAGCACTCGATTTACTGCCTGCTACTCAATGTGAATGTCGCCCGAGCCGGTGCGCACCGTGAGCAAAGGCCCGCCGCCGTGCACTTTCCCCATGATCTGTTTGCGCGCCTCTTGCACCCGTCCCTGCACTGTCATGGTGATCGCTGGTCCAACGTCAAGGGTTCCGGAACTGGTGGAAAGGTTGGCGTCAAACGCCGCATTCGCCGGCAAACGGACGTGCACATTCCCCGATCCGGTGCGGATCTCCCAGGTTCCGGTCTGAGTGCCTTCGGCCGAAATGTCTCCGCTACCCGCTTCGGCGCGAAGAGTCCCTTGCATCCCGCGAACCGAAACGTTGCCGGATCCGGTATGCAGATCGACATCACCAGCTCCCTCTTCTTCCACCTCGATGTTGCCGCTGCCCGCGCCTCCGCGCACCGGGCCTGAAATCGCGAGAGCCCGCACATCGCCCGACCCAGTCTGCAGACGAATTTCCCCGGTCAGCCTCCGCAATCTCACGTCTCCGGAACCGGTTTGCAGATCGATATTGCCGCGAGTTCCTTCAATCGTCTGATCGCCGGAGCCGCTGTGGCTGCGGATCGTAGTTTCCGCGGGCACGGTAATTTCATAGTCCACCGAAATGTCACGAGCATTAACATAATCGATGCGGATACTGTTCGCTTCCTGCCGCAGTGGAGGATTCTGTTCTATGTCTGAAACATCGGCGTGCCGATTTCCGAACAGCCAATGGTCTCCAACAAATATTTTGCCGTGAATGGCAACCGATCCTGCCGCGCCGCTGCGAACCGTGACGTTGCCCGACCGAGTTTGCACTTCCAAATCCACCGGCCCACTGACAGCGAAGGTCCTGTCGAACGTGCCCTGCGGGGTGGAAGCGAACGCCGCGGTGGAAATAAACAGCGCCCCCAGCGCAATCGCCGGGAATGAAAAGCGCGATCGACCCATAGGCGCACTGCAGAAATTTCGTCTTCCATTCATGTCGCATGACTCCTAAATGTAGAAGCAGTCAAAAGCCCAAGCCCGAGCCCGACCTACTGCAGCACCACCTGGTCGCCCTCTTTCAGCCCGCTAAGGACTTCGGTCTTCGCGCCGTTCGAGATTCCGATGTTAACCGCAACTTTGTCCTTGCCTTCCTTGCCCTTGGGATCGGGAATTTCGACCGAAGCCTTTTTATCCTTGTCGTAGAGAATAGCGCCTTCCGGAATCTGCAGGACGCTTTTGTGCTCTTCAAGAATAATTTCCGCGTTGGCTGTCATCTCAGCTTTGAGTTCACCACCCGGATTCTGTATCGAAACCCGCACTTCAAACGTGGTGACGTTATCCTTCTCCACACCCATCGGAGAAATCTTGGTCACCTTGCCGGTAAAAGTCTTGTCCTTGAACGATTCCACCTTGATGCGTGCAGGTTGGCCCAGGTACACCTTGCCAATGTCGCTTTCGTCCACCTTGCCTTTCACGTAGACTTCGCTTGTGTCGCCGAGGGTCATCACCAGCGTGGCCGAAGATCCCAGCACCAGGATCGAGCTCACCGCGTCGCCCATCTCCACATCACGCGAGAGAACAATGCCATCGATCGGAGACACAATGTCGGTATAGCTCAGCTGCTCTTCCAACTGCTTGAGATTGGCTTGATCTTCGGCCACCTGTGCTCGGGACTGCGCGATCTTCGCCTTCAGCACGATCATCTGCGCCTTGGAAACATTCTGCTTATTGAGTGCCAATTCATAATTCTTCTCGGCATCGTCGAGTGCGGATGCCGAGACCACTCCATCCTTGGCCATACCCACCGCCCGGTCGTAGGCGCGCTTCAGCAACGGCACGTCGGGCCCTTCCGCGTCCACTTTGGAGCGCTCATAGTCCGCCTGCGAACTGTTCAGATTGGCCTCGGCTGCATCCAATGCGGCCCGCGACTGCGCAACCTGCGCTTCGATCTCCACCTTGTCGAGTTGCGCCAACAATTGGCCCTTCTTGACCCGGTCTCCGTATTCCACCAGCAATTTCTTGACGATGCCGCTGGCCTTTGACTTCACTTCGACCTTAGTGATGGGGGTGACCTTGCCGGTTGCCACTACACTCTTAGCCAGGTCACCTTTTTCCACCTTCGCCAGTTTCGACGGATCAATCTTGGTTCCACCACGCGTGGCCGCGAATACGCCGACCGCAATCAGCAGGACAATCCCCAGCCCGATCCCGCCATAGATGAATAGTCTGCGACGCTTCTTCTTATTGTTTCCGTTCCCGTTCACAAACGCCTCCTGAAGACTTGCTGGGAATAGAGCCGTGCCGCTCTCATTAGTGTTATACGCAGCCTGAGATGTCTTAGTTCCAGAGATTTCGCGCAACGATCTAAAGGACTTGCTACTTGCCAGTTAGACCGTCCCAATCGAAAAAAGGTTAGCCACACGAGCCCAAAAGCTTACTCGGTATTCCCCGGTGTCCTCTGGGTTGAAGCCGCCAGCTCTACAGGGGTAGTGCTCTTTTCAGGCCCTTTCGAATGCTAGAATTACCCATCCATGATCGCCTTTGTGCTGCTCCGGGTGCTTCTGATTCTTCTCCTGGTGGCGGCGAATGCGTTTTTCGCGGCTGCCGAGTTCTCCCTGGTCAGCGTTCGCGATACCCGCATTCAACAGCTGATCCAATCCGGACGCATCGGCGCCCGCATGGTCCAACGCCTTCATCAGCATCTCGACGAAGTCGTGAACGGCGTGCAACTGGGCATCACCATGGTCAGCCTGACTCTAGGCTGGATCGGCGAACCCATGGTGGCCCGCCTGGTGGAAGCTCTCCGTTTCGTGCATGAAGTTCCGCACGCGGCGGTCTACGCCCATGGCATCGCCATCGTGATCGCTTTCAGTCTGATCACTTACCTGCACGTGCTGCTCGGCGAACTCGTTCCCAAGACCCTCGCCCTGCAGCGCGCCGAACAGATTGCCCTCGCCGTTGCCGCGCCCATGGAGGCCTTTCTTACACTTGCCCGGCCTCTGCTTTTCTTTATGCGCAGCTCCGGCGGCCTGGTGTTGCGTCTGTTCGGCGCGCGCGAAACCCGCCGCGGAGGCGCCGTCCACTCGCCGGATGAGCTCAAACTTATCGTCACCGCCAGCCGTCAGTTCGGTCAGATTCCCGAGTCGCAAGAAGAAATGATCCACAACGCCATCGAACTTGATAGCATTACCGTCCGCGAAGTAATGGTCGCGCGCCCTGACATTTTTTCCCTGCCCTCCGACCTTACGCTCGATGAAGCCTTGAATCGCGTGGTTGAAGGCCAGCACTCGCGTATCCCGGTCTACGACCCGCAACGCGGTCCCGAGCACATCGTCGGCGTACTTTACTATAAGGAACTCGTCCGCTGGGTGCGGCTGCGCCTGATCAATCTTGGCCAGCCGGTTGCTTCGCGCATCGCGCGCACCCAGATCGCTCACATCATGCACGATGTTCTGGTTGTACCGGAAACTAAAGTCCTGGCCGAACTGCTGGATGAATTCAAGCAGCGCCGCCGCCATCTCGCCGTCGTGGTCGACGAGTTCGGTTCCACCGCGGGTGTCATCACCGTCGAGGACATTCTGGAGCAGCTAGTTGGCGACATCGAAGACGAATTCGACGTCTCAGCACCGGAGCCCGGATTAGCCGATGAGTCCGTCCTGCTGCTCGAAGGCTCGGTAAACATCCGCGATCTCGAAACTCAACACGGCCTGCTCCTGCCTCGCGACGCCGGCTTCGAAACCCTCGCCGGATTTGTACTCGCCCGCCTGCAGCGCATCCCCTATCTTGGCGAATCGTTCGAGTTCGAAGGCTATCGTTATACGGTGGAAGAAATGGAAGCGCACCGCATCGCCAGAGTAAAGATCGAGAAAGTGAAAAACGTCGAAGGCAAAGCCGAGCCCGCGAAGCAGGCAGGAGACTGAACCTAACTTGGAGGGTTGAGTGCAAACACCAGCAGAATCCCTTCGTCGCCTATTGGACACTGTGCCCTCGGAGCTAGCGGCATTGTCAGACGCCACTGCCGCGCTTAAGCCGGCTCCTGAAAAATGGTCGCCGAAAGAAGAATTAGGCCATTTGCTCGATTCCGCCGCCAATAACCATCAGCGGATCGTCCGAACCCTAATAGAAGACCAGCCAGCCATGCCTGGTTACGAACAGCAACGCTGGGTGCAGGTGCATTGCTACCAGCAACGCGACTGGCGCGAGCTCATCGACCTGTGGGCAGCACTTAATCGGCAACTTCTCACTGCCGTCGCCTCGGTGACCGATTCCGGTTGGAAGCGAACCTGCACAATCGCTGGCTCCGAACCTGTGACCCTGAGGTTCGTGCTTGAGGATTACCTTGCCCATATGTCCCACCACCTCGCCCACATCAAATCGGCGAGTCACGCAGCCAGGGGCGAAAAGCCATCGACCACCGACTGATGGCAATCCGCCTTCTCCAACGCGTCCTCTATACCCTGCCAGTAATCTGGCTGGTGGTCAGCCTCGTGTTCCTTCTCATTCATCTTGTCCCCGGAGACCCTATCCAGCAGATGCTTGGCGAAGGCGCGCCGCCCGCTGACATTGCCGCTACCCGCCACGCCTATGGCCTCGACGCCCCGCTAGGCGAGCAATACCTCCACTACTGGCGCGGAGTCCTCCACGGCGACCTCGGCCCCTCGTTCCGCTACAACCAAAGCGTAACGCGCATGCTCACCCAGCGCTATCCCTACACGCTGCAACTCACACTGGCATCGCTGTTCGTAGCCATCGTCCTGTCGATCCCCGCCGGCGTACGCTCCGCCCAGCGCCGCAACCGCTGGGACGACCGCCTGCTCAGTGTAGTCAGCCTCTTCGGTCTCTCGTTCCCCAACTTCGCGCTAGGCCCAATCCTGATTCTTCTCTTCGCGATCAAGCTAGGATGGCTCCCAGTCTCCGGCGCCGGTTCGTTCGCCAACCTCGTCCTGCCCGCCATTACCATGGGCGGAGCGCTCGCCGCCATCCTCACCCGCATGGTTCGCACCTCTATGCTCGAAGAACTGAGCCAGGACTATGTCCGCACAGCCCGCGCCAAAGGATTGCCCGAGCGCACCGTTGTCTACCGCCACGCCCTGCGTAACGCCATGATCCCCATCATCACCGTGCTGGGCCTGCAATTCGGGGCGCTCCTCGCAGGCGCAATCGTCACCGAAACAATCTTCTCCTGGCCCGGCATCGGCCGCCTCACGATCCAAGCCATCTCAAACCGCGACTACTACTTGGTCCAAGGCTGCATCCTGGCGATTGGATTGACCTACGTCGCAGTGAATTTTCTGACGGATGTGTTGTACTCGGTAGCGAACCCGAGGATTAGGGAATGAATGATGATCTCGAGAAACTTTTTCCCCGCGATTGATTCGGTCCCATGGCCGGGGCTCGAGCACGCCTTTGGTCCTGCCACCGACGTCCCCGACTTGATCTGAGGACTGACCTCGCCAGACGTGAACGTCCGAAATGATGCTTGGTCGAAACTCCATGGGTTACATCTGGCACCAAGGAACTATCTACAAGGCAACCAGCTATGCGGTGCCCGTATTCCCGGAGTTGCTCCGGCAGCCCGCGACGCCTGGCAAGCACGACGTCCTCGCTTTTCTCGCTCTCTTGTTTACTGGGCGAGCCTCTTGGGGCGCTCATCGGCATACGGCGCTGCTCCAGTCGGAGGTCAGAAAGCCGGGTTCCAACAGAGATTGGAATAGGAGTGAGCCTGGGTTCAGGCCACCAAGGATGCTGTGGTCAAAGGGAGGGAGACCTACCTCCGGAATACTTGAGGAGACAGTTCGGGAGTGAAGATCGCCGCGGCTTACTTGCTTGGTCTGATTGGTGCCAGCGATTTTGATAGTCTCGAAGAAATCATCAAATCGGCTGAGAAACGACAGATCTTGGCGCCGCTCCTTGTCGTGTTCTTTGTTCTTTGCGACAGGGTTCTTTGCGACAGGGTGAGGACTTTTGAGTTCGCGTCCGCCGGAGCGTGTCGCTCCCCCCTCGCCAAGCAGGTAGAGTGCATGGCAAAGAGCCAGCGCTTCAGCGACAACCCTATTCTGGTGGAGCCCATTGAACTCGGCATTGAAGCGCGTCCCCAACAAGCCAAGCGATTGAGCGACGAGTTGGTTTTCGGTGAATAGTGCCCCAGATCGAGACCTGGCCGCGCATCCCGCAGCCATTCGCGATCATCTGGTCGAGCGCATGCACGGCTGTGACGTGGGCCTCGACGACCTGAACCGTCTCCGGGTCTGGCTGGAGACAAGACCGAGTGTCCCCGAAGGTCCCTGGTTCAAGGGTTTCGGCTGGTTCACTCTGCAGAGAGGGCAAGTATCCTAGAACATTTCTTCTTGCCGGCCGGGCAGCAAGGGGCGAAAAACTCTAGGCCTCCGACAGAAGTATCGAGGCGGAGCATCTCTGCCCCGCCTCCTGTCCAATCAAACTAGGCTGCCTGCATCATTTTCTTCATCCGTTCTTTCATGTCTTGCGGCGAGACGTCCTCTATGTGCGTGGCAACGCCCCACAGATGTCCGAACGGATCTTGAATGAAGCCGGAGCGGTCTCCGTAGAACTGATCTTGCACCGGCTTTAGGATTTTCGCGCCCTCGGCGGCCGCGCGCTCGATCACGCGATCGACGTCCGGAAGGTACACATAGAGGCTTACCGGGCTCGCGCCGATGGTGGCCGCGCTGGTGTGTCCCTGCCCCATGCTGGGATTTTCGTCGGCCAGCATGATGTGCGAATTGCCAATCTTCAACTCGGCGTGCCCGACCTTGCCGTCCGGGCCATTCATACGAACGGTTTCAGTCGCTCCGAAGACTTTCTTGTAATACTCAATGGCTTGGGCAGCGCCCTTGACGATCAGGTATGGTGTAACCGAGTTGTACTCCTTGGGAATATACGAGACTTTGCTCATGATTTTTTCTCCTCAGAATGTAAGCTAGAGGTGGAGGTTTTGGTGCGCATGCGGGTCGGCCCGCACGGCCCAGCATCCCCTAATGAGAACACAACTTGGGAGCCCGCCTCAAGGCCGCATAACAATTTAATATTTCGTCAATGTCCACTGCCGCCATCTCGTTCCGCCGCCGGATTGCGGGAAACGCTCGCCATAACCCGCTCGCAGCAACCGGCGTCGCGTTGATTGTCGTCTTCGTGACCTGCGCCCTTTTCGCTCCCTGGATCGCGCCGCAAGATCCTGCCTTCATCAATCTTCCTGCGCGCCTCGGCGGTCCATCGCATGCGCACTGGTTCGGGACCGACGAACTAGGGCGCGACATTTTCTCGCGCATCATCTACGGCTCGCGCATATCGATGCTGGTCGGAAGCTGCGTGGTGCTCACCTCGCTCGCACTCGGGCTGGTCATCGGCTCCATCGCCGGATACTACGGCGGTGGCATCGACCGCTTTGTCAACGTCGTTCTGATGAACGCGTTTCTCTCGTTCCCTGGAATCCTTCTCGCCATCGCATTCGTCGCCTTCCGCGGCCCCGGCATCTTTAATCTTGTTCTCGCGCTCTCGCTTGGAGGCTGGGTCGGCTACGCCCGCCTGGTCCGCGGGCAAGTCCTCGCGGCGCGCGAACGCGAATTTGTCGAAGCCGCCCGTGCTCTCGGGGCGAGCGACCTCCGCATCATCGTCCGCCATATTCTCCCAAACATTATTCAGCCAGTTATCGTGCAAGCCGCGATCGGCATGGCTGGAGCCATTCTCGCCGAAGCCACCATGAGCTTTCTCGGGCTCGGCGTGCCTCCACCCACCGCCAGCTGGGGCGCCATGCTCAACGACGGCCGCGCTCATTTGTTCGACGCGCCGCATCTCGTGCTCTTTCCCGCGCTCGCGGTAATGCTCGCCGTGCTCTCGTTCAACTTCATCGGCGACGCGTTGCGCGATTACCTCGACCCCCGTTCTCGTATTGAAGCCGGACTTTAACTTTCGGTAACCCATTAAAAAACAAGGCGCATACATTTCTTGACATATATAACAGACTGCAATATAAATATTGCAATCTGTTATATGAACTTGGGCGAGAAAATTCGATACCTGCGGGAGGTGGAAGGCTCGCTGCGCGGCTTGGAGCGGCCGATGACCCAGCAGGAGATTGTGAAGGCGGTCCGTCAGGAGCTGAAGAAGAGCATCAGTCAGTCGTATTTGTCGCAGATTGAAAGTGGTGCGCGACCCCACATGACGCAGTCTTCGCGAGCCCTCCTGGCGAAGTTTTTCAAGGTGCATCCCGGATTTTTGGTGGATGACCCGGAGGGCTATCACACGGAACTTACCTCGGACTTGCGGACAACAGAAGGTCAGCTCGATGTATGGCTCCTGCAGGGGTCGGAGCGGTTCGTCAGCGATCCGGAGATCAGCGACGTACTGATCAAGGCGGCACGGGAGAAGGACACGCGTCGCTGCTTGATTCTCTTGGGTGCGATTCTGGATACGCCGGAGTTAGCCGAGCGCCTGTTAGAAGCCTTGCGGCCGGAATTCGCGGGCACTGCGAGTCTGGTTCCGAAGAGTCAAGGGCGCGAGAGCCGTCGCGAGGAGCTTAAGCGGGCGGATCACGACCGCGGAACGCGAAACCGGGTGGCCAGTTTAGAGGGGGGGCGAGTCCGATGAACTACTCCATGACCTGGGCAGACTTCTATCTGATCTGCTTCGCCGTTGGCTTCTGCCTCAGTTTCTTTTCATTCGTCCTGGGAGGCGCGCGCACCGGACGCTTGCACTTGCCCCATTTCCACGGGCACGTCGGCGGCGCGCATATTCCTTCAGCAACCGTTCCGGCCGCTCATACGCCGGTCTCGGGACATACCCCGGCCGGAAGCGGTGCAAGAACAAGTCAGACCGGGCAACAGAGCAGCGGAGTTTCGCCCTTCAACTTGGTCACGCTGACCGCATTCCTGGCCTGGTTTGGCGGTACCGGATATTTGCTGACGCGCTACTCCGGAGTGTGGGTCGGCTTCGGGTTGCTGGCTTCAGTCACCGGCGGGCTGGTGGGCGGGGGAATCGTGTTCGTGTTTCTGAGCCGCGTGTTGATCTCGGACGACGAGAATATGGATTCTGCCGACTACGAGATGGTGGGAGTGCTGGGTCGAATCTGCAGTGCGATCCGCGCTGGCGGTACGGGAGAGATGATTTATACGCAGATGGGAACGCGCCGTGTGTGTGGCGCGCGCAACGAGGATGGTAGCGCCATCGCCAAGGGCACCGAAGTGGTGGTCACTCGCTACGAAAAAGGAATTGCCTATGTGCGCTTGTGGAGCGAGATGTCAGCCGATGAGTGAGTTGCCGTAGGGGTTGGTGGTTGTTATCGAGGAAGCACTTGTAACAGGAGGCGTTATGCCAGAGATGTCACGGATGGTGGAGATTTGGATTTTCGCGGGGCTCGGAGTGATGGTCCTTCTATTCCTGATGAGTGGGATGGCCAGGCTATATCGCAAAGCGGGACCGCACGAGGCACTCATCGTTTACGGCTTGGGTGGCACGCGGGTTGTGCAAGGGCATGGCACGCTGGTGCTTCCCATGGTCCAGATCTGCAAGGATTTGTCTCTGGAGCTGATGTCGTTCGACGTGGCGCCTCAGCAGGATCTCTATACCAAACAAGGCGTCGCGGTGACGGTCGAAGCCGTGGCGCAAATCAAAGTGAAATCCGACCGGGAGTCTGTGCTGACCGCGGCCGAGCAATTCCTGACCAAATCTGATCAGGAGCGCGAAGGGCTGATCCGGCTGGTAATGGAAGGCCATCTGCGCGGCATCATCGGGCAGCTCACGGTGGAGGAAATCGTGAAGCAGCCGGAGATGGTTTCCGACCGCATGCGCGGAACCTGTGCCGAGGATATGAACAAGATGGGGCTCGAGGTGATCTCATTCACCATCAAGGAAGTTCGGGACAAGAACGAGTACATCACGAACATGGGCAAGCCCGATGTGGCGCGAATCAAGCGCGACGCCGATGTCGCCACGGCAGAAGCCGACCGCGATACGGCGATCAGGCGGGCTCTGGCGCAGCGGGAATCGGCAATAGCCAAGGCGCAGGCCGATCAGGAGCGCGTGCTGGCCGAAACATTGTCGCTGGCCAAGCAAGCCGAGTCGCAGCGTGACCTGGAAATCAAAAAGGCGCAATACCTGGAAGTAACCAAACGCCAGCAGGCGCAGGCTGACAAGGCGTACGACATCCAGACCAACATCATGCAGCAGCAGGTCATTGCCGAGCAAGTAAAGGTGCAGCAGATCGAGAAAGAGCAACAGGTAAAAGTGCAGGAAGCGGAAATCAACCGCCGCGAGAAGGAGTTGATCGCGACCGTACTGAAGCCGGCTGAAGTCGAACGTCAGCGGATTGAGACATTGGCCGCGGCTGAGAAGCAGCGCTTGATCGCGGAGGCCGAAGGCCAGGCATCGTCGATTCGCGCGCAAGGGGAGGCCGAAGCCGAGATCATTTTCAAGAAAGGCGAAGCCGAGGCCAAAGCGATGAATGTGAAAGCCGAGGCGTATCAGGAATACAACCAGGCGGCAGTACTCGACAAGTTGTTCGCCAGCATGCCTGAGATCGTGAAAGCTTTGGCGGCTCCCTTGGCCAACGTCGACAAGATCACCATCGTCTCCACCGGAAACGGCGAAGCCGCGGGCATGAACAAAATCACCGGCGACATCGCCAAGATGGCCGCGCAAGTGCCCGCGCTGTTCGAGACGCTTTCGGGCATGCCGCTGTCGGAATTGCTAGGCAAGGTGCGTCAGATCGGCGACAAGGCTTTGAAGCCAGGCGATCTGCCGAAGGCCTAGCAGGAACGAGCCGGGTTTGGTTTGCATTTGCTCGTGTGGGGCCGGGATCTCAACCCGGCCACGCCGAGCGAACCTCGGCGGAGGAATCGGAGTTGAACTCATGAATCGAAAATCGAAAGCAATGGGTTTGGGAATTGCGTTGGGCGCGGCGCTGGGTGTGGCCCTCGGAGTGATGGCGGGACACATCGCCATCTGGCTGGGGATTGGCGTGGCAATTGGCATGGCGCTCGGCAGCACGATCCGGATGAGAACACGCGAGTGTCCGGAATGCGCCGCGGTTCACAAAGCGCATGCAGCGAAGAGCGGAAATTACAGGGACGAAGAAGATGGCGCGACGTTTGGAACCCAGTGATCTTGGCAAGAGAGAAAACTGGGGCGCAGCAGGATCTGTTGGGTTGTTAATTGGGATTGTTGCGATGCATTTCATGAAGTCGAGTGGGTGGTTGATTGGGGGCATTGTGATTGGGCTGCTAGGCGGGTTTTTGGTAGCGGCAATCCGCGGCTCAGACGAACTTTAACAATACAGACTGAAAGCTGACGGCTGATAGCTGAAGCTGACGAGAAAAGGAGTCCATCATGGCATTACTAGAGCGCGTTTCCACCTTAGTCCGGGCGAACCTCAATGACCTGATTGATAAGGCCGAGGAGCCGGAAAAGATGATCAAGCAGGTGATTCTCGATATGCAGAATCAACTGCTGCAAGTGAAGACGCAGGTGGCGATTGCCATCGCCGACCAGCATCTGTTAGAGAAAAAGAGGAAGGAGAACGAAGACAAGGTGGCCGAGTGGATGCGCAAGGCTGAGTTATCGGTTGACAAGAAGCAGGACGACCTGGCGCGCGCTTCTCTGCAGCGCGTCGAGAGTTACCGCGAGATGATTGAGAGCTTCACGCAGCAGGTGAGCGATCAGAAGGCGCAGGTGGAAAGTTTGAAATCCGCCCTGCGGCAGCTGGAGCAGAAGTTGACGGAGGCGCAGACCAAGGCCGATCTGCTGATTGCGCAACATCGTCGTGCCCGCGCCGTGGGCAAGGCAAGCGACGCTCGCCTTGCGATCGGCGATGGCTCGAAAGCGGCGGCTTTCGACCGGATGAAGCGCAAGGTTGCGCATTCGCAAGCTGTGAGTGAGGCCAAATCCGAAATCGCGGGGGACAACATGGAAGATCGGCTGGCCGCGCTCGAGAAAGAAGATCGGATCGAGCAGTTGCTGTCTGAGTTGAAGGGAAGGCGGAGGGCGTAGTAGCAGGGTATTCGTGCCTCAGATCACGAGATTGTGAAAGCGGAGGGTCCTTACATCCATTGACCGGTAAGGGCGCATCTCTGTAATCTTGGAGTAGAATTTCGCTGACGATACCAAAGCTCAAGGACAATATGAAGCAAGTAGCAATCCTGTTGCTGGTCGCGCTCATGCTGAATGGATGCAGCAGTTCAACTCCTGTGCAAACCGCAGTGAGTGGCGGCTGGCAGGCGGAGATGTTAGGCGGCGATGGCTTGGCGTCAGGATTTAGCTTCATCACGCAGTGGACGGTGAGTGGGGGCAACGGGGCTTTGAGCGTTTCGAACTTTCAATTTCTGACCCAGATAGACGGAGGGTGTTTTCCGGTGACGGGGGAAACTCCGACGGGGACATTGAGGGCGACGTTCAATGCGGCAGACCAGGTGACCGGCACGTTTACCTTCATAATAGCCTCCGGCGGAAACACTCTGACCCTGACCAGTACTTCCGTGGCGGGAACGATTAACACTACCAACAACACCCTCAGCAATGGAGTGATCATAGGCACTTGGGCGGTGGTTGGTAGCGGAAATGGCTGTAGCGACGTGAGCGGCACTTTCACAATGACACAGACGGCTAGCGGCTAAAGAGGTCCCTGGTTCAAAACCAATCGCTGCGATAGGCGACCCACCACGCAATGAAAACGATGGGAATGGTGGCGGCGAGGCCCCACCAAATGGGTAGCAAGAAATCCGCGAGCAGGCCGAGCACGGTGAAGACCGTCCAGAAGATTTTGCGTTCCATGATGAGATTGTAGGTCTGACAGCTCAAATGAGGAAATGGAACGGACGCAACGCTTGTAGTATCCTCAGCTTGTCTATATTCTGATTGACGCGTCGCGCCTCTGACTCCCCAATTCATGAATCCTAAATTCATTTCTTGTTCCGTTTTTTTCGCGCTGTATTTGCTGTGGAGTGCGGCCGCGTTCGGTCAAGCTGTCGCCGCGGCGCCCGCGAATTACGCAGGCCCTCAATACTCGCTGCAAGGGGACAGTCCGGCGGCGTCGCCGCAGGGCGGCGGGCCAGTTTCTTATGCCTCCGTGACCCAACTGAATGGGCTGCTGGGGCAGCTGGAAGCGGCGGCGAAGGCTACGCAGGCCGACCTGGCGAAGTTGCGAATCGAGCGCTGGAAGACCGATAGCTCTACGAAAAAACAAATGGTGGGTGACGTGGAATCGGTCCAGCGAAATCTGCAGAACGCGTTGCCGGAGATGATTGCCCAGTTGCGAAACTCCGCCGAAGACATGCCCGCGACCTTTAAGCTCTACCGGAATTTGGATGCACTCTACGACGTGCTCGGTGGAGTGGTGGAATCCACGGGAGCGTTCGGGCCGAAAGATGATTTTCAGGCGTTATCGAACGATCTGAGCAACTTTGAGGGGACTCGGAAACAGTTGGCCGATCGCGTAAATAACCTGGCAACCTCGAAAGAGCAGGAGATCGTGCGCCTGCGTGCGGACCTGAAGACGGCGCAGGCGGCGATTCCGGTCGCTCCTCCGAAGAAAACCGTGGTGGACGATACCGAGCCGGCTAAGAAACCCGTGGTCAAGAAGAAGCCGGCGGCGAAGAAGCCCGCTAGCACCACGCCGCCGGCCACGCCGCCGGCACAAACTCCGCCGGCACAGCCCAAGCCACAATAGTCAGCTTTCGGGAAACTCCAAGCATCTGATACCCTTCCCTCCACATCAAGATTGCAAGTGAGATTCCGGCATGAGCTTGCACGTCAACATTCCCGCGATTATCTCCGGCGCTGTCATCATTGGCGTGGTGCTGCTGGATGCCTTCGAAACCGTAGTGCTGCCTCGGCGCGTGACGCGACATTTCAAGCTAACGGCTTGGTTCTACCGCCGAACCTGGATTCCCTGGACGAGAATTGCCAGCCGCATTAAGACGCCTGCCCGGCAGCAAAGTTTCTTGGGGTACTTTGGGCCGCTTTCTCTGATTCTGCTTCTGGAATTTTGGGCGGCGGGCCTGATCCTCGGCTTTGCACTGCTGCAATACGGTTTGGGCGGACACGAACAGCTCAGCAATGAGCCAATTACATTCGCCAGGATCCTTTACCACAGTGGCGAAACCTTCTTTACGCTGGGATACGGCGATATTGTGCCGATATCGGCATGGGCACGAGTGTTGTCGGTGCTCGAAGCGGGGTTGGGCTTTGGATTTCTCGGCGTAGTGATCGGGTACCTGCCGGTGGTGTACGCTTCATTTTCCCGTCGTGAGATTCAGATCTCAATGCTCGATGCGCGTGCGGGATCGCCTCCGACCGCAGCCGAATTATTGGTGCGGCTGGCGGGGAGTTCCGAGAATCCCGCGATTGAGCAAACTGTTCTCGACGAAGTTTTGCGCGACTGGGAGCGCTGGGCAGGAGAGCTGCTGGAAAGCGGCATTTCTTATCCGGTCCTGAGTTTTTTTCGGTCGCAACACAGCAACCAGTCATGGCTGGGAGCGCTCATGACCATGCTGGATGTGACTTCGTTGCTGCTCACTGGCATTGAAGGCATTCATCCCGGGCAGGCGCGTTTAACCTTCGCCATGGCGCGCCACGCGGCCGTAGATCTGGCACAGGTGGTGAATGCGCGCTACGATCCGCAAGCCCCGGAACGATTGACAGATGAGGATTTCAACGCATTACGGGAAATACTCGCAGCCGCGGGATTGAAGTTGCGAAATTCGGATGAAGCGCGGCTGAAACTGGCGAAGCTGCGCTCGATGTATGAACCCTACCTGCACTCCACGGCGCGTAATCTGATGGTAGCGCTGCCTCCGTGGAAACATCCCGCGAAGATGCGCGACAATTGGCAGGCTGGCCCGTGGGACCGCGCGATCCAAGCCAAAGGGCTTGCCGTGCTTGGCCAAAAGCCAGCACACGCGCAGGCGGTAGCTATAGAGGACCATTTTTAGACTACGAGTTTGGAGCACATCTGTTAGGTCGAATGCAGTGCTAACATCCTTTTCGCGACGCTTGGTTGCATGAAAAATATTGGAGAGAACGTAGTGCGCATTGAAGCCGAGGCACTGCGCGCACTCGCGGACCGCATCGGCGGCTCGATGGCGGCGGCGTTTCAGCGTGCCGTGGATTTATTGTTCTGCTGCGCCGGACGTGTAGTGGTCACGGGCATGGGCAAGAGCGGTCTGATTGCCCGCAAGATTGCCGCAACGCTGAGTTCGACCGGCACACCGGCGTTGTATCTGCATCCCGTGGATGCGTTGCACGGCGATTTGGGCATGGTGGTGCGCGGGGATGTGGTGCTGGCTCTTTCCGCGTCCGGGGAGACGGAGGAAATTCTTCGGTTGTTGGCGACCATCAAGCGGCTGCAGGTGCCCCTGATAGCGATGACGGGGTCGGCCGCAGGCATACCAGCATCTTCCACCCGAGCATCCGGCACTCGATCAGCGAGCGCCCGGGGATCCACTCTGGCCACGGCGGCGGATGTGGCGCTTGATTGTTCCATCTCGGAGGAGGCTTGCTCGCTGGGGCTGGCGCCTACAGCTTCGACCACCACGATGCTGGCGCTGGGCGATGCACTCGCCGTTACACTCAGCGAGAAGCGCGGATTCAAGGAGGAGGATTTTGCCAACCTGCATCCGGGAGGGAAATTGGGAAAGCAGCTGGCGCGGGTGGAGTCGCTGATGCACTCGGGCGACGCACTGCCATGCGTGGGGCCGCAAACGAAGATGCCGGATGTGATCTATGAAATGTCACGCAAGAAACTGGGGGTAACGGCGGTGGTGGAAGCCGAGATTCTGATGGGCATTATCAGCGACGGAGACTTGCGGCGACTCCTCGAGAAGCGCGGGAAAGATGTGCTCGACTTGACGGCCGGTGAGTGTATGACGAAGAATCCGCAAACGATTGAGCGCGAAGAGTTTGCCGCCACCGCACTGGCACTGATGGAGGAGAAAAAGATTACATCGTTGATGGTGGTCGATGAAAGCGGAAAGCTGCAAGGCATTGTGCATCTCCACGATCTGTGGAGTACCAACCTGGTGTAGCGTCAATTTAGAGTTGGCGCCCTATCAGGCGCCGAAACAGCGGCGCTACAATATCTGCATGTATCACTACGATCCCAATACGGCTTTGGAAGAACTGACGGAAGATGCCACGCTGCCAAACCCGGTGCACGTGCGCGACATGATGCTGCGCAAGCATCTCTCGGCGGATAAGTCGCTGGAATTGAATCGTCTATTCGTCGAATATCAGAAGTTTTTCGGCGAGACTCAGAAGCTGGGGAAGCAGATTTTGCGGCAGTTGGCGGAATAGACTCTATCGGCGTGCGGTGTATCATCGCGGCATGAGAGGCATTCGTGCAGACGATGTCGTCGGGTTTATCCTGGCGGGCGGAAAGAGCACCCGCATGGGCATGGATAAAGCCTTTGTTGGCTTCGACGGCTGCACTTTGCTAGCGCGAGCGCTCGACTTGATCAGCTCGGTTACATCCAACGTACGCATTGTAGGAGCCCAAGAGAAATTTTCCGGGTTCGCGCCGGTGGTGGAAGATATATTCCGTGACCGGGGGCCGTTGGGGGGAATCCATGCTGCCTTGCGGAGTTCAGTGACGGAACTCAACCTTATGCTGGCTGTCGACATGCCTTTTGTCGCTTCGGCATTCCTGCAGTATCTGATCAGTGAAGCGCGGGCTGCAGGCGGTGCTTCGGTGATCGTTCCTCATAGCGACGATCGCTGGCAGCCCCTGTGCGCCGTTTATCGCCGGAGCTTCGCCGATGCGGCCGAGAGGAGCTTGCTTGCGGGGCGCAACAAAATCGACTTGCTTTTCGATGAAGGGGAAACCCGAGTGATCGGGAAGGCAGAGTTGGACCGCATGGGATTCTCAAGCTCCCTCTTCCGCAATCTGAATACCCTGGAAGAGTTGGAGAAGGAGCAGCGCAGCGCCTGACAGCCGCTGGACCCTGAGCTGAGAGCTAATCAGAATGCCGGAAAATGTGAGCCGCCCTTACATCGAATTTCGCGAGGTCTCCAAAGCATTCGGCGAGAAGCCGGTTCTCGATCGGGTCAGCTTTGACGTCATGCCGGGCGAAACCGTCTGCATTCTCGGACGCAGCGGTGTGGGTAAGTCGGTCTCGTTGCAGATCCTAATGGGTTTTCTCACCGCAGATTCCGGCCGGGTGATCGTCGCCGGCGAGGACATTACCAACTTTTCCGAAGTGCAACTGGAAGCCATCCGAAAAAAAGTCACCATGGTTTTCCAGAACGGAGCGCTCTTCGATTCACTCACTGTGGGCGAGAACGTCGCTTTCCCTTTGCGCGAAAGCAGGGACCTGACGGAAGAGCAAATCTACCAGATTGTTGATGGACTCCTGCAGATGGTAGGCGTAAAGGAAATGCGAGACCTTTTGCCTTCCGATCTTTCGACGGGTATGAAGCGCTCGGTGGCTATTGCCCGCGCACTGGCGGCGCGGCCGGAATGCGTTCTTTACGATGAGCCGACCACGATGGTGGATCCACTGATGGCGCAATTGCTCGGCGATCTCATCAAGCGGCTTAAGCTGCAATTGAATCTCACTAGCATCGTCGTTACCCATGACATGCGACTGGCGAAGAAACTGGCCGACCAGGTGGTATTTTTGCACGAGGGTAAAGCGGTCTTCTTTGGCACCTCGGCGGATATGCAAAAATCCACCGAGCCCATCGTGCAAGAGTTCCTCGAGTTGGACGAACTGAAGATCGAGTGTTAAAAGAGGTTGCAACTCACTGCACGTCTCTCAACTTGGGAACTTACGCTTTTGCTGCAGTACCTGGAAACGCGGATTGGAGCGCAGAGGGTCGAGCGAAGGGTCCACTTTCAGGAACACCAAACCGGTGGATCGATCGGAGCACGCCTTCTCGAGCCGGTCGATAGCTTTTTCATCTTCTCCGCCCATTCTCCCGGATATGAAGAATCGGTTGCCAGACGAGCACAGTCAACCAGACGGCCTGGATCAACCCGTCGCCGCCACGCACGTCCGCTGGGTAGTGATGAGCATCGTCATGGCCATTATGGCGGTCACCGCGTTGAATCGTCTTAACCTCAGCATTGCCGGTAAGTACATCGAGGAAGAATTTTCTTTCAACACAATTTCCATGGGGATGGTCTTCGGTGCCTTTCTTTGGGGCTATGCACTGTTTCAGATTCCGTGGGGATATGTTTGCGATCGCATTGGACCGCGCCGCACGCTGACTGCTTCCATCCTGTGTTTTGCGGTCGGATCCGGAGCCATGGTTCTGGTCCCAAAATTTGCGGCGGCCACGGGAATCACTACGCTCGCAATGTTTCGCCTGGTTCGTTTTCTGACCGGAATCGGAGAAGCGGCTGTCTCCTCCAACGTAACCCGCGTGATCGCTTCCTGGACCGCGCCGCGCGAACGCGGCTTTGCCAGTGGCCTGCAGGTCTGCGGTCTGGGTCTGGGGGGAACGCTGACCCCGATTGCCATTGCGTGGACGATGGTTCATTGGGGATGGAGAGCATCATTTGCCGTCTCCGCCGCGCTCGCTTTCGTTGTCGTTGCATTGTGGCACCGGTACGTCACGGACTGGCCGGAAGAGCATCCCAGCGTAAACCCGCAAGAGATACAGATTATCCATCCAGCAAACACAACAATAGGAATACCTCGGTCCCAGCAACGCGGCACAACTGTGCCCTGGATGAAAATGCTCACCAGTGTTTCGGTATGGGGTCTGATCCTAGGCTACGGTCTTCAAGGTTATACTTTCTACGTTTATTACAACTGGTTCTATTACTACGCCGTGAAACAGCGCGGACTCGACATTATGCATGCGGCTGCCTGGACCTCAGCGCCGTTTTTCGCGATGGCCCTGCTCTCGCCCGTGGGGGGATGGTTTTCTGATCGCATTGCGGGGATTTCTGATCGCCGCAACGGACGGCGCATAGCGGTCTGGGTCGGCATGGGAATCGCAGCCCTGCTGCTGTACTTGGGAAATCATCTGAGTGTGACGCTTGTCGCGCTACCGATGATCGCGCTGGCCGCGGGCTTTACTATGTTTGCAGCCGCAAATTTCTGGGCAGCTTGTATTGATCTGGCGCCCGGATCATCCGCATCCCTATCTGCCCTGATGAACACTGTGGGCAGTCTTGGCGGCGTCGTGTCATCGGCGGTGACGGCGTCGGTTGCCGTTCACCAGAGCTGGAGTCGAGCTCTGGACTTGGCTGTGATGGTCACCCTTGGTTCCGGACTGCTCTTCACCTTGGTCGATGCGAATCATCGCCTCGAAGAGAAGGCCATCTATTAGCAACTTCCTGTGCTGACCTGCTGCGTCAACCCAAGCGGCGTCAGGAAAAGCTTGGGAGGAAGCAGCAGGTCAGGTACGCGCGATAAATACGTTGCATCACCGATCCCCAGGTCACGGTTTCGGAGAATATGTCAGGGCTGCACGATGATTTTTCCCGTCATCTTCGGATGCATCCGACAGAAAAACGGGTATTCTCCCGGCTCAGTGAAACGGAACTGGAACTTATCCTCGGTGTCCATCGCTGCAGATTTGAACTTGCCTTCCGTACTGTCAACAGTGTGCGGAATGTCGTCGTGGTTGATCCAGGTAACTTGAGTGCCGGCCTTCACCGTAATCACTCCAGGCGTGAATGCAAAATTGTCGATCTTAACTTCAGTTGGCGAGCCGGTTGATGGTTCGGCACTCGCTGCATGAACGATCCCCGAGGCGCCACGAAGCGTCATGACAGATACGATTGCAACAAGCGCCAAAGCGCTCCAGGTAAAAACAACAGACTGATTGGTTTTGATATTCCTCATTCTCTCCTCCGCTGATGTTCGACTCACTCAGATAACTTGCTTTCCCTTCTTTTATTCCTCGGACACAATTCCGAGTGTAATGTTTTAGCCAGCAGTCTTGGCCGAAGCTGACAAACCCTCGAGCGGAGAGTCGACAATGGCGAGGCTCTTGCCGCTCACTAGGTAATTTACGTCCGTGATCCCCAGGACTTTCTGCAACTGCTCGGCTGGTACCTTCATGGGTCCGGCTGAGGGAGCTGTTCCTGGAGCAGGTTGCGGGAATGCAGTTGAC